>Ga0302123_10000327_pt1 | contig 39214 bp, 34 predicted proteins | sample CB21_321_MG_FD_203109 | JGI IMG/M metagenome (GOLD analysis project Ga0302123, IMG submission 203109) | Marine microbial communities from Western Arctic Ocean, Canada - CB21_32.1 | ecosystem: Environmental > Aquatic > Marine > Oceanic | place: Canada: Western Arctic Ocean | collected 2017-09-28 | reverse complement strand
TCACCCGCTTCATCGGCCTTGGCCAGCGAGCTCTCGTCTCCGCGGCCCAGATGGTCGTAGTGGGCGCCCAGCATGACGTAGGGCTTCTCCACGGCCTGATCCGCCGTCGGCGGCAGAAAGGCTACGACGTTGTGACCGTCTCGTCGCTCGCGGATGACCTGCGCGTCGAGCGTGGCCCGGGCCGGAATCTCGAACCCGGCGACGTGGGGATTCCCAGCGTCGAGCGCTTCCTGCGCCTCCTCGAGCGTCTCGCCCGCCACCAGCTCGAACAGCGAATCCGCCACTGCCCCGCTGATGCTGGCGGCCACGATTCCCGAATCGGCGACAGCGGTATCGGCGGTCATGCGCACGAGCGCTCCAGCATTGGGCGACCGAGGTCCGGTCACGACGAGTAGTCCCTTCGCACCGCGCTGCCGCGCGGCGCGCGCCTTGAACCGCAGTGCCGAGTAACGCGAAAACAGCGCGCGCAGATCCTGCTCCGCGTCCTCCGGAAAGTACCGCAGCACGACCACGATCTTGTCGGTCACATCGGTCGTGGCGTAGCTGTCGTAGCTGAAGCCGTCGGTCTCCGGTACGACGAGCCCGTAGCCGGCGAACACGAGCGGACCGCTGACCGCTGCCGACTCCGAGAACGAAAGTGCCCGGATCGACTCGCTGTCGTCCCAGGTCGGCTCGCCGTGGTTGTCGTCTTCGTCGATGACCCGCAGACTCGTCCCGCCGTCGGTCGCGTTGCCCGTGTACTGAAACGCCAACCGATACTCGTCGCTGCCAGGCAACGGCACCGCTCCGATCGCCTCGAGCTCGGCAACGATGTGCTCAGCCGCCTGCTGGATGCCGATCGTCCCGGTCAGCCGTCCCTCGAACGCGTCGGATGCGAGGAGCTCGACGTTGGCCCTGATTGACAACGGTTCCGATGATCGATCCCCTGACGGCGCCGGCTGCGGTTCGACCGCGCACGCAGCGACGATCGCCACGACACCGGGCGCGACACAGAAAAATACACGGGTGACGACGTAGCGCATCCGGTCACTCTGAACGGAAGGAGTCCGGGTGTCAACCGTTCGGGAGCCGTGCCCCCCATAGCTCGTTAATCGGCGATCCTGCAGCCAACGACGGCGGGACGGGCGATGCGCTGAATACGATCCTGGCAACAACGATGCTCAGACGCGCTGGATGGACCGCTCAGAGCAAGCATCCGTCGGCGGGGACGCATCATCGATATGGATGTCGATAACGGGCAACAGCTCCACGCGGCCGCCGGAGAGAGCGCTGACCCGCGGGCCCGGAAAAACGATGCCGGTGAGATTTAGCGGATCTGCGGCCGGCTGGGGCAGGCCAGGCTCGTCGAACAGCGCCCATCGTCCGGCAGCATGTCGTGGCCGGGCCGCGCGCCCACGCCCCTTGCCCCGACGACGCTTCGGGTCGACCAGCGCCCGGAGGTTGTCGTACCCGTCGGCCGTGACCAGCCCGGCTGCGACCAGCTCCCAGAGCCCGTCCTCCACCTCACTCGCCAGTCGACCGGTTGCCCGCACCAGCTCGGCGATCAGCGGATAAAAATCCTTCATCGGAGGCGACGGGACCGCTACCCCCGGTGCGGGTCTGGGCGGGGTCTGGACTGGCGGGAACGGGTTGCATCGACGCGGGACCGCGGCGCGCGATGTGCCGGCGGCGGCGGTGGGTGCTGTTGGAAGAAGCGGTCGCAGGCGCGACGGAACCTGTCCGAGAGCTGGCAACTGACCTCGCCCGGCACCGCGCCGAGCGCCCGGCGTTCTGACTGTGCCCGCTTGACCGCATCGCTGTCGGCGCGTCGCTTCGCCACCGGGTCCTCACGCGCCCCCATCGTGTTACTCGCCAGCGCGTCACGCAGCCTCGCCGCGAGAATCTCGGCCGGCGACCCGCCGGCAACAGACGGCGCCATGGCGTCGTCGAGCAATGCCTCGACCCGTCCGCACAGCCGCTCTAGGGCTACCCGGTGGCGTTCCGGGTCGAGGTCCGACCCGCTGAACGCCGCCGGGTAGCACGCAACCACGCTGCTGAGCGCCTCCTGGAACCGAGCGGTCAGACTGCGCTCCTGCGATCGAGGCACCGGTGGAAGCTGACGCCATTCGACTCTGGCGGCAGCGACGGTCTCGGCCACGTTGCCTGCCGCGGCGGTCCCGATATCACCTGTCTCGGGTAACGGCGACGCCTCAGACACCAGGGCCTCGAGACGCTCACAGACCGAGGCCCGTGCCGTGATCTTGTCGGCGAACTCGGCTTCGCTTGCCTCCTGCGCGCAGGTGTAGACCCGGTCGCATGCCGTGCGAAACCGCTGCCACAGCGCCTCAGAGCGATTACGCCGGGTCGGACCCACTGTCTTCCATTCCGCCTGCAGCTGTCGCAGGATCGCCCGAACGGCCCCTGGGTCGCTCTCGCCGGCCACCGTCTCCGCCTTCTCGCACAACGCCTCTTTTAGCGCGGCATTCTTAGCCCAGATCTGCTTGCGCTCGACGAGATCGTCTCGGCGGCGATGAAAGAACCGGCCGCACGCCGCGCGGAACCGGTTCCAGACATCCCGATCCTGCGTGCGAGTCGCCGACCCGATCGACTTCCACTGCTCCTGCAGCTCGGTCATGCGCTGAGCCGTCCTGAGCCAGTCGGTCGACTCCGCCAGCCGCTCGGCCTCCTCGCACAGCGCCAACTTTTGCGCGAAATGCTCCTCGCGCACGGCAGCCTCCTTGGCCAGGAAGGCCTCTATTCTCGGGGAGATCGCATCGTGCGCCGTCTTGAACCGCTGCCAGATTGCCCCACCCTCGCCGCGCGACACATCGCTCGCCTGTCGCCACGCCACCATGACTTGCTGGAATTCTTTCGCCACGACCGCGTCGTCGTCCGCCGCCACGAGCGCTTCGAGCCTCCGACACAGTGTCTCCTGGACTCCCAGGTTCGCCCACTGCTTCCACTCTGCGAGGCCGCGCAATTCGCGCACACGACCTTTCAGCGCGCTCTGCCCCTGACGCAGTCGCTTCGTCAGCGCGTCCCGCTCTTTGGGTGTCGGCAAACGCCCCAGGTTATCCAGGACCGACCCTGTTGTCCGCTGCCAGCGCTCGGCGTCATGGAGTGTCAGGTTCTCATCGGCCAGCGCCCGCTCAAGCGCATCGCATCGTCGCTGATGTTTGACGAGGTTCGCCTGCTCGCGACGACGGTGCTCCTCGCGAGCCGCCCTCAGCCGCTCCGCCCGTCTTGCCTCGGCCGCTTGAACGCGTCGCGTGAGCTCGTCCACCTCATCGGGCGTGGAGTCTGCCGCCAGCACCATCCACTCCCGGTGCGAACCGGTCCAGGCCATGTCCTGATCGGCCCCCGCGGTCTCGCTGATCGCCTCGAGCGCGCCGGCCAACTCCGTGAGCCGCTCGATGCGGTCGGCGGCGGAGTGCTGCTGCCGGACCTGTTCCTCAGCGCGCACCACCAGCGCCTCGAAGCGCCGTTCGATTTCAGGGGCCTCGTCTGCGAGACCCGCGTCACCGACGCGCGGCAGATCAGGCAATGCCCGCCACTCAGCGCAGACGCGCGCCAGATCCGCCGCCCGGGCGTGAGCGGCCCGTGTCTCGTCGGCGACCAGCACGTCCAACTGCTCGCAGATCGCCCGCCGCGCGGCGACCGCCGCCCGGCGGGCCTGACTCAGACGGGCGGCCTCGCTCCTCGCCCGATCCAAACATGCCAGATGCTCCCGAAGTCGCTCGCCAGCGGTGGTCCAGCGCTCCCTGATGGCAGTGTCGACCGCGGCGGCGGCGGCGTCCGGATCGGTACGCCCCTCCTGCTCAGCCTCAGCGCCCTCATCCCACCCGTCGTCCGTAATGAAGGCGTCCACGGCGATCGCCGCGCAGAGCGGCAGCCACTCCCGTTCCGCTTGAGCCAATCCGCCGCTCACTTGATCCCAGTCGCCGGCGCTCATCAGCGCCTCGACGGTCTCACAGAGCTGTTCGCGGCGGCCACGTAGCTCATCGAGCGAGGGTGGCATCGGCTGTGCATCGAGCGCCATCAGCGCCGTTCTGGCGCGTCGCGCCACTGACTTGGTGCGAGCCTGTACGGCAATCGTCTTCAACCGCTCTCGGTCCGCCGGGCCGCCGGGAGCAAGCTGCTCGAAGGCAATCAGCGCGATGTCCTTGTGAGCACTCTTCACGGCGACCGCCACCAGCTCGTCCTGGTCATCGAGACGCGCGAGCGCCGCGCGACGGATCGCCGGGTGCGCGGACCGCCGGGCCACCGCGCTGATCATCTTCTGGCCACTGAGCCGCGCAAGCGCCGACTCGCTGATCCCCTCGAGCCTGGCCAATCGCGCCACCTCGCTGATATCGCGCGCCTCGGTCAAGCCGGCCAGAGCGCCGGCGGCACGCTCCGCGTCGGTGCCGTCCAGGGCCATCGTGCGCAACAACGCGACCGCGTGCCCCCGCACGGTCCCGTCCTGATCTGCGTGAGCAATCCGACCAAGAGTTTCCGGGTCGAACAACCGAACCACGGCCGCCACGCGCACACCGGGGTCGACATCCTCGGATGCAATTGCCGTCAACAGATCCTGGGCATCGTCCTCGAGATCGTCTACCGCGGACGCCCGCACCAACGGGTCCTCATGCTGCCACTTGGACTGACCACGGAGTCGATCGAGCACGCTCATATGATTGGATTACTTGTCCGAGAACTGCTGACTAGGAACGCTGGACAGCGCCACGAGGAATTATGCATACTCGGATGCTGAATTGGTCATCTTACTCTGCCGCGCTCTCATTTCGTAAAATCGGCGTGAGAGGGTCTCGGCAGCGCTCGCTGGCCACATACGGTTCTCCGGTTATTTGGATCGGAGATACCAGAATTTGAATGAGCGACCCTCATTCGCAGGATGGAGGAACTGTCATGTCTGTTCGTAAGCTCGTCTTGCTGGCGACCTGTTGTCTCGCGCTCACACTGCACAGCCCGTATGCAGCCGCGCAGGGCAACCCGGTTGTGGTCATCGAAACAAGCCTGGGCACAATGACCGCAGAGCTCGATCGAGCCAAGGCACCAATCTCCGTAGAGAACTTCCTGCAGTATGCTGCCGACGGGCACTACGACGGTACCATCTTTCACCGCGTGATCAAGGACTTCATGGTCCAAGGTGGCGGATTCACGGCCAACATGCAGCAGAAACCGGTGGGCATGGGGATCAAGAACGAGGCGACCAACGGACTGAAGAACAGCCGCGGGACACTCGCAATGGCTCGGACCAACGTCGTGGACAGCGCGACATCCCAGTTCTTCATCAACACCGGCCGCAACAACGGCTTTCTCAATAATTCCGGCATCACGCCGGAGAAGTACGGGTACGCAGTATTCGGAAAACTGACCGGCGGCATGGACGTACTCGAGAAGATTGATGGCGTCGACACCGGCACCAGCGGTCCTTACGGCGACGTACCGAAGACGCCGATCGAGATCTTGTCAATCACCGTACAGTAGCGGCACCCCTCCGCCAGAAAACTGCCCGCAGTGGGAGTATGATGCCGGCGGGGTAGCAAGCTTCCCCGCCGGCCGCTCCCATGTCGCAAGCCCAGCCGGACAACCACGCCGCCCTCGAACGCCAGATCCTCCAGCTGGTCGAACAGCTGGTCGGTGAGATCAGACCCGGCTCGGCCACCGCGGGTATCAGTCTTGGCGACTCTCTGGAACGCGAGCTCGGAATCGGCTCACTGGAGCGGGTCGAGCTGCTGACTCGGATCGAACGCGGGGTTGGCGTGCGGCTCGCTGACAGTGTGATGGCGGCAGCCGATACCGCGGCCGACCTCGTGCGCGCCGTCATCGCATCCGAACCGACGGTCGCCGAAACGCTGCCGCCGGTGCTGGCCCCTGTTGGCGCGGCCATTCCCGCACCTGCGTCGGCCGAAACGCTGGTGGACGTGCTGCACTGGCACGCCCGGACGGCACCGGAGCGCACGCATATCTTTCTCCGTCAGGAAGACGGCCATGAGCGCCCGATCACGTACGCCTCGTTGTGGCGTCGCGCGGTGGCCGTGGCCACAGCGCTACGGAGCCGCGGCATCGGCCGGCGCGACACGGTTACGATCATGCTCCGCACCGAGGCGGCCTTCTTCCCGGTGTTCTTCGGAACCCTGCTGGCCGGCGCCGTTCCGGTTCCCATCTACCCGCCGTTTCGTGCCGACGGGATTACGGAGTACGCCAGGCGACAGGTCGGCATCCTGTTGAACGCCGGGACGCGGCTCATGGTTACGTTTGCCGAAGTGGAACGACTGGCCGGGGTTCTGCGTAGCCAGATTCCGACGCTGACGGCTGTCACGACACTCGATGACCTCGCCCCCCCGACCAATGACACCGGACCACTGCCGCCGAGACCGCCTGTCTGGCTGACCGCCGAGGACCCGGCGCTCATCCAGTACACCTCCGGCAGCACCGGTCAGCCGAAGGGCGTACTGCTGACCCACGCAAACCTGCTGGCGAACATCCGCGCGATCGGTGAGAGTCTCGAGGTCCGCCCGGACGACGTCGCTGTGAGCTGGCTGCCGCTCTATCACGACATGGGCCTGATCGGCGCCTGGCTCGCCACGTTGTATTTCGGAATACCGGTCGCCATCCTTTCGCCGCTGGCCTTCCTGTCGCGGCCAGCGCGCTGGTTGTGGGCAATCCACGCGCATCGGGCCACGGTGTCGGTCGCTCCGAACTTCGCGTTCGATTTGTGTGTCAACAAGATCACCGACGAAGAGATCGAGGGTCTGGACCTCAGCTCCCTCCGCGTGGTGCTCAATGGCTCGGAAGCGGTGCTGCCGGACACCGTGACTCGGTTTGCCGATCGGTTCGGTCCCGCCGGGTACGCTGCCGACGCGATGCGGCCCGTCTATGGACTGGCCGAGTGCACGGTCGGACTGACCGTCACGCCGCGCCGGCACCCAATGCGCGCGGACCGGGTGGCCCGCAGGTTCCAGGAGACGGGACAGGCGGTACCGACCAGCGACGCCGACGCCCTCACCTTCGTGTCGTGCGGCAGTGCGCTCCCGGAGCACCACATCCGGATCGTGGACCGGTCCGGGGCCACGGTCGCCGAGCGCAGGGAGGGCCGCGTCCAGTTCCGCGGTCCTTCGGTGATGGCCGGCTACTACCGGAACCAGACCGCAACACGGGCGGTCACGACCGACGACGGCTGGATCGATTCCGGCGACCTCGGATACCTGGCCGACGCGGAGCTGTTTCTCACCGGGCGCGACAAGGATGTCATCATCAAGGGCGGCCGCAACATCTACCCTCACGAAGCCGAGGCGGTCGTGGCGGCGATCCAGGGCATCCGGAAGGGCTGTATCGCAGTGTTCGGGGCGGCCGACACCGCGCTCGGCACCGAACGACTCGTCGTGGTGGCCGAGACACGGGAAACCGACGCGACGGTGCGTGAAGAGCTGCAGCAGCGCATTCTCGAGGGAGTGGCGGACGCACTCGGGACGCCGCCAGACACGGTGGTGCTCGCACGTCCCGGCGCAGTGCTGAAGACCTCCAGCGGCAAGGTGCGACGTGGCGCCACACGTGACGCCTACCTTGGGGGCACGCTCGACCGTGGCTCCGGGTCGATGACGTTCCAGTGGCTGACGCTCGGTTGGCACACGGTGTCCGCCCGGCTCCGGCGCGCGGCCAATCTGCTCCTACGCGTGAGCTTTACCGCCTACATCCTCGCCCTGACCCTGGTCTTGGTGCCACCGCTCTGGGCACTGGTCAGGATGAGCGGTCAGCAGGCGATGGCGAGAAGGCTGCTCAGGCGATTCTCACGGGTCATCGTGGCGATGTCTGGCTGCCCGCTCGAAGTCCGCGGGCTCGAGCACCTTCGCGACCTTGGTCCCGCGATCTTCGTGGCCAACCACGCGAGCTTCTTCGACGTGGTGCTGGTTCTCGCAACGCTGCCCGCGACGCTCCGATTCGCCGCCAAGGCCCGGTTGGCGACGTACCCGGTGCTCGGGACCCTCATTCCAAAAGCGGGCTACATTGCCATCGAGAAAACCAAGCTGTCGGAGCAGATGGAAGGAGCCGATGAGGTCAGCGCGGCGCTGGGCGCCGGAGAATCGATGTTCGTCTTTCCCGAGGGCACCTTCGTACAAGCGCCCGGGCTGCTCCCGTTTCGCCTGGGCGCCTTCCGTGCAGCGGTCGAGAATGCGCGACCCCTGGTGCCGGTGAGCATCTGCGGCACACGCCACATCTTTCCGGCCAACACCCTGCTGCTGAGCCCGGGACCGATCACCCTGACGATCGATCCGCCGCTGCGGCCGAGTGACAGCGGGTGGGGCGAAACCGTCCGGCTGCGCGACGAGGCGCGACGGGTCATCACGCGTGCTGTGGGCGAATTCGCTGGATGACGCTGGCTCAGCGCGCGAGCGTGGCCGAGCCATAGACGAAGAAGTTGGCGGTCATCCGGTAGTCGCCGCGCCAACCGAGCGGCTCGAGCCGCGCCGCGAGTCCTTCCGGCTCGTGGAACACCTTGACGATCTCGAACGCGCGTCCGTTGTTGAGCTCGCGACGCTGAGTCACACGCCCGGGATCCGAGAGATGGTGCCGTGCAGAGGAGTCCACATGTACGTGGTTATCGACAAAAAACACGGTCCCACCCGGCGCCAACGCCGTGCGCAGGAGATCCCAGAACGCGGCAAACCGGGACAACGGCACGTGCGACAGCCAGAACCCGAAGAACACAAAGTCGTAGGTCGTGTCCGGCTCCCACCCGAAGATGTCGCACTGGCGGTAGCGCACAGCCGCCGATCGGACCCGCGCCCGGTTCAGTGCCAGCACCTCGGGTGACGCGTCGATTGCAGTCAGGGCACCGTCATACCGCGCCAGCTACTGCGTCCACAGCCCGGTGCCACAGGCCAGCTCAAGTATCCGACCAGCCAGTTTTAATACGTCGAGCGCCTCCCGCACGGCAACAATCTCCCGCTTCCACAACCGGGTGTGCTCCGGCCCGTAGTCGAATCGTCCCTGACGATGGAACCACTCGTCGTACTCCGGCGCGCGCTGGCGGTAGTACCGGATCTGCTGGTCGACCAGCTCCTGGTTGTTGTCAAATATGGTCAGACATCAGACGTCTTTGGTGGGTGGGGTGCTCCGAATGACGCCTGTTGCACATCCGCCACGAGTGCCATAACAGAGGGCCGCTACTCCCGTTCGAGCGCCTGCTCGAGGTCGGCCTGGAGGTCCTCGACCACTTCGATTCCAACCGAGAGCCGCAATAGATCGTCGGGCACGCGTGTGCCCGGCCCCTCCACCGGCGCCCGGTGCTCGACGAGACTCTCGACGCCGCCCAGCGACGTGGCGTTCTTGAACAGCCGAAGCCGACCGGCCACGTGCGTGGCGGCCGATGCCCCGCCACGCAGGCGGAACGACAAGAGCATACCGAAGCCACCGGACATTTGCCGCGCCGCGATGGCGTGCCCGGCATGGGTCGGTAGACCCGGGTAGAACACCTCGGACACTGCAGACTGGGTCGTCAGCCATTCAGCAATCCGCTGGGCGCTTATCGACGAGTGGGGCACGCGCAGAAAAAGGGTGCGCATGCCGCGTAGCAGCAGCCAGGCCTCGAAGGGACCGAGGACGGCTCCCCGATAGCCGCGATCGTGGATGACGCGTTCCCACTGCGCGTCCCTCTGCGCCGTGATCAGCGCGCCCGCCAGCACGTCGGCGTGCCCGTTGAGCTGTTTAGTCGCCGAGTGCATGACGAGGTCAGCCCCGTGCTCGATCGGGCGACACAGCACCGGGGTGCACAGCGTACTGTCGACCACCACGCGCGCGCCGGCGGCATGAGCCGCACCGGCGGTCGCGGCGATGTCGGTCATCGCACAACTCGGATTGGCCGGGGTCTCGACCCAAACAATTTTGGTCCGGCCGGGCCTGAGGGCCGCCTCGAGGGCCGCCTGGTCGCCGTTGGGTACCAGATCGAGGACGATGCGCCCCCGACTGGCCAAATCTTCGAGCCAGCGCTGAATCGTCCAGTACATCTGCACGGGCGCGACCACGTGGTCGCCGGTGTCGAGCGTCTCGAACACGGTGGTCGCCGCCGCCATGCCCGAGCTGAAAAGCAGCGCGTCCTGTCCGCCCTCGAGCCGGGTCAGAAGCGCCTCGGCCTGTTCGTACGTGGGGTTCTGGTCCCGCGTGTAGGTGTGCCCCCCCGGGTAGCTCCCGTCCGACGCCCGCTCGTATGTCGCCGAAGGATAGATTGGGGGCACGATCGACCGGGTCGTGGGGTCGACCAGGCCCAGCGCCTGTGCGGCGAGTGTTGCTGGGTGGTCCCGTGGCTCGTCAGCCATGATATCCGCCCGTGTCAGGCGCGCGCCGGACCGATGTCGATGACGATGTTGCGCCACTTGCCTTGCCGGAAACGCATCACGCTGAGCCCGCACCGGGTTATGTGCCCGATGAGGATCGCCAGCCAGATGTTGTGAGCCTCGAGACCTGAGGTCGCCTGCAGGACGGCACAGATCCCAAGCGGCACGACCACCTGGGACATGATCGAGATATACAGTGGGCTCCGGGTGTCTCCGGTGCCCTGCAATCCGCCCGTATAGGCAAGGGCCACGGTGACGAACAGCCCAGAAAACGCGAGGTAGCCCAGCAGCTCGATGGCGATGTCGGCGACGACCCCTTCCTCCATGCCGAAGACAGCGAGCAGCGGCCGCGGGAGCGCGAAGAACAGCACCCCGATAGTCACCGCCACCGTCAGCCCCATCATCGCCGCAAGCTGCGCCGACCGGGCGCTGCGTTCCGGTTGCCCCGCCCCGAGGTTCTGCCCGGCCACCGTCGCAGTCGCCCCCATGAGTCCGACCGATGTCCAGGTGATCAGCGAGAAAAGCTGAGAATACACCACGGCGTACGCCGCCTGGGCTTCCCCGCTGAAGCGCAGCGAACCGATGAAACGGTACATCAGCACACCGCCAAGATTCATCGCGATGCCCTGGAATCCAGCTGGCAGTCCGAACCGGAACAGTGACTGGATGATGCGCCAGTCCGGCCTGAAGGACATCGACCGCGAGAAATGAATCACAAGACGGTTGGAGAACAGCATCCAGATGAAGACAAAGCCGGTGATCCCGCTGGCAAGCGCGGTTCCCATCGCCGCGCCCCGCGTACCGAATGCCGGTATTGGCCCAAGCCCCCTGATTAGCACGACGTTCAGTGCAATGTTCAGCACCGTCATCAGGATGCCAAGCCGCATCGGTGTCTTGACATCGCCTGCGGAGCGCAGCGCGCCGCTGAACATGAAAAACATCAGCATGCCGATGCTGAAGACGAACTGGATCCGGATATAGGGCAACGCCTCGACCTGTACTTCCGGCGCCGCCTTGACCAGCGCCAGCAGCGTTGGCGCCAGCCAGTAGCCGACGGGCGCCATTACCCCCACTCCCAGTACGACCGAAACCAGAAACGCCTGATAGACCGTCCGGTTGACCCTGTCGATCTCGCCGGCACCGGCGAACCGCGCGACCAGCACCCCCATCCCGGTAAAAACGGACACCACGAAGACGATGACCAGGATAAAAATTTGCGAGCTCACGCCGATGGCGGCATTGCCGGTGTGCCCCACCATGTTGCCCACCATCGCCTGGTCGATGATGCCCTGCAGCCCGCCGATAAGGTTCTGCACCATCGTGGGCCAGGCTAGGCACCACACGGCGCGACCCAGAGGCCCCTCGACAATCGACCGGTCTATTTGCTTCCTGGGGACGGTGTCGGTCATGCGGTTGGCTGGAACGCGAACACCATCGTCAAACGCGGTAGGATAGATACTCGGACGTGTCGACACTCTATCAGATCGAAGCACGGGTTCAGGCCGCCCTCGATGACCCGGGGGGCCTGCCAGACACACACACCGCGCTCGCGCCGCGGCCCCGCTCTGGCTGGCATGCGGGTGTGATCCCCCCTGAGTCGCGCATGGCCGCCGCGCTCGTGCTGCTCTACCCTATCGGCCCCCTGGCACACCTGGTACTGACCCGCAGAGCGGGCACACTCGACCAGCACGCCGGGCAGGTTTCGTTGCCTGGAGGCGCGGTGGACGGCAACGAAACGGTCGAGGCCGCGGCGCTGCGTGAGGCCCGGGAGGAGATCGGGCTCGAGACCGCCGACCTTCGAATTACCGGGCGGCTCACCCCGCTCTACATCCCGGTCAGCAATTACGCGCTCCACCCGGTGGTGGCGATCTCCGACCGGCGTCCAGCGCTGGTGCCGGCGACAGCAGAAGTAGCCCACATTCTCGAGATCCCGCTCGACGAACTGAGAGGCCCCGATCGAGTGCGCCAGGGGCGGCGTTGGCGGGGAGACCAGGCGATGACCGTTCCCTACTTCGAGCTGCACGGCGAGCGTGTCTGGGGGGCCACCGCCATGGTGCTCGGCGAGCTGCGTCATCTACTGCGGAGCAACCCCAAATGAGACAGGAGACAGGAGGCAGGAGACCGGAGAAGCCGGCAGGCTTCGTCATCTTCTTCGTACCCTGCTACGACTAGTGGCGAAACGACGCAAGCCCCGCAACGCGCCGCTCTTTGACGGGACCGATGGGGAAGCCGCCACCGTTCCCATTGTGCCGGACCCCGAGCAAACCGTTGATCTGATCGACGCCGCCGAAAGCCGGTACCTGAACTACGCGCTGTCGGTAATCACGTCGCGTGCGTTGCCCGACGTGCGCGACGGCCTGAAACCGGTACAACGACGGATTCTCTACACGATGTGGGAGCAACGGCTCGGGGCCGACGCCAGACCCCGGAAGTCAGCCAAGGTCGTGGGCGACGTCATGGGCAGCTACCACCCGCATGGTGACGTCTCGCTCTACGACACGCTCGTGCGCATGGCGCAGCCATTCGCGTTGCGCTATCCCTTGATCGACGGGCACGGCAACTTCGGGTCGCTCGACGGCGACCGCGCCGCCGCGATGCGATACACCGAGTGCCGTCTCGCCCCGGCGAGCGCGGAATTACTGAGCGAGATCGACCAGGACACGGTGCATTTCCGGCCCAACTACGACGGGACAAAGGTGGAACCGGTCGTGCTCCCGGCGCGACTGCCAAATCTGCTGATCAACGGCGCTACCGGCATCGCGGTCGGCATGGCGACCAACATCCCTCCGCATCACGTCGGAGAAGTCTGCACGGCGCTGCTGAAACTGCTCGACAACCCGGAGTTGAGCAGCGTCCGGCTCTGCTCGTACATCAAGGGACCTGAATTTCCGACCGGCGGGCAGGTACTGAACTCACCGAACGAGCTCAAGGAGATCTACACGACCGGCAGTGGGACCATCCGGTTGCGAGCCACGTCGGAGCCGGGACGGAAGACCCGCGGCGGCAAGATCATCTACGTCACCAGCATCCCCTACATGGTCAACAAGGCGCAGCTGGTCGAGCGGATTGCCGAGGTGATCCTAGCGCACAAGCTCCCCCCGCTCGTTGACGTCAGGGACGAGTCCACCGACGAGGTCCGGATCGCGCTCGAGCTCAGGCACGACGCCGACGCGGGGATGGTGATGGCGTATCTGTACAAGCACACGCCGTTACAGACAAATTTCGCCGTAAATATGACGTGCCTAGTGCCGACCGAACAACCAGAGGTCGGTCGACCAGAACGGCTGGATCTGCACCAGATGCTGTGGCATTTCCTCCGGTTCCGGCTCGACGTCGTCACCCGCCGTCTGGAGCACGAGCTCGCCGCGCTTCGACGCCGCACCCACATTCTCGAGGGGTTCGAGAGCGTGTTCGATGCGCTGGACGAAGTGCTGCGGTTGGTCCGCAAGTCCGACGGCAAGGCGGACGCGGCGGCCAAGATCATGAAACGCTTCACGCTCGACGCGGAGCAGACCGACGCCATCCTCGAGTTGAAGGTGTATCGGCTGGCACGCCTCGAGATCCTGGTGATCCGTGAGGAGCTGGCGTCTACCCGATCGCGTGCCCAGAAAATCGGCGGCCTGCTCAAGGAGGAGACCAAGCGATGGACGCTTGTGCGGGGGGAGATTCGTGAGATCCAGAAGACGTATGGCCACGCCAAGACGGACCCGCGTCGGACCCTGATCAAAAGCGCCGAGGAAGAGGTCGAGTACAGCGCCGACGACTTCATCGTGGCCGAGGAGACCATCGTGCTCGTCACGACGGACGGGTGGATCAAGCGTCAGAAGGAGGTGCGTGACGTCGGCACGACACGCCTGCGAGAAGGGGATGCGCTACTGACGGTGCTCGGCGGAAGCACACGCGCCACGGTGGTCTTTTTCTCCAACTTCGGCATCGCCTACACCGCGCGGTTCGCCGACGTGCCCCCCACGACCGGCCACGGGGAGCCGATCCAGCGGCTCTTCAAGCTGAGGGACCGCGAGCGCATCGTGGCGGCTCTGAGTCTCGACCCGCGCGCTACCCCGAACATCGCGGCCCGCCGGGAGGGCGACGCCCCACCGGTACACGCGGTCGCCGTCACGAGCGACGGCTACAGCCTGAGGTTCAGCCTGGAACCGGTGCTCGAACCGAGCACGCGGGTCGGCCGCCGCTTCGCGCGGCCAACCGCCGGCGCCGAAGTGGTCGGAGTCGCCCGCACGACCGGCAAAGAGGTCATCATCGCCGCTACGACCCAGGCGCGTGCGATGCTGTGCGTCGCACGTGATATCAACTTCCTGTCAGGGCCAGGCAAGGGCGTGATCCTAATCAAACTGCCGCGGGGAACCGATCGCGTGCTGGGTTTTATCGCCTCTTCCGGAGACCGCGACCTCCTGACGGTCGAGACCAACCGCGGCGCCAGCCAGACCGTCAGCACTGCCAAATACGGGGTCACCGGCCGTGGCGGGAAGGGCCGGGAGCTGCTGCGACGCGGGCAATTCACTCGTGTCATTCCCCCGCCCGTCACCGTTCCCACCCTCGGTGACTGAGGCTCCGTCTTCGTAATTTCCACGTGCTACACTGACGCGGCGTCACAGTCCCACCAGCGACCAGACAAATCCGACACCGTCTGACACCGATGGCGAAGCGCTACACCGCCAAAGACATCACCGTACTCGAGGGGCTCGATCCGGTCCGTCGTCGTCCCGGGATGTACATCGGTGGCGTGGGACCGCCCGGGCTACATCACCTAGTCTGGGAGATCCTCGACAACGCGGTTGACGAGGCGATGAACGGGCACGCCTCGCATATCGGCGTCACGCTCCACGCCGACGGCGCCTCGGTGACGATCACCGACGACGGCCGTGGCATTCCCGTGGACACCCACAAGAAGGGCAAGCAGAGCGCGCTCGAGGTCATCTTTACGACGCTCCACGCCGGGGGCAAATTCGAGCACGGGACCTACCGAACCGCCGGCGGGCTGCACGGCGTCGGCGCCAGCGTCGTCAACGCACTGTCGAAAGAGCTCGTCGCCACCTCGACGCGCGACGGCGCGCGGTGGGAGCAGTGCTTCACGCAGGGCCACCCGGTCACCACGCTCCGACGAGTCGGCGCGGCGAGAGGCACCGGAACCACGGTGTTCTTTCGGCCGGACGCGACGATCTTCCCGAAGACGACATTCGATGCCAACTTGATCGCCGAGCGGCTCGATATCACGAGCTACCTGCACACGGGCCTTCAGGTGGTCTTCAAGAACCAGGCGGGCGGACAAACGCAAACATTCCGCCACGACGGGGGAATCGCCGATTATCTGCGGTGGATTCTCGACAACCGGCGCGCGATCCCGGTCCACGACGCGCCATTCACGTTGACCCGGGAGCACGAGCCGTCCAGCTCCCGGCTCGACCTGGTGTTGCAGTGGACAGAATCAACCGACGAGCACCTCCGCAGTTATGTCAACGGCATACCGACCGGCGCCGGTGGCACGCACGAGAACGGGCTCAAGGCCGGCATCGGAAAAGCGATCCGCAACGTCATCGACACGCACGGGCTGACCCCGAAAGGGGTGACCCTGACCACGGACGACATCCGTGAGGGGGTCGTCGGGGTCCTGAGCATCTTCGTGCCGGACCCGCAATTCCAGGGGCAGACCAAAGACCGGCTCAACAACCCCGAATTGATGGCGGTGGTCGACGGACTCGTGCGGCCGTCACTCGAACACTGGCTGAACCACAACATCAGCGTGGCCGAGGCCGTCGTGGCGCGAATTATCCTGGCGGCTCGCGCGCGGGTGGCCAGCCGCGCCGCCCAGCAAGCGGTCTCGCGCAAGAGCGCCACATCGAACCGGCTGAACCTTCCTGGCAAGCTCAGCGACTGCACCGCGCCGGGTTCGGCCGGGAGCGAGCTGTTCATCGTGGAGGGCGACTCGGCGGGCGGCTCGGCCAAGCAGGGCCGCGACCGGGTGCATCAGGCAATTCTGCCCCTACGCGGCAAGGTGCTCAATGTCGAAAGTGCACCCCTCGCCAGGGTGCTCGAGAACAAGGAGCTGTCTGATCTCGTCACCGCGCTCGGCTGCGGGCTCGGGAAGAACTTCGAGCTCGGTCGTCTGCGCTACGACCGGGTCATCATCCTGGCCGACGCCGACGCCGACGGCAATCACATCGCGACGCTGCTGCTCACATTCTTCCATCGGTATCTCCCCAAGCTGATCGCCAACGGCAAGATCTATCTCGCCCAGCCGCCGCTCTACCGGATCGACGCCGGTAAGCAGACCTTCTGGGCGCTCGACGACCCCCAGCGAGACGCGGTCCTCGCCACGGTCAAACGGGAGAACGGACGCGTCCGGACGGAGGTGACGCGCTTCAAGGGATTGGGTGAGATGATGCCAAAGATCCTATGGGAGACGACCCTCAATCCCAAGACGCGCCGTCTGTTGCGCGTCAAGGTCTCGGATCTGATCAGGACGGACCGCGTGGTGGCCGATCTGATGGGCCGGGACGCCTCTGCCCGCTTCCGCTTCATCATGGACCGCGCCGAGGAGACCGCGGTCCTGGACCTATAGAGAGCACATGCTCCAGTAAGCAGAAGGCAGGAGAGTGCCGAAACAATCAGTCGTCGCTCACGGAGCGCCTTCGGTCGGAAGTGCTCTGGCGACGATTCGGGCGTCGAGGAACCCGAATCGCCGCTTGACGACGGTCTCCATCAGCCGCGCGTCGGCCAGCGACGCGTACAGCCCGATCCGGACGACGTAGCCGGGAACCTCCCCGTCGAATGGCGCAACGGAGGCGTCGGCGCCCAACCCGTGGAGCATGGCCACTGTCGCGTCGGCCGGCGGGAACGTGTCAAATACCACGGTTCGGATCGCATACGATTGGCGCCCACCAGGCTCGACTGCCGCGGCAAAATCAACCGGCGCCGGCAGGGCCAGTGTGGCCAGGACCTTGGGCGCCGCCGGCACGCCGGGCGCCACGCCCTGCGACCACGGTGCCAGCGTGAGCATCGCACCAAGACCAACGGCCGCCACCACACCGGCGGCCGTCGCCAGCGCACGCGTGGTGCGGGGCGTAACCGAGAAGCGACCGGACCAGGGCCGCGGTCGGGTGGATGCAATCGCGCCGTGGCTCGCACGAGTGAACTCCAGCGCTTCGGCCGCCTTGACCACCAGCGTCTCATCAATAATTGTGGGACTCAGAGCGGCGTACTCGATCTCGAGCGACCGGTCGCAGATGAGATTGACTTTCCGGGGCACCCCTTCGCTGAACTGATAGATCAAATCCAGGGCCCGCGCCGTGAACATCGTGTCCCAGGCGCCGCGCGCCAATCGGACCCGGAACCCGACGTGCTTTCCGACCTCGTCGCATGTGAGCCGGCGCAGCGCACACCGCCTGGCAATGCGCTGACTCAGCGGCCGCATGTCGGGCATCTCCAACATCGTCTGGAGCTCGGGCTGGCCAACCAGGAGAATCTGGAGCAGCTTCCGCTGGTCGGTCTCGAGCGTGGTCAGCACACGGAGCTATTCGAGCACCGATGGCCTCAGATTCTGCGCTTCATCGACGACGGCGAGCGCACTGGCCCCGATCGCGGCCAGCGACAGCAGAAACCGGTTAAGGGTCTCGACCAGGCTTTGTCGGCTGGCGTCCTGCAACGCCCGACCGTCCGCCACGACTCCGAAGTCCTGGAGCAGGACCCTCAGCAGTTCTTCCTCGCTCACGAACGGGTTGAGCACGAGCGCCGTGAACACGTTCTTGTCGAGCAGCCGGAGCAGCGCGCGATTCGTCGTCGTCTTACCGGTCCCGACGTCGCCGGTCAGGAGAAGCATCCCCTCGCGACGACGGATGCCCCGCAACAGTTGCTCCAGCGCCCGCTGGTGTGAGGCGCTCTTGTAGAGAAACTCCGGGTCCGGCGTGGGGCTGAACGGCTGACGACGAAACCGATAGTAGTCTTCGTACACGAGAGTCGCTGTCCTATGGGAGACGGAAAACAGAGGACAGGAAACAGTCGCCTGTCCGCCGAAACCTTCGCGCTGGCGGGTGGGCTCCGCCGCGATTCGTCTCAACTCCAAGCCACGCATCCCGTTACCGCGCACCTGGATTTAAACGCCGGGGACCGCCGCCACGTCTTCCACCTTGGTGGAAGCGGGCAACATACGTTGATAATATACAAAGACGCTCGTGTCCTGGCTCGGACGGTCACGGCCTCTGTTCCGGCGTCGTGCTGACACGGGAGGGTTTACCGCAATTTCACTGAGCCTTGTCGGCAGCATGCGCTGACCGGTCCAGATTTTCTTGCATCTCATACCGCGCCTGACGCGATGTGCGGCATAGCTCAGTGCGGTCTGTCGCTCGGCGGCCAGAGCGCGACCGACCGCACGTGACGTGTTCATGGACCCACGAGGCGGCACGTCTGTTGGACGAGATTGCCGGATGACATCGTCCCCATGACCCAGATACTGCCAATGGCTGCAGCACCGGGGGATACCACGGCGTCCGCCACCGAAGACACCATCGCATCGGGGCTCGAACGAGACGTATTGACGCCGTTCGACTATCAGCCCCGCACCCGTCTGGTGTTCGGGCGCGGCACGGTCGGTCGCCTGGGCGCCCTCGCCGCCGAGATGGGCTTCAAACGACCACTCCTGGTAGCCGACCACGGTCTGGTCACCGCCGGGCATGTCGCGCTCGCCGAACGGCATCTTGCCAGCGCGGGACTCGACGTGGTGCACTTTCACGAGTTCGACGTCAACCCCAGCACGACGATGGTTGAGGCGGGCTGCGCGGTGGCGCGACCTCACGAGATCGACAGCATCATTGGGCTCGGCGGCGGCAGCTCGATGGACTGCGCCAAGGGCATTAATTTTCTGCTAACCAACGGCGGCCGGATGGAAGACTACCGGGGCTACGGCAAGGCGACCCGGCCGATGTTGCCGATGATCGGTGTCCCGACAACCGCGGGCACCGGCAGCGAGGCCCAGAGCTACGCCGTGATCGCCGATGCCACGAGCCATGTCAAGATGGCCTGTGGCGACCCGAAAGCCGCGTTCCGCCTGGCAATCCTCGATCCCGACCTGACACTCTCGCAACCGCCCTACGTCACGGCGACCTCGGGGTTCGATGCGATCGCGCATGCGGTGGAGACCGCGGTGACCACGCGGCGAACAGCAGTGTCCGACTGTTTCGCGCACGAGGCCTGGCGCCTGCTGGACGCCAGCTACGAGTCGGTGGTCGACCGGCCCGACGACATCGAGGCGCGCGCCGCGATGCATCTCGGCGCATTCTACGCCGGTCTGGCAATCGAACAGTCGATGCTGGGCGCGGCGCACGCGTGCGCCAATCCGCTCACGGCACGCTACCGGATGACCCACGGCGTGGCACTGGCGATCCTGCTGCCGCACGTCGTCCGGTGGAATGCCGCCACGTCGGCACTGCTCTACCGACCACTGCTTCAGCCAATCGATTGGGCACATAGCGGCGACCCTGGCGAGCGGCTGGCCACGCGGCTACGCGCGCTCGCCAGCCACGCCGGTCTACCGGACCGCCTCCGAACGGAGGGTGTCGGCGCGGCCGACCTGCCACAGCTGGCCGAGGCCGCCGCCGGGCAATGGACCGGCACCTTCAACCCCAGACCCCTGACTGAAATTGACGCCCTGGAGGTTTACCGATGCGCCTACTGACAACGATGTTGCACATATCTGTGCTCACCGTCTCGCTTCTGCCGGTGTCGGCCTCCGGACAAGATGGCACCCAGGCCATCGCCACTACGGCCCCGGCTGACGGGTGGCCGCAATTCCGTGGCAACCCGTCCTTAACCGGGGTATCGGAATCGATCTTGCCGGCGGAACTGACCCTGCAGTGGACCTACGAGGCGGACGAGGCGATCGACTCTTCGGCCGCCATCGCAGACGGTACGGTGTATGTCGGGACGTACGCCGGCAGCCTGATCGCGCTGGATCTGACCACCGGCGAAGAACGCTGGACTTACACGGCCGGGGACCTCGGTATCGGTGAGTCGTCGCCGGCGGTCGCTGGCGACCTGGTCTTCATCGGCGATCTAGGCGGCGTCTTCCATGCCGTTGACACCAAGACCGGTACCGCCCGCTGGACCTTCGAGACGCTGGGCGAGATCAAGTCGTCGCCGGTCGTCATGGGCGACCGGGTGCTGATCGGGTCCTACGACGGCTATCTGTATGGCCTCGCGATCGCGGACGGCGCCCTGCTTTGGAAATTTGAAACGCTCAACTACGTTCATGCCACTCCGGCCGTCTGGGACGGCATCGCCTATTTCGGCGGCTGTGACGAGCTGTTCCACGGAGTCCAGATCAGCGACGGCACGGAGGTCGTCAGTCTGACCGCGGGTGCCTACACGGCAGCGTCGCCCGTCATCAGCGACGGCAAGGTCTACTTCGGCACGTTCGACAACGAGGTTCTGGGCATCGACCTTGCGACGCAGGAGCTGCTCTGGCAATACGAGCACCCACAGCGGCACTTCCCCTTCTATTCCTCCGCGCTGGCCGTGGACGATACGATTGTGATCGGCGGGCGCGACAAGATGGTGCACGCCATCGACGCAAAGACCGGCAAATCGCGGTGGACCTTCACGACCCGCGCGCGGGTCGATTCGTCGCCCGCCACGAGCGGCGGCCGAGTCTACGCCGGCTCGAGCGACGGTCGCCTGTATGTGCTCGACCTGGCAACCGGCGACAAGCTGTGGGAATTCGACACGGCGGCGCCACTCGTGGCGTCGCCCGCGATTGCCGAGGGCCGCCTGGTCATCGGGTCCGAGGACGGAGTCGTGTATTGCTTTGGCTGACCGGTGCGGGCAGCCTGCGGCCGGCCGTTGCCGGGATTCCGAAGAGCCAACGTGACTGAGAGCGGGGACGGGAGACGCCCAGAGGGACTAGCTCCCTCCTTCGTGTATAGTGAAATTGATGGGTGACACGGGGCAGACTACGGCGATCGAGCAGACCGAGGTCGGCAGCTACTTCGTCGCCAACTACCCTCCGTTCTCGCTGTGGACACAGGCGGCGGTTGACACCGACGCCAGGCCGGCGCTGGCCCAGCGTCCGGCCGACACACCCCTCGGGCTTTACCTCCATATCCCGTTCTGCCGCAAGCGCTGTCATTTCTGCTACTTCCGGGTCTTCACCGACAAGAACGCGAGCGAAGTGGCGGAATATCTGGACCTTCTGGGCCGAGAATGGGAGCTCTACGCCACCGAGCCGGCGATCGCAGGCCGGCCGTTGCGGTTTGTCTACTTCGGGGGCGGCACGCCGTCCTTCCTCTCGGTGCGCCAACTGCGGGGACTGGTCGACCGCCTGTCGCGCGTGACCCCCTGGACCGACGCCGAGGAAATCACCTTCGAGTGCGAGCCGGGCACGCTTACCGAGCCGAAGCTCTCAGCGATCCGCGACATGGGGATCACCCGACTCAGCCTGGGTGTCGAACACTTCGACGATCGGGTGCTCGAGTTGAACGGCCGCGCGCACCGCTCGGCCGAGATCTTCCGCGCCTACGGGTTCGCCCAATCGCTCGACTTCCCGCAAGTGAATATCGACCTGATTGCCGGCATGCTGGGCGACACCGACGAGACGTGGCGCGCGACGGTCGAGCAAACGATCGAGCTCAGCCCAGATAGCGTGACCATCTATCAGATGGAGCTGCCCTACAACACGACCATCAGCAGCGACGTGCTGAAAGGCACCGGGCAGTTCGACCAGACAGTGGCCAGCTGGCCAACCAAGCGGCGATGGGTCTCGGATGCCTTCGACGCGCTCGAGCAGGCCGGCTACACGGTCGGCAGCGCCTACACCGCGGTCAAGAACCCGAAAACGACCAGGTTCGTCTACCGTGACCAGCTCTGGCAGGGCGCCGACCTTGCGGCCCTGGGAGTCGCGTCGTTCGGGCATGTCAACGGCGTCCACATGCAAAATCTTGACACCTGGGGCCCGTACGCCGCCGCCGTCCAACGCGGTGACATCCCCCTGAGCCGCGCTCTGCGGCCGACCGACGAGGAACGGCTGATTCGGGAGCTCGTGCTGCAGCTCAAGCTCGGGTCGGTCCGTCCGTCATACTTCCAGGGCAAATACGGGGTTGACGTGCTCGCACGTTTTGAGAGCGCGCTGACGTCGCTCCGAGACGATGGCTATCTCATGGCGGCCGACGCCGGTCAGATCGCGCTGACCCGCGACGGGTTGTTACGGGTCGACAGCCTGCTGCCCCGGTTCTTCCTGCCCGAGCACACCGACCTCAGGTACACCTAGGGTTCGGTCACTCCACGTCCACGATGGCCAAGCCGACTCGGTCTGCCCGCACGACACCACGAGCCTCGTCCCGGAGCACGTTGTACCCGCTCGATCTCGCGTATCGCCGGGCCGGCGTTGAGATCCCCACGATGCGGATCGTAGAGCCGTCCAAGATCCCGATGCCGTACCGCTCGCTGCTCGTGCACAAGGACGACATGACGATTACCCTCGAGCGCCATTTCGGCGGTCGGGTGGTCCTGCGTCCGCTATCGACCTTCACGAGCGGCGCCTGGTATTTCCGGCGGGTCCTGCTGGTGCAGGAATACACGGGCCGCCCGGTCGAGATGGGCGCCATCCGGATGAAGCTGGATGGGTTCGGCGCGCGTCTGACGAAACAGATCCTCAGGAATGAGGTTCCGCTGGGCCGCATCCTGCGGGACAGCGGCTTCAAGTACGTCAGTCGCGCGATGGCCTTCCTCGCGATCACGCCCAACCCGGAAATGATGGGTATGTTCTGGATGCGCGAGCCGAAGACCTTGTACGGGCGCCGCACCGAGCTCGTACGCGACGGCGTCAAGATCGGCGACATTGTCGAGGTGTTGCCGCTCGTGTAGATTTTCGGGCGGGGCATCCCGTCTGGCGGCGTTGCTTTTTCGGTCACAGCCCGCCTGGCTGCTCCTTCGTCGCGCCTGGCCAGCCGGGCGCCGCGCCCAGAAAATAGATTTTGGGGCGTTCAGCACTCTGCTGTACTCGGCAGGAGACAGACAGGATGGCAGCCAAGGCGAGCTACGACGCGATCGTCATCGGCGGCGGACCGGCCGGCGCCACGACCGCGACGGTGCTCGCGCAGCACGGGCGACGGGTCCTGCTGCTCGAGCGCGAACCGTTCCCGCGCTATCACATCGGCGAATCGCTGATGCCCTACACCTGGTTCAGCTTCGAGCGGCTCGGAGTGCTCGACTGGCTGAAGCAGTCGGGCAGCCCACGCAAGCACAGCGTCCAGTTCGTCTCGATCAACGGACAGGTGTCGCAGCCGTTCTACTTCTTCGAGACCATCAAACACGAATGCGCCAGCACGTGGCAGATTCTGCGCAGCGACTTCGATGCGATGATGCTGGAGAACGCCGCGGCAAAAGGGGCAGAGATACATCAGGGAAGCGCCGTGCGAGACCTGCTCATGGACGGCGACCGGGTCGTCGGCGTGCAGGCCTACGACGCCGGTGGCGGTAGAGCAACATACCGAGCCAAGGTGGTGGTTGACGCGACGGGTCGCGACACGTTGCTGGCCGGCCGGCTCGGATGGAAACAGCGTGACCCGGACCTGAACAAAATCGCCATCTTTACCTATTTCACAGGTGCGCTCAGGGACCCCGGGCTGGACGAGGGCGCCACCACGGTCGCCTATATCCCCGGGAAGGGCTGGTTCTGGTATATCCCGCTCTTGAACGACACCGTGAGCGTCGGCGTCGTGGCCGAGCACGACTATCTGTATCGGGACACGCGCGACCAGGAGGAGATTTTCCGGCGCGAGGCGGAAGGGTGCCACTGGATCCGGGACCACCTCGCCCCCGGAACCCACGTGGGTCCCACGCGGGTGACAGGCGAGTTCAGCTACCGCGCCACCCAGGCCGCGGGCGACGGTTTTTGCCTGGTCGGTGACGCGTTCTCTTTTCTCGACCCGGTGTTCTCGTCCGGTGTCTTCCTGGCGCTCAAGAGCGGCGAACTGGCGGCTGACGCGATTCATGCCGGCCTCGACGGGGGCATGATCACCGCGTCAACGTTTGACGGCTATACGCGCGACATGCATCACGTTCTCGCTAGCTTTCGGCAGCTGGTCATGGCGTTCTATGACCGAACGTTCAGCTTCGGCGAATTCATCGGCGCGTATCCGGACCTGCGGCCGCAGCTCGTCGACGCGCTGGTGGGCAACGTCTTCAAGGACCTCGGGCCGCTATTCGACGCCCTCAGGACGTTCTCGCAGCAGCCGAACCGCTCGACGGATAGAGTGGGCGCGTAACGGGAGTACGGCGCGCGACAATGCGCGCAGTACGAGGAGCGGCGCAGGACGGCGACTGAGAGGGAGGAAGACCGAGCCGGGGTGTGGGCCGAGTCCCACGAAAGCCAGGCTCGTGGCGAAGCCTATCTAGACATGCCAATTAGTGAATTCCGACTCACGCGCCGCGTGCACTTTCACGAGACCGACGCCGCCGGCATCGTGCACTTCAGCGTGTTCTTTCGGTACATGGAAGAGGCGGAGCACGCGATGTGGCGCGCCGCCGGTCTGAGCATCGCAACACCGGACGCCCCCATCGGCTTCCCGCGGGTGGCAACGAGCTTCGACTTTCTCAAGCCGCTGCGATTCGAAGACGAGTTCGACGTACGGCTGCGGGTGACCGGCAAGACGCCGAAGACCCTCTCCTACAGCGCCACGATCGAAAAGAGCGGTGCCACGCTGGCGCGCGGCACCCTGACCATTGCCTGTGTGCGCACCCGCCCCGGCGAGCCGATGCGTGGCACCACGATTCCTGCCGACATCGCCGAACGGTTCACCGTTGCCGCCCCGACGGAGGTGGACGGCTGATGGCCGCGAAGACCGCCCCAGGCCCACCCCAAGCCGAGTGCCAGCCGCGCACGGCGCTGCTGGAGCACCAGCACCGCCGGCTCGGTACATTGCTTTCCGCCGTGCACGGCCGGAACCGGTTCTACACGAGCAAGCTCGACGACGCCGGGACGCGACTCGACACGCTCCACCTCCCTGACGACCTCCAGACGCTGCCACTGACCACCAAGCACGAGCTGACCGCCGACCAGGACGCCTCACCGCCCTGGGGCACGGCGCACACCGAACCGCTCGACCGATACACCCGGTACAGCCAGACTTCGTCGACCACCGGCCGGCCGCTGCGCTGGCTCGACACGAACGAAAGCTGGCAGTGGTCGCTCGACTGCTGGAAGGCGGTCTATCGCGCGGCGCATGTCGGTGCCGCAGATCGCATCTTCTTCCCATTCGGGTTCGGTCCATTCTTTGGCTTCTGGACGGCGTTCGACGCCGGCTCGCAGATCGGGGCGCTGTGTGTACCTGGGGGCGGCATGTCGAGCCAGACCCGGCTGGGTCTGCTCGATACCGTGCGGCCGACCGTCGTCTGCTGCACACCGACCTATGCACTGAGACTGGTCGAGGTGGCAAGCGCCAGCGGGGGAATTGATCTCGCGAACAGCACGGTCCGCGTGGTGATCGTGGCCGGCGAGCCAGGGGGAAACATCCCGGCAACACGGGCGCAGATCGAGCAAGGCTGGGGCGCGCGGGTCATTGACCATCATGGGCTGACCGAAGTCGGCGCAGTCAGCTTCGAGTGCTGGGAAGTACCAGGCACCCTGCATCTGAACGAGTGCGAATTCATCTGCGAAGTGATCGACCCGACATCCGGCATGCCGGTGCCTGACGGCGAAACCGGAGAGTTGGTCATCACCAATCTGGGTCGAACCGCCAGCCCGGTGATCCGGTATCGGACCCGGGACATCGTGACGTTACGCCGCGAACCATGCGGATGCGGCCGGACCTTGGCCCACACCGAGGGCGGCATTTTGTCGCGAGCGGATGAAATGGTCTGCGTACGCGGCGTCAACGTCTACCCGACCGCGATCGAGGCAGTCGTCCGTCGTTTTCCGAACGTGGTGGAATACCGGTCGACGGTCTCGACCCGCGACGCGTTGCACGCGTTGACGCTCGAGATCGAGCTTGGGCCCGGTGCGCCCGACGACGCGAATGTGGCAACCCAGGTGGCGCAGGCACTACGTGAAGCGATGGCGTTGACAGTACCTGTGCGGGTCGTTGCGCCGGAGACGCTACCCCGGTTCGACATGAAGGCACGCCGATTCGTGGTGCAGAGTGACGACGAGCCTTCGAGAACCCAGGAGAAGGCCAAACCGGTAGTGTAGGATTGGGAGCCTGAAAAGTGGTGTGTCCGCCTTCGCGCGCTGTGCGAGCTCCGGCGGATCTTGCCGACGCGGCGGCGAAGCGCACACCTCGGCTCGCGGAATTGGGGACAGCATGCACCGACCTTTGTTTCTTGCTTCAGTGATGGTGTTCGCCCTTGCGGCTGCGTCGTGCGGCGGAGGCGGCGAGGGCGACGGACCGTCTGACGACGGCTCGCCGTCGCGGGTGTTCCTGAGCCTGGGCACCGCTCCTCCGGGCGGCGCCTTCTTCGTCATCGGGAGCGCGCTTGCCGAAGTGCTGAACGAATTCGGCACCGGATTCGGCTGGACCACAACCGCCGAGGCCACCAGCGGGTCGCAGGAAAACATCCGGCGCCTCGACACCGGAGAGCTAGATTTCGCCATGTCGAACGCCGCGATCACCTACTTTGCCGGCCGTGGCAGTGAGGGCTGGGACAAGGCTTACCCGGTTCGTACGGTTATGACCCTCGCCCCGAACGTAGCGCTCTTCATTAGCCCCGCTGGGTCCGGCGTCGACACCATCGATGACCTCCGTGGGAAACGTGTGGGAGTGGGTCCGGCCGGCGCCGGTTTCGAGTTCTTTGTGGGCCCGCTCCTAGCGGCGCACGGGGTGAGCTACGACGACTTCACACCGCTCAACGCCACCCAGGCTGGCGCGGTCGACCTAATCGCGGATGGTTCGGCGGCCGCGGTGTTCGTCGGTGGCGCCGTGCCGACTCCCTCGATCACCCAGGCATCCGCCTCACAGGACATTCATTTCGTGCGCTTCGACGAAGACGCCAAGCAGCAACTGATCGAGGAGTACCTCTTCTTTCGACCCGCCACGATCCCGGCAGACACCTATCGAGGTCAGACCGAGCCGTTCGAAGGACTCGATGTCGGCTCGATGCATCTCATCACGTCGGCCAACGTCAGCGAGGAGCTCGTCTACAACGTCACGAAGTCGCTCTACGAGCACCGTGAGAACGTCGTCGAACGGCACGCGGCCGGCCGTGCCATCAACCCGACCAACGTCGTCCGCGACAGCGGCACCGCTTTCCACCCCGGCGCCATCCGCTTCTATCAGGAAATCGGGATCTGGCCGTGAGTACGTGACCGTGTTACCCGCGTCATGACCGCGCACGTCCGGACGGCGGCGACACCCGGCAACGAGACAGGCAGCCCCAGACAGCTCGTCACACGCGTGCTGTCTGTCCTGCTGTGCCTGTTCACGTTGGCACAGGTCAACTACCCGCAGCTCTCACCACAGTCGCAGCTCGCGGTGTTCTTGCTACTGGGGCTCGTGCTCTGCTTTCTGAACGTTCCAATCCATCCGACGCTAAAGGATCACCCTGTCGCCCGTGCCGCCGACATCCTGCTGGCACTGCTCGCGGCGGTCTGCTGCGGGTGGGTGCTCGTGCAGACCGAGCCGCTGTTCGAGAGCATCTGGCAGGGCGGCTCGTCGCTGGGCAACCGCGCGGGGTTCGAAACCTCGACCGACAGCCTGGTCGGCGTGATCGGACTGATGCTGGTGATCGAGGCGGCGCGCCGGTCACTCGGGCTGGCGTTGCCGATTCTCTCCGGGCTGTTCCTGGTCTATGCCTCCATCGGACCGAGCATGCCCGACTGGCTGTTCCCGCACCGTGGCTATTCCATCGAGCGCATCGTCGCGCAAACGTTCCTGCAAGCCCAGGGCGTGTTCGGAGTCGCCCTGAGCGTCATGTTCACGTACGTTTTCCTGTTCGTCATCTTCGGCGCCTTTCTGTCGGCGACCGGCGCAACCCGGTTCATCATCGACTTCGCGCAGTCGGTCTTCGGCGCCAGTCCGGGTGGACCGGCCAAGGTGGCGGTGCTCAGCAGCGGCCTGATGGGGTCGTTGTCGGGCAGCGCGGTCGCCAACACGGCGACGACCGGTACCTTCACCATCCCGATGATGCGCAGCGCCGGATTCAAAGCGACCACGGCCGCCGGCATCCAGGCGGCCGCCAGCTCCGGGGGCGCGCTGATGCCACCGGTCATGGGCGCCGGCGCCTACATGATGCTGCAGATCGTCGACCCACCGGTCACCTACCTGCAGATCATCCGCGCGGCGCTGATTCCCGCGCTCCTGTATTACCTCTCGCTGTTCTTGATTACGCACTTTCACGCGCGCAAGGTCGCCAGCGGCAAGACCGCCCAGGCGGACTCCGCCACCGAGGCAGCCGCGGCGTCCGACAGGCTGGGAGCGTCGCGCATGGAAGGGATTGTCTTTGCCACCGCCCTCGGCACGCTCCTCCTGATGCTGATGCTTGGCTACACACCCTTCCGCGCGGTCAGCCTGTCGCTACTCGCCATCGTCGTGGCCAGCGCGTTCAACCCGCGCACGCGACTATCGGTCTCCGCGGTGTTCGCGGCGTTCGTCAAGGCGTCACGTGATGTCGTCTCGCTCGTCGCCGCCTCCGCGTCGGTCGGCATCATCATCGGCATCGTCACCTTGACCGGCATCGGCACCAGGCTACCCGCCACAATCTTGCCGCTGGCCGAACAGAGCCTGTTCCTGGCGCTGGTGCTGATCATGATCTCGTCGATCGTCCTGGGCATGGGGCTGCCCTCGGCGGTCTGCTATCTGCTGCTAGCGACACTGATCGGCCCGGTCCTCGGCAACCTCGGTGTGGTGCCGCTGGCCGCGCACTTTTTCATCTTCTACTTCGGCATGATGTCGATGGTGACCCCGCCGGTCGCGCTGGCCGGCTATGCCGCCGCCTCGATCGCCGGCACCAACATCATGCAGACCAGCTTCGCGGCGTTTCGATTTGCCCTGGTCGGCTTCACGCTGCCGTTCATCTTCGTCTACCGTCCCGAACTGCTGATGTTGACCGCGACCGGTGACACCGCCGGTCCGATGGTCATGCTCGTGCCGGTGCTGATTGGCACACTGGGTGTCGTCTGCTTCGCCTCGGCCATTACCGGCCAGCTACGTCAAGCCCTCCCGCTTCCGCTCCGCATTGCCATGTTCGTCGCCGCGGCGCTCCTGCTCGCGCCCGGCCCGACCCTCTCGCTGGCCGGTCTGCCGGTGCCGATTCTCGACGCCGCCGGTGTCGTCTTGTTCGGCGCAATCTTCGCAACGAATCGCAGCCGCTGACTTCGCTCCCCACGCATCCGGTCTCCAGGGCCAGACCGCTCTCCACTCGACCGGTATTCACAAGGCTGCGAGTTGTCACACCTTCCGTCACAGCGTCGCCACACACTTGCGCGATATCCAGATCCACATATCACGGTCCCATACCGTTGCGTAGACTGAAAATCGTTGGCAACCACGGGTGTGGCATATACTCGCCAGGAATCCCGGCGAGCGGAATATCTGAATACACTGCGGCGGAAGCGCCAGGTATCTCAATATCCAAGTTTGTCGACTACTTGTTAGGCAGACGAACGACGGTATTACAACACTTGACTCGGGTCAGGGGCACTGGCCGCTATGACAGCCAGATCAATCCAGGTCATTCAACCAGCGGACACAGCGAAAGTGGTCTTCGGGGCCGGCGATGAGTACCGCTATCTTGCCACTGGCACGAGTACTGACGGAGGGTACTTCCTAGTTGAGGCCATCGTACCCCCTGGCGGAGGGCCGCCGCCCCACGTTCAGACTCGCGAAGAAGAGGCGTTCTACATCTTCGATGGGGAACTGACGTTTTACGACAATGGTGAGATCACGGCCGGGCCTGGAACCTACTTGAACATCCCGAAGGGGGCGAAACACAGATTTCGCAACAACTCGAACAGCACGGCGAAGGTGCTATTCTTCTTTGCTCCGGCAGGCATCGAAGGACTGTTCGACGAGTTCTCCCAATTGGACCAAACGGAGGCAGAACCCGAAGCCGTGCTCGGCGCGTTGAACGCGATTGGAGCGAAGCACGGCATGCAGTACTTCGCTGATTGAAGGCAGGGGCGCATGTTCGCCGACAGGCGTCGGTGGGGTAGCACTACAGCGAGTTCTTGGACGGGATGTGTGATGCACGTCACGTAGCCCACGACGAACTCACCGAACCGATTGGCGGCATGTTCGATCCGGCTGGGTTCGATCCCCAAGCAGTGACATTCGATGGTCCGGGAGAGCGCTGGCGAACTACTGTCGTTGAAACGGACGAATGAACGGCAAACACGGCTGAAGGAAAGAGGAGGGAGGATGACATTGCTGCGCCACTTACTGTGCTGCGTCATCGCAGTGGCCTGGGCCATACCCGCGTCTGCGCAGAGACCGCCGGTCAGATCGGATCAGGAGATCCTCGTTGAACTCGAGCAGGGGTGGAATGAGGCGTTCTATCGGAAGGATGTCGCCTTCATCGAGACCCTCCTGGCCGACGAGTTCACGGCCACATACGACGATGGCAGCCGGGGTGACAAAGCCAAGGAACTGGCGCTGACGGCGGAGTTCAATCAGCAGGTGGAGTCAGCCATTCAGGACGAGTTCACGGTGCGGGTCTATCGTGACACCGCGGTGGTGTGGTTTACCTTGCGCCTCGTCGGCATACGACAGGGGCAGCGGGCCGAAGTGGCGTATCGCTACACGGACGTGTGGGTGCTTCGCGACGGCCGATGGCAGTGTGTGTCGACCCAGAGCACGAAGGTAACCCCGCCGTGAGGTCTCGGTATGACGCGGCATTGGCGGTCGTCGGTTTACGCTTTTTCCGTTCGTCGTGGCAGAATGCTGCAGAGACCAGCATGAGTCGCACCACCACTCTCCTGTCGACGGTTTTGCAGGACCTTGCGGCGGCCGTCGCGTTGGTCTGAGATGTACATGATGGCCACCAGACTGGTCTGCCTGCTGGGGGCCGTAACCGTGCTCTGCACGCCAGTCTCGGTCCACGCTCAGGCCGGTCCGCAGGCCCACGCGTTCGACACCGGCTCCCTACCGCCGACGATCCCAATCTTTCCGCTGCAGGACGTCATGCTGTTTCCGCACGCAACTCGACCGCTGCACATCTTCGAGCCACGCTACCGTGACATGGTGGCCGACGCTCTGATGGGGGATCGACTCATCGGGATGGTGCTGCTCGAACCGGGCTACGAAGCGGAATACGAGGGCAGACCACCGGTCTACCCGGTCGGGTCCGCCGGCATCATCGCCGAGGTCGACGAATTGCCGGACGGAGGCTACAACATCCTGCTGCGTGGGCTGACCAAGTTTCGCATCACCGGCGAAGACCAGAGCCGCTCCTACCGGCTGGCCCACGTGGAGGCGATACCAGAGGAGCTGACTAACGCAGAACGGGTGACGCTTGGCGATCTGCTCGACGAGCTCTCGGTGCTGCTCCCGTCCGGGCTACCCGGGGTGCAGGTGCCGGCCGGACTGCCGGACGAAGAGTTCGTCAACGGCATCGCCCAGATCATACAGATTGACCCACGCGACCGACTGGGACTACTCGAACAACCTGGGCCGCTCGCGCGCGCCAAGGCACTCATCGATCTGCTGTATATCCGATCGGCCCTCCCACGCTGAGTGGTCTCCGCGTACGCGAATGCTGAAGACCCTGCTTGTCTATCTCTGGGCGCCGATTGCCAATCTGCTGTGGTACACGCACACGGTGGTCATGGGGAGCCTGTCGTTGCTACTGTGGCCGTTCGACCGTACGGGCGCGTTGCAGTTCTGGTGCGCCCGCTGGTGGTGCCGGCTGGTGGCATGGTCAATTTTCGCCCGCATCCGGGTATACGGGGTTGAGCACATCCGCGCTGGGCAACCCTACGTGTACATGGCGAACCACTCGAGTCTGATCGACACCCCGGCGCTGTTCGCGTATCTGCCGTACCCGTTCCGCATCATGGCGAAGCGCGAGCTGTTCTTCGTACCATTCATGGGCTGGCACCTGTGGACCGCTGGCCATTTTCCGATCGACCGACGCGACCGCCGCAAGACGATCCGGAGTCTGCGACGCGTCATTGATGGTGTCCGTGCGGGCACGTCGCTCGCCGTGTTCCCGGAGGGCACGCGGACGCGCGACGGCCGTCTCCAGGAGTTCAAGTCGGGTATGTTCAAGATTGCCATCAGGGCCGGAGTGCCAATCGTGCCGGTGACAATCCGCGGCACCTTCACGCTGCTCCCAATCACCACGCTTGCGCCGAGACCGGGACGGGTGGAGGTCATTCTGGGCGAGCCGATCGTGACAGAGGACTACGACGAGACACAGTTGCCGGAACTCATCAAGCGCACGAAAGATGTGATCCGTCACACGCTCGCCGGCACGAGCCCCACCGGAGCATAACCAGAGGACATGCCCTCACGGAGGACGGCGGCGACCCATGTCGCGCTGCTACGCGGCATCAACATCGGCGGCCGAAACTCGCTCCCGATGGCGCGCCTCGTCGGACTGTTCGAGGACGCCGGGTGTGAGCGCGTCCGCACCTACATCCAAAGCGGCAACGTGGTCTTCGAGGCGCCCGCCGTGCGAGCCCGCCTGATTCCGGCCGCCGTCACCAGTGCGATCGCCACCAATCTCGAACTCGACGTCCCGATCGTGACCCGCACGGCCTCCGAGCTCGAGCGGATTGTCAGCGCCAACCCATTTGTGGCATCCGGCACCGACCTCGGTCACCTGCACGTCGGGTTCCTGGCCGACCGTCCACGCGCCGGTCTGTTTTTGGAGGCTTCAGCCATATCTGGCGGACCCACGACATCATCCTTGGCATGAAGTCGCCACGAAGGGATCCCGTCCATCGCATCGCCCTATCGCGAGGCTTCAACCTCTTATTGCGAACGCTGTTCACAGTCCCCTACCGTGACATGGACACCGGATTTCGATTGATTCGGCGAGAGGTTGCGAACGCGATCATTCCCCACGTGAAACAGTTGTCCACGTTCACTGCAGAATTCGTCGTCCGAGCACATTACGAGGGCTATCGCATCACCGCGGTCCCTGTGGCTCATTACGCACGCAAGACGGGAAGAACCATATTCAGTTCTGGCCTGTTTCTGTGTAGGTTTTGTATCTATCAGTTCAGAGGTGCGTTGCGGATGAGAAGGGAATTCAGGCGAAAGGGCTTGTTGCCGTGACTGTGCTGAGTGGCACAGCCGGACCACTGCTCGTAGTCTGCCTGAGCGGATCCGCTGTCGACAGCACGCAGCAGAACCCGCTGGTGGGCGTGACGTCGACGTGGAAGCGAGTGTGATTGTCGAGCCACACCCTGAGGTCTGGAATCTTGTGCGTCATACTGTGATGGCCTTTGCACACGTGGGTTGCCAATCCGCGGGGCAACGAGTAGCCTGATATGGCTAGGTTGGCTCGGTCTCGGCGCCGCAGCGTATTCTACGAAGTTGAAGGAGCTTGCATGCGCACACTGTTGACAGCGACGTTGCTGCTACTTGTCGGCCTCGGCTCGCCGATGACCGCACAGACTCAGAAACCGGTGATCGAAGTCTACAAATCACCCGGTTGAGGGTGTTGCATGGGATGGGTCTCACATCTCCAAGACAGCGGTTTCACGGTGCGAACGACCGACGTGCCAGACGTCAGCACGATCAAAGCCGAGCACGACGTTCCCGGGCGACTGTTTTCCTGCCACACGGCCCTGGTCGACGGCTACGTGGTCGAGGGTCACGTCCCCGCCGAGGACATCGCGCGGATGCTCGAGGAACGGCCAGACATCGCGGGCATCTCGGTCCCCGGCATGCCGATCGGCTCACCAGGCATGGAAGGCCCGAACCCCCAGGAGTTCGAAGTCATCTCGTTCGACGAAAACGGCCAGATGCAGCTCTTCGCGACACACGCGCCCTGACCGCCTAACCGTGCCCCCGGGACGCTGCCGCTTCCGACACAGCGGCAGCACCCGGGGGCACATGCCACGTTCGACAGAACCGCGGCCGTCCCCACTGCCGGACGGCGCGCGTATCTCCGCCCGACTCAGTACCCGCAACCATACCTGTGGTGCTGGATAAATATTGGGCGTACTGGAGGGAGCGCGGGCCACGCCCCTCCCTGCCTGGCGCCGAACCCGAGCCGGAGAAGATGCCCACGATGGGTGACGACATGTCCAAACAGAACAAGGCTCTGGTTCGGCGCTACCTCGACCAGGTATACAACAACGGCCGATCGGACGTCATCGACGAGCTGCTTGCCGACGACTATGTCGACCACAGCGCACCGTCCGGTCAGGCCCCTGGCACGGCAGGCACGCGACAGGTGTACGACATGTACCGAACCGCATTCCCGGATCTCAGAGTGAAAATCCACCACCTGGTGGCGGAGGACGACCTCGTGGTCGCCCGGGCCACGTTCACGGGGACGAGCCGTGGGCCGCTGATGGGAGCGCCGCCAACCGGAAAGCCGGTGCAGTTCTCATCGATGGTCATTGTTCGCCTCCGCGCCGGGCGGTTTGTGGAACGGTGGGAACAGATGGATCTGCTGGGCCTGATGCTGCAACTCGGCGTTGTTTCTCAAGAAAACGAAGAGGGAGGGCACGCATGAGCGACCAAGACGGGTATGTCGTCATCTCGACCGTACAGGGCCAGTTCGTCGAAGCGCAAATTAAGGCATTTCTCGAAGCCCACGACATCCCCTGTCAGCTCCGAGGAGAGGCGCTACGTGTCACCCATGCCATCTCGATCGACGGCATCGGCGCAGCCGAGGTGCTCGTGCCGGCCGACCTGGCCGACAACGCCCGCGCCCTGCTCGACCGGGCCGAGCGGGGCGAGCTCGCCATCGACGACACGACCGACACGGGCGATGCTATCGAGTGACGCGCATCGCGTTGTCGCCGGCGATGGCTGACTGCCGCCCGTCGTGAACCACGGACCTTGAACTCGGGCGTGCACTGACCCAGCTCGGCGCGAGCCGGCGGCTCGTGACGCCTCCTTCCCCAGGCGACTCATGAACGAAACACTCCAGGTCATACCGCTTACTCGGCTTGCGCTGGCGTTCATTCCAGTGTGCGCCGTGCTAGTCATCATTCACCGGTGGTCACTGGGCACGCGATCCGGTCTAATCGCGGTCCTTCGGATGGTCGGGCAGCTGCTGCTGGTGGGCTATGCGCTGACTTTCATCTTCGAGTCGAACAGTGCCGCGGTGGTGGTGTCTGTCGTGAGCGTGATGCTAGCCACGGCGGGCTGGATTGCGCTACGACCGCTCAACGACGAACGCCGCGATCTCTATCCGAAAGTGCTGATCGCGATCAGCCTAGGAGCGATGACGGTGGTCGTCACCGCGACGCAGGGCGTCCTCGCCCTTGATAGCTGGCACAATGCCAGCGTGGTGATTCCGTTGGCCGGCATCGTGCTCTCCAACTCGATGAACACCGTGAGTCTGGCGGCGGAGCGATTCCAGGCCGAGCGCCGGCGCGGTGCCGCATATCGCGACGCGCGTCGCATCGCGATGAAAACGGCATTGATACCGATGACGAACTCGCTGCTCGCTGTCGGGCTGGTGTCGCTCCCCGGCATGATGACCGGACAGATCCTGTCGGGTGTGTCTCCGATCATCGCCGTCCGGTATCAGATACTGGTCATGTGCATGATTTTTGGGTCAGCCGGGCTGGCCACCAGCTGCTTTCTGGTGCTGCAACGGCCCGCGGAATCCTGACCGCTTTCGCGTCTGTTACGTCGCCGGGCACGGCAGACGATACACTGGCGCCGTTTGACTGGTATCGTGACCTGATGGTCGCCAGCGCGAAAGAGCGCGAGTTCTCCGAACATTACATTGGCGCGCATGCCGCCCTGACCGCGGTCGCCGACGCGGAGCGAGCGCGCCGGCATCCCTACGTGCTCAGGCGCTAAAATTACCGATACACACCGTGGCTATGCCGGAACCCCGCGCAGACCGCTTGCGCCTTCGGTCGGCGACCGAAGCAGACCAGTCGGCGATCGTCGAGCTCTGCAAGACCTCCATCGTGACCACCTACGGCGTCTTCATGGATCCGGAGCGTATGCGCCCCTGGGTCGAAGGCCAGGAAGTGGAGCACTATGTCGAGAGGATGTGGCCACGCATGACCGTGGCCGTGGATGACAAGCAGCTCCTCGGCGTCGTCGCGCTTGACGGCCCTGTCATCGACCTGCTCTGGATCCGGACCGACCTTCGGGGACAGGGCATCGGGTCGGTGCTGATGGAGCACGTGGAATCGGCACTGACGGCGGACCACGACGTGGCAGAACTCGAGTGCTTCGCACCGAACCGTGGGAGCATCGCCTTCTACGAATCACGCGGCTACACGACCGTGCGCACATACTATGAGGCGGCGTCTGGCGTCGACAGGGTCGTGATGACGAAGCCTTTGAGCGGCCCTCATTGACGCGCGGCGCTATCGAACGAGTGGGCTGGCGCTAAGTGGACCGTTGAGCACACGCCTGGACTCCCACAGAGCCAGGAGATTCGTCGTCGCGTTCACGAGAGCCTCCCGTCTCGACCCAAGAAATATTTCGCGATCGTCTGTTCGCTCGGCTTGCGGGTGACGACGGACACCCCGACCATCAGCAACGCCGAGATGATGGTCATCGGCACTACCGGCATGAACCCGAGCACGTCGGTCCCACCTGGCGTGCGGGTGATCACCTCGACCCCCCCGAGGGTCCAGACCGGCATCGGTGCGGCGGGCGGTGGCAGCACCGCCTGGAGCACCGCGGTCGCGGCGACGGTGCCAGCCGTCCACACCGTCACGGCCAGCGCCCCCCATTTCGTGCTGCCCCGCCAGAACAGCGCGCCGATCACGATCGGCAGCATCGCCGCAAAGCCGGAGAAGGCGTACTGCGTGGCGATGGCGAAGATGCTTACGGGCGCCCGCAGCGCGATCACATAGGCGACGGAGGTCACCAGGATGACGAAGATACGGCCGGTCAAGACCTGCACACGCTCGCCAAAGCGGTGCTTCCCGCCGTAGTAGGCGAAGACATCCTCGGTGAACATCGTCGAGAGCGCGAGCACCTGCGAATCGCTCGCCATCACCGCCGCCAGGATACCGGCGCCGAGCATGCCGGCCAGCCAGACCGGCGCAAAGTGGTCGAGCATGCGGAGAATGACATCGTCACCGGCCGCCGCCCGCTGCAACTCCGCCACCGCCGCGAAGCTGGCCGACGGATCAAGCGCCGCCAGCACGGCACGCGCGTCGAGCTTGGCGGCGATCTCCGGCACGTCGGTCATCGCGTTGGCCGCCACTCCGAGGAACACGCACGGGAGCCAGATCGCCAGGATGCAGATCGGATACCAGATAACGGTCTTCTTGAACTGGCTCATCTGCCGCGCGGTCAGACAGAAAATCGAGATATGCGGGAAGACGATCGTCGAGAGCGGGATGAACATGTAGCTGAAGAACAACCGCGGCGGCATCCGCTCGCGGGTCAGGAGCGGCGCTGTCGTCTCCGACGCCAACAGCGATTCCATCGCGGCGGAAAAGCCGCCGATCCGGCCACCGATCAGCATGATCGCTACAGCACCGAACGAGAGGAACAGCACTGTCTGAAACGTGTTGACCAAGGCGGTGCCGCGCATCCCGCCGAAAAAGACGTAGCTCATAACAACGAACGCCACCAGGCCGCCACCGAGCCAGTAGGGTACGAGCCCGCCGCTGATCGCGTTCAGCGCGGTGCCGCCCCCCATGACTGCGATGATGATGTAGGGCACTAGCAGGATCGCGAGCAGGGCAAAAATCGCCGTGCCGATGTGCCCGCACTCCCACCGGTCGCGAAACATCTGCACAGGGGTCATGAACCCGTGCATCTTCCCGAGCGCCCACAACCGCGGGCCCACCAGGAACAAGCTGACCGGGATGACCAGTGCTGATGACGACGCCATCAGTCCGAAGGTCACAATACCGTTCGCAAAACCGTGCCCCGCCGAGCCGAGAATGGTGAACGCCGTCATATTGGTGCCAAATAGCGACAACAGAAATACCGTCGGCCCGAGCGACCGGCCGGCAAGGAAATAGTCCTCTGCGCTGCCGCCGCCAACGCCAGACGGGCGACGGAAGGCGAAGATACCGATGTAGAGGACGACTCCAAGATAGGCGAAGACGACGAGCGTGGGGATCACGAGCGCTCCCTGATTGAATCCGACCGCGTCGGATCCTCAACCGCCCGCTCCAGCTCGACCGGCCAGGCGTAGCGCACCAGCACCCACATGAGCCCGGTGCTCGCCAGACACAACCCGACATGATAAAAGAGCCCGATTGGCAGAAAACCGAACACGAGTGGACGCGCCACGTCGCGGAACCAGAAGTCCTGATGCAGGGCGTACAACGCCAGCACCGCGAGGCCGAGGAGGACCGATCTGCGCACTGTCATACCTCTGTCAACGGGCCGATCTTAGCAGCCTCCGAGGCGGTTACGCGGGTGCACGTTTGCGGTGGTCGATTCGATGGGCAACCGACACCCCCTGCTTCGACCGCGGCGTGAAGCTGCCTACCCAGTGGGACTCCGTCAAGCAGCCATGGCGATCATTCTGTAAGATAGAGATGATGGGCGCTACAGGCACACTGGTCGCGGTGCTTGAGCACGACTCTGGCCACGCGGTCCCTGCAGACGAACGGGACTCTCTCACAGCGGACATCATAGATGGCAAACGGTACCAAACAGCGGTGGTGGGCCTGCCTAATTACCGGCCTGATCTCGGTCGGCGCGGCTGCGTCAGCGCAGACCAACACTGGAGAAATCGGCGGTGTCGTGGTCGACGACAGCGGCGGCGTGCTGCCCGGCAGCACGGTCGTGGCCTCCCATCCGGACACCGGCTTCACCATCGAGCGGGTGACCGACACC
>Ga0302123_10000325_pt1 | contig 39310 bp, 30 predicted proteins | sample CB21_321_MG_FD_203109 | JGI IMG/M metagenome (GOLD analysis project Ga0302123, IMG submission 203109) | Marine microbial communities from Western Arctic Ocean, Canada - CB21_32.1 | ecosystem: Environmental > Aquatic > Marine > Oceanic | place: Canada: Western Arctic Ocean | collected 2017-09-28 | reverse complement strand
TGGGGGATCTTACGGTGGCTGATGACGGACTGGTGGTTGCATTGGGCGGGGGAGGGGGAAGAGGGAATAAACGATTCCTTACGGCCACGAATCAAGAGCCTCTGCTGGCGGAAGGCGGGCTAGAGGGCGAAGAGCTGAATTTGTTACTTGAAGTGAAGCTTCTAGCTGATGTCGCCTTGGTTGGAGCCCCCAATGCAGGAAAGTCTACGTTGCTGAGTCATGTCTCCAAAGCCAAACCGAAAATAGCAGACTACCCATTTACTACCCTGGAACCGATTTTGGGGGTTGTGGAGCACCGAGGGGCTGCACTGGTGATGCTCGATATTCCGGGACTGATTGAGGGTGCTCACGAAGGGAAGGGCTTAGGGCTTGAGTTTTTACGCCACGCTGAAAGAGTCCATGTTTTGGTTCAATTGATTGACGGGCTTGAAGAGGACTTAGTCGGCGCTTACCAGGAAATCGCTAAAGAGTTGGAGGCGTATGGGCATGGGCTCAAAGAGAAAGCTCAGCTCGTGGTGGTGAACAAAATGGATGTGCCCGAAGTGCAGCAGCGATTTGCTGACCAGGTGGATGCTCTTCGGACGCTATCCGGTCACGAGCCCTTGGCTATTTCCGCTGTATCGGGAGAGGGACTGCCCGCATTGCTCTCAGCGCTGATGGTCATTACGCCTTCTGAAGAGGAAAGGCGGGACAAGACGAAACCGGAGATGAAGTCTCGGGAGCGAATAAGCCCGCCAGTGGCGCGGGTAACGATCTCGAAGGAGGATGGTGATGTGGTGGTGGGCTGTTTAGCGGCCGAACGAGTGGCCGAGGTGATCGATTTGCATAATTGGCGGACGAGGATGCAATTTCACCAGTACTTGAGACGGCTTAACGTAATCAGGGCTGTGGAGAACGAGGGGGTTATACCCGGAGACACCGTTCGTATCGGGAAAATCATCTTGGAGTGGGAATAGGGTGCGCCTTGGCTTGTTCGGAGGTACCTTTGACCCAGTGCATAACGGGCATATTGCAATCGCCTCGAGGATAAGAGATAGGCTGCATCTAGACCAGGTCTGGTTTTTGCCAGCGGGGCAACCGTGGATGCGCCGAAGCGAGCCGATTAGTGAACGTATTCATCGGCGGACAATGGTTGAGTTAATCATCCGTAACGACTCTGGATTTGCTCTCTGCGACGTGGAGTTGAACAGGCCAGGGGACACCTATACGGTTGAGACCTTAGAGCAGCTGTACCCGACGCGTCCCGGAGACGATTGGTTTTTCATTGTGGGAAGCGATGCCGCAGCGGGTTTCGCTCGGTGGAAACAGCCAGCGCGGATTCTGGAACTGGCAACCCTGGTTGTGGCCGCACGACCGGGCTACCATTTGGTGGATGTGGATGCGTTGGCAGACGCGGTCCCCGGAGCGCGGACGCGAGTAGTGGTCGTAGAGCCGGCCCTGGTGGACGTAAGCGCTTCCCACATTCGGCAGATGGTGGGTGAGGGTGCCTCAATAGCCGGGCTTGTCCCTCAAGAGGTTGCGGAGTATATAGAGGCGCACGGATTGTATAAGTCTAAGACAAGGTCGGAATAGGAATGGGGCGGCCCATGGCGGACCAGACACTGGCTCAGGACATTCTCGACTTGGCACTTGCGTTCGGGGCCCTGCAATTCGGTGAGTTCACGCTGTCGTCAGGTGAACAAAGCAGCTATTATTTCGACGGACGGCTGCTTACGCTATCCCCGGCAGGAACAAATCTGGTAGCCCAGGCGCTGCTCCCTCTGGTGCGGTCGGCGGGGGCTGAAGCCGTCGGCGGCCCAACTCTTGCCGCCGATCCCATGGTGGCTAGTATCGCTATGCTGAGTGGCCAAGATAGGGAGAGGCCCATCCCTGCCTTTATCGTCCGAAAGGACGCTAAAGCCCACGGCATGGGGAAGCAGATCGAAGGGCCGCTGCTTCCCGGTGTGAAGGTTGCTATTGTGGACGATTCCTGCTCGACGGGAAGTTCAATGTATCAGGCGATACATGCGGTTGAGGCAGCTGGGCACGTGGTGGTGCTTGTAGCGGCGATTCTCGACCGGCACCAGGGCGGGAGTGAGAAGCTGCGCAAGGAAGGATACACTTTCCACACGCTTCTCGAGGCAGATGCCTCAGGGATTATTAGGCCAGCCGGGGAATAGAAAAAGGAATAGGAAGTAGAAAAGAGCCCCGCATTTGCGGGGCTCTTTTCTCTAACTATATTTATAACGAGTGGTCTGGTCAGTAGTGCGCTAGACGTCCAAGTTCCTGACTGATTTGGCGTGGGCCTGAATGTAATTGCGCCGTGGTTCCACTTCGTCACCCATGAGTTCGTTGAAAATAGTATCCGCGGCAGCGGCGTCCTCCACCTCTACTCGGAGCAGGGTGCGGATGGTGGGGTCCATGGTGGTTTCCCACAGCTGATCCGGGTTCATCTCTCCCAGCCCTTTGTATCGCTGGATGGACATTCCCGACTTATCGGATTGGCGCTCCAGAAGGGGTGCCAATTCATACCAGGGAACATCCGAACCAATTTCGGCGTCCCGCTTGGTGACACCGTAAGTGTGCCCCTTGACGAGGTGAGACACTCTGGGGTAAAGCTCAAAGCACCGTTGCAATGGGGTGGATGCAAGGAGTTGGGTGAGGTTGATGGTGCCGTATCCTTCCACTTCCAGTAGCTTGTCCCCCCGTTTGGAAGGTGATTTCACGGTAAATCCTTGCTTTTCAAACCAGGCCACGATGGCCGCGACCGTATCAGTGTCGGCGGCCGTGAGTGAATAGTGTTTCTCCGCGGCGCCTTGCAGCAGAATTCCGACTAGGTCCGGTACCAAGCCGAGGTTCGCCAGACCCGTGGACCACGTTTGGAACTCCTTGAGATGCTGTACCACAGCGTGGAGTGGTGCTCCCGAGATAGCAAGGCCTTCATCACCATTCTGCCCGTTGCCTTTGGCGGCTCGGATGGAGAGGCGCCGGTAGAGTTGGGTAGCCACCCACTTTTCCTTGTCCGCTTCGGCGAACTTATATTCGACGCTACGGCCTCGGGCTAGGCGGTAGAGTGGCGGCTGGGCGATGTAGAGGTATCCGCTATCGATGAGTTCTCGCATGTTGCGAAAGAAGAAGGTCAGCAGCAACGTACGGATGTGCGCTCCGTCCACATCGGCATCGGTCATAATGATGACTTTGTGATAGCGGAGCTTTTCAGCGTTGAAGTCCTCACCGAACCCTGCTCCAATGGCGGTGATGAGTACGCGGATTTCTTCGTGGGCAAGCATTTTATCGGCCCGGGCCTTCTCCACATTCAGAATCTTGCCCCGGAGCGGTAGAATGGCCTGGGTGCGTCGGTCGCGTCCCTCCTTGGCCGAGCCTCCTGCGGAGGGTCCTTCCACCACAAAGAGCTCCGAGAGCTCTGGGTTACGTTCGGAGCAGTCGGCTAGCTTACCGGGGAGCGAGCCCCCGTCCATGGCATTCTTGCGAATAACCAGGTCGCGGGCCTTTCTTGCCGCCTCTCGGGCCAACTGTGAGGTGAGGCATTTATCTATAATCCGCCGGGCTTCGTGGGGGTGTTCTTCGAGGTAGAATTCCAGATGCTGAACGATGGCTTGCTCAACTTGGGTCTTTGTCTCGGCGTTCCCTAGCTTCCCCTTGGTCTGGCCCTCGAATTGGGGTTCCGCCAATCGCACGCTGACGATGGCGGTGAGTCCTTCCCGGACGTCGTCGCCAGAAAGGTTGGTACGATCATCCTTCACCAGCTTCTGTTTTCGGGCGTAGTTATTGATGGCCCGGGTCAGGCCAGCACGGAACCCCGCCAGGTGGGAGCCCCCGTCGACGGTATTGATGCAGTTGGCGAAGGCGAGGGTCGTCTCATAGAAGCCGGTGTTGTATTGGAGCGACACTTCGATGGTGGTACTGTCCACCACCTGGTTGAGGTAGAAAGGTGGATCCTGCAGGACCTCGCGGCCACGGTTGAGGTGCTGAACGAAGTTGCCGATTCCCCCTTCAAAGTAGAAGGTCTTGTCATCAGCGGGGCGCAGCTCACTGCTCAGGCTGAGCCAGATGCCCTTGTTGAGGTAGGCCATCTCTCGGAACCGGGTGAGCAGGATATCGGGATCCATGGTGATGGAGGGAAACACTTCGCTGTCGGGGAGGAAGTGGAGAGTTGTGCCCGTTTGGCTCGCCTCCTCCTTGGGGAGCTTTCCATCGTCGGTAATGTCCTCCAGGGGTTTGCCCCTGGCGTAGTCCTGGTGATAAAGGTGGCCGTCTCGCCGGACCTCAACGCGCACGTGCTCGGAGAGGGCGTTCACCACCGATGCGCCAACGCCGTGCAGGCCGCCGGAGACCTTGTAGGCTCCATGGTCGAACTTACCACCTGCGTGCAGAGTGGTCATGATGGTTTCTAGTGCCGATTTTTTGGTTGTGGCGTGGGTATCAACCGGGATGCCGCGGCCATTGTCGCTAACGCTGACGGAGTTGTCGGCGTGGAGGAGTACAGAGATACGGTCGCAAAAACCCGCCATGGCCTCGTCGATGGCATTGTCCACGACTTCATAGGCGAGGTGGTGCAGGCCGCGTTGATCAGTACTGCCGATGTACATGCCAGGACGCTTACGAACGGCCTCCAAGCCCTCCAAGACCTGAATGTCTCGTGCCGTATACTCTCCCTGTTTTTGTTCGAGCATGCGTTGAAGCTCCGTGGTGTCAGGATGGGCACATAGCCTAGGCTAAGGGGGGCATGCCGGGTGACCGGATGGGACCGCGTAAGGGGCATGAATTGGGGGCTTCTGGAACCCCGGGAAATAGGCTTGAATAGCGTAGTGCTCTGGTAAAAGCTACTTTAGGAATACATACTATATTTTAGAATATTTTGAGACGTTGGTCAAATATGTTGTGGCAATTCAGGCTGTCGGTGCATATTCCCTTCCCAAGTCACCATGTCGTTGGGGAGAGGCGTCTCCGGGGGGCAAGAGCTGTTGCGGGAACATCGAGTAGTCGCCATTGATGGCCCGGTGGCCTCCGGTAAGACCACGGTGGGTAAAATGGTCGCCGAAAGGCTGGGATACCAGTTCGTGGACACGGGCCTCATGTACCGGGCCGTAACCTGGGCTGCGCTTGACCAAGGGATCGACCCCCGTGATGCAGAGCAGTTAGGAGAGCTTGCTTTTAAGCTGGACCTAACTCTGCGGGGTCAGGAGGTGCTGGTCGACGGGTTCGATGTGACGGCTCATGTGAGGAGTGCCGCCGTGGAAGAGGCCGTCTCCCTGGTCTCCGCGGTGCCCGGAGTGCGCCTTGCCATGGTGGCGGAGCAGCGGAGGATGGCAGAGCAAGGCGGGTTGGTGATGGTGGGCCGGGACATTGGGACTAAGGTCTTGGTTAATGCCCTAGTCAAGGTTTACCTAGACGCGTCTTTGGAGGAGCGGGCGTTGCGCCGTCACCGAGAGCAGAACGCGGCAGGACGCAGCGTGTCTTTGCGTGAGGTTAGCAGGAGTTTGGCGAGACGAGACATGCTGGATACGCAGCGGGCCGACTCGCCCCTTCACCCGGCCGGGGACGCAGTCTTGGTGCAGACCGACCAGCTGGATTTGGAGGGTGTGGTGCAGCGGGTGCTAGAACTGGTTGGGGAATGATGGGGTTGATGCGTGTCTGGTATCCCTTCTGGATGAGGGTCGGACGGGTCGTGATGCCGCTCTTCGGCCGTATCGAGGTCATAGGCCGGGAGAATGTCCCGGCCACCGGTTCACTAGTGATTACGCCCAACCACCAGAGTAACGCGGATCCTCCATTCCTAGCGGTGATGTTTAAGCGTCCCCTCTGGTTCATGGCGAAGCGTGAGCTGTTTCGCTACTCCATCGCCGCCACCTTGCTGAGGTTATGGCATGTGCAGCCCATCAACCGGGACGGCATGGACGTGGAGGGTTTACGTTGGGCAATGGAGACGCTGCGCCGGGGCCGGGTGCTGGTTGTCTTCCCCGAGGGGACGAGGAGCCCGGGCGGGCTCATGAGAGGAACGGACGGTGCAACCTACATTGCACTGAGGAGTGGCGCTCGCGTGCTGCCGGTGGCCATAACCGGAACGGAGTACCTGAAGGGACTCCTTGGCTTCGTCCGCATCGCCTTTCCCTTTCGGAGGATACGCATCGTGATTGGAGAGCCCTACACGTTCCCGTCAGTGGAAGGACGGCTGTCCAAGGAGGTGCTGGGGTCACTGACCACCGTTATGATGCGGCATATTGCGGCTCTGCTCCCCCCGGAGTACCGTGGGGCATATGGCGCCGACACACTGAGAGAGCAGTCCACAGCCGGCGGCGGCACGGAAGGACGGGAGTCGTAATAGAAGTGTTACTTTTGAACGTAAGGTTGGGGTGTCCGTATGCTATAATTTCGCCTCGGCGCGGCTCTGCGGAGTCACGTGCAACTGGCGGGCAGACCTCTAGCTGTCCGAGCTCCAGCAACCACCCCCGAGGTGAACTAACGTAATGACGGCCACCACGAAGATGGTGTACCGGCTTGCCGAAGGCAGCGCACAGATGGTGGATTTGCTTGGTGGGAAGGGCGCTGGCGTTAGCGAGATGGCTCGCATTGGCATCCCCGTCCCGCCAGGTTTTGTCATTACCACGGAGGCCTCCAAGGGGTTCTTCGAGCTGGGGCGTCTCCCCGACGGGCTCTGGGAGTCTATTGTGGAGAATATCCAGATGGTGGAGGAGGAGTCGGGCAAGAGGTTTGGTGATGCGAGGAATCCCCTCGTCGTCGCAGTCCGGTCTGGTGCTCCCGTTTCTATGCCTGGCATGATGGACACAATTCTGAACATGGGGGTTGTGGACGAGACTGTAGAGGGCTTGGGGCACTTGATGGGGGACCAACGCCCTGCCTTCGATGCCTACCGCCGCTTCCTTCAAGGGTTTGGGAATGTGGTTTTGGGCATCGACAGAAAGCGGTTTGAATTGCTGTTGACCGAGGCGAAACAGCGCCACGGGCTGCAGTTCGACTATCAGCTCCAACCGGACAGCCTGCAAACGCTTATTGGGGACTTCAAGCAGGTCATTAAAGAGGCTACGGGCGCCGGTCCGTCCCAAGACCCCTGGCAGCTTCTCCGCCAGGCCATTGAGGCCGTCTTCAGCTCTTGGAACAACCCCCGTGCCCAAACCTACCGTGACTTCCATCACATTTCCCACGAGATGGGCACTGCCTGCGTGATCATGTCGATGGTCTTTGGGAACCTCGGCCAAGATAGCGGCACGGGCGTGCTTTTTTCTCGCAGCCCCGCCACAGGGGAGAAAGTCCTCTACGGCGAGTTTCTGGTGAACGCTCAGGGAGAGGACGTGGTGGCCGGGGTCCGCACGCCCCAACCCATTGCCAATCTTGCCCAAGAGCAACCCGGCACATACCAAGAGATTGAGGCCACGGCTAGCCTTTTGGAGAAGCACTACGGTGACGTGCAAGATATCGAATTTACCGTGGAGCGGGGGAAGCTCTACATCCTGCAGACTCGGTCGGCCAAGCGGACAGCGCCTGCGGCGGTGAAGATCGCTGTTGACTTCGTGGCGGAGGGTGTCATCACCAGGGAAGAGGCGATAGGACGGGTGGTTGCAGGAGAGGTGAGCCAGGTGCTGATGCCGCGGTTCGACCTTGAGGCAAAGCAGCGTGCAGTCGGGAGTGGCGCATTGGTGGCCGAAGGGCTTGCCGGTTCGCCAGGCGCTGCCGCGGGGATCGCGGTCCTGGACCCCGACCGGGCCGTGCAACTGAGTGACCAGGGCACGAAGGTCGTTCTGGTGCGGATGGAGACAAGCCCTGACGATGTCCACGGTATTATCAAGGCGGAGGGGGTGCTGACTAGCCGTGGCGGAATGACGAGCCACGCTGCCGTGGTGACGAGGGGTTTGGGAAAGCCCTGCATCGTCGGCTGCGAAGAGCTTCAGTTCAACGTTGAGGAGCGCTCGTTTTCGGCCCGGGGAAAGACAGTGTATGAGGGAGAGCTCGTGAGCATTGATGGTTCTACGGGAGAGGTGCTCGTTGGCGAGATCCCTGTTGTACCGCCCAATCCCGATGACCTGGCGGAGTTGCAGACGCTGCTGGCCTGGGCGGACGAGCATCGGAGGCTTCAGACATGGGCCAATGCTGACACGCCGGAGGACGCTCGCCTGGCCCGTCAATATGGCGCTGAGGGCATCGGTCTCTGTCGGACGGAGCACATGTTCTTCGCCGAAGAGCGCCTCCCCCATATCCAGAAGTTGCTCACCGTTGCGCCGGAGGCCTCCCGGCTGGCCCAGGATGTCGACACCCTCCGTGCCCTGGCGCGGAACGCTCCCGCTGTCGAGCGAGAGACTTTGGCCCAACGGATGGATAGAGCCAAGCTAGACCTGGAAGGATCTGTGAGTGTTCGCGAGTTTCACGAATCCCTTGCCAAGCTGGAGGAGTTTCAGACAACGGACTTTTACGGAATTCTGAAAGCTATGCAAGGCCTGCCTGTGGTAATTCGACTGCTGGATGCGCCTTTGCACGAGTTTTTGCCTAACCACGACGAATTAGTGAAAGAGGTGGCGTTATTCAGTGTTGCGGGTGCTGACGCTGACCGCCTGGCGGCGAAGAAGCGCGACCTCCGCCTGGTGGAGTCGCTTCATGAGTCCAACCCGATGCTAGGCCACCGTGGCTGCCGCGTGGGACTCACCATGCCCGAGGTATATGAGATGCAGGTGCGGGCGATTCTCACCGCTGCCGGTCGTCTCACGGAAGAAGGCGCGACCGTTTATCCCGAGGTAATGATTCCTATGGTGTCGCATGTGAACGAGCTGCAATGGCTTCGTCCACGGCTTGAGGCGGTTGTAGAGGAGGCCTGTAAGACAATGGGGGTGGAGATTATACTGAAATTCGGCACCATGATTGAGGTGCCCAGGGCAGCACTGACTGCTGCCGAGATCGCTCTAGAGGCAGACTTCTTCAGCTTTGGGTCCAATGACCTTACCCAGATGACCTTCGCCTTTAGCCGTGATGACGCCGAAAGCAAGTTCCTTCGTCACTACGTTGAGTCAGAAGTGTTGCCCTGGAACCCCTTCACTAGCCTGGACACCATCGGTGTGGGGCGCTTGATGCGCTTGGCCTCTGAGGAGGGTCGGGCTGCCAAGAAGAACCTGCAGCTCGGTATCTGCGGTGAGCACGGTGGTGACCCCCGCAGCATTGCCTTCTGTGACGCTCTGGGGCTGGACTACGTGAGTGCGTCACCATTTCGTGTGCCAGTGGCCCGTCTGGCTGCCGCCCAAAGCGCTATGGGCCTGCTGAAGCCTAGCTGACAGAACAGATTGGTAGGGGATTGGCATGGAACAGCGAGATGACCCCCGCGAATATGTCCTTCGCATGGCGAAGGAGAACGACGTCAAGTTCATCCGGTTGTGGTTCACCGACATTCTGGGGAACCTGAAGGGCTTCGCCCTGACCGTGGCGGAGCTGGAGGGCGCTTTGGAACGGGGTATGGCCTTCGATGGCTCGGTTATCGAGGGGTTCGCCCGTCACGATGAAAGTGACATGGTAGCCATGCCGGATCCGAATACATTTTCCATCCTTCCCTGGCGGCCTCGCCAGAACGCCGTGGCCAAGATGATTTGCGATGTGGTGCGGCCGAACGGCGAACCCTTCGAGGGCGACCCTCGGTACGTGCTCAAACGCAATTTGCAACGGGCATCCGAGATGGGCTTCGCTTACATGGTGGGACCGGAGATGGAGCATTTCTATTTCCGGAGCGACGATGCTACCGAGCCCTTGGACCAGGGTGGCTATTTTGATATGACCCCGCTGGATGGTGCCACGGATATTCGCCGAGACACCGTGCTGGCCCTGGAGGATCTGGGTATTCCGGTGGAGTACAGCCACCACGAGGGCGCCAAGAGCCAACACGAGATCGACTTGCGGCACACTGATGCATTGACGATGGCCGACGCGGTGATGACCTATCGGTTGACGGTAAAGGAGATTGCCAGGAAGCACGGGGTTTACGCTACCTTCATGCCCAAACCCGTAGAAGGCCAGAACGGCAGCGGTATGCACGTGAACCAGTCGCTCTTTCAGGGCGAGGAGAACGCCTTTTACGATGAGGCTGACCCTCACAAGCTCTCTGAGATGGCCCATCGATACATCGCGGGTCTGTTGCGGCACGCGCCGGAAATCACGGCTGTGTGCTGCCAGTGGGTGAACTCCTACAAGCGGTTGGTCCCCGGTTTTGAAGCTCCCATCTACACCACGTGGGCGGGGGTGAACCGGGCGGATATGGTGAGGATCCCCTCCTACCGACAGGGACGAGAGGAGTCGATGCGGCTAGAGTTTCGACTGCCGGATGCTACATGCAATCCCTACCTGGCATTCTCTGTGATGCTGGCAGCGGGTTTGGAGGGCATTCAACAGGGGTACCCTGCTGTGTCGGCGGCGGAAGGGGATGTGGCACTGCTGACGGCACGGGAGCGAAGCGAGCGCCGCATTGAGCAGGTCCCTAGCAGCCTCTATGAGGCGGTCCTGCTCGCTGAGCGAAGCGAATTGGTGAAGCGGGCGCTGGGCCCGCACACCTTTCAAACCTTCATTGAAAACAAGCGCATCGAGTGGGAACAGTTCAACAGCGCAGTGACTGACTACGAGCTCAAACGCTACCTTCCCATGCTTTAAGCGGTGCGTGGCTCCTGCATGAGGCCATGCCATAGAGTTTTTTTAGGATCCCGCCGTGAAGCTTTGCGGGATCTCAGCGCTCGTAGTCAGCGTGGTGAAGACCTTGGTGGCGATGGGGTTTGATACCGCAGAGCCATTAGTGAAGATGGCATCGCGTCAGGTGGCCAGGGACTTTGGATGAACGTGCAATCGACCAAGCTGCTCATCTACTCCGATGGGGGTTGTTCTTTTCCGAAACGGCTACGGGACCTCGGCTAACGGCTATTGGTGGCAGCTCTTCGACGGCCTGGTGCCGCGAAAGTGGGACGGGGAGTGACCCTCCCTGGACACGGACATTAAGTTGAAGCCGCTCGCCTCATTGGGACGCAGCTGTGCCAAAACAGAGAATCCCTGGTCAGCGGGAGAGGGCGGCTGCGCCCTGGCGGCGTAGCCGCGCCGGGTCCTTGGGCTTCGAGGCGAAGACGAAGAAAAGCGAGCCTGCCGTGACGATGACAGCGATGATCGAAAAGGCTGGTCGGTAGCTGTCGTAGTTGTCGAGGATGTACCCCGCGAAGATGGGTCCGACAGTGCTGCCAATCATGGCAAAGGTGGTGCCGAAACCCATGATTGCGCCTAGGGACCGCCGACCAAAGTAGTCCGCCCGGATGGCTGTCATGATAGGGCCGCGCAGCCCCCAGGCCGAGCCATGGAGCATCATTGCGAGGATAATGAGCCAGAGGGCTGAAGACCCGGCCAGCATGAACATGGCGCCGCCGTGTCCGACCATGGCGATGGCAGCGATGGCCTGCTTGTTGAAGCGGTCGCCCAAGAGGCCGCCTACGACCTGAAAGATGAGCTGGGAGACCAGCATAACGGGCCACACGACTGAGGTAGCGGTGGTGATGGACATGTTGAGGAGGTCCACCATATGGATGATGAGCTGGCTGTTGATCACGGAGATGGAGAGGAGCGCGACCCCGTTGCCCAATGCAAGGAACCAAAAGGCCTGGGTCGCCACGGCCTCCTTCAGCGTGAACCCGTCCAGCTTTGGGTCGGCGGTCTTAAAGTCAGAGGCCGTCCCTTCCGGGCCAAGCTCTCTCAAATCACCGTCCGGCAGGTAGCCGTAGGCCTCCGGCTCATGGCGCAGCAGTTGGGCGATGGGCAGTCCCGCAACGAGTAGTAGAACGCCCGTGGCCGTGGCTGTGTCGCGCCAGCCAAATTGCTCTAGTGACCATGCCAGCAGTGGGGCTGCCAGCCCCCCTATGGTGCCGCCCATCATGGTGAGGGCCAAGGCTCGCGTCCGATTCCGCACAAACCATCTGGCCACTGTGATGTTGATCGTCAGGAAGCCAGCGAGACTGGAGCCGATGGCAATGAACAAATAGGCAAGGTAGTAGGCAATAAGGGAGTCTACGTGGGATAGGTAGAAGAACCCACCGGCCATGATAATAATGCCGACGCGCATCATCGACCGGGGGCTGACACGGTCGAGTAACCACCCCTGAATGGGCGCGACGATGCTGCTTTCGGCGCGAGCGAATGAGTAGGCCGCTGAGAGGGAGCTTCGGCTCCAGCCGAAATCGTCCCGGAAGAGGACGAGATACCCGCCGAAGGATTGGTAGTAGAGGAGGCTGAAGAGGCCTTGGTTAATTGCGCCCCCAAGGACAATCCACCAGCCGAAAAACAAGCGATGCGATTTATCCGGAGTGGTGGTGGGCGTGCTCACAGGTGCTTCTTCCTCCTCCTCCTGGTGCGGGAATCTGCCAATCCTAACATGGCCCTATCGGTAGGGCCATGGATTGCTTTACGGCATGTTAATGCTGTAAACCCCCGTGATATACTCGCTGCTGGCGGCCCGCTCCCTAGTCGGCAGTTTGGAGGGTCTCTCTTACCATAATTCGGCACGTGGTTACTTTTAATGGCAGAGGAGATTCGCAGTATGGCGATTTCTCGGATCTGGAGTATTGAATCCCGATTTAAGATTTTCCTGGTTGGCTTTGGGGTGGTGCTATTGCTTATCGCGGCCTGTGATAGCGACGCGCCGACTCCAATGTCCACCCTCGTCATCCAAGCCGACGCGACGGTGATGGAGGGGTTGGTCTACCGGACTCTGGACGCCGACTGGACCAGGACGCCAGAGGTGGAACTGTTGGTCGCGGGAGCTCAGACGGAAGGCAGTGTCCACATCACCACCTACAACCAGGAACAGGTGGATGTTTGGTGCACCGCCTTCACTGCGGAGTTTGGGATTGCCTGCGAAGGCCGTGGCATGTTCGGGGCTCAGATGATGGCGACGTTGATTACCGAGCGGCAGGCGGGTGCGGCGGTCACTGATGTAATCCACCTGTCCATGTCCCAGGCGGCGGAGGTCTTGGACCGGGGCTACATTGCCGAGATTAACTGGGCCTCCTTGGGTGTGGATGCTGGCCGTGTTTGGAAGTCCCGGGGCCCGGGTACAGCGGTCGGGGCAACCCAGAGTCAGTACACCCACTTTTACAATACCGACCACTTTACGGTGGACCAGCTTCCCCAAAAGTTGGAGGACTGGCTCAAGCCGGAGTATAAGGGCAAAATCTGCGCTCCAGACTTCCTGTTCCGTGCGGGTAGCGGCTTCATTGCGCTCTCGATGGGAATGGATGCGACGGTGGATTTGGCCAGGCGCCTCATCGACGAGCAGGATATGGTGGTGACGGTGACCTGTGACCCGCTAATCGTTTCAGGAGAGAAGCCGCTCATGTTTTTGGGCTACGGGAACCCGCCTGCGCTGTTGGACGGCAACCCCATCGCCCAGTTCTGGACTGGAGGACTGGGGGTGAACCTCTTCAGCAACATGGTCGCGAGCAACGCTTCGCATCCCAATGCCGCGCGGCTCTTCGCGGCCTGGGCTACGTCCCGAGATGCTTCGAGTCTCTCCTATGTAGCCATCGGTCAGGGTTGGGCTGCCTACGGCCACGGGCCGGAAGCTTTGGTGAGTGGCCGGTTTGCCGAGCTGGACTTGGTGTACGAGAGCCCGTTAAATTTCTCCGCACGGAGCGAGAGCACTCGGGTCTTCCAGGAGCGGATGCTCGAGGGGCAGTAAGGTTGTGGACACTGGAACAGACCGTAGGATGACTCGAGGCTGGCGGCGGGTGCGCTTCGGTGGCGACCGGCTCATGGTGGGCTTCGCTTTGGTCGCGGCCCTCTATCTGCTTTTACCCCCTCTCCTCCTCACCGTGTACTCGGCGTTGCGTACCCCTGCTAACCGCCTACCCTTCGAGGAGGGTACATCATGGGGCCTCTCCAACCTCACGGACCTCTACACCAGCGGTGCGCTCCTGAACACGGTGGTGGACACCAGCGTGTTCGTAGGTGGTTCTGTGGCAGTGGCGATGGTGGTGGGCTTTGCCATCGCATGGCTGGTGGAGCGGACCAATTTGCCCTTCCGGAACGGGGTCTTCGTCTTGGTGCTGTTCCCTCTTATGATGCCGGGGATCGTGACCACTATGGGCTGGTTGCTGCTGTTGACCGAACGGACGGGGATGGTGAACGTCGCGCTCCGTGCCGTCCTTCCCGTGTGGGATCAGGGGCCGTTCGACGTCTTTTCCATGTACGGGATGGTGGTCGTCCAGGGGGTGAGCCTGGTGGCGTTGGCCTTTATTTTCGTGAGTGCGGGGTTGCGCAACATGGACCCGGTGCTGGAGGATGCAAGCCGCGTCTCAGGAGCTTCGGCTTTGGCGACCTTTCGGCGGATAACGCTGCCGGTGCTCTGGCCGGGGGTGCTGGGGGCCGCCCTGGTCACGGCCATCCTCACGGTGGAGTCCTTTGAGGTGCCGTTGCTCCTGGCTGGGGGTGCCAATGCCGATATTTTTAGCAGCCGACTCTACTTTGCGCTGAACGACGCTTCCGGTGGAGCGCCAGCTTACGGAACGGTAGCGGCGCTGGGTCTGCACTTCCTGGTGTTCACCTACGCGCTTATCTTCGTGTACCATCGGCTGACCGGAAGGGGTGAGCGTTACGTGACGCTCACCGGCCGGGGGTATCACCAGCGGCGTCAGGCCCTCGGCGGCTGGCGCTGGCCTGTTTCCGCGGTGGTGGGAGGGTTCCTGTTGCTCACCTCCATCGGCCCCTTTCTGGTACTAGTGTGGACCAGCCTCTTGCCACAGTACATGCCACCGGGCGCGGCGGCCTTCGAGCGACTGTCCTTTGACCAGTACACTCAGCTCTTCAGCGATGGACGGCTGGTTTCCGCCTGGGTGAACACAGTGGTCGTGGCGGTTGTGGCCCCCACCATCGCGGTTTTTGTGACCATTCTTCTGGCGTGGGTTGTGATTCGGGCAAAGAAAATGCGCCGTCTCCCTTTGCTCCTTGACCAGTTTCTAACCTCCTCCCTTGCCATTCCGTCGGTGGTGGCGGCCAACGCCTTTCTTCTCTTCTATCTCCAGCTCAACCGGGCTTTGCCCAACTGGGTGCCCCTTTTCGGCACTATCTTGGTGCTCGTACTGGTCTACGCCTATCGCATGGCCGTTGCCTACCGGATGAACCATGCGGGTGTGGTCCAGATATCGGTGGAGTTAGAGGATGCATCCTCTGCCAGTGGTGCGTCGCGGGCGACGACCTTCTTTCGGATTGTCCTCCCGCTGGCGCTGCCCAGCGTGGTGGGAGTCTGGGTGCTGCTTTTTCTCGTGGCCTTCCGGGAGTTGACGCTGCCTTTGGTAGTGGGCAGAGAGTCGCCACCCTTTGTGGTCAGCGTGCTCATCTGGAAACTGTGGGCCCAGCATGCGGGACAGGCTGCCGCCCTGGGCGTGCTTACCGTGGTCTTTCTTTCCAGCATCGTGCTGGGGCTGCGTCTCTTGGTATTTAGACGGTTTCGCTAAGAGTTGCTGGATGTGAGCCGTTGCAGCTCCTGCTGAAGTAGCCCGCTAGTGTTCAAGGAGTCGGCCACAAACCTGTTTTGGGGCAGGGAATAGACCTGGAGGGGTGTTCCTTCCTGCACCACCGAGCCCGCTTCTATAACCACGATCTTGTCCGAGAGTACCAGCGCCTCCAGCAGGTCGTGGGTGACGTAGAGCACGGTGATGTCGGTGTGGGAGAAGAGATCCTTAAGCTCGAGGCGCATTTCGTCTCGGAGTTTGGCGTCCAGGTTGCTCAGGGGCTCATCGAGCAACAGGAGTTTCGGTTTCCGTACGAGGGCCCGTGCAAGAGCTACCCGCTGCTGCTGTCCGCCGCTGAGGCTGGTGGCGGCGCGCGCTGCCAGTTCAGGGATGCGGACGATCTCCAGGGTCTGGAGCACTTCGTCGTGGAGCTGGTGTTTGGAGAGCTTGGCCTTCCCCACCCGCAGGGGGTAGGCAACGTTCTCGAATACGGTCATATGGGGCCAGATGGCGTAGGACTGGAAGACCATGGCGATCGGCCGGGCCGCGGTGGGGACGTTGACCCTCCGGGCCCGGGCGAAGACGGGGGTACCGTTGATATCGACTTCACCGGAATCCGGCTCCTCCAGACCCGCGACGCAGCGGAGGATGGTGGTCTTCCCGCAGCCGCTGGGTCCTAGGAGGGCGGTTACGTGTCCAGCGGGGATGTCGAAGGAGACGCCGTTGAGGGCTTCAACGGGTCCGATTGCGGTTGTATAGTGCTTTACCAGGTCCCGGACGCTGAGCATTATGGTGTGCATTGTACGCGAGGCGCTGTCCTTAGGAGGAGCCAGACGCACCAAGACGTGGTTGTTTATGTGTCCGAGATGCCTTGAGTGGGGTGGTGTGGGGGGTCTAGGATGCGTGCTTAGGCGTCCTGGAGCGGGCGTTGCGCCAACGGGATTGGCGGAAATAGGGGGCCCCTTTGCACGAGGGTTGGAGGCAACGGCTGGGTGACCTCGTCGTACGGCGGCCACGCCAGCGGGCAGTCCAGTCGGTCCACTTAAAGCCCCACCGGGAGCGCCGTTTTTTCCTTTCGCCGGCAACATCGGCGCTCCTCTCTCTTACAGGTGGCTTTGCGCTGCTCATCGCCGTGGGGACGGTTATGTTGGAGGCACCCTTCGCCAGCGTTGATGAGGGGTCGACCTCGTTTCTTACTGCGCTTTTCACCGCCACTTCGGCAGCCTGCGTGACAGGCTTGGTGGTGGTGGACACCGCGACATATTGGACGGGCTTCGGCCAGTTCGTCATCGCCATGCTCATGTTCATGGGCGGCCTGGGTATTATGACGGCGGGAGCGCTGCTGCTCTTGGCCCTGGGGCGCCGCCTGACGTTGACCAACCGGTTGGTGCTCCGGGAGCCAATGGGGGCAGCCACCCTGGGGGGTGTATCTCGATTGGGGACACAGGTTCTCCTGTTCGTGGTCGGCGTTCAGGCGGTGGGGTTCATCGTGTTGTTTCTCAAGTTTCTGGGAAACTTCTCCGTTGGGGAGGCCGCATGGCAGGCGCTCTTTCATGCCATTTCGTCCTTCAACAATGGGGGGTTTGTCATTCTACCTAACAGCCAGAGCCTCTCGGCATACCAGGATGACCACCTGTTTCTGGCGGTCATGGGTGTGCTCATCGTCCTGGGCGCCATTAGTTTCAGCGTCGTGGCCGACCTCGCGGCAGGCCGACGTTTCAACCGATTGAGCCTCGATACCCGGTTGGTGGTGATGGGAACGGTGTTCCTGTGGCTGTTGGGTGGGTTGGCCATGCTGCTGTTCGAGTTGGACAACCCGGAGACGCTCGGCGGTCTCTCGGTGGCCGACCAAGTCGGGAATGTGCTCTTTCAGACCGTCACTTCGAGGACGGCGGGGTTCAGCACCCTGGACTTTGGCGCGACCCGCTCGGCTACGGATGCGGTGTACATGGTGCTGATGTTCATCGGCGGAGCAGCGGCATCCACGGCGGGTGGAATCAAGGTGAATACGGCCATGGTGCTGTTGATAGCGGCCTGGGCCTCGGTGCAGGGCCGCAGCCGTGCGGAGGTCTTCAAGCGAGAGGTGCCCTACGCGCAGGTGGCCCGGGCCATGGCGCTGGTGGTGCTCAGTCTGGTGATGCTCTTTAGCATCGTCTTGGCCCTGGCGTGGGCGGAGGATGCGCGGCTGAGGACTGGCGAGTTTGAGTTTATGGACTTGATGTTCGAGGCCTTTTCTGCCATTGGCACTACAGGCCTCTCAAGAGGTATTTCCCCTGATCTTTCCGAGCTGGGGAAGTACATCGTGACCCTGGCCATGTACCTTGGCCGTTTGGGACCGCTCAGTATCGCGCTGGGACTAGCGCTTCGGGAGCGTCGGGCAATCTACCGGTACGCTGAGGAAAAGGTTAGAATAGGTTAAGCGTTAGAGCGGGCTGAGGGAGGGCCTAATGGCGCACCAGGTAGCCGTCATCGGTATGGGTAGGTTCGGAACAACTCTTGCGAGAGAGATGTACGATATTGGCCATGATGTGCTCATTATCGACAGGGATGAGCGTTTAGCGCAAAGCATGGTTGGGCATGTGACCTATGTCGTCACCGGCGACGCCACAGCAACTGAACTGCTGGAAGAGGTGGGCATCGGGAACTTCGATACGGCGGTGGTCGCCATTGGCACCGACGTCCAGTCCAGCATTTTGGCCACCGTATTGCTGAAGAAGCAGTTCAAGCTGGACCATGTCATTGCCCGCGCGACGTCGGAAATTCACGGGACGACACTCACTGCAGTGGGAGCCGACCGCGTGGTTTTTCCCGAACAGGAAACAGGTATTCGTACGGCGCACAGCCTTTTCCAGCGCGACGTGCTGGAATATATGGCGTTGACCGGAGACTTTGGGTTCAGCAAGGTGAATGTTTCTCCCGACATGGAGGGCAAGACGTTGGAGCAGGCCGGTTTCTCCACGGGGAGAGACCGTTACGGAGTGGCGGTCATCGCCATCAAACGGGGCCGGGATCCGATTCTGAATCCCGCGAAGGACGAGGTGCTCCAGGTGGGGGATATGCTGGTGGTGGGCTCCAAGGAGGGAGCGCTTGACCAGGGCCAAGCAAAATAAGGACAGGTGGGTTCCCGTTGGTGAAGCAGTGCCATCGCATTTTGGTCTCGGTCAGTGACGAAGCAGTGGAGTTGGCTTCTGCCGTGGCGAAGAACGGCAAAGCCTGCGTATTCGTTCCTTATAGCATCCAAGTAGACCATAGCCTGCCCCTTAAATAATGCCGATGTTCCCGCCGCGACTGGCCGGGGTGAGCAGATGCTGCAACAAATCGAGCAGATAGGCTGACGCCATAATTGCCACCACCGGCAGCGACTCAGACAATCTGGTGGCCTGGTCAGGTCGCGAAGCTAGCTTTGGGGGTCCAGCGGGCTATTTCGGTGGTATATGACCCTGCGTTGGTGCCCCTCTTTTCCACCTTGGTCATTGACGTGGCTATGAGGGTGACTAACCTGATACTTTCCATATCGAGGAGGAGCTTCCTTCCCACTCGTTGGTCCATATGATGGCCTTCAAAAGGGGTAGCACGCGGTGGGCCGCGTCATCTAGGAGTTTTCCTTGCCACCAGGTGCGGTGGTAGCCTTGGTTGTGAGGAGGGACGGGCAATTGCGGAGTCTGGAGAATGGGGAGAGCTTTGAAGCAGAGGACGAAGTGATGGTTATTACAACCCCTGAAAACGAAGAGCATCTTTGGCAAGCACGCACCTGCAGCATGAGGGGAAGCTTATGAAAGTGGCATATCTCGGCCCAGCTGGGACATTCACGGAAGCAGCCGCGCTTCGCTACGACCCCTCAGCGGACCTGGTCCCCTGCGCAACAATCCCGGCGGTGGCGGCGGCTATCAGAGAGGGGGCAGTGGAGAAGGGTGTGGCGCCTGTTGAGAACAGCCTGCAAGGCGCTGTGACAGATACGCTGGATGTCCTGATTCACGAGGACGGAGTCCTAGTGCACGACGAGTTGGTGCTTCCCATCACCCACGATCTTATGGGGAAGCCGGAGACGAGGCTGGATGAGGTACGAATAGTTTATTCCCACCCCCAGGCGTTGGGGCAGTGCCGTGAGTATCTCCAGCGTCATTTGTCAAAGGCGGAGCCGCGCGCTGCGTTGAGCACGGCGGCAGCAGTGGAAGATGCCCTTCGCAGCGATGTGGTCGCGTTGGCGATCGCTCCCCGGCGTGCGGCGGAGATTTACGGTGCGCAGATTATGGCCGAGGGGATCCAGGACAATTCCAATAACGCGACGCGGTTCTTGGTGCTGGCCCGCCAAGACCACGAAAGGACGGGCGAAGACAAAACGTCCATCGGATTCTCTTTTGCGGATGACCGGCCAGGTCTGCTCTTCTCGGTGATGAAGCTCCTGGCCGAGCGGGATATCAATCTGAGTAAGGTGGAATCACGACCGACGCGGGAAGGCTTGGGGCAGTACTATTTCTTGCTGGACCTCGTGGGGCATCGTGAGGATGCTCCGGTGCGCGACGCGTTGGAGCAGGTTGGGGAGCTCACCTCAATGCTCAAGGTCTTCGGTTCCTATCCCCGGACTCCGTAGGCGCAGGCCGAAGAGCTTAGTCCTTCTTATTTCGGCGTCTTCCAAACCCCGTTACGAATCCGACCACCTTCACAATGTTCTGGACCGCGCTTGCCCAGGTGGTGAAGGGCGCCGAGGCGTTGCCTCCGAAGTTGCTCGCTACCTCTTCGAGGCTTCCCAGGGTCCGTCGAACGGAACCGAGGAGCTTCAGAATGGTACGGGCGATGAAGAAGGTGGCGATGGAGACTACCAGCGCCACCAGGATTCCCAAAGACAGATAGACAATCAGCAGGATCTCTCGGATATTCTCAAGCATAGCAGTGTGATGCTCTCTCCCTTAGTGCGTGTTGTAGCCTAGCACAGCAGACCGGAGCAGCGCACTGCGGACGTTACGGCGTCAATGCCGAGGTCTGCCCAGTATTTGGTGCGGGGAAATCACCGGAGGAGACACGGTAGACTGTTACGTTTTCGTCTTTGTAGAAGGGCTCCAACCCCGCACCGAGCATGTTGTTGAACTTAGCAATCCCTCCTACGGGGTAATAGAGCCGTTCGGTGACGCCTACGTAGATGTACTCCACCTCGTACTTTACCAGCAGATGAGCCAGCTGCGTGGGGCTGGTGGTCCGATACATAGTGTTCACGTCGCGGGTCCGCTGACGGACCTGGTTGGCAAACTCCGAGCGCTGTTGGGTCTGGTGGAACTCCCAGCCCACTACGACGGGTAGGCCAGCGTACTTGGAGAGCCGCGGAGTCCACCGGTACTGGGTGGAGACCCCTTCCAGGAACACCGGAGAGCCGGAGATATTTTGTCGGATGTATTCCAGGGCGGCAGTATCCGATGCCAACGGGTATGGCGTGCTGGAGTTGTCGCGTCCATCCAACGGACCAGGGTCGAAGTAGGTGGCCTCAGCCTGATATGCCGCACCGTCCAGGGTTAGGGGCAGGATTTGGAAGCGGTCGTCGATGCGAGCTTTGGTCCCCAGCACCGGAAAGACCGCGCTGCTCAGGGCAAGGAGGACCACCACGGCCAGCCAACCCCGGAACGCCGGGCCGTGGTTGCTGAGCACTCCAGAGGCGTAGATACTCCATGCCGCGGCTCCCGCTACGATGGCCATGAGGACCCAGGCATCGAGGTAGAGCTTGAAGACCGTGTTCATACGGTCGATGTCGTTGTTCACCACCAGGACGTCGACGCCTATGCCGATGCCGAAGACGACGGTTACCAGAGCGAGGAGGAACAACTGGACGGGCGCGTCAGGCTTATGGCGGTGGGCTATCCACCAGATGACGAGTCCAGCCGTAACGGTGGAGAGCACCATCAGCACGCCCAAAGTTTCGAATCCTGCGATGCCTATGACGGTCCCGAAAACGACCGCTGCGCCAATGGCAAGCAGGGGTCCGTTGGAGAGCCAACGGGCGCCTGCAGTGAAGGCCCGTGCCGGCGGTGCGCTGCGCCAGCGCTTGAAGACCTCCATGACCAACCAGGAGCCGATCAGGAAGAGCATGAGCCCGTGGATGTTGGCGTATTGCCAGAACTCCGTGCGCCACTCGGTGGCACGGAAGCCGCCAAAGGGTGCCTGGTAGTTCTGATGAAAGGGCAAGAACGCCAGATAGGCAATGCCCCAGATAAGCGCAGACCAACCCGCCCAGTGCAGTAGGTGTGTTCGATGGAGCTGTCCCTGCTGTGTCACCAGAACGATGGCGCCGGATGCCAGGGAGATGAGGGCGTAAGCCGGAACGTTCCAGGTGTTGATGGCGGCTAGCGCGCCCACGCTGAAGGCCAACAGGCCCATCCCCGGCATTCGGGCTGGCCACCGTTGTCGTTCGCCGCCGGAGAGAACGAGGTTTAATGCGAGCCCCAGGGTCAGGAGAGTGAAGGGGATGGCGATGAGGTGAGCGTGGAGGTCTGCGAATAGGAATGTCCAGAAAGGAAATTCTGTAATGCTGATCTCTCCGGGCATCAACCGGCTGCTCTGCCAGAAGTCGAAAGTGCCGAAGGAGCCTCCGCCAAGCCAGCGAAAGACGCCGCTGATTACTTGGCCCGCGCCATCGAGATTGCCTAGGACCACCACCATCATGGCCGTTGCGAGTCCGGCAGCCAGCGTGCTTCTCACGGGCAGGTGGGGGTAACGTCGCCGCCGCAGGGTCTCGGTGAGGTTGTAGCCGATGCTGAAGGCGGTCGTGAGAGTAATGGAGAAGAGAAGTGGGATGGTTAGGTTGTAGGCCACCGCGGGAACTATTCCTGTGGTCTTGATGAGGCTGGCCATGATGAACTGGCCGAAGTAGTAGTAGTTCAGGTAGCCACCGGCGTACCACGGGTCGAAGGGCGGCATGCTGGTGGACTTGACCACCGCCGTGAGGTAGGCCAGGTCCATGGGCTTCTCGCCACCACGGAAGGGGTGCCAGAGGTCGGGGTTGGCGGCCCGGATCGCCAGGAAGGCGAAGAAACCGACTAAAAATAGCGCTTCGACACCTACCAGGTAGCGCCAGTTCCATCGGGCTAGCTGGAGTATGGCGTTCCGCTGGCGATAGAAGAGCACGGACGAAAGGACACCCAGCACGAGCACCGAGGCCAGGACGGATGTGCGGCTAAAAGACCACCAGCCCACGCTGGCTCCCATCCAGGTGAGCCACGCCACCAAGAGCAGACCCAGCGGGCGCGCGAGCACCACACCTCGATCGGGCAGCCAGCGGAAGGTAGTGATCGCCAGAGGCAGCGCAGCCAACGTGATGGCCTCCACCAGGAGCAGCCAGATCAGCCACGGAACGCTATTGGTCAAGCCATCCTCGTGAAATAGGGAAGCCCACGTGCCGCCGGAGCGCTGTTCGTCCCAGGCCGCATCGGAGAGCAGCAGCCCTTCACCTGGAGAGGGAATATCGCTGAAGAGGATGCGCTCAAAGATAGCATCAGGGGTGAGATGTTCCTGGTTTCGGAAGAGCAGCACCAGCGGGTGGTCGTAGTTGGTTACATTCTCGTCGGCGTAGCCAAGATTCAGCGTCAGGACACCATCATCAACGCCATGCAGCGCCGCGGGCGCCACCACCTCGGCCCTAGTGAAGGGGTCGTGGGTGAAGGAGACGCCGAGCAAGCTTGGGTAACTGGCGAAGGCGCGCTCTAGCTCGTAACCGAGATGTCCACCGAAGAGCTGCTGGTAGTAGATGCTGCTGAATGGGTAACGCTGCGGTAGCCGGGCGATGCTCCCGAAGGGGCGGTTGCTGTAAATCATGAGGTAGTCGGCCTTGGCCAGGGAATCCGAAAGGTTTTCGAACTTGGCGAGGTCGTCCGATTCGTACATGGGGAGCTGGGATACGGAGTAGTTTCCCAGGCCGGGGAATCCTTCATCCCAGTGGTTGTCGGTCACGATGATGGTACCGGTCCGAACGTTGTCCTTAACCCACTCTGCAGCCTGGACCGCGGGGTGGGAGTTGCGGTAGATGTTGGAGAAGGCCAGGGCGTAGAACACCGTAGCGAACAGCACAAAAGCGATAGTACCCGTTGCCAGCCAACCGAGGAGGTATGACCGCTGCGACGCCCACCCGTAGCCGGTCACCAGCCAACGGCTGCCTAGGAGCACCATAACCGGGAGGACCGGTGCGATGTAGCGCAGGAACTTCACCTCGAAGAGCACCAGGGTGAGAACTACTGGGACCACCCAGGCTAAAAAGAGCACGTCGCCTAGCCGTGGCCGCCACCAGACCCGCGCCATTGTGAAGAGGAGACCCCCCCATGCGGCGAGACCTAAGGGTAGTCCCAGCGCCCAGAGGCTGGTCTGGCGGAACTCGTACAAGCCGTTTAGCGGCGTGTCTACATACTGCTGCGTGTAGGGCACCTGTCCCGCGGTGCGGGCGATGCCGCTCTCCCAGGAAAGGTCGGCGAAAAACTTCGAGAAGTCGAGAAGCGCGTAGGGCTGGAGCACGGCGAAGACCAGAAAAGCTAACCCGCCGGCGGCCAGGCCTCTGCCTGTAATCTGGACCACGGCTACCACGGCTACCATGTGAGGGTAGAAATTCCAGGTCCGCCACGCCATGATGCCGTAGGTCACTGCCAGAGGCGCGAGGAGGTAAAGACTGCTGGCCTTGAAGGCGAAGCTGAGGCCAACCATCACTCCTAGCCACAGGTGGTCGCGCCAGCGTCCTCGATCCAGGACATTGAGCATGAACCAGAAGGTGGCCAGCGTTAGGAGTACGATGAAGGGCTCGGGCCGGTAGAAGTGGGCCAGTTGGATATTAATGACAGTGAAGGTCCCCAGCGCGGCGGCCAGCAACCCCGTGGCGCGGCCGTAGAGACGGCTGCCCAGAGCGAAGAGCACCAGCACACTTGCCGTGTCGGCGAGGGCGGTGAGGGTGCGGCCTACCATGGCCAGGTCTTGGAGCGACACGGAGTCCATTAACAGACTGAGTACGCCCCGGGCTGCGACGAGAATATAAATGAGGATGGTTCCCAGAGGGAACCAGTGGGGGTTCAGCGGGCTGCGGTCGGCATCGAAGAACGTACCGGGAGAGGGGAGCCCCGGCTCGTCCAGCGGAAAGTCGAGGTTGGCGCAGTTCTCCCAGCCAGGGGTGTCGGTGAGGGTGAGGTACATGCAATCGGCCCGCATGTAGATGGAGCGTTCATCAGGGTGGAAAAAGTTTCCCTGGTCCCAGTCCAGGCCGTTGAGCCGGAGAGCCAGGGCCGAGGCGGCAAGGACGATGAGCAGCAGCCCCAGAAGACCAATCCTGCTGAAGATGCTGCGTTTGCGTGGTGATGTGGCGGTGGCAAGCTGCATGAAGGTACGTATTCTACGTCGTGACGCTATCCAAAGGACACTACGCTCAGATACGACGTGCAGGTCTCCATACCTGTCTGGGATTTACAGGTGCGCGCAGGGACCTTGCTTCTATCGGGGCCTCTGGATGTGGGTGGGGGCGTTAGAGCCCCTGCTCCACCAGGAAAGCCGCCAAGTCGGTGGTGCGGCAAGAGTAACCCCACTCGTTGTCGTACCAGCCCAGCACCTTCACCATGTTGCCGCCGATGACCATGGTAGAAAGGGCGTCGAGGATGCAGCTATGTGGGTTCATCTTGATGTCGCTGGAGACGATAGGGTCTTCGGTGTACTCCAAGATACCAGCCAGCTCGTTTTCAGCCGCCTTCCGGAAGGCGGCGTTCACGTCGTCTACACTTACGTCCTGGGCCAGATTTGCTACGAGGTCGGTGATCGACCCGGTGGGAACGGGCACGCGCAAGGACATGCCGTGCAGTTTGCCGTTTAGCTCGGGAATCACTTCACCGATAGCGCGAGCGGCGCCGGTACTGGTGGGGATGATGTTCTGAGCGGCTGCCCGCGAGCGGCGCAGGTCCTTGTGCGCTTGGTCGAGGATCTGCTGGTCGTTGGTGTAGGCGTGCACCGTATTCATCAGACCGTGCTCGATGCCGAAGGAGTCGTTGAGCACCTTGACTAGTTGGGCCACACAGTTGGTGGTGCAAGAGGCGTTGGAGATGACGTGGTGCTTCGAGGCGTCGTAGATCTGCTGGTTGACGCCTAGAAGCAGAGTTGCGTCCACGTTGGTGGCGGGCGCTGAGATGATAACCTTTTTCGCTCCCGCCTCAATGTGTCCCGAAGCCTTTTGACCGTCGGTGAATATGCCGGTGGATTCGACTACGATGTCCACGCCTAGTTTACCCCAGGGCAGTTTGGCTGGGTCGCGTTCAGAGAGCGAGGTGATTTCGTGACCGTCTATGTAGATAGCGCCCTCGCCGGCTCGCACCTCACCGGGGTAGACACCGTAGTTGGTGTCGTATTTGAACAGATGGGCGTTGGTCTTATCGTCGGCGAGGTCATTGACGGCGACTACTTCCAGCGCGTCGGGGTGGCGCTCCAGGGTGGCGCGCAGCACCTGGCGGCCGATACGGCCGAATCCGTTGATGCCAATACGTGTAGTCATACTGCTGCCTCCTTTTCCTTTAACCGACGGCACTGAGTTTAGCGCGATTTCTTTAGGCCAACAAAGGGCCACGCACCTGCGTAGCGGGCTTTGGTGCCAAGCTCATCTTCGATGCGCAGCAGCCGGTTGTACTTGGCCACCCGCTCACTGCGTGCCGGAGCTCCTGTCTTGATTTGACCGGCGGCCGTTCCCACCGCCAGGTCCGCGATGGTCGTGTCCTCGGTCTCACCCGAACGGTGACTGATGACGACGTTCCAGTCGGCGCTTTGGGTTAGAGAGATTGCTTCCAAGGTTTCCGTTAGCGATCCGATTTGGTTCAGCTTCACCAGCACGGCGTTGGTTGAGCGCTCGTCGATACCCCGCTGGATGCGCGTGGTGTTGGTGGTGAAGAGGTCGTCGCCTACTAGCTGCGTGCGGTCGCCCAGCGCCGAGTTCAGGAGTTGCCAGCCGCCCCAGTCGTCCTCCGCGAGACCATCCTCAATGCTGACGATTGGGTATTTCTCGACCCACGCCTGGTAAAAGGCGACCATCTCGGTGCTGGTGAGCCGGGCCCCCTCCCGTTCCAGGACGTAATGGCCATCGTGGTAGAACTCCGTGGCCGCCGGGTCCAAGGCTAGGTAGCAATCGACACCTGGCCGGTAACCCGCACCATCGATGGCCTCTAAGATGACCTCGATGGCTGCCTCGTTGGACGGCAGAGATGGTGCAAATCCGCCCTCGTCGCCGACGGTGGTGGAGAGGCCGCGCTTGCCGAGGATGCTCTTCAGCGCCTGGTAGATTTCGGCGCCGCAGCGGAGCGCCTCGCGGAAGCTTTCGAACCCGGAAGGCACGACCATGAACTCCTGGAAATCGGTGGAGCTTGCCGCATGCTTGCCTCCGTTGAGGATGTTGAGCATGGGAGTAGGAATAAGGGTCGCCTCTCCCTTGGCCAGGGCCTGGTAGAGCGGTGTGCCCTGGCTTGCCGCCGCCGCTTTCGCCACGGCTAGCGAGACGCCCAGGATGGCGTTGGCGCCTAGCTTCGCCTTGTTGTCGGTGCCGTCCAACTCCCGCATCCGGTCGTCCAGCGGTTTCTGTTCCGATGCTTCCATGCCCTTGAGGGTATCGGCGATAGTGGTGTTGACGTTCTTTACCGCCTGGAGCATGCCCTTGCCATCGTAGCGGTTCCCATCGCCGTCGCGGAGTTCCACGGCTTCGAAGGTCCCGGTGCTTGCCCCCGAGGGGACGCTGGCGGTGCCTGTGGAGCCGTCTTCCAGTACCACGGTTACTTCAAGTGTCGGCGTGGCGCGGGAGTCGAGAATCTCATGGGCGCGGACGGTGGTGATACGGGACATAGAGTGCTCTTTCCCTTCGAGGCTGTACGTTGGGTCAACTGAACTGATTCGGTTCCGGGGGTATTCTTTTTATGTTCCCGCGGAGAGTGCGGTTATGAGTGGTTGCTGTGGGCCAAGGATAGCGCACATGCAACGGTTCGAGGGAGCTTGTTGTTCGAATGAATATTGCGTTGGGAGTATAGCAGGCCGAGGTCTCGGACACTGGCCCGCCAGTTAGGCTGCGGGTCTGTGCAAGGAGTCCCTGTCCACCCTTTCCGCCTGGTGACGCTGCCAGAAGCGGCGGAGGGCCACCACGGACCAAAGGGACTCAACTCCAGTAATTGGATACACCTCCGCAAGCGCGCTGTAGACCGCCGTGAAGGCGGAGGCTCCAGCGAAAAGAAGCACCAGCCATTTGGACCGCGCCTCCTGCCAGTAAGAGAGGAACATGATGCTGACTGCGACCGTGCCGAAGGCGGTAAGCATAGCGGATCTATTCTCCTGGAGACTAAGTAGCAGGGTTGAAAACGCCAGGCGAAAAGTAGCACCTGTGCTGTTTCGATCGGTGACCACGAGGTGGGAGCGAGGTTAGTGGCGGCTAGGGAACGAAGGGCGGCAGCGAGCGGTTGGCCACCTCAATTATGTCTACTATTGGGCCGGGGTACACGCCGATGAATACGGTGCCGGCCAGAAGGGCGATGAGCACCAGGGTGGTGAGGACGGGCACGCGCAGTGGGGAGGTTTCAGAGGGTTCTTCCACATACATCTGGCGGACAATCCGCAGGTAGTAGTAAAGCGAGATGACACTGTTGGCGATGGCGATGCCTACCAGCCAGAGGAGGCCCTCGCCCGCTGCGGAGGTGAAGAGATAGAACTTGGTGATGAACCCCGCGAAGATGGGGAGCCCCGCAAGGCTGAAGAGGGATGCGGTCATCACCATGGCGCTGAAAGGAGCGCGGTTTCCGAGTCCCGCGAAGTCGACGATCTCCTCCTTTCCGGTGCGGTTCTCCAGGGCGATGAGCACCATGAAGACCGCCAGGTTGGTGAAGGCGTAGCCGATGAGGTGGAGCACCAAAGCGCTGGATGCGGCTTCGGTCAGAGCGACCAGCCCGACCATGAGGAAGCCCACCTGGCCCACGCTGGAGTAGGCCAGCAGACGCTTCACGTTGTGCTGTGCGATGGCGGTGAGGTTTCCGATGGTCATGGTGGCCGCCGCGATGACGGCTATAGTGAGTTGCCAGTCGTCGATGGAGCTGGGTAGGGCCTCGGCGAAGAAGCGCAGTATCAGCGCGAATGCTGCCGCCTTCGAGAGGACGGAGAGGAGGGCGGTTACCGGCGTGGGAGCCCCCTCGTAGACGTCGGGCGCCCACAGGTGGAAGGGCACGGCCGCCAGTTTGAACCCGAAACCCGCCAGGAGCATGGCGAAGCCAACCAGGATGGTTGCGGTCCCAAGACCGAAGGCGAGGCTTGGTTCCATGGATGTGAATACGGTGCTGCCCAAAGTGCCGTAGAGAATACTGATGCCATAAAGCAACACGGCGGAGGAAAGGGCGCCGAGCAGAATGTATTTGGTACTGGCCTCTGCGGACCGTGTATCACCTCGGTGGAGGGCCACCATGACGTACAGGCTGAAGGTGAGGAGCTCGATGCCGATGTAGGCGGTCAGGAGCTCACCCGCGCTGGCCATGACTACCGCGCCTAGGACGGAAAAGACCAGCATCCCGTAGAACTCTCCCGAGTGCTTGATGCGCTGGCCCACGTACTCCACAGACATGAGTACGCTCACCGCGCCGACGGCCAGGAAGAAGGCTTTGAAGAGGAGCGCGTATTGGTCGACACGGTAGATGCCGTCGTAGAGGGAGGCGTCCTGCTCGTTCCATAGATAAGGCAACGTGAAGGCGGCGATGGCCGAGAGGCCCACGGCGGCGGTAGTTGCGCTGAGGACATTTCGCCGGTGCTCCGGGGCCAGCAGGTCGACTCCCAGAACGGCAAAGGCCAGTCCAGCCAGCATGAACTCGGGGATGAGGAGACTGAAATCAATGTTCATAGGCTAACCGCCAGGGAGCCCTTGCATAGCGACATCGACTCCGCTGTTGATGACTCGCAGGAATGGCGAAGGCCATATGCCGATGAAGAGGATGGGAACGGCAAGTACGGCTGCTGCGAAACCCTCCCGCTTCGAGATGTCGGTGAGGTGGTCCCATTGGGGGTTTAATGGGCCAAAAAAGACACGCGCAATGAGGCGCAGAATGTACACGGCGGTTACCGCCGCGCCAATGACTCCCAGCACGGCGAGGATTGGTTCCGTTCGGAAAGCGCCGATGAATACCAGCAGTTCCGCGACAAATCCGCTGAGACCGGGCAGGCCCAAAGAAGCCAGCCCAGCAAAGGCGAAGAAGATGGCCGTGATACCCATACGCTTGGCCAGTCCGTTGAGGACGACGCTGTCGCGAGTGTGCGCCCTGTCGTATATCGCACCGACCAGGACGAAGAAGAGAGCCGTCATCACACCGTGGGAGAACATCTGAAGCACCGCGCCGGTGACGCCGATGTGCTCCAGCGTGGCGATGCCCATGAGTACGTAACCCATGTGGCTTACGCTGGAGTAACCAATAACGTACTTCAAATCGGTCTGGGCCATGGCGGAGAAGGCGCCGTAGAGGACGTTTATCGTTGCCATGATGAACAGAACCAAGGCCCAGTGGTCTAGTCCCTCAGGCAAAAGCAGCATACCCACGCGGATGATGCCAAAGGCGCCCAGCTTCATTAGGACGCCAGCGTGCAGCATGCTGACCGCGGTCGGTGCGGCCACATGGCCGTCGGGGGACCAGGTGTGGAAGGGCCAAAGGCCGGCCAGCGTGCCGAAGCCTAGCAGTACCAGGGGGAAGAGGACCTGCTGGGCTCGGACGTCGATGGCACCATTTTGGACAGCCTTCTGCAATTCTATGATGTTGAAGGTGCCCGTGTCCGCCGCGACGTAGATGGCAATGATCGCCACCCACACCAGGACGCTGGCTGCCACTAGGTAGATGGTTAGCTTGAGCGCGCTGTATTCCTTGGTGCGGGAGAAGGTCTCGAAGGTGGAGCTGGAGCCCCAGACGGCGATGAGCAGATACATGGGCACTACTGCCAACTCGTAGAAGAAGAAAAAGAAGAAGAGGTCCAGGGAAACGAAGGTGCCGTAGACGCCCGCAACCAGCACGTAGAGCAGAACGAAGTAGTTCTTGTTCACCCGCTCGATGTTCCATGAGACGATGGAGGCGGAGAAAATGACCACTCCGGTAAGCACTACCATGGGTACCGCGATACCGTCGACCCCGAGCCGAAAGTCGATGCCCAACTGGTCAAGCCATGAGTAGCTGCGGAGCATCTGATAGGCCGGTTCGCCCGATGCGTAGTCGAAGGCGACGAAGACGAGAACCGACCCGAGCAGCAGCAACGCCCCCGAGCCGATGGCGACCAGTCGGATGAGATGGGCCTGACGGCGGGGGATGAGGACGATGACGAGCGCTGTGAGCATCGTCAGGTAAATCAGCGATTCAAGGATGTGCTCTTCGAAGTAATTCTGTGAGATGGGTTCCATCGGCTATAACGTCCGTGTCCACAAAGCTAATGCCACGAAGATGACCCCTATCACGATGCCTATGCCGTAGTTGTACAGCTTGCCGGTGACCAAGTAGCGGAACCGGTTACCCGCGTTGACCACCGTCCCGCCAAACCCGTTCACTCCGCCATCGTTCACCACGAGCCGGTCGAACACCGCAACGATGCGCGCGGCCCGGAGCGCCACCTGGTCGATACCCCACTGGTAGAGGTCGTCCAGATAGAATTTGTTGACTAGGAGCTGGTGGAGGGGAGAAAACCGCTTCCGGATACGATCCACGCGCTCCACAGGGCCCGCGTAGAGTACCCATCCCGTAACGAACCCACCCAGGGCCAGAACAATGCCCACAGGCGCCCACACGGCATGGAACTCAAAATTGTGGACGTGTTCGACGAAGAGGAAGTGGCCGATGCCTTCGAACCCTCCACCCAAAGGCAGGGCAACGAAGCCCAGTACCAACGTTACCAGACCGAGGACAATAAGCGGCACGGTCATCAGAGAGGGTGATTCATGGGCATGTTCAGTCTCCTGGCTGAGGGGGCCGAAAAACACAAGGCGCAATGCTCTTGCCATATAAAGGGCGCTTAGGAGTGCTGCGACCAGAAAGAACACGAGGAACACCGGGTTCAAGCCCTCCTGTACCGCCAGGAGGATCTCGTCCTTGCTGAAGAAGGCGCTTAAGGGGGGAACACCCGCTAACGCCAAAGCGCCTATGGCGAAGGCTGCGGTGGTGATGGGCATCTTATGGCGCAGGCCTCCCATCTTCCGGATGTCCGTTTCGTTGTCCATGGCGTGCATCACCGAGCCAGCGGTGAGGAATAGCATCGCCTTGGCAACTCCGTGGGCTACCAGATGGAAAATGGCCGCCGTGAAGCCGCCCGCTCCCAGGGCGAGTAGCATGAAGCCCAGGTGGCTCATTGTGGAGTAGGCTAGGATGCGCTTGAGGTCGGTTGAGACTAGGGCCATGCCCGCGCCCATCAGTGCCGTTAGCAAGCCTACGGACGCGATGAGGAGCGTGACGTTGGGTACTTCCTCAAAGAGGGGGAAGAGCCGGGCAACCAGGAACACCCCAGCCACCACCATCGTAGCTGCGTGGATCAGCGCGCTCACCGGCGTCGGACCCGCCATGGCGTCGGGAAGCCACACGTGCAAGGGGAACTGGGCAGATTTTCCGACGGCGCCGAGGAAGATGAGCACGGCGCTGCCCCAGATTGCCGCATTGCGAAGCTCCTCGCCAGGGGCAGGGTCCGTCACGCGCTGAAGAATTTCGCCAATGTCGAAGGTGCCGGTGCTGGTCACCAGGATTAGGATACCGATGAGAAGGCCCACATCACCGATGCGGGTGGTGACGAAGGCCTTTTTCGCGGCTTCCGCCGCCGAACGGCGCTCCCACCAAAAGCCGATGAGCAGATAGGAGCAGAGGCCCACCAGCTCCCAGGCGACGTAGAGCAGCAGCAGATTGTCTGCGAGGACCAGCGTGAGCATGGACGCCGCGAAGAGGGCGTGGTATGCGAAGTAGGCGTCAATTCTGGAGTCGCCCTTCATGTAAGCCAGAGAGTAGACCTGTACAGCCAAGGCCACGAAGGTTACCAGCCCCAGCATGGTGACGCTGAGCGGGTCGACGACTATGCCCCAGGCAACGGTGAGGTCGCCGGTGGTGAACCACTCCAGCATGAAGTGCCACTCGCCGAAGGTGTCGGGTAGGCTGCGGTCAAAAAGGTCGGCGAGCACGAACCAGAAGGTCACGAATCCCGCCAGGATGGCGATGATGGAAATGTAGACGCCCTTGCCAGGCAAGTAGCGTCCGACCATGGCGATGAGCACAAAGGCGGCAAAGCTGTATACGGGGATGAGCCAGGCCTGTTCCATTCCAATCATGGGTTAGCGTGTACCTTCCGGGGGCGACGGGAGAACACGTATGGCGAAGGAGAACGGCACATTTACCCTCGCATCAGATCAATTTCATCAACGTTGATGGAACTACGCTCTCGGAAGAGCCGTAGGATGATGCCCAGAGCCAGGGCGACCTCCGCGGCGGCGATGGTGATGACGAAGATGGCAATCACCATCCCAGTCGAAGGCTCGGGGGATCCGTAAGCGGCGAAGGCGACCAAATTAATGTTGACGGCGTTGAGCATCAGTTCGATGGCCATGAGGATAAGCACGGCACTCCGGCGTGCGAGCACACCGTACAGGCCAAGGCAGAAGAGAGCGGCGCTGAGTATTTCGAAGTGAAGAAGGGTCACGCCTCGTCACGGTCCCCTGTCCGACTGATGACGATAGCGCCGATTAGAGCAATCAGGAGCACCAACGAGGCGATTTCGAATGGTACCGCCCAGGTGGTGAAGAGGGCCGTTCCCAGCTCTTCGACGCTGATGCCCGAGCGAATGTTGGTGTTGAACGTATCCGCATCGCTTAAATATGCAGCAGCCAGGAGGACGAACAATCCTACGCTGGCAACCGCAGCCAGGGGCCATTGGCGATGCTCTGTGGTCAGGTGAAACTCGCGCTGACGGGTCAGCATGATGGCGAAGAGTATGACGATGATAATAGCGCCGCCGTAGATGAGGACTTGGACCAGGGCGAGGAACTCTGCGAAGAGCAGGACGAAGGTGCCCGCCACGCCGCCCAACGCCACCAGCAAGAACAGCGCTGCATACACGATGTTTCGGGTGATTACCACGCCGGCCGCTGCCATCACAACGACCGTGGCGATGATGTAGAAGGCAGGAAGCGTCACGCTGAAGACTCCTCCTTGGGGGATGGAGTCGCGGTGTCGCTGGCAGGTGTGCTTGCAGGGGCGTCCTTCTTGGCCAGGGCGATGCCCGCGACGTTCTTTTCTGGGTTCTTGGCCTGCCACGGCATCGCGGCTTGGAATTGACGGCCCAGGACAAGGAGGTCTTGCAAGTCGGCGCGGGCGCCGTTGCGGGCGAAGCTGGCGAGTTCATGTTCGTGGGTCATCTCAATGGCGTCCAGGGCGCAAACGTCTTCGCAGATGCCGCACAGAATGCAGCGGTTGAGGTTTATCTCGAAGGTTTCGATAATCTTTCGCCGGTGGCTTGTCCCCTCTTTGGCCTTGGGGTTATCGTGCATCACCGCCGTCATGCACTGGGTCGGGCACTCCCGCACGCAGACCATGCAGCCCGTGCAAAAAGGCTCGTCGGCCGTATCGTCCCAGAGCAGCCCGGGGAAACCCATGTAACGCTTTTGGACCGGCAGGTGCTGCTCCGGGTAATGGGCGGTGACCGGCTTTCGAAAAAGCCACTGTATGGTGATAAGAAGACCCTTAACGCCTGCAATCACGCGGATGGCTCCTTTACTGTTACTGTCCTTGCTACGGCACCGGTTTCAGCGATAGGACGCCGGGCGCGGTGGGCGATGGCCCGCTCCGCGTACATGCGGGCCCGTTCCATGGCGGGTTGGCGTTGGACACGTATCTGGAAGTAGACAGGGACGGCCAGCACGCCAAGCGACATAAGCGTCAGCGTCCAGGAAGGCCAACCATAAAAGAGCTGGAAGGCGGCGATGAGGATGTTAGCAAAAGACAGAGGGAGGAGCACCTTCCAACCGATGGACATCAGTTGGTCTATCCGCAGACGAGGGTAGGTGCCCCGAAGCCAGAAGATGAAGACCACGACCAGATAGGTCTTCCCCATGAACAGGGCGAGACCGGCCAGGGAAGGCAGGTCTCCGAAGGGCCACGACCAGCCCCCTAGGAACAGGAGGGCCGCCATGACGGCGATGAGAAATGTGTTGATGTACTCGGCCAGGAAGAAGACCGCCCAGTGGGCGCCGCTATATTCCACAAAGGGCCCGCCCACCACTTCTGACTCGGCGAAATAGATGTCGAATGGCGTACGCCCCACCTCGGCGATGCCTGCTAGCATGAAGAGCGCGAAGCCCAAGGGCATGATGGCAATGTAGGGCACCGATTCCTGGTTGGACACCACTGCCACTATGTTCATGGAGCCGGCTACCATCACCACCACGAGGATGGCCATGATTAGGGGGATTTCGTAACTCACCAGCTGGGCGGCTGAGCGCAGACCTCCAAGCACGGCGTACTTGCTGGCCGATGCCCATCCGGCCAGGACCAGTCCGACGATGCTCAGGACTGAGAAGGCGATGAAGTAGAAAAGTCCCAATTCCAGGTTGCGCACCACCCAATCGTTGGAGAAAGGAATGGTGATCCAGAGGACGAATGAGGGTATGAAGATCAACAGAGGGGCCGCCCAGAAGATGCCCTTGTTGGCCCACGCAGGTGACGCGTCCTCTTTGAAGAGGAGTTTAATTCCGTCGGCCACGGGCTGAAGCAGACCGAAGGGTCCAACCCGGGTCGGGCCAACCCGGCCCTGAATCCTGCCTAGGAATTTACGCTCTATCCAGACCAGCGATAGGACGATGATGGAGAGGCCGGTGAGCAGCGCGGTCAGGGCCGCGGCAATAACTGAAACTTCGCTGAATGTAACGGCGGTTAATTCCGTCACCGGTCCACCTCGCCTAGGACGATGTCCAAGGAGCCTAGCACGACGACGGCGTCGGCTATGTAGGAGCCCTGTACCATCTGGCGTAGGGCGACCAGGTTGCAGAAGGAGGGTGGCCTGACCTTCACGCGGTAGGGCTTGTTGGTGCCGTCGCTCACGACGAACACCCCGATGTCTCCCCGAGGGTTTTCACAGTGTGCGTACGCCTCGCCCTTAGGAGGCCTGGCGATGCGGCGCATTTGAGGCATGATGGGACCCGGCTCAAGCTGATCAAGGCACTGGTCAATCATGCGCAGCGATTGGTAGCATTCCTGGATACGCAACCAGTAGCGGTCCCAGGAGTCGCCGTACTCGCCGATGGGCACATCGTAGTCCAACCGGTCATAGATTTCGTAGGGGTCATCTTTCCGAACGTCGTAAGTGCTGCCCGACGCGCGTAGGCCCGGGCCGGTGAGGCCGCAGCTGATGGCCGTGGCGGCGTCGATCATGCCGACACCACGAGTGCGGGCCAGGAACACCTCGTTGAAGGTGAGGAGCTTATCGGTCTCCTCCACTCCCCGGCGCAGTTCGTCAATCAGCTTGCGGGTCCGATGTACAAAATCGTCCGGTAGTTCTTCCTTGATGCCGCCGATACGGATGTAGTTGTGCATCATGCGTGCGCCGCTCACCGACTCGAAGAGGTTCTGGATGCGCTCGCGCTCGCGGAAGGTATACATCACCGGCGTCATGGCTCCGATATCCAGCGCGTAGGTGCCAGCGAAGAGCAGGTGGCTCGCCACCCGGTTGAGTTCGCAGAGGATGACGCGGATGTACATGGCTCGTTCCGGAGGCTCTAAGTCCATGAGCTTCTCCACGGCGCGCACGAAGGCTAGTTCGTTGTTGAAATTGCTGACGTAGTCCAGCCGGTCGAAAAGGGTGATGACCTGGGCGTAGGTCTCGTTTTCCATGAGCTTCTCGGAACCCCGGTGGAGGTAGCCTATATGAGGCACCAAGTCCACCACGCGCTCACCGTCGACGGCGAGGACCATGCGGAACACGCCGTGGGTCGCCGGATGCTGCGGGCCCATGTTAAGCATCATGTCCACGGTCTCGGGGGTTTGCCCAGTGTCGTACTCGGTGGCCATCAATATTCCGTGTACTCGTTGAAGGGAAAGCTTTTGCGGCCGGGGAAGCCCTCGAATCCTTCGTACAGAAGGAGTGGGCTCATGTCTGGATTGCCCTCGAATCGGACTCCGAAGAGGTCGTGGGTCTCCCGCTCGTACCAGCCCGCGGCCTCCCAAAGCGCCACCGCTGAGTCCACCGTGGCCTGGGCGTCGTCGCCGGCGACGGGCAGGTCCACCTTCACCATGGCCTTTTGGTTCAAAGAGAGGGATGCCAGAATGTAGATGAGCTGTAGGTGGTCCAGGTAATCCACCGCGAAGAGTAGGTGCAGCATGTCCATCTTCGTTTCGGGGTGCTCCTTCATTAGGCTCAACACTTCGAAAAGGTGGTCAGGCATGACCAGGACCCAGGGAATGTCGTCCCGGCCGCCGCTGCTGGACGCCCGGGAGCCAACGACCCGTCCCAGCGCTGCGGCTGTGGCCTGGCCACGTTCGTTCAGCACCTCGGTTGGTGCCTCCTCCTCATGGGGGGGACGGCGGGCAGGGCGAGGGGGTACTTTGCCTCCAGCCTCTGGGGTTGGCGGGAAGCCTAAAGTCTTCTCCTGGGCCGAATCGTTAGGTTGAGGAGGCTGCTGCTCCATGGGTTTCCTGTTCCTCGGTCTCAGTTGCTTCGTTGGGCGTGGGCTCTTCGGAGCTGGCCACGATGGGCTGGGCGGACGGCCCTTCCTTGGCGTCGCGTTTGATTTTTTCCTGAAGCTTCATGATGCCGTCCATTAGTGCTTCAGGCCTGGGGGGGCAGCCGGGGATGTAGACGTCCACCGGCACAATGTGGTCTACCCCCATCACCACGCTGTAGGAGCGGTAGTAGGGACCGCCGTTGGTGGCGCAGCTTCCCATTGCGATGACCCATTTGGGGTCGGGCATCTGTTCGTAGAGCAGCTTGATGGGGGCTGCCATCTTTTTCACCACGGTTCCAGCCACAATCATTACGTCGGACTGGCGCGGCGAGGGCCAGGTGACGATGCCAAAGCGGTCGAAGTCGTGATGGGCCATGTGGGCGGAGATCATCTCGATGGCGCAGCAGGCGAGGCCGAATGTGAGGGTCCACAGGGAATTTGCCCTGCCCAGTGCGGCAAATTGTTCCAGTTTGCCCGTGATGACACCTGGCAGCCCACCTTGGGGCAGCATGTTTGCGGCGGGACGGTTGCCTCGTCCAGTGGAGCTTTCCCCATGCTCGGGGGAGTCCACGAAGTGACCCTGCTTCTCCCGGTCCCATTTGCTGGGCACGAATAGGGGCAACGGCTGTCCTTGGGGGTTCGATGGGTCGTTCAGCGCCACTGGAGTACTCCTTTACGCCAGGCGTACACCACGCCAAAGAGGAGCACTCCGATGAAGAGGAGCATCTCATAGAAGACCGAGGCGGGGACGTCTTGGAGGAAAATCAGGGCCCAGGGGAAGAGGAAGACCGCTTCCACGTCGAAGATGAGGAAGAGGATGGCGAAGATGTAGTAGCGGACGTTGAGCTGGGTCCACCGGTAGGGGGTGGGCTCGATGCCCGATTCATAGGGGATGGCTTTGGCCGCGCTGCGACGGCGGGGCGCTAGTATGGCATTGGCCAGGAACATCATTGCCATTGCCCCGAATCCTATGCCACCAGCTATGACGACTGCGGTCCAATTGAGGGCGTAGTCTGCGTCAAGCATCGTTTCCCCTTGGGGGTGGGATCATGAGAATGCTTTGGCATTCCCATCCAGCGGCGTTTCGCCCATTCACGGAGTCGGCCCGATTTCCTCAGGATGACTGTATCATCGGGAAAATCGGAGTGTCAAATTACGCTATCGGATGAGGTGGCGAGGGTTCCTTACGGGATGATGGCTGCGCGTCTAGTTCCATGATGGTGTGCATGTCTTTGTCTCCTCGTCCGCTCAAGTTAACGATAATGACCTTATCAGAAGTCAGCGAGGGCGCTAGGGTATCCACTGCGTAGGCCACGGCGTGGGATGATTCCAGAGCGGGGATGATGCCTTCCGTCTCACAGAGCAGCTTGAAAGCGGCCACGGCGCGGTCGTCAGTGACGTTGACGTATTGGGCCCGTTCCGAGTCCTTGAGCCAGGCGTGTTCCGGCCCGACGCCGGGGTAGTCGAGGCCCGCGGAGATGCTGTGGGTTTCCTGCACTTGACCGTGCTCATCCTGAAGTAGATAGGATATGAAGCCGTGGAGCACGCCGGGGCGGCCCGCTTCCAGACTCGCGGCGTGATGACCACTCTCCAGCCCCTCGCCTCCCGCCTCGACACCGATGAGCTGAACGCTTCCGTGTTGGATGAAGGGATAGAATAGCCCGATGGCGTTGGAGCCGCCGCCCACGCAGGCCACGGCGTAGTCGGGCAGCCTGCCTGTGAGATTGTTGAACTGCATTTTGACCTCCCAGCCGATGATGGACTGAAAGTCGCGCACCATCATGGGATAGGGGTGAGGGCCGACCACGCTGCCGATGAGGTAGTGGGTGGTCTCTACGTTGGTCACCCAGTCGCGGATGGCTTCGTTGATGGCGTCCTTGAGCGTGCGTGCGCCAGACTCCACACTACGTACCTCGGCGCCCAGCATCCGCATGCGGAAGACGTTGGGCTCCTGACGGCGCATGTCCTCGGTGCCCATGTACACCACGCACTCGATGCCCATCATGGCGCAGACGGTGGCGGTGGCCACGCCGTGCTGGCCCGCGCCGGTCTCCGCCACGATGCGTTTCTTGCCCATTAGCTTGGCCACAAGCGCTTGGCCCAGCGCGTTGTTGATCTTGTGCGCGCCCGTGTGGGCCAGGTCTTCCCGCTTGAGATAGATCTGCGCTCCGCCTGCAAC
>Ga0302123_10000321_pt1 | contig 39480 bp, 90 predicted proteins | sample CB21_321_MG_FD_203109 | JGI IMG/M metagenome (GOLD analysis project Ga0302123, IMG submission 203109) | Marine microbial communities from Western Arctic Ocean, Canada - CB21_32.1 | ecosystem: Environmental > Aquatic > Marine > Oceanic | place: Canada: Western Arctic Ocean | collected 2017-09-28 | reverse complement strand
AGAATAACTGAGAACGTACTAAAGTCATTCGGAGTTCCTTGACTTCATTGAGGTGCTTCGGTACAATCTCAGTGACTCTTCGAGTCACTGAGATTGTCTTACAACTGACTTCCCGGTGTCCGGTTAGGGTCGTGGCGACCGTTCATCGTAGATCAGGTGATCCAATGAACCATCCGTGACCTCTTTCGAGGGTCGCATTCGGATCAATGCCTCTTGCAACCAGCAATTCATTGCTCCCACCTTGCAATCCATCGGACCACCGTCTTTCCAGTCATTGTACTTGAGGATTTGAATCCAAGTATTGTAGGACTTGATTGCGACCGGCAAGCCGTTGAGCGTTCCATGAAAGAACACCCACTTGCCCTTATTGGCTTTTCGTTCCTTATTAAAGGCTTTCAGCAACTCTTCCATTGTTCTCTCCAAATTTTGTTGTTTTGTGTCTTACAACTCACTTCCCGGTGTCCGGTTAGTGACCAGTGATTTCAATCACAAACGTCCCAGATTCTGGGCTCCAAGTCACATTGTATCGCAAGCCATTTTCCTGCAATCCGGCAACCACTTCGCAAAACGTGGCAATGTTGTCAATTCGGATTGTGTTCATTTTGAATCCCTTTCAGTTGTTTGTGTCTTACAACTCACTTCCCGGTGTCCGGTTGTGTCGTTCTCAGTAACTCTTCGAGTTACTGAGAACGACATTTAGCCGTTTGATTCGGCTATTGCATTTCGGCGCAATGCCCCCCGTGTCCTTTGCCGCTTCAAGCGACTGTCGTTGTGGACTCCGGCACCGGAAACATGGGCCATGTGTCCCCAGCCAATCTTAGAGTCGTCCAGTTTGATAATCATCTTCCCGGTGTCCCGTTTGGGCATCACCATCGGCTGTGATTTTCCTTTTCGCTTTGACATGATTCTCTCCATTGCTTAGAGTTACTTAATGTTTCTTATAGTACACTTCCCGGTGTCCGGTTACAAGACACTTTAAGAAACTTACAGTTACTTCAAGCAACGCAAAATTTGCATTGGAGTCGCTGCAAGCCAACTTTTTCGCCGGGGAAGGACTAACGCATAGTGGGACTAGGTTCCACCTTCCAATTGTTTGATGCGCCTCTCTTGCGCTTCTCAACTACAATCTTTTGTGGTCGTGTTGTCCTACAATGTACTTCCCGGTGTCCCATTAGAGCATCTGAAAGATCAATTCAGGTACAATCTAAGGGGTCTAGCAGGCTTTACAGGGCGTTTAATAACCCTACACCGTATCCATTCCCCTTATCCGTAGGTTCTCCTTACATTGAGTGTCTCGATTGATTCGTACAACGCTTCCAGCTTGCTTCTTTCTGTTTTCCCTGATTCCATGACATTTGCTCTCAAACAAGTATCGCCGGGAAGTAGTTCCACCCAGACAAATTCATCTTGTTGTGGTTGCAATTCATAGAATGCAATTCGGTAGTCATACTTGTCACGTTCACCACCGATGCAAAAGCATTTGATTTGTCTGGAATAGTCAACCTTGATTCCGGTTGATAACTCCATCAGGCAGGCATTGCCATCCATTATTATTCTCCATTGTGGTTGTTATTAGTGTTCTCTTCTGGTTCACTTCCCGGTGTCCGGTTAGGCCGCTTTCTTTTTCTTCTTTCCGAAGACTAGAGTTGCTGGCAATTTCCGTTCACATTTTCGGGGCATAGGTTCGGTTCTCATTGGCACTTTCAATGATTGTTTCAATTCCTCAATCCCTTTGGCAACTTGTGGGAATTCAGTTTTGAAACTCTCTTCGCTAGTCTTCCCGGTGTCCAGTGCTTGCCGCACGATTCGAGTGATGAAACCTTGAAGGTATTTCCTGAATTTCTTCTCTAATCGGAATTTCTTGAGATACCGTTCAGCCTGATAGGTGAAGGCATACAGGATACTCCAACCGTACAAATTTTGTGTTGCCTTCTTTTGGCACGTTCCATCGCCGTCACCTAGTTGTCTTTCGACAATTGTATTTGGTGGTAGGGTGATAGTCAGCACTTCCCCGGATACATCCATTTTCATCCCCGGAGGCAGTTCACATACACCATCGGCTTTTTTCGCCAATCCTTCGAGATGTTTGAATGCTGCAAAGGTCACGGCACGTTGTTTTTGGTCGAACTTCATTTGTTTCCCTTTCGGTTCAGTTGTCTCTTACAACTCACTTCCCGGTGTCCGGTTCTGCCAACATTTGTCTCAGTTGTTTTCCCGGTCCAGTGATTCCAGCCCATTCACCGTAGGTTCTTCCCCCAGCGATATTGCTGATTGGTTGATCCAATTCGGCTTGTGTTGGTGGTTGCTTGGCTTGGTGTCGCCATCCATTGACGTAGGATACAGGAGCGGAGGCACATCCGAACAATTTCTTCATTTTCTTCCATTCGGCGATGATTTTGGGCTTATCTGTGAAAGCCATTCGATCATACATCCGTTTGTATGTCATACTCAGTGTCAATCCGTTCTGCCATCCCAGACGAATAGCGAGAATTTCCTTGTCAGATGTTTGTTGTCCAGCGATCATATTTTTCCCTTTTCGGTTCAAGTATCTCTTACGGTTCTCTTCCCGGTGTCCTACTCTTCCAGTTTGGTGAGTTGATTATCTCAGTTAAGGTCATTTCCATTTGTTGTTTCCTTCTGGTTCACTTCCCGGTGTCCGGTTCTGGGAACTTTAGATTGTACTTGTCAATGAGAATATCTCTCACACGTTCCCGGTCGAGTGAGTCAAATTCGACATTACCCTGATTTTCGAGCAAGATTTTGGTAGCTTCACAGATTTGCAGCCGTGTTGCTCCCATATCGTAGACACCATCAGTTCCGTAGAATTGGTGGACATATCCCACGAATTCGACTACAGCAATCCCGATTCGTTTTTGTTCGTTTGTAAGCATTTTGTTTCCTTCTGGTTCACTTCCCGGTGTCCGGTTAGCGTCGTCCTCGTTCCCGGTCTACGAATTGTAGTCCACCATTTTGACCAACTCGCACGGTTGCGGATTGCAGGTCTTTATTGTCTCGATAGTCTTGTTCGGTGCTTCCCCTTGCAACATGCAAGTTTACCGGAAAGTTGTTCTTACTTCCAGAGTCAGGCACTTCGATCAGTAATTCACCAGTAGTTTTGTCGAAACTGATTACATTACCGGGTTTTCTCACGTCGATCTTGAGTATCATTTTTGTTGTTCCTTGTTAGTGGTTGTTACACTTCTCTTCCCGGTGTCCTGTTCTTAGGGCTTTGTGATTCCCCGTTCCATGAGTTCAGTATCGGCATCAATACCCCTCTTGGCACACTCTTCACGAGCTTCGTAGTAGAGAGATTTGTCGTCACCGCTTCTCATTGGAGCTTTTTCGGCTTCATCGGCGAGAACATTTTTCACTTGATTGTCTGTCAGGTTTGCACAGTAACTCATTTTGATTCCTTTTGTTGTGGGTTGTTGTTACGACTCACTTCCCGGTGTCCGGTTAGTCGAGATACACACCATTTTCTCTTCGGATTTGATTCAATCGTGCTTCAACTTCATAATCCCAATCTTCTGTGATTAGGGTTGTACCGTTGTAGAGTGTCAACCACTCATCATTTTCGGCATGTTTTTCGACTCTGAAATTCTCATCCGACTGTTCATTGATTGCTTCGAGCAGAATTTTGATCTTGTCCATTGTGTTTTCCTTTGTGGGTTGTTGTTACACTTCCCTTCCCGGTGTCCGGTTAGGCTGGTAATCCCATCAATTCTCGTTCATGTTTCAGGTCGGAGAATTCGAGTTCAAGACCTACTTGAACCCATTCCCCGGCTTGTTTTCGTTCCCACGGTTCATTGTCTACCCGTTTGAACACGCAATTGAGACCACACCCATCATCGGCCCAGAGCGATTCTGATTGTTTTACTTCACCTTCAGCGTATGATTTTCGGACATAGAGCAGGGTTGATTCTTCATTCCATCCCTGTTGCACTTGTCCAGCGGCTTCCAGTAATCCCGCACACATTTGATTGATTACGTTGATTGCGTAACCTTGGCTGAATCCGAGTTTTTCTTTCAAAGCGAATAGCATGACTCTCATTTGTTCTCTCCTTGAGGTTGTTTGTCTTACACTTCTCTTCCCGGTGTCCTATTCGTTAGATGTTTCCAATTTTTGCATTCTCGTTTTGGTTTGGTTGACCATCGAGTTGAGCGTAGATTGAGCGGTATGAGCAGTTTGACCACACCAGTTAGCGACGAATTCGTTGCCCTCATTGTCAATGTAGACGAACATTTGATTGATTTCGCCTCTTAGTTCAACATGGGCACCTTTTGGAATCTTGTTCCATTCGATGTTAGCAGTTGGAAAACTCATTTTGTCGTTCCTTTGTTGTGTTGTTGTTACGCTTCACTTCCCGGTGTCCGATTGACCATTGGAAGGGATTGATTTCGGGTTTCTTTCCGATCAATTTGTCGATCAGCACATCAATGACAGCATTTCCGCCTGTTCCGGTCAAGTCTCCGAGTGTCAATTCGTTCATTTCGTTGTTCTCCAGTTTGTGGTTGTCTTATACTTCTCTTCCCGGTGTCCTATTCGGTTGGCAGGAATCCAGTAAGATGCAATACTTCATCAACTTCCGCTTGATTGAGGGAAGCGAGTTCTTTCCGCTTGATTCCGAGGTATCCCTCACAGAATTGTCGTGGTTTCTCGATTTCGATGTTTCGTTCGGATGGTGGACGATCATCGGTTTGCGCCATCTTAATCAGCAAGAGACGCAAACTATCCATCAACTTCTGACTGACTAGCACTTTGGAATCGTTCATTTTTGTTTCCTTTGTTTCCTTTGTTTGGGTTGTTGTTACGACTCTCTTCCCGGTGTCCTGTTGGCCGAGATTCGGGTCGGTGACTGGTTTTTCTGATTTGATTGTGTCGGTATCGTCAATGTGTCTGATTCTCCATCCCCATGATGGAATCACAACAATGACATAATTTTCGGTCACTTTGGGTAGTGGTCGGATTTGTCCTTCGTACCAATCACCAGTATCATAGTCTGGACGTTGGCAACCGCCATTGAATCGTTTTTTTCCGTATCCACCGATTGTTGCGGAGCTTCCAATATAGCCCCGGAAGTGGATTTTCGTACCCATCCCATCTTTCCAGAACTGTCGTGCTTCCCTCTTGCACTTTTTCTCGTTCCATTCCTCTTGCGGATAGGTGTAGTATTCGCTTTTCCCCAGCATTGTTCTCTCCAAATTTTGTGTTGTTGTCTTACAACTCTCTTCCCGGTGTCCTATTGGAGCAACTTCATCACTTGATCTAGTTCATCCTCTTGTGGTTTGTTCTCTATTTCGCCATTGACGGAAACAACCATGCCAGCGGCACAATCAGGACCATCATACTCGAATGCTTCGTTTGCATCATCGAGATTAGCGATCAGATAAATCATCGCCATTCGGAGCAGGAATTTTTCACGTTCATTCATACGTTTTCTCCATCTTTCAGGTCAGCATGGTCTGTGACTGGGTTTGTGTCATTAAGAATATGTGGTTTGCGGAATTTGAAGTTTTTGTCAAGGTGCGAATCGCCACCCATCCACTCAGTTTGAGGAGTGAACATATACGATTGACCGTTGAGGGCTTCAAGCGCAGTTTCGGTGACTTGAATTGGTTTCCCTTCGGTTTGGCCTAACTCACACAACAGTATCACCCTTACGGCTTCAATGTCCTTGCTGGCTTGTCGCCACAGTGCAGCGGCTTTTGCCCATTTTTCGGCTGTTTCGTTGTCAATGTGTTTGCTCATTTTGTTTCCTTTGTTTGGGTTGTCTTACAACTCTCTTCCCGGTGTCCGGTTATTCTCGCATCGTCTTGGTGAATTCGGAATGAGGAATGAAGAACGTGAACATATTCTGTTCCCACGAGCTTACATTCTCTCACATCATCATTCATTCGGACGATGTGTCGTTGATCTACTTCCCGGTGTCCGATCCACTCCATCAATTCATCGTTTCTCAGTGGAAGCAATTGTTTCAGTGCTTCGGTGAGTGATTCAGGATGATAGGTTGATCCGAGAATGGTACAATGGGTAAAGTCCCACCACGTTACTTCGCCATCCATTTCGGCAATATCGACTGACATTCGATCTTCGTCGGTGACAATTTCGAGTCCATGAGGACCGGCTTCGATAGTGGCATTCCAGCCAGCATCTTTCAGTGCTTGTTCAAGAGCTTTGATCATTTGTTTCTCCAAATTTTGTGTTGTTCTTACAACTCTCTTCCCGGTGTCCTATCCGGCGAGCAGAGAAACGTCTCGCAACCAATCAGTACCCGGCACCAGTGCTGACTTTGTTCCCGATTCTGCTTTTTTGAATTCGTAGTGTTCATCCATCATTTTGAGAAACTGGTTGAGCATACTGATTGCGATAACAAGTCGCATTGTGTTACACTTGACCAGCACTTGAATGGATGGATTCACTTTTATCATCGGTTCAACGTCATCACCACAGATGTAATATCCATTTTTTGTCAACTTGCTGGCAAGAGCAGGATTAGTGGCTTGAATCTCGTTCAGATGTCGTGGCATTGTTCTTTCCTTTGTTGTGGTTGTCTTACAACTCTCTTCCCGGTGTCCGATTAGCGTAGTAAATCGAGCAACGAGCGAAGTCCCATCAGATAGTTGCTTAGCAACGACCGGATATCGTTATTCCACCAATCGTGTATCTTGGGAGTGAAGATATACAGCGTCCCGTTATGTGCTTCTGAATAGACCAGAATCGCATCGTAGGGAGGTCCGAAATTGCCTTCGATATGGCTTGCGACTTCCCAGATAACACGATCAACATGAGGAAAATTATTTCCGAGTGCGATTGTGTGTTGGTTATAGTCATCGTCCAAGTCACCAAACACTTCCATCGCTTCACTGAAATCGGTCAACTTGAAAAGGTTGATGGATTCAAACCGATAACCGTAAGGTCGCATTGATTCACAGTGCGGTTTGGTAGGAGTTAGTTCTGCTATCATGTTGTTTCCTTTGTGTTGTGGTTGTCTCTTACAACTCTCTTCCCGGTGTCCGATTAGCAGAACTCATCCCGCCAAACTTGAATCAATCGGTCATACTTGGCATGATCTTTTTCGATGATTTTGGCATCGAATGCTTTCACCCACGATTCCGGTTTGCCGGGATAATCAATTTTGTATTGTTTGTAGGCTTCTGCTTCGTCGTCATACCACTGATCATTGTAGGACCATGCGCCCTTACAGTCACGACCATGATAGAAGTGTCGTCCCCACGGGCTAGGATCATTGAATCCTAGTGGACCGGGATGATTACATTTCGTGTTCGGGCAAGCAAGTAGAGCAGGCATTTCGTTTCTCCTTTGGTTGTTGTTACACTCTACTTCCCGGTGTCCTATTCGTCGAAGAACGTGTCATCGTAGAGGCACCGAACGACGGTTCTGGCAAGACCTTTTGCTGTCTTGTCGCCACCATGCAAGTCATATCGACCATCGGCGTTTGGCTTGAGTCCGAACAGTTGAATTATTCGGTCGCCAGCCTGTTGTGCCAATTCATCATCAATCAGGTCCAATTCTTTCAGATTCTCGATTGTCTGAAAGACTTGTTTTTGGTGATCGTAGTCGGCGGCTGTCTCTTCGAGTTTGTCAAAGTAGGCATCTTGTGTTGTTGCGCCAGTCAACTTCACGAGTCGATTGACAATGTTCTGTAATCGGAACTTCATTTGTTTTCTCCAAGTGGTTGTTGTTACGGTTGACTTCCCGGTGTCCTATTTGTGTTTGAGATCAGTGATCTTGAGGAAATCACCACGTTCTGGTTGAGTGAGAATGATTGTGTTGTCATCATCTTCACCTAGCATTCTGGCTTTCACACCTTTCCAGTTCAGGTATATTTCCTTCCCGGTGTCCGGTCCATCAAGGAATTCAGATACCATGTCACCAGTTTGGCGAGTCACCTTACGTCGAGTGATTAGTTTACCGGCCTTGACCATGTTCACATCACCACAAAACTCAGCGGTGAATTCAGTGCCGACTGGCAACATTCGTTTCAGTCCTGCAATTGAAAGGTTCATTTGTCTCTCCAAATTTTGTGTTATTGTCTTACAACTCACTTCCCGGTGTCCGGTTAGTGGATTGTTCCCGTACCGAACGGTTCGCAGGCGGATCGTGCTGCTTGAGCGGCTTTGTTTGCCGTCTCATAGGCTTCACGCTTCTCTTCAATCTCTTCAAACGTCCAATCATCCCGGCGAACGTCTTGTTTGATGATATCCTTGATTGCCGTTCCTTCGAGGTTGGCAATATAGACGCCAACTTCGTGATAGATGCAACCACCTTGACCATTGTTCACGCAAGTCTTGACCATCCATTGAAGATTGTAGTCGTTGCGACTGTGCATAATCAGGTGAGCATCAGGATCGTCAAACTCTTTTGTCAGGTCATGCAACTTGGCGAGCAAGCTACCATCCACCTTGAGGATTTTGCATCCCACCAGTGGTTGAAAAACTTCGATCAACTTCGAGTAGAGTTCGTTGGCAATCCGGTGACAGTCATTGACTGCTTTGACTTTGGTTTTCAGTGCTAGTTCAAATCGGTCCATTTTGTTGTTCCTTTGTTTGGGTTGTTGTTACAACTCTCTTCCCGGTGTCCTATTGGCCCAAGTTTTTGTCGGTGATTGGTTTCTCACCAGAGATTGTATCAGTATCGTCAACGTGTCGGAGTCGCCATCCCCATGATGGAATCACAACAATGACATAGTTCTCAGTGACTTTGGGTAGTGGTCGGATTTGTCCTTCCCACCAATCGCCATCGTGAGTACATCCACCATTGAATCGAGTTTTCCCGTATCCGCCAATTGATGCTGAACTTCCAATGTAACCCCGGAAGTGGATCGGTGTTCCCATCCCATCTTTCCAGAACTTACGACTTTCACGTTTGCACTTTGCTTCGTTCCACACCTCTTGCGGGAATGTGTAGTATTCACCTTTGCGAATCATCGTTCTCTCCTTTGTGTTGCGGTTGTTATACTACACTTCCCGGTGTCCGGTTAGCTTGTCATTTCCTTTGCTTTGGGCAAGAGTCGGAGAATTCGACCACTCACATATCCGAACTGGACGGTTCTTCCAGTCTCTTCAAAGTATCCAGCGTCGATGAACTGTTGCACGAGTCCTTCGTTTTCGCTGTATTCCTTCGCCACGAATTCATCTTCGCTTTCGAGGGTATGTTCAGTGCATACGCTGACTGTAGCGTATGGTTCGAGGAACTTACCATCCTCAGTCCGAGACATAATCTGGACGGCGAGCTTGTTGTCGCTGGCGTAGCGGTCAAACTGAAATTGACCTTCATGCTTGGTGTTGAAGTGAATGAAAGTGATCATTGTTTTCTCCGTTGTGGTTGTTGGTCTTACACTTCTCTTCCCGGTGTCCGGTTAGTCTCGCACGAATTCCGAGAATGTTCGGTCACGTTGTGGAACTTTCTTGTACTCTTCCAGACGTTCGGCGGAAATCTCTTCCCATCCTGCCCCTTTGCACATATAGTAACGAATGGTGTCACCGTTGGGAATTTCCGCTACATCACCCATACTGACTGAACAGCATTGTCGAGGTTGGAAATCGTTCTGTCCCCAGTAGAAGATTCTTTCGAGCAATCCGAACACAGACTTTCCGTGTTCAACCACTTCATTGTCAGGTACTTCGACTGGTCGAGGGTTTTCCCAATCATCAGGATTATTGGCGAGCAACTGGACGTTGTAGATCATTTCTTTTCTCCGTTGTGGTTGTTGGTGTCTTACAACTCTCTTCCCGGTGTCCGATTACCACCTTGCCCAGACTGGCAACACATCGTGAATTCGGTCATTGATTTGTTCAAGGTTTAACGCTCGTTGCACTTGTCCATCGCTTCGCAATGCCCGTGCTTTGACTGATCGACGGCAGTAGTCACGAATCAGGACAACGACACGAACACGATTTGTGTCATGGTCTAGTTGGTGAGAATACCCGTCAATCGCTTCAACTTCGTTGTTGGGCCAAATTGCGGCGGCTTGTGGTGCCGGTTTGTCACCTTGACCGACATAGTTGATGAATTTTTCCAGATCATCAGCATCACATCCATCGGGATTGTCGGCAACGTGTCTTGCTAGTTTTGTTGGTACGGTTGTCATTGTTCTCTCCAAGTGATTGTTTGTCTTACACTTCTCTTCCCGGTGTCCGATTAGTCCAGCAACGATGCTGGTGGACACTCAGCATCGGCAACTTTCTCGGTAGTGTATTCTACCAGTGCTTCGTGATTCTGAAAGAACATGATTCTGGTTGAGTCACCAGCGAAGAACACTCTATCGCCTTCGGGATTGTCATGTTTTGGAGCATTCCATCCTTGTTTGTTGCTGATACAAGGTGCGCCCCAATAGTCGTGAGTCTGTTGGAATCCATCAGGCAATTCAGCTAGGGCATGTTCGACAAGCAATTCTTCGTACTCGGTGTACGCTGCTTCGCCATCTTCTGTATCTTCCATCACATTTTGTTCGACGAGCAGTTTGGCCGATTTGCTGTTTTCATCCCCGGCTTTGTGCATCAGGTCGCAGAAGTGATAGATTACCACATCACATAAGGCATTGAATCTGGTTTGGTCGATGTCGCTCATTTGTTCTCTCCAAATTTTGTGTTGTTCTTACAACTCTCTTCCCGGTGTCCGGTTAGTTGCCACCAACTAACACCGCTCGCCCTTTGTCGGCAAGGTCATCCAGCAGAGATCGAACTTGATAGTCCATAAACGCCCATCGGTTGACGATCTTATCATCTTCGTCAAGTATTCCGAGCATTGGAGCATCGGTCAAGTCGCCAGTGTCGGCTGGATCGACGAAATTCAATTCGGAATTGCAGGTCAGTGGTTCAAGCTGATCGTGCATTGTCTGATCGGAGTGAAAGAAAGACTCTTCGTCTTCTCGCAATTCCTTGAGTTCGGTTTGTTCATCAGCATCAACTGTAATGACTAGGTTGCTGCCTTTGCCTTTGAAAGTCTCGATGAAGTGGTCCATTGTTTTCTCCAAGTGGTTGTTGTTTACAACTCTCTTCCCGGTGTCCTATAGTTCGTCAACATCCCCACTCAGTTTGTTTTCGCCTTTTCCCAGCACGAATCGGCCAATGTATTCACCCTTTTGGAGTCGATCAGCGAGTTCATGCAAGTGTTTGCCTACTTCGATTCTCGTTTTGGCAATGTCTTGGTTTGGATCGGTGTTAAGTGTGATTCGTATTGCAGAAGACATGAGTTTCCTTAATTAGCGGTAGTGATGTAAACCGAACACGTTGAAGTGATGTGCAGCACGCCAGCATCGTTGATGATATCAAGAGCATCGTTGCGACCATGTTGGTAATTATTTTCCATTGCCAACTCAACGGCACAATTCAGAACTTCGTCCTTAGTGCGGTCGAAGTAATCCAGACACTTCGTGATAACTCCGTTGATTAGTTCAATGACTACCCAGTTCCCAGTTCCCATTTCGTTTCTCCGTTGTGGTTGTTGTTACGCTTCACTTCCCGGTGTCCGATTGAAGTCTTTCTTCAAGACTTGTGAATCCTCTTCGGGACGTGATTCTCTGTTGAGTGATTCGCTTTTCCCCAGCATTGTAGTGTTTCCAGATTGCAGAAACCGGCTGAGATGAAACGAACGTCGGTAGCTCGATGAATCCGAGCCACATCCTTGTGGATAATTTCATCAGGGAAGACGATTGCATGTTCTTCGTCTTCCCTGTCTTTCACGATGATATACTTCATGCTGTTGGCACTATGTTGACGGTAACACAGTTCCCTTCGGCGAGTTCCATACAATGAATGTGGAACATTGACGTACCTGATTGTGGTATCTTCGCAAGGCTTTGCAGTTTATCAATGATTGCTTGCACGATTGGATGCTGGTTGACGTAATCGCTGCCCTTTTTCTCTTTCATCAGAGCAGACATTGTTCGATTGAGCAGGCCGGAAACGGCTGTTCCGTTACAGGCATTTTGCACATCGACAGCATCTTGAGCGAGTTTTTGCATTGCTGCATCGGGAGTAATCAGATACTCTGTCCAAACTAAAGGTTGATTCATCGTTCTCTCCAAAGTGTTGTGGTTGTCTTACAATCCTCTTCCCGGTGTCCTACTCGACGAGGAACATCGGAGTTTTGTATTCTCCGAGAACCTCACCTTTGTAGGTCCGAACAACGGCAGTCGGAAAGCGAGTCTTCTCGCTAACTCCGATGTGGGAGTTGCAACCATCCGGCTCCCATTGCTTACGCCAGTCAGCGATCTGGGCATCAATGTTCGCTTGAGTCACTTCCCCTCCACGCCATCGTTCCCGGTGTCCGTTTACGTCGAAGAACAGCACTTCGATTTTCTTGAGTACCGCTGGACCACGGCTCATTCCGCCATCGCCTTCGATTCTCAACGATCCTGAACGCTTCACACGACCATTTTCGTCGTACTTGTAGATCGAGGCACAAATCGCACCATCGCCCTGTTCCCTGCCCACTTCGAGCATATACTTTTTGCTGCCTACCATGTAGACGTTCTGGAGTCCGGTTGACTTGAGGCAAAACTCAGTGATTGCTTCCAGTTTCAGTCCAGCGTCTCGGTTACATGACCATCCCATTGTGTTCTCTCCAAATTTTGTGTTGTGGTTGTCTTACATTTCTCTTCCCGGTGTCCGATTAGTAGTCGGACGGGAGCAGAACGGTTGTCACTTCATGGCCCGGATCGGTGATAACCCAGACTTTGGTTTCATCCTTTGCCTTGAAGACAGACAGGATTTGACCTTTGCCTTTGACCGATTCGTCGTTTGCTTGGTGGTCTTCGTCGCCGAGTTCACCTTGTTCTCGGTTGTGGTGACGTTCAATGAAGTCGGAAGCGGCTTGTCCGTTCTTTTCCAAGACTTGCAGTGCGGCTGGTGTTGCTACGATTTGTCCGAGGTTAAACATTGCTTCTCCTTGTGTGGTTGTTGTTACGACTCTCTTCCCGGTGTCCTATTCCATAGTTTCGAGGTAGGCAACAAATTCACCAGTGAAATCTCCGTTATCGTCGAAGACGAATCCTTCGTGAATCTCACCCTTGCCGTCTTCCTTTTCAAACACCAAAGGATATGCTCGACGACTGTTGAGTCCAGTGGTCAACTGAATCAATTCCCCAGCAACGTAGACGTGGACGTTGTTACATTCAATGTCACCTGAACCAGCATCCTTGACGATGTTGAAACCATCGTGGTTTGAGGTATCGTGTTCGATACTCAAACGCCATTTGTCAATGCCGACATTACTGTGAATGATAAGCGACATCTGGCCTAAACACTTGAGCAATTTTGCTTCGTTGAATAGGTCTCTTGGTATCACCCTTTCGTATCCCATTTCTTTTTATCTCCGATTCCCAGCAGGTCTTGTGCGATATTTCGAGCGGCATCGTAGAGCCAGTGAGAGGTCAATCCCCGCTGTTCAAGGCGGGACATGAGACATAATGCCCGATTGAATTGATTGGGCCTCACATACGGTCCTACGTCGTACCACATGATGCTGTTCCTATACAGGGAGCAGCCAAACAACAATTTTTGTATTCGTTGGTTGCGGCCTTTGCCGCTGACTCGATATGCCATTTCCCGGTGTCCTATTTGTCAGTTTCCCTCATCGTAAATGTCTACAGTATAGAATCCCTCTTCGTCGATATAGACGTGGACGGGGGATGAAAGGTCGGTGCAAGTGTCGGTTTCCCGAATCTTGTCGATCACCATATCGCAATCAAGCTGATCGCCGTCTTCAAGGTCGAAGACTTCTTTGGCAATCTCGGTCCATTCTTTTTCGGTCTTTAACATCAACGCTTGCCAAACGCTTGTGGGGTTGCCGATTTCGGATTCGGCGTTTTCAGGATCAATTTCGTCATCGCCCTCTTGCTTGAAGAAAGCATCGCTAAAAGATAATCCGAATGCCATTTTGTCTCTCCAAAGTATTGTGGTTGTTACGCTTCTCTTCCCGGTGTCCGATTAGCGGAACGGTTTAATTTCTTTTTCGTACCGTTCGGGGTTGGCTTTCTTCAATTCCATCAGCACTGCATCAAACTTTTGTTGTGAGATGTAGCGGTCAACACTACCATGTTCGGAGGCATAGCCTAATAGTGCATCGGCTAAGGCAAAGGCGAGGTTTTCCATCATTTGAGGTTTTCCTTATTATGTTTTGTTGGTAAACGGAGTGAACGGAGCGAGCGCAGTCACGTTGCTTAAAGAGTCTTAAAGTCTCTTATCCGCAGTTGGCGACCAGTAACTCTTACACTTCTCTTCCCGGTGTCCTATCCAGTGAAAGGATCATCCGGGTCTTCGACGGCAGCTTCGTAATCATCGCCGTCGTCTTGGAAGCAATCTTCGTCACCCTCAGAAACCAACTCGAAACAGTAATGTTCTTCGCCGTTCGTTTCGGCATCATTGACGGACCAACTTGCGCCACTTGGTGTGTCTTGAATCCACCATTGACCATGTTCAAAGTGAGAGCGTAAACTTGGTTGGTAGTGAGACGGGAAGTGATTCATTTGATCGCTTGCCTCAAAGCAACCGACAAGATTGTCGGTGTTGTTCGGGTCGGCTGATCGTAATTCAGTTGTCGTCATTTGTATCTCCAATTTTGTGAGTCGTTCTCCCACACTTAGGGCAGGTGAATCTTTCAGCAGTCTTCGGTTCACCCAAACAACCGGCTTGAACTTGAGCAGTCAACTCTTCCGGTGTTCCGATGTGCGAATCATTCAGTGGTTCGCCACACTCGGTACAGTTTTGAGTCAATCTTAACTCTGGGATGTTATACATCCTCATTCCAAGTCGCATCATTTGTTTCCCCTTGTGGTTGTTACAACTCTCTTCCCGGTGTCCTATGCTTCGACCAACACCTTTTTCGCAATTTCAAGGTGTTGACCAGCGACGTACCGCAGCACTTGTTCTTTTTCGGAGAACACGAGATCGAGCAATCCATGTTGGGTATGGAGTCTCAATTGTACTGTTCCATCTTCGTTCTCATCCAACTCGTATTGACGATTGGTCGATTTCGGGGAAACACCATCAATCGTGTAGAATAAACAATCCTGCTCGTGACTTGACGAATACACGACCAGTGAAGGCAGATAGGCCGAAACGATTCCGTGATCGAACACAAGGTCAACAGCAGGAACACCAGTTGACTCGACAACGCCACCATCCATTCGGAATAACCAGCCTTTCAGCATTCCCATCCCATCGTGAGCTTCGCAGATTTCATCCACCCATCGTGAATTCTGTTCTGCGAAAGTATCGGGAGTGCAACCATCCATTTCTTTCAGAGCTTCGGTAATCATGCTGTGCATGTTGTATCCTCATATTCAAGATGTTCGGAGATCAGTTCACGGATTGGATCGTCGCCGTCCAGATGAACTGGACTTGCTTCAAATCTCTTCCCGGTGTCCTCTATGATGTTTAAGAGGATTTTACCAGAATTGTCGAATCCCATTGCGACTGGACCACTAGGCCCATCATCATCAAGGCAGATTCCGTGTCCCATACAACCCATAATCAAGCGGTAGAGCAAACTTGACTGATCATCAATATCGGTGAATCCCATGTGATGAAACACGAGTCCGATACTGTGGCCCCAAGCGTTCTCAATCTTGCCGATGATAATACCCATCGTGAGCATCACATCCGCAGTATTGTGTTTCAGAATCGCATCGACAAGGCTTTCAGCAGTGACTTCGCCTTCACCATCGGGCTTGTCAAATCTCTTTGCTGCAAACCACTTTGGCAATGAGCATCCGGCATCAGCATCTTCGAGTTCGCTTTCAACCGTAATGAGCATCAAGTTACGAGCAGCATTGGTGATGGATTCTTTTTGCAGTATCATTTTCTTTTCTCCGATTGGGCTTAGTGGCTTCCATGCCATTGTTCCCGGTGTCCTATGCGGCCTTTTTCAAGGTAACGGTCGGAGTGACCACGGTAATCGTCATGGTGATTCGACCACACTTGACAACGACGGTATTGTCATCGTTGATCGTGCCGAATACCTTCTCGAAGCGACTTCGTGCTTTCAGCACTGCTTCTGGTGTCTCTTCACCACAGTAGGTGAGTGTCAACGTGTTGGCGACCTTTGGCGGATCGTAGACATTGCGTGCCAGTTCAAAGTCTGACAACTTGTTGAGCAAGGGTGAAACATTCTTTTGCAATTTTTGCAACCACTGAAAGCGGGTGCGTGCCTTGCTGAGCATCTGATTGATCGTATTGCCGGTTTTGTTCTTCGTCATTTCTTTGTCTCCAGTGTGGTTGAAAAAGGTTCGTTTCTCTTACAGGTCACTTCCCGGTGTCCGGTTATCTCCTTTCCCAATTGCCAGCGAAAGGGATATCAAAGCAGAACTTGCCAGCACCATTCCAGTCAGAACCCTCTTGGCTTCTGAATCCGGTGATGTTGGAAAAGAATTCGTAGTTGGCTTTCAACCACTCTCGAACGCCGGGCTTTGCCACAACGTACAGATCGGTAGCGTGATAGCCGAAATCATCTTCGACGAGTCCGAGTTCAGCATCCATAAGACGCTGTTGTAGTTCGGGTAATGTTTTAGTTTCGCTCATAGTTTTTTGTCCTTTCGGTTGTCTTCCCGGTGTCCTACTTGACTTGACCAGCTTCGGGGTTGTGTCGTAGTTCGAGCTTGCCAGAAGAAGAGACTCCACACTTTCGGCAGTATCGTCTTGCCAACTTAACTCTCTTGTGTGCTTTCCGAGTCACTGAATCACACACGGTACAAACAACAATGTACTTGGCTTGCACCATGAGAACTTGCGTTGCACACCGAACCGGCCTTGCACCAACTTTTCTGGCCCATTGTTTCCAAAGCGGACCATGACCAGCTTCGTGACCGGCCTTGATGTGAGCGATTTCATGCAGGATGGTATCTCTCACTTCATCTTCGGGATTGTTCCTCACCAGATGACGAGAAAGGCAGAGCTTGCTGATAACTTTCTTACCAGCGGCACGCTGTATTTCAACAAACTCTGGCTTTGTTTGTTTCACGCAACCAAGTTGGCGTTTGCCATTTGACCAGCAAAACTCCCACTTTGGGTCAATGTCCCACTCTTTCATCAAGTGTTTGCACAATTTTTCGGCGAGCAGCAAATTCATTTTTAACTCCTTAATGTGGTTGTTTCGTTACTGCCCTTCCCGGTGTCCTATGCGGCTTCTTTAAGTTCTGCAACGATCTTGTCGAACAGCGGCTTGTCGCCGACAACATAGATGCTGATTTCCTTCGATCCTCCACCAAAGGCACCACTTTCGACCTTCACGTTTTCGGCTTTACCTTCACCGCAAGCGTAGTATTCGTATGCCTTGAAGAAAGTTCCGTCACTGTCATAATCGTAATCATCTGGCAGGTTAATGACTGCCCGGTGATGAACGATTTGCAGGTCTGGCGTGAGCACAATCAGCCCACTCGTGACATAATCGTCGAAACTCGCTTGCGTAAGTCCAAGGTGCATTCCTGAACCGTATCGCTGGATTTGAGAATCGCAATGCCAGCTATCATCATTGCTACACATTCGGATCGACTTCTTGCCGTCGTAGAGTGCGTAGTTTTCAATTTCGGTACGCATCCAACGATAATCATAATCAGTTGGTGCATCGGTGTAGGCAGTAATGCGATTGCTCATTTGTCTCTCCGTTTATGTGGTTGTTACGCTTCTCTTCCCGGTGTCCGGTTACTCTTCGTTCCATTCCCGTAAGCGTTTCAGTTCAGGATCATCGTCGCTTCCCCAGCGGTGGTTGGTTGCGTTCTCGATTCTCAATCCTTCGTCGTCGATTGCCCACTTGACCGCTTTGGCAGGTGTTTTCACTCCTGCTTCGTCAAGTGCTTCAATCAATTCATCGTCGGTCATTGCTTCGTCAATTGACGTGCAAGTTCCCCGTCCAACTTTTGCATCGCTTCGGATTGCATCAACTCTTGGATCGCTCATCTTTTTCTTCCTTTAGGAATCGTTGAATAACTCGAACTTCCTGAGCAATGTGCTGTTCAGTTCGGTGCTTCAACTGATTCCCATGAAAACCATCAATTTCTCCGATCAGTCTTCGGACTGTTCTCTCATCCATCTTCCCGGTGTCCTGTTCCGCCATTATCCATTCCTTTCCAGCAGTTCCACTTGCTCGTAGTCCAGTCGTCGTCCAAGTGCTTTGGCAAGTCTTGCCAAGGCAAGATCGACTCCGAGCGAGGTTTCTTTTGTGTTACAATAGCTTGTGAACACATCGAGTGCGTAACCGGCAGTGTCCTTACTGACTCCCGGTTCATCCAGTGGCAACTTGATGATCATTTGATCGGGTGTACCATGATGCTTCGCCATGAAGCGTCCCATGTACTGATCTTCGGATTCAACATCCAAAGGTTCGCCGGGAAACTTATCCAAGGCACGCAATAGCATGGTTTGGAATGTTGCCTCTTCATCGCCGTAGATGTACTCACCTTGCCGAGCGGTTCGATCCGGGTCGGTGCTGTAAAGTGGTCGTGTTACTCGAATCTCTTGCTTCGGCATTTCGTTTTCTCCTGAATGTGGTTGTTACGACTCTCTTCCCGGTGTCCTATCCGTAGACAACTTCGCCCATGCAGGATAGTTGAAACCAAACATCGGCAGTGATTGCATCATCGTTTTCGTCGATGAAGTCGGTGAAGTGTTTCGGCATTTGCGTTGCCATCAGATCAAGTCCACGTTGCATTGCGGCTCGATCCAATCGGTACACAACTGGCTTTCCATCTTCGTCTTCCTCTTCGGTGTCTTCGATCAGAAGAGTACAACCCTCAACGAATGGGATCAGTTGGTGCGAAGGAAAGTATTCCTCGACCTTGAGTGCTTCCTTGCCGCCTTTGGTGAAGTCGCCGATGACCAGACCTTCGGCAAGTTCGTGTTGCATGTTACATGCCCAATACGCACTGCCTCCCTCGATAGCGGAGCAAAGCAAGTCCCGCATTCGTCCTTCGGAGACCGTGATGGGAGCATTAACAGTGTGAAAGATTGGAAGTAGTGTGTCTGTTGTCATGTCTTGTCCTTTACAAATTTTGTGTTTTGTACGACTCTCTTCCCGGTGTCCGGTTATGCGGCCTTGACCTTGAAGTCACCATCCCAGACGATACAAGGTCCGAGCTTGAAGTTCTTTTTCCATTCCTTCAATGCTTTTGGCGAAGGAATTCCGTGTTCTGGATCAGTTCCACGCTTAGCTTCCAGACGAAAGGCTTTCACGTCTTTCTTGATACGATCATCCATCGTCTGGGAGACCAGCCAATCAGCCGGTTCATCGTACTCGACCATGAGGCAGAGCAGATTGTGTCCTTCTTTGTAAGGTTCGTCGAAGTATCCGACAACCTTTCCGGTGCCACGCTGGTTGCATGGAATATCACCATGAGTACCGGGCAGCGGAGGATTGTGGTCAACTCCCCAGATGAATTTCTTACCAGCGACTTGAAAGACTCGTTCGTCCTTACCGGAAGCGGTGTTTTTGATCGGCTCAAGTTCCTCGACCGGGTGTTCTGCAACACCGATGTAGAGGTATCCGCAGCTTGCATTGGTGTTGGCTCGCAGTTCGTAGTTGAACTCTTGCAACACAATGTCCTGTGCTTCGTTGGTTGACAGGGCAAGTTCCTTGACCTTTTCTCGCAGCCAAGGCAATGCTCGCTCGTTAATCCAAAGCACGAATGCTTCATCTTCGGGAGTTGCCGGATCGCTCATCCCGTCCACGGATTGACGATCCCACAAGAGGTCGATGTTGTAGTTGTCCGAGTATCCCTTGAAGATAGCTCGTGCGCCCCAGTATCGTTGGCGATTCTCAATTTCCATCTTGTAACCGAACATGCTTTGTCTCCTGAATGTGGTTGTTTCTTACAGTTCTCTTCCCGGTGTCCTACTCGACTGGAAATGGCAATCGTTGTCCAGTATGCAAACAGACCAGACAAGTAATCGGTACTCGAATACGTTTGCGGATTGGTCTTTCGATCTGACAAGTTGCCATATCTTCAACATCTTCGTTGTCGCTAAGAGACATACTCAATACGACACATTTTTCAGTCCGGTTCTTCATCGTCATTGAGTCAAAGAAATCGACAGTGTGTTTTTGTTTCACCATTATGTTTTCCTTTCGACTCTCTTCCCGGTGTCCTATGCTGGTTGCCGGTCCAGTTGCTCCATGATAACATCATCGAAATCATCCGTCCACGGTCCTTCGTGATTACTCTTTAGACATTCAGCCATTGCTTCCGCAGCGGTGTAGGTCTTGATTCTCTCTGGTTTGTAAAGAGCATAGAAAATGACCTTTGGGTATCCTTTCTTCTCGTACTTGCCGCCATGACCGGCTTTCATCGTCTGCCAGTCGTGGACTGCGCCATGCCATTCGATCCAAGCGTGAACATAACGATGTGCTGGAATAGCACATGGAGTATGCACAACACCATGAACCACGGCGAAGTCTGATTCTGATTCAGCCATGCCGAATTGCATTGCTTGTTGCACGGCGTATGGGAAACATTGACCTTTCATATCTTCCTTCCCGGTGTCCTATACAGGGTTGTTGGCAAACGCTGGAATGTTTCGCCAGTCATCAACCCCTTCGGGTGATTGTGAATCGTAAAAGCGACCTTCGTATATTACGAAGTTGTGCGCCCAGTGATTTTCTTCTGCTTGAGTGCAATCTGTCATATTGTCATGCCAGACGGCACAAAGTTCTTCTGACTCTTTGCCGTCAGCAAGTATCGCAATCACATCAGCGGAAAAATCTTCACACATTCCGCAGTTAATGTTGTATGCGTCCACTTCGTAAAGGGAGTGGTACAACTTAACCAGTTCCCGGATTGCTTGCTCGATGTTGGGTTTCATCGCCTTGATTTTGGCGACTCCCGTGTCGTGCGTTTCTTTTTCGTATCCGGCTTCTGCTAAGATCATGCTGCTTTCGCTTCTTTCTTTAATCGTTCCAGTTCCGAGCAGATGAACGCTCCGCAACTGAAATTGTCGGGGAAGCGATGACCAGTTGAGTCATTGCTGTTGTCTACACAAAAACCGTTACCGTCTCGACTTTGCCACTCAGGGCAGAAGTAAACTTCCAAGTGCTCGACAGTAATTGGATTCCCGGTGTCCGGTACTAGCTCAGACTCGATGCTGTTGTGGAAACCTTCAATTGAGAAGACCAGATCGGCAGCTTCCAGTGCTTCGTCCAGTGTTCCAAACTTCATCACGTCTGGATAATTTCTTCCATCAACCAAGTCCACGCTTCCGGGAGGACAGCTTCGTTTGTCTTCCGGGTCGATCTTGCTCACAAAGTCATTCGATCCGCCGATGCGAATTGAGAATGAGTTGTGTTTCCGTTGGTCTTCGTGCCAGTTGACTCCCAAGTGAGTATTCATGTCATATCCTTTAGTGGGTTCTGAGTGAAAGGCAAACCGCTTGTTTAATGTCCAGATCATCAACTGGCTCGCCGTTGTCGTCACATTCGGTTGAGCTATCTGCCCACATCCAAACATCATTGTAAAGACCGTGCAATGCACTAGCATAAGCCAGATGCCCAATGTCTTTTCCATCTTCGTCTTCAAAGTGAACGTAGATGTGGTTCATGTCGCTGGAAACGTGAGGAACATTGCCACGATCCAAGTCCAATGTGAGTTGGATCAGGTCTCCAAACAATGCTTCCCGTCGTTCGTTCCAAGGTTGTTCCATTTTCGCTGGCATCTTTGTCTCCAATGCAAATTTTGGGTTGACTTCGTTACCCTTCTTCCCGGTGTCCGTTTAGAAGTTGCATCCTGTCAGAAACCCGAATATCTTTTCGGGACTGTCTTCGTGGCTTTGTCCTGACACTGCTTTCAATTCCGTGTCAACATGAGCAATGAAGTGATTCACCAAAGGACTTGTAAAGTTTCCGTTCTTGTGAGTGATCTTCTCTTCCCACAAAGCGACTTCTTCAACTCTTCCCATGTATTCAGGGTTGAGACGAATCTTTCGATTCGTGACCGTCAGTTTGACATCCCAAAAGTCAGTGTCCCATGATTCAGCTTTGCCTCTTTTGGTGACTGTACCGTAGAAGTGTTCACGACTTCCGCCCATTCCGCCGCCGCCATTGACGACGATGTGTTGAACAGCAAGAAGTCTCTTGACTTCGTATTTTACCAAAGGCGTAATTCGAGACTTGACATTTAGCGTCACTGATTTCATCATGTGGTCCATTGTTTTCTCCGTTGTGGTTGTTACAACTCTCTTCCCGGTGTCCGATTACCGGGGGTCAAGTCGTTGAAGATCGAGTCCCATGCTGACTGTTGTGTCTTCGCCAGCATCAAAGTTTCCATCTTCGGTTCGCAGGTCAACAAAAACTGCCTCTTCCAACCATGTCCGTAGTTGGTGTGACTCGAATGGTTTGTCGTTGTCTTCCACATTGAAGACGACCGGGCAAACAAACTCTTGCCCTTTGGTTTTCGACTTTTCTGGAATAGCTATTTTGAGTGTGTTTGCACCTTCGTCTGTTTCGGCAGATTCAGCAAGCATGATTTCGCCGCCAGCATTGACGATTACCGCCAGCAAGTGGTCGATCCATTTGTAGCTCACCGCTTCTGTTCCGTGGATGGTGAAATACACAATCGCTGTTGATCCACCAGTTTCTTCGTTTGGAATGTGTTCGGCAGAACCAACCCAAGTGATGCGAATCCCCATCAGCGGAGCATTAAGTTGCCCGAGCAACTGGCGCAGTTCATAGTTCTCCGTGCAATTGAACGGCAACTTTCCTTCAACCGTAAGTCGCTTCACGTTAGACATGTTGTTCTCCAATGTTAATGAAAAAGAAGCACGTCAGTTTTACCTGACGTTCTCACACTTTCAATTATACACAAACTGAAAGTTTCTCTTACACATCGCTTCCCGGTGTCCAGTCGGTTACGCAACTTTTCGTTCTTCGATCCAAACCTTATAGGTCTGGAGACCTCGGTGTTTCCTTTTCTTGAGTCTTCCATCAACAAACGCTTGAGTGTATTCTGTCTTCGTTGCATTATGCGAGTGAGTGCTGCCACGCTCGTATGCGTTGAACCAAGACTGAATCAAGTCCCAAACAACGATTGGGCTTGCCACCTTTGAGATTTCGGTGAAGGAATCAAACAATTCCAATTGGTCCATGAACATGAAGTGATTGCCAGTGCCGTTCACTTGGTAAATCACCAGACCGGGTTTGCCCATCTTTTTCCAGTGGTAGGCACCGCAGATGGTGTTGCTGTTCCACTTCGTGTTCCCGCCACGAGGCTCACACTTAGTGGCAATCAACAACTCCAACTCGGAGATTGGGATCTCCAAAGTCGGCGGTTTAATCAAGCAAGACTGATTACGAACAGCAGTGATGGTTGCTGGCGGAACGGTCTTGACTTCCAGAGAAAACGGTCGTTGTTGACGGGAGAAATGAATCCCGGCATCATCATCCGTCAACCAACTGTGTTCTTTTGTAATCAACTTCATCGTGTCTCCAATACAAAAATTGTGTTTCGTTGCCCTGTTTCCCGGTGTCCTACGTCCTCGTACTTTTCTGTGCTGTTGTTGTACAGGACGGGCTTGAGACCACGTTCTTCCCAGTAGACTTTGCCATTTACAGGTAGCACGTCAGGCATCAGAAACGATCCCCCCGCTCACATGCTTCGCACGGACACGCATATGCTGGTGCGAAGAATGTTCGTGGGTTATTCTCTTCCACTCGCAATCGTTTGAATTCTGCCTCTGCCATAATCCATTGCTGAATCATGGGACCGGCAATTGGCAACAGGACTCTCTCAAAGCGAAAAATTTCGTCTTCTGTGCCAGCCGCAACTGGCATCAAAGGTCGCTTGTGTAAATTGTACCACGTTGCTGCCATTTCACGGGATTCCTGCTTTGCTTCGTCGCTCATACAAAGCCAGCACGGATGATGCGTGTCTGGGTCTGCATTTCGCAGGACGTTGTGAGCAATGAGGTTGACGGAAGTGAATTCTTTTTGTTCATCTTCCGTCAAGTTGTCTGGGAAATTCAAATTCATTGGTTGTCCTTATTTGTGGTCGAAATGATCTTCGTATCGTTCCGGTTTACCTTCGATGATTGTTGGCTCTTGTCCGAAACACTTGGTTGCGTCTTGGACGGCTTGTTCTCTTTTCTCGAAAGGTCCGCACGGTGTATTCCGGTCGAATCCGCCATGATCTTCGGCATCATCCCAGAAGAAACCAGACTCGCCGTGACCTTCCATCCAGTCCTCGTCTGTGACATCTTCGTGCCAAACGTGTGCTTGTGCCATTGTTCCCGGTGTCCTATTCTGCGTCTGTTGGATCTGGTGCGACTTGATACTCACGATCTTTGATCGTGATCATTCCGCCAAACCAACTCCAAGTTGGATGTTTGTCCGAAGTCATTAGTTCTTTATTGACTCTTTCCAGTTCCGGCAAATCTTCTTCAAGATGCTCCGGTTTTGTTGAAGATAAAACTTTCATTTCTCATATCCTTTTTCCCGGTGTCCTATACTTCGATACCAGCATCCTCAAGAAGTCTCAACTTCTCTTGAATCTGGACCAGTTTATCGGCACGGAACTTGTCAGTGTGTCCTTCGTACCGCTTCTCAACATACTCTTCCGCTGGTTCACGGCGAGCTTTAAGCTCGACAATTGCTTGCAGCAGCAAGTCTTTTGCTACATGGTTGTTGGGAGTATCCAATCGGACATATCCCAAAATCTGATCGTCGGCTTCCACGGCATTGCTGAGAAGCCGCACGATGATTCGACCCAGACCAACTAAGGTCTTCGGATTCTCTTGCCCCAGCGACCAACCGTTGTTGACCATTGGCTCGATGACTTCGTGGCTAACCACGCCATCCAAAGACACAAGGCCAAACAAGTCAACGATATACTGACCAAATCGTGCCAGTTGTTCTTCGCTCATTGAACTCATTCGTGTATTTTCCATAATGTTCTTCCCGGTGTCCAGTTCGCCACCTTGTATTGTTATTGTCCCAGACTCTTCGCAAATATCCACTTCGCAATTCTCAGGTCCAGTTCGCCACCTTGTATTGTTATTGTCCCAGACTCTTCGTAAATATCCACTTCGCAATTCTCAGGGAGTTTGATTACCCATTGATTTTCTTTCACGCCACCATTATCAACAGGTGTGTGGGTAATGCCTAGTTTGTTTTCCATAATGTTCTTCCCGGTGTCCTATTGGTTACACACGTCACATTCGACGTTTTCTTGCTTGGCAATTTCCGGCGTGAGGCACAACCATTCATCGAGCGGAGTCTTAATGATATCCACTCCATCTTGTGTTGTCCTACTTGACACGGTATTGTTGGGTTGCCTGACTTCCGCTTCCAAGTACGCTCCACCAGAGCGGACGTGTTCGTCACAAAGACAAGTCCCGTTGTTTGACATGTATATCATACTTGTCCTTTGGAATCCGATCATTGCTTTCATCATGCTCCCATCCTTATTTCTGCCATGTGTTCGGCGTGACATTCTGCCTCAAACTGTCGGTCAGACTCAATCTGTGCCATCACCTGATCGAGCAGTTTGCGAGTTTCTTCATTGACACATTGTTCGTCGATTTCGGGTACAACCCGTTCGCCGTGACATTCGTTGCAAGTCTGATCGAACCGACCAGAAAAATACTCTTCCCGGAAATCCGGGTCTTCGGCAAACTCTTCCGCCGTGATTCCGTTGCTGTCGATGGAAGGATTGACGTGAGTGCCTTTGCCGTTACAAGTCTGGCAAACCTCGAACTTGATCGGGACTTCAACATCCTTCTCAAACTCTTCGCCTTCATCATCTTCCCATCGCAAGGAAACTACCGCACGCATCCGGCTCTTGTCCACAGACTTGAACCATGCTCCACGTTGAGCAGCCCGAACACGAGGATCGTTCGCAAAGTTGGCGTTTTCAATTGACCAGTGCATTGTCGTCTCTCCTAATTGTGGTTGTTACGACTCTCTTCCCGGTGTCCTATGCGCCAACACCTTCTCCCCAACCAATACAAATTTTGTTATCTCTGTGCAATGAGTCACGAATCTTTTTGTACTTGCTGTCCCAAGATGCACCACCGTAGTCTTTCCAAATGTCCCACAGAGACACATCATAGGATGACCAGTCGGCCTCGTAAGCGTTGCCGTGAACGATCTTGACTCGATCACCAAAGTCTTCAATCAGAGATTTTCCAAACTGGTCGATAACGCTCTGGTCGATTTCGTGGATCGTCAAGTGCTTGACCTTGGACCGTTCCAAGACTTTCCTTGCAACCCAGCCAAGACCAAGACCGGCCATTCCCACGTTGCCCTTCGTTCGGCGAACCGATCCACGGAGAGTAAGAATTTCATTCGGGGTCAGCGACATCCACGGTTCTCTGTCATTGTTGACAAGTACAGGGATGTTGACTTGTTGATCAAAGTATGCGTAACCGGCAGTCCTACCTTTGTAGATTTCCAATCCACTACGGGCCGGAATTGTTCCCAAAACTGGCATGAATGAGAATCCGAAGTGCGACGTGTAGTACCAGATCGGCAGCGACTTCAAGTAGAAGAGTTTGTCGCCGACCTTGATCCCATTTTGCATTCCGGGAGTCATGCCCTTGATGGAAGGGAGATTTTGCTCCATCCACTTCACGAAACTTTCAGTAGTAAAAGTGACTGACTTCTGCCACTTGAAAGTTTCAGTGAAATCAACAGGGGTTTCCCGTTCACGAATTTCGGTTGGTAAAGGTTGTCGCTTCGTCATGTCTCTCTCCAAATGTGGTTGTCGTTACTCTTCCCTTCCCGGTGTCCGATTAGTCCAAATTTTATTTTATAATTTCCTCACCCTAAATACTAGATAGGGTATGAATGAAAAACAAAAATGCCACTCGTGTAAAAATGAGCGTGATGAAATCAACGCCAAAACCGGCAAGTTCTACTCCCGATGTTCAAAATGCTTAGAGCGAAAAAGGAAATGGGAGTCAGACCGTAAATCATCAGGCAAATGCTGCGACTGCGGTAAGACTTCTGACGGCAAGACACGTTGCCTCAAATGTTGTCGAAAAGTCAAGGCTCGACTGAAAGAGCAAGGCAAGTGTCAGTCTTGTGGTGGTGCTAAACACAATTCCCGATCTTTGTGTAAGAAGTGCGTAATCAAAAACATTGCCACCAAAGGTTTACAAGATAGAAGTCGCTGGACAGAGTTATCTGAACTCTATGAATCTCAAAATGGTTGTTGTGCCGTTACTGGCAAGTCAATAGAATTGGGTACTGGCGATGCCTCCCTTGACCATATCATTCCCACATCCAGAGGAGGCGGGAATGAACTGGGCAATCTTCGTTGGGTACACATTACAGTAAACCGAATGAAAAATGATATGTTGGATTCGGAGTTTCTGGAATGGTTAGACATCGTTCGTACTGGTCTTTCCGGTGTCCTATATGGGACCACCACACTTTCGGAAGGCACCACTCGGTAACTTCCACTCTTCATCATCTGGTACGAACACATCGCTTACGTTATAGTTCAGCGACATTGCTTGTTCTGCTACTTCCGATTTGCACTCCGGGTAGGCAGTTCCAGCATCCGCCATGTCCAGCACTGTCTTCTTGCTGTCGATGGTGTGGTTGAGCTTGGTTTCTAATTGTACTATGTTATTGAACATGTTAGGGGAAAGTTCTCGGACGCTTGCCCACTGGTGCTTGTCTCCGAAGATGCAAGCCATACAACTGACTCTCCCAAAGCCAACAGAATAAGCAGGGTGCGGCCTCAATCGCCACCGTTCCATTGCTTCCCACACATCGTTCTCAGACCAATCAATAACACTTCGCCACTGGTCCACTCGACGCTTCTTTGTCGTGCTACCATGTTTCACAACTTCATCGTACTTGGATCGTGCTGTGCTTTCTTCTCGACGTTCTCCTGTGAGGATCAAAACTTTCGCATTGTCAAATCGGGGATCATTGTTGATCGCTCGCTTTGCAACATCAATCTTTAAGTAGGCACTGCACCAGCGGGTGGTTAGACTCGCTGCTTTGGCAGGCCACTTGAGCCGACTGTCGATTCCCTTGCGAACCTTGTCGCACACTGGGCAAATCAGATGACTTTCATCAGCCACTCTCCAACGACGTATCCCGGTGTCCCATTCGGCTTTCGGGAATGTGTGTCTTTTACAAGCGCAGTTCCTTGAGGGTGCTTGTGGTGGAGCGAATTGCGTTTTGCCGAACTGATCTTCAAAGTAGACTCCCGCAGTCGATACGTTTTCTCGGAGCAACTCGCCCTCGAATCCACCGTCTTTCCATTGGAATCTCAATTTCAGATCAAGTGCTTTTGCTACCGCACTTGCGTAAGCGTGAGTTACCGGCCAATCCATGAAGGCTTCACCGTTGTCGGCGGGATCACCATCAATGTTTTGGTGCCACAACTCGATTCGGTCTTCGGGAACACCTTGCTCGATTGCCATTTCCAAAATTTGTATTGTGAGTCCGATGGAATCCTTGCCCCCACTGAAAGAGCAGATGATATGATCGTACTCATTCAACGGCAGTAGTTGCCCCTCTCGGACCAACTTATCAAAGTTGGTTGGTGGCAGAAAATCTACGTCTGTTCGTGGTTGACACATGCTTTTCTCCTGTCTGTTCTATGTGGTTGCTTCTATCTCTCTTCCCGGTGTCCAATTAAAGAAACCGGCATCCCGTGGAGACGAACGGAATGCCGGTTCTTGCGGGGACAACCACGTCCTTACTCAGTTGGTCCAAATTCTCTGGTCATTCCATTCGAGAATGTTTCCTTGCCTAGACGACTATCTTGTGCGCCATCGAGACAGATGATATGTGTTGGGTCTTGCTGGTTAATGTCTCCCCAGACAATCAATCGAAGTTTTCCGTTGTACTTCTCGAAGAGAACAGGAAATCCATGCCCCGTGGCGGCACTGGCTTCCCCGTAACCCTCTGGTCGAATTGCCAGATGGTCGTTGTCGCCTTCGATGTGCAAAAGTTGTGATGCTCCGGGATTATCGCCCTTGTCATCGAGTATGAGTGTGTCTTTCATTTTGCTTTCCTTTTCGTCCTTCGTGATGCTCCATCGGCATCATCAACAAGAAAACCAATTAACATTTCCTAACGTACACGTTCCCGGTGTCCGATTACAGATGTCCCAAGAATGCGTAGTAGTAAACCATGCCAATGAATCCAGCCGATCCGCTGGCAACGGAGCTAAGCCAAAAGAAGACTCTCTTCTGAGTGGTCTTTGACTTGAGTGCCGCAACCAGAAGTGCGGTTGCAATCGCCAAAAACCAAACGTAGTTCACGATGATGAATTCAATTTCCATTTAGGTCTCTCTACAAAAATTGTTTAACAGTTCCATCTGCTCATCCCGAAAGGGTTGAGTTACCTCATCCCGTATGCGACAAAAAGCGAAGCTGATTGCTGCATCTACAGTTGCATCTTCAGCCGGATCAATTTCGAGGTCTGCCATCAACTGTGCCTTGGCTTCATCGAGTATTGCCCTTACCTTATCGCACGTCATCGGCAAGCGTTCGTAGGCTTGCTTCTGCACTGCTTTCGGCATCGACAATTGAAACGGCGTTAGGTTATGACTCACTTCCCGGTGTCCTGTGCAATGATTCGTAGTAAACCAGATCGGCCAGCAGAGTTTCTTTTGACCAGTTAAACGCCGATGCCAATGTGATAAGTCCAGACCAGCCTTGCGTGAAGCAGATCAACCAGCGGTGCTTGTCATCCCACTTTTGTAGCCATTCGGGAGCGGCGTTGTAGGCATCGGCTTGCATAGCCTGTCCTTGTCCGAATCATCCCAGCGCACCTCTTCTGTATTGGTTGGACGCTCGATCCATTGGACGGAAGATTTCTTCCATCTCGGATTCCATTTCCTCATGTGTTTTTTTGGTGGTTGTCATTTCTTTCCTCGGTAGAGTGTCTTGTGTGACGCTGGACCTTCCTCAAAATCAAAGTCCCAGCAGAACATATCGCTCACCACACTAGCGACTTTACCTTCGGGTGACATGTACTTGTAATCAAACCCTTGCGTGTTACGCTCACGGCTTGTCACTTTGATAAGGTTCTCGGCCTCGAACTGATGCGAGACCATGATGATGACATCACCTGTCTTGATTTGACTGAGACTGGTGATCTCTTCGCCATGTCGGTAAGGTGCAATCGGACGACCGGCAGGATAAGTGCGAGTCGGGCAATCTTGAATGCTCTGCATGTTAGACTCTCTCCTGTGTGGTTGTTTAAGAAGAAGTGTTGTTTCTTATAACTCACTTCCCGGTGTCCTATTCTTTCACTGGCTCTTTCGGTTTTGTCTTTAAGTATCCCTGTTCGTGAAGCACCAGACGGATTTCGTACTTCATTCTGTCTTCGCTCATGTCGTCGGCGAGACACATTCTTTCCTGAATCATGTTCTCAACACGACATCGTATGATGTTAGTGCCGTCCCTCTTGCTATCATAATTAGATTTGTCATTCGTCTTCGTCCTCAATGAATGTTAAGAAGTATAACGCCACTGGTTCATCGCCACGGAATAGTGTACGATCCCAGTATCGTTTGTTGCCGTCGCTGGGATTCTTATAGTCCCAGTCGGAATGGTTGCCGCTCTTGACAGTGAGCGTGTCTCTCTTGGCTTCTTTCGCCGCCCAGTGATCGAGAAACCCAACTGCTGTTCCTATCGGGATGCAACCGTAACCAGCTTCGATTGTTGCTGGCTTAGACCACGATTCGTTGATAGCTTTGCAGTATTCACACTCGCAATCGTCGATGAATGGCTTCATCCTTCGACGAGTACAATGGTCTGGTCGTTCAGGGGTCTTTTGAAGAGACTTTCTCATTACTCGAATTGTCATTATTCGTCATCCGGTACGTTAATGATTGAATTGTCATACGGGCTTCTCGGATTATCCATTCCCCTTCGACTTGGACATTCCTTTGGTCCCAACTGGTCAAGGAAACTTCCATCCAGCCCAATCATTGGGCCGGTTGCCATTTTACGAATCTCAACTTCAACGTCAAGTCGGGTATCTGGATCAACCACAGTCACTTTTTGGACGAACTGTGATTCGATGACTGGTTCTGGATCGCCATCGAAGCCTGCGCAGTCGTAGTCGATATAATCGCCTTGATCAACACGCTCCAAGTATCCAGCCTTGACCAACAGCTTGACAATCTGACCTTCGGCAGTAGTCAAATCTTCTTCGTTCATGCCAGACAAACGACCGGCAATTTTACTCAGCAAACTTTTCATGTGGTTGTCCTTTACAAATTTTGTGTTTGTTACACCTGACTTCCCGGTGTCCTATTCGGGGATGTTACTCGGATCACCGTATTCGGGATTCGACAAGTCAAGAAACTTCGGCTGTTGAATGTCGGCATCGTTGAACGAGAGAATGTCATCGTTGGGATGTGCCGCTCGTGCATTTGTCAAGTGCCGGTAAACCTGATAGGATTTGATGTCTGACCCTTCATCACCAGCACCCTCTGGTTGATAGTAGAGTGCATCATCTGCGAACAGATCACGCCACTCTTCATAACCATCATCGCCGGGGTTTTTGATGTCTTCACAGTGGCCTTGACTGTCGTATCGTCGAATGTCGCCATCGCTATCGGGGAAAGCAATATATCCGCCATCACCCAACTCAATACCCATGTCAGAGTATTTGGACTCTGCCACTTTGATGTAATCGTCGAACATGGCATCGACAAACTTTGTCGCAAGTTCTTCACAGTTCGGATAGTTCATGTATGCTTGATGAATTTGCCATCCGCCAGTGCCAAGTTGTGCTATTCTTGCCTTGACAGTATCGCCTTTATCACGGCAAGCCAGTTCCACCCATTCCCGAACAGCTTTTTCAAAGCCACTGACTTCAAGTGCGTCACCGACTCCAAGACCGTCGCCAGATTTCTCAATGTCTTGCGCTGTGAAGTCAGCGGTGACTTTGAGATGAATTCCATTATCGGTCAATTGTGCATAGATGCAAGCGAGATTCATTCCCGCTGTCGCCAAACATCCTTCGTCGTGGCTTGTGAGCGTCATTGCTGACTTCTCACTGCCAGCGATGGTAAGACGTGACTCCCAATCGCAACTGGTCGGCATTCCTGATTCGATCCGATCCACAGCGGCGATCATCGCCAGCTTGGACACGAGGATAAGTTGGTCTCGACTGAAAGGTTGATTCACGTCAAACATTTACGATCTCCAATGATTCTGATATTGATTGGTTGCCGGGTTGAATTTCCAGACCTTGTATTGTCGCTTCCCGCACTTCTCGCACTTGCGAAGTTGCGGAACGTCCTTGCCAGACTTTGGCGAAGGACCATACTGGTCAACTTTGTAGTTGTGTTTACAACCCATTTCCCGGTGTCCTATGCTGGATTCCCATCGGCACAGATAATCAACTCGCCGTCTCGACCATCTTTGTCTTGACCCTCAACACGAGTCAGCATAACATACCAAAGATGTTCCTCTTGAGCCAAGTCCTCTTCTCTTTGCGCACCCGGATGTGGGCAAAGGTCTGGCCGAATAACGATAACTCTGGGCCACTGAAGACCCTTTGAACGATGCCCACTTGCCAGTACAACAACATCATCACCAAGATTGTCAACATCATCGGAGCTAACAAAATAGGTGTTGATCGTCTGGTACAAACACTTGGCGTCGTCGCAATTGTTTGCCATTGTTCGCAGACATTCTGCAAGGTCGCATTGTTCAGAAACGAATGCTTCCATATCCTCACGCTCTCGAAAGCGGTGATGCAAATTTTCGATTAGTGCATCAAGCAGATTCAAGAACTCGGCAATAGGGCAATTGGTGAGTGAGTCCAGCACATCGCCAATCAGACTTTCCAACTTCTTCGCCACATCACGACCGGCCAAGCGGACTTTGCAGCCACGCTTGACCAGCGAGAACGCACACTTCACAAGTGGTGCATTAGTCCTACACAGGATTGCTGTTTTCATCATTACCTCCAGTTGTGGTTGTTATACTCGCATTCCCGGTGTCCGGTTACGCTTTAAGTTCCTCCACAACCATGTCCATGATTTCTTCGTATCCCATGTCGGTGATGACCTTTCCCTTAGCCGCACCTTTATGAGCAACGATGTTCTTTACGCAAGTGTGCTGTCGAACGTACTCGATGTGTTCACTTCCGCAGCGGAAGTTTTCCGGCAACTCTGCTTCAACACATCCACGTTCCGTTGATCCCAGAATCTCTTTGATCCGATCAAAGGAATCATTGTCAGCACCTCGGAATCGGAACACCGCTTGATTCCTGTCGCCAACAGCAACGATCCTTGCACCTGCATCGGCCAATCTCTTGAGCCGATCATGCTGACACCAGTTGAAGTCTTGGCATTCGTCTGCTAGAACAGTGTGCAGCTTCGGCACTTCAAGGTCCAGCACAACAGGCCACCAAAGTAGATCATCGAAGTTGTATTCGTGACCACAGTTTTGCGGCAACGACTTTTCCAGAACTTCGCTGGTCACTTCGACCACGGTATCGTACTCGCCTTGAGACTCCAACTCGAAATCGTACTTCGTCATCGTTGCGGCAATCGCTTCAAGATCACCGGGACGGCAAGCGTATGACTTCGCAAAGCCAACCAGTTTGGTCACGGCTCGACGGATTCGTTTCCGGTTATCGTTGCTCATGTGAGGGTACACATCATTCATCAAGCGATAACTTTTGTTGCCGGTCATGTCTCTCGGCATAGCCGGAAGGCATTTACGAATCCATTTGGAATCGAACGCATGTTGCGTCTGAACTGGAATCCCACGGGGGAATTTACTTCGTCCCTCGATGGCGTTCTTTTTAGCGAACACGATGTATTGCCACAGTTGATTCGCAACTCGGTTGGATGACAAGTGAGTGCATTCCGCAGTCTTGCCACTTCCCGCCAGCGCACCAATCATAATGTGATTCTCAGTTTCCAAGAATAGTCTTTCAACTTCTTTCTGGTAACTGGTAATGATGTCATCTGGAATCCGATACGGACTCCGGGAAGTAGGCTTTGACGCAGCAACAACAGAGCGAGTGTTCTCGTTGTTGGACGCAACAACCGGCTTGCCGTTGCATTTGGTTTGCCGGTATGTTACACATCCCCAGAACTTCTCTTTGGTCCGAGTATTTTCACGCTCGACCATCGGATGACCACAGCGGGGGCAGATTTCAAAGTTCTCGGCGTGCTTGTCGATGGCCTTGGAAAGATTCGCTTTCCAATTCTCAACACGAAGACACTTCTGAGATTTTCCAATAGGACATGGCTTTTCGTTGTACATGTAGTACAATTGGACTCGGATCGCATCCTTGCCCTTTGCCCGTGACTCTCCGGTCGGATTGATCGCTGAGTACACTCTGAGCGAAAGTCGCTTCTCGCCGATGTTCACGATCTTGCCGTACACCAACTCAATAGTGCCGGGGATTGTCATGCGACGGAAATTACGCTCTTTCATAAAGGCGTCCATTTCCGACTCTGTAATGTTGCAAAAGCGAGCAGCCATCGTTCTCTCCAAAATTGTATGTGGTTGTTACACTTCTCTTCCCGGTGTCCGATTACAAAAAAAGCACGGCGTGAGGAGCGACCACTCACGCCGTGCTTTACAACACTCACCGTGCGCTGTTATTTCCTTCGCCTTACAATTTTATCCAAAGATGTCACTCCATTACGGATTTCGTAGTGCTTGCCACGTTGGAGATATGGGACTGTTGCCTCCACTTCACTCACCGCAGCAACTATGTTTCGGACGGTGGTAGAATGAGTTTTGAAAAGCTGATTCCGTTCTCCGTATTGATCGACGACCACATATCCGAAGAACCCTCCAGAACGACAAATCGCCCTGATTGCTTTTATCTTGGAGTGCTTATCTAGCTCGTTGGCTAACGAGTACCAGAATTCAACAGCCGATGCCAGTTTTCCGTACTGCTCGTCGGTTATATTCAAGACGCCTGCCAATTCATCATCGAAGTTTTTACCCGCCGCACCACGTTGTGTGTAAATTTTGGCCCAGTCTGTCCAATCTTGATCTTCGCCTTCAGTCTCTTTGTGCATCGTGTAAAAGAGTGCCTTGAGAGAAGTCGAGAACCGTGTGTGAAGCATCTTTTCAGATGAAACATTCCCAAGAATGGTTTTCAGATGTTCCAGACAATGCCCGTAAGCAAAATCTGGATTACACGTCTGCATCTTGGATGTATGAGAAATTCCCTTTGCACCTTCCCCAACGTATGCAGATAAGAAGTCTGCGTGATATACGACTGGAACTCTTGATTCCAAATCACGCTTCGTCATTTTGCCATTCAGAAATCGCTGAACAAATCCACGACCTCTTGAATGCCATCCAGTCATGGTAAGCACGCCGTCGTACATAGCAACACCCAGCTTGCTGTTATAGTCTCGATTGTAACCGTCTTCCTCACAAGACTTTGTTGTATTGGAATTGAAGCCAAACTTACTATCGGACACAACGCCACGGTTGGCGTAATACGGTTGAACGATGCTGGCGCATTTTGGGTCTTGCATAAACCAATTCAAGACTTCTGCCAATGTGACAAACACCCCGCCCTTTTCCGACTTCGGCGGCGCAGTCGGCTTACCTTGATGGGGGAAAGGCGTTCCCTTGGGAATTAGGATTCCACAAAAATTTACATCTTTCGATGTACTACGCTTCTTCGTCCTTGTTGCCGTTGCCATTTGACTATTCCTTAGAAGATTTTGTTTTTGCTTCTGCGCACTTGCTACACTCTAACAGCTTCTCTTATGTTTGTCTTCCCGGTGTCCGATTAAAAACAGCACGGTGTGAGGAACGACACTCACACCGTGCTAAACGGGCAACCAACCCTTACTCTTCTTTCATCTTTCTCTTATTGACTTCTGCTTCACGTTCCTTGCGTTCAATCGGGTGCATAGTAGCTTCGTAATCTTTCTGGAATTTACCATCCAGCAAGTCATCACCACCGCAAGAGCAGATTGTGATAAGGTCACGGGGATCAGTCATCCCCCACTTATCGAAACCAAACTCCAGCGTCTTTTGAACCCATTCTTCCTTACCACCAATGTCCTCGATCTCTCGCATGAGAACCTTTTCCATGATATTGCGATCAGGACGAGGGCAGTAAATCTTGTTCGCAAAGCGACTGTAAAGAGCACCAGACATCATCGTCTTGAGCAACTTCACATCATTCGCAGTAGCGATCACGACCATGCGGACGTTCTTCGCTTGATTCCCAACTCGATAGTTGGTACGTCGAATCATGCCACGAACATCCATCACTCCGAGAAGCCAACGCAAGGCTTGTTCGTCACACTTCTCGATTTCTTCTATGAACAGCACTGGCGGAACAACGGATGCTTCGATAAGCTGTTCCAATGCACCAGCTTTAGTCATGGACGTGGCATCAAACCACTGCCATGCTTTACCCTCTTCACCGAGCATCTTGGATGCAGACAGCATGATCTCTGTCTTGCCGCAACCCGGCTCTCCATCGAGAACAGAGTGTGTTCGTTTTCTCCAATCCGTTCGTTGAGCAAGCCGCAACGCAGCTAGGATGCGATTGATTTGCGCTCGACGACCATAGATGTGATTGAAGTTGTTGCCCGGTTTCAAATTGACCGTACCAAGTTCTTTTGGTTCTTCGGCTTTTGCTTTGGTGGTCTCAGCCTTTTCATGGGCTACAGTAGCCGCCGCTGCAACAGCAGTGAATCCGCTTGGAACAATTACTTTCCACGGCGAAGACCGAAAAGGACCGGCACAAGCCGACTCTGCAAAACGCTGGCAGATTGACGGCCACTTGTCTTGCACGGATTGTCTTTTGGTCGTCGTGGTAAATTTCACGATGCAAGAGTAAACCAACTCACCGCTGATTTCATCTTTTTTGGGAGCAACGATTCGGGCTGGAATTTCAAAAGTCCAACCGCTGCCACGACCTGATTTGACTGATTGCGAAGCACACTTCTGCAACTGCTCTTTGACAGTTGCCGGTTTCAGTGTTTTCTTCACACGCCTTTCGACTACAATTTTTTTGGTTGCCATTCGTTCGCTTTCGTTAAAACATGGTTGGTTGTTACACCTGCTTTCCCGGTGTCCGGTTACGATTCCTCGACGCCGATAACTTCAATGAACTCTTCATCACCCTCTTGAATTTCTTTTTGGTCGTAGCCAACTTTGCCAGCCTTAACCAAGGCTTCTGCCTCTTCTTTTGTGTCGGCTTCTACGCCGACATACCTTGTCTTGACGACAAATTTTTCAAGACAATCCAGATCAAATTTCTTCGGCATTTACTTCTCCAAATGTGGTTGTTGTTACTTACAATCAGCTTCCCGGTGTCCAATTCTTGGACTTCTCAATCATTTCAAGTGGTTGTCTTGCCTCTTCTGGCATCCTTTGTTCATATTCGAGGATAGCCAATCTTCCTCTGGCGTGCTTTATTGATTCCGATGATTCAGACCAATGGCGAGCCGTTGCCAAATGGATGAATGCGCAAATTGATGATAGCACAAAGAACCATTGGTTGACCATGCCCCCCAAGAACAAAAACACGCCTGCTCCCAACATTATTGTTACGGAAATGGCAATCTTCCTTTGTAGGAAGGCGATTGTTTCTTTCTCTACCGCTATCTCTTCTGGAATGCTCATTGTCTTCCTTTACAAAAATTGTTCTTGTACTTCTTCCTGAAATACAGTTCCTAAATGCCACGTCTGCTTTTTCATCGTGATCCACAAGGAGCCACTGTTGGAAAAACATGTGCAATACACACGATATTTCTTTTTAGTGTCTTTCATCTGGACCATCATGTCCGTTGTTATCTTGCGACCGTATCCCATTTCATCTTGACCCGGCGAACGTGTGCCAAAGCCGTTTGTAATGGAAACGGTAGTCGATTCGTTTCTCACAACGATGAAGTTTTCGAGATAACGAATTACGATTGGTGGTTTTGTTTTTGTCATGTTTCTCTTCCCGGTGTCCGGTATAAAAAGATGGCCCGATGCAGTAAGCAACAACCACGTACCCGTGTTGGACAACACGAGGACAGGATTCTGGAGAGGGGCAAGAGGCCCACTTTTTTGAGAAGTCCTGTCAATCTTACTGCACCGGGCGCACCGGGAATCATACCTGTTTCGGCACCGGATGCCAAGTCCATTCTGTCTTGGAAATTTTGTAATTAGCCAGTACAACTTCGATGGGATCGTTAATTCCTTGTGCCGCAAGCGACATGGCATGTTCCATCTTACAGGCATCTGTTTCCTGATATGGCATTGCCTGATTGTCGTACATCGCTTGCAGTATCCACCGCAGCGTGCCTTTTGCTGTCGCTTCTGTCTTCGACTTCAACGGAGAAGCTGGCTTCAACGAAGTGTTGTCTGAATTCAGATCATACAAGTCGCCGACCGAAGTGATTGGGTCGAAACTCTGATCCGAATGGCAAATCTCATCGTACCAACTGGCCTTGGTTTTCCCAGCCCAATCATATTTGCACAACAGAATGCTGTATGGTCGTTGCATCCAGTCTCGATAATCCTGAGCCGCTTCACGAAGAAGCTCCAAGTCAGAATGGCGAGCCAGAAATGCAATGTTGTATCGCATGAAGTTGAAAATACGGCCCAGACCCTTTCCGTGCAGCATTCCGAAGTTGAAATATCGGTAACGCCGATCTTTTCCCAACTCTTCATACTTGACATTTTCGTCTTGGAACATCATGTTATTTTCCTATTCTGGGTTGGAAAATTTCTTTTCGCCCTTCGGGATCACATCGGCTTTCATCAAATGATCTTCGATGTCTGAAAGCATGGATGCCGTTTGATCGTCCATGTCTGTGTAAGTGAGAACGCCCTTTTCGATGGCGTCTGTATCAATTGTGTCGTCGAGCAACTCCTCGATCTCTCCATACGTCTTGAACTCCACGCCGTGAGAGTCCAACACATTGCCGACATCTTCGTTTGTGACTTCCCATGCAAGACTCATGTGTTGTTCTCCGTGTGGTTGTTGTTACGCTGGTCTTCCCGGTGTCCGATTAGTTGGCAGGATCAGCGTGTTGCGGATGCAATCCGTTCTTTTCATCCCGGCGTTGTTCTTCGAGCAGATAATGTTCTGTCGGATGACACTCGCCCTTGTTTTCCGTTTCGGTCATTTCCGTTGACACAATTTTTGGAGTTTGCTTGCCTTCGTCTGGCTCGATGACGATGCTGTAGTCAGCTTCGCACAACACGTCTTCGGGATCTTGATCGTCTTCGTGACTAACGACGCACTTTACAGTGGCGTATACGATTGAAGTTTTCATGTTTCTCTCCTGTGGTTGTTAAATGTAGAGCAGGTTAGTAAGAGTGATACAACTCACCCAACATCAGAAGGGATTGTTTTACTGAATCGTTATCAGTAATATCAGCAACATCTTTAATCAATTCATCAAACATCTCTTTAGCGTCTTCTTCTGTAAGGTAAGAGTTGACAATATCCTTGATAGTCCGAGCCTCTAGGTTGGTAATAGGCATTTTCGCTCCTTCATTAGATTGATTACAGGTGGCCCCAGTGGCCTCGTGACGAAATAGACGGTCAT
>Ga0302123_10000319_pt1 | contig 39564 bp, 33 predicted proteins | sample CB21_321_MG_FD_203109 | JGI IMG/M metagenome (GOLD analysis project Ga0302123, IMG submission 203109) | Marine microbial communities from Western Arctic Ocean, Canada - CB21_32.1 | ecosystem: Environmental > Aquatic > Marine > Oceanic | place: Canada: Western Arctic Ocean | collected 2017-09-28 | reverse complement strand
GCCATCTTTGAAATGGCGGCGTCCGAGGGCGCGGCAGGGGTGCTTCGCATCTCCTCGCGTGACGACGGTGTCATCCGTGGCGGGTCGGCCGGGAGCCGCGAGAGCGGGGCCCCTGAGGGACTTCCGTACGTCGCGCTGTCCAAAGAGCAGTACAACCAGATTTTCCGTAACGTCACGAACGGGTATCCGGTTGAGCTAGAGATGATGGTCGAGAATCAGTTCTACGAAGACGACCTGAACCAGTACAACTCTCTCGCCGAGATCCCCGGCACGGACAAAGCCGACGAGTATGTCATGCTCGGTGCGCACCTCGACTCGTGGCACATGGGCGGTGGTGCGACGGATAACGCGGCCGGCTCTACCATCATGATGGAAGCCATGCGCATCTTGAAGGCGATCGACGTGCAGCCGCGCCGCACGATCCGAATCGGACTGTGGAGTGGTGAAGAGCAGGGCCTCCTCGGCTCCCGTGCCTACGTCGCGAACCACGAGGAACTCCATGACAAGATCTCCGCTTATGTGAACGTCGATAACGGGACTGGACGCCTGCGCGGGATCTGGGACCAGTCGAATGAGGCAGCCATTCCGGTGTTCGAGCAGATCCTGTGGCCCTTCCGCGACCTTGGGGTCGTAGCGGTTCGCCACGGGGACACGGGCGGGACGGATCACCAGTCGTTCGACCGGGCGAACATCCCGGGCTTCAACTTCATTCAGGATCCCATCGAGTACGGCATCAACACGCACCACACCGAACTCGATACGTTCGACCACCTCGTCATCGCGGACCTTCAGCAGGCGGCGGTTGTTGTTGCTGCGACGGTGTACGCGCTCGCCATGCGCGACGAGATGATGCCGAGAAAGCCGGAACGCCCCGTTTCGTGATCTGACGAGAGGCATTCGAAGGAAGGGCCCGGCCACTTCATGTGGCCGGGCCCTTTTCGTTCGAGGCAGCCTTCCGCTCGGTGGATTGTACTCCGTGGTAAGCGTCTGCACGGTGTCCACTCCGGTCGCCCGCCGGGCGGGGAGCCAAGCGGAAATCAGGCCGACGACCACGAAGATCCTCACATCCGTGGGAAAGAAGTCCCTGTTGCTTGGGTCGTCTGAACCCTCCGGATCCCACCCGAAGCCCCAGCTGTGATAGCGATCCTTCACGGGCAGCCAGGGCGTCGCCCCGATCGCCTCTACGCTGGCCAGTGATCCTACCCGTTCCTGGAAGAGCGTGTGGAACGCATCCCGTGACGTTCCGTCCTCATGGCGCGACGTCGGCAAGTGGACCTCAAACGTGAAGACGTCTTCGGCTTCCAACCCCAGAGGCACGTCAACCAGTGTCGTGAAGCTGCGCGTGAAAAGCGCGGCTCCGACGACCAAGGCTCAGGCCGTCCCCACGTGGACGATCACGAGCATGTCGCGCACCCTGCGTGCGAATCTGCCCCCGGTCGATGAGCGATATCCTGCGCAGCACGTCTGCTGGTGCGGTGCGTGACATGCGGACCGCAGGCGCAAGCCCGAAGAGCAGGTGACGCAAAAAAGAGTATGTGCCGCAAACCAATCCTTCGGAGACTGAGACGGTGCAGGGGGGCTGAAGGTTGGAGCGGCATGGGCGCTGGTTACATTCCCTCCCCATGTTCCAGCACACACTCGACGCCACTGAAGGCGCTGCCCGAAGTGGCACGTTCTCGACGCCACATGGCGACGTCCTCACCCCGGCGTTCATGCCGGTCGGGACGCTCGGGACCGTGAAGGGGCTCATCTCTGAGGAGGTGGAGGCCCTTGGCGCTCAGGTTGTGCTCGCCAACACGTACCACCTGTATCTGCGTCCGGGGCACGAGCTCGTACACGAACTCGGAGGTATCCACGACTTCATGCGGTGGGACGGTCCGATTCTGACTGACTCGGGTGGTTATCAGGTCTTTTCGTTAGCTGAGATCAGGGACATTCACGAAGACGGCGTGAACTTCCAGAGCCACATCGACGGCTCAAAGCATGTTTTCACCCCCGAATCCGTCATGGAGATTCAACGCACATTGGGTGCGGACATCATCATGGCGTTCGACGAGTGCCCGCCGGGCGGGTCCGATCGAGCCACCGCGGAAGCCGCGAACGGGCGCACGCTCAACTGGCTACGCAGATGCCGCGACCGATTCCAGAGCCTGGAGTCCGAAGGTGACGTGCCGCATCAGTCGCTTTTCCCAGTGCTCCAGGGCAACATCTACGACGATCTCCGACGCGAGCATGCCCGCCAATTCCAGGACATCGGTGACTGGCCAGGCTTCGGAATCGGCGGCCTTAGCGTGGGTGAGGCGAAGCCGGATATGTGGCGCACTTTGGAACTCCTCCACGAGGAGCTGCCGGAGGACCGGCCGCGTTATCTCATGGGCGTGGGATACCCGGACGACCTCCTAGAAGCCGTAGCCCGTGGTTGTGACTTGTTCGACTGCGTGGCCCCCACTAGGAACGCGCGTCACGGTACTGCCTGGACGAGCGAAGAAGGCCAGGTGAACTTGAAGGCGGCGCGCTTCCGAGCGGATACGCGCCCGATCGATCCTGGGTGCGACTGCTATACCTGTTCGCGCTACGACCGCGCCTATTTGAGGCACCTCGTCGTGGCATCCGAATGGCTCGCGATGCGCCTTGTATCGATTCACAATTTGCGTTTCGTGGTGCGGCTCGGCGAAGAAGCCAGGCGACGAATCGCTAAGGGCACGTTTAAGGCGTGGAGCCAGGAATGGCTCGAACGCTACAGGCGAGCCGGTAAAGAGGATTCGAAATAGATATGACTACGCTGGGAGATCGACTTTGACGCTGCCCCTTTATGCCCTGCTCGCCGTTCCTCGTGATGGCGCGAGCGGAGGCATGGTTCTTATGGTCCAGATGGGCCTGGTTTTCGCGATTTTCTACTTCTTGCTCATCCGGCCGCAGGCGAAGGAACGCAAGCGCCACGATGACATGTTGAAGAACCTCTCCAATGGTGATGAGATCATCACGAACGGTGGGATCATCGGGAAGGTCGTCCACGTCGAAGAGTCTCGTCTTACCGTGAAGACGGGTGATAACACCCGGCTGACGGTCGATCGGGGGCGGATCGCCGTCGTGATCGACCCGAAGGCTGGCACGAAGGACGCGAAGGACAAGTAGGAATGGCGTTGCGCGAAATCGTTCTCCTTGGTGATCCGGTCCTCCGTGCAGAGGCAGAAGAAATCGAGGACTTCGACAAGGGCCTCGGGTCACTCGTCCGCGACATGTTCGAGACGATGTACCACGCGGAAGGCATTGGTCTCGCGGCTCCCCAGATCGGAATTTCAAAACGCCTGATCGTGATCGACCTACGGCACGAAGATGAGCCGGATGCGAGGCTCGCCATTGTGAATCCTAGAGTCGTTTGGTCCAGCGATGACACGGAGAAGTCAACGGAAGGCTGCTTGAGCATTCCTGGGATGGAAGAGCTTGTACGCCGACCCTACTCCGTCACCATCAAGGGCTTCACACCCGAAGGGGATCCCATGACAGTAGAGGCAGAAGAACTCTTCGCGCGTGCCCTCCAGCATGAGATCGATCACCTAGACGGTGTTCTCTTCATTGATCGTGTCAGTGCTCTGAAGCGACGCATGCTCATGAAGAAGTGGAAGAAGCTCCAGGCGGAAGAGTGAGAGTCCTCTTCTGGGGGACGCCCGACTTCGCCGTCCCTTCACTGCGCGCCTTGGACGAAGAAGGCCACGAGATCGTCGGTGTTGTCACTCAGCCTGACAGGCCAGCCGGGCGTGGTCGCCGACTGAAGCCTTCCGCGATCAAGCAGGTCGCGATTGAGCAGGGCGTTACGGTCCTCACGCCGGATCGTCCGCGTGGGGACGACTTCCTCGCCGAAATCGCAGCGCTCCAGCCCGATATCTCGGTTGTAGTGGCCTATGGGCACATTCTGAAACGAGAGGTGCTGGATGTCCCCGCCCTTGGATCGATCAACGTCCACGCGTCGCTCCTGCCAGAGCTCCGCGGCGCGGCCCCGATCAACTGGGCGATCGCGCGTGGCCACTCCAAAACCGGAGTGACCGTCATGCGTATGGTCGAGGCCATGGATGCCGGCCCGATCCTGCACACGGTCGAAGAACCGATCTTCGAAGACGAGAACGCCTCGGAGCTGACAGTACGTTTGTCCGAGTTGGGCGCTGCCGCTCTCATCGAGGCTTTGACGCTGATGACGGCCGCGGACATCAAGGGTGAGCCGCAAGATGACGACTTGGCCACGTTCGCCCCCAAGGTGAGTCGTCAGGTGGCGCGTATCGATTGGCGGCGGACCGCTGTGGAGGTCTCGCAGCACATTCGTGGAATGGACTCCGTGCCGGGTGCGTGGTCCGAGTTGGCCGGTTTGCCGATCAAGCTCTTCAGGTCCAAGGTTGTACCGAATCATGCCATTGATCCTCCAGGCGAACCGGGACCTGGGGGCAATGGGGGACCACCTCCGGCGAAGGACCCGCCCGTGCCGGGCGAGGTTGTCGTCGCTGATGCCGAGAACGGCGTCGTGATCGAGACGCTGGACGGGGGCGTGCTGGTTACTGAAGTGCAGCCACCGGGCAGGCGTCGCATGAGCGTTCGGGATTGGGTGATCGGACGCACTGTGACGCCCGGGCAGTGCTTCGAGTGAGGGTGCCGCGTCTACACGTCGTGACGGACGACGAGATTCTGGCCCGAGGTGATTTTCTCCGCTTGGCCAGTGAGGTCATTACGGCAGGCGGAGCTGAGATCGCTTTTCATGTGCGTGGACCGCGAAGCGACGGGCGAGTGGTGTTCGATGTGGCCTCACATCTTGTGGCGGTGGCCGACGAGGTCGGCGCCCGCCTGTTGATCAACGACCGTGTGGATATCGCTATGGCAACGGGGGCGCACGGGGTCCATCTGGGGCGGCGCTGTCTCGGCGTTCGCCAGGCTCGTGAGCTGCTAGGGGCCGACGCGATGATCGGGTCGTCCTGCCACAGTTCAGCCGAGGTGGGTGGAGCTGTGGCCGAGGGCGCAGATTTCGTGTTCGTGGGTACGCTCTTTCGTACACCGAGTCACCCAGACACCGAAGCTGTGGGAGTCGAGTTGGTTTCTCGATCTGCAGGAGAGGCCAATGGCCAGCCGGTCATCGGGATCGGTGGTGTGGGACCTGAGCAGGTCGAAGAGATCATTGATGCCGGGGGCCACGGAGTCGCGGTTGTACGGAGCGTCTGGGCTAACGAGGATCCAGCGGGAGCAGTGGGGCGGTTACTCGACGCCCTTCGGTTCGCGCCGACAGGAGGTGTCTTGCCGTGAGCGACAAGATCCAGGTGCGGTTGAACGGCAAGGAACGCGGCATCGATGGAGGGCACACGGTTCACACCCTTCTCGAGTCGCTCGAGCTCCACCCTGGAATGATCGTTGTGGAGTTGAACAAGAAGATCCTGGAGCGTGATCGCTACGGTGAATTCGGCATCCAGGAAGGGGATGTGATCGAACTCGTGCATTTTGTGGGCGGTGGCTGAGTGTGAAGGCTGTTGAAGAAGTACAGCGGGTCTCGCGCAGGGGTCTTGCGGAGATCGTGGTAGGAACGACGACGAAGCGTAGCCATAGCTACGGTGAGGAGGAGAGACGACGCATGAGCCCGCAACCCCCCTGCGCCCTTCGGGTTACAGCGGCGAGGGGTCACATTCGTCGTTGGTGCTCCTCCCCGATGCTAGGCATCGTGTCGTCGCACCGCCTAGAACGTGACACCCTCGGCGCGTGTAACGAGACCCGCTGTACTTCTTCAATAGCCTTCAAAAGATGACTGATCCCAAAGACACGTACCAAACGGCGAGAGCGTTAGACGGCTCGTTCCAGATCGGCGGTGTGGACTTCCAATCGCGACTCATTGTCGGGACGGGGAAGTACACGACCAACGAGATCATGCTCGATGCGATCCGAGCCAGTGGGGCCGAGATGGTCACCGTCGCGGTGCGGCGCGTGGATCTCGACCGCACGAAAGAGGAAGCCATCCTCCATCATCTGAGGCCCGATGAGTTCTTCTTGCTGGCGAACACCGCCGGCTGCTACACTGCCGAGGACGCGGTCCGATATGCGCGTCTCGCCCGAGCCGCGGGTTTCAACGAATTCGTGAAGCTCGAGGTGATCGGGGATGAGGCGACGCTGCTTCCCGACGTACATGCCACGCTCGAGGCGGCGAAGACCCTCGCCGACGAAGGGTTCAAGGTCATGGCCTACACCAACGACGATCTCATCACGGCGCTTCGTCTCGAAGACGCGGGATGCGCTGCAGTGATGCCTCTGGCAAGCCCGATCGGAAGCGGACTCGGTGTAGTGAACCCGTACTTCATCCGTGAGATCAAACGACGTCTCGAGGTGCCCGTGATCGTGGATGCGGGTGTCGGCACGGCTTCCGACGCGTGCGTCACGATGGAGCAGGGCGTGGATGGTATCCTCATGAACACGGCGTTGGCGGCAGCGGATGATCCGGTTCGGATGTCGCACGCGATGAAACACGCGGTTCTCGCGGGCCGTTTGGCGTTTCTGGCCGGACGCATGCCGTCACGCGAGATCGCTGTGCCCTCTTCCCCGACCACCGGGATGCTCGACTAGTCGTGCTACGACCCTCCTCAGAGTCCTTCCGTTCGTGACGAGCGGGGACATCACGACAGGACGAGATGCCGCCTACGTCATCCGCGTTCAAGTCGAACGCGGACGCCGGCTCGACATCGCCTTGGGGGCTGCGCTGGTGGGCCTCGATCCGCGCGAGCGGGCGTTCGCACATGACTTGGCGTACGGTACGACGCGTATGCGGGGACGACTCGACCACCTACTGGCCAAGCATATACACAAGGGACTGGCCTCCCTGCAGCAGGACGTGCTCGAGGTGCTGCGCCTTGGCGCATACCAGATCCTCTACATGGGTTCGGTACCCGATTATGCAGCCGTGTCCGGGTCGGTGGACCGAGCCCGAGAACTGAAGGGGAAAGGTGCTGCCGGGTTGGTAAACGCGGTCCTGAGGCGTGTGTCGGAGGGTGGCGATGGGGACGACCAGTTCCCTGATTGGACGACCGACCCTGCCGACTACCTCTCGACGTGGGGCTCCCACCCGCGGTGGCTCATCCATCGATGGTTGGCACGCTGGAGTCCGGAAGAGGTCCGCTCGCTCGTGGATACTAACAACGGCCGGCCGACGACCTTCTTGAATTCTCTAGACCAGTCCCAGGACGCTGCGGTCGAGCTCCTGGCCCAGGCAGGTATCACGGCACGATCGGTTCAGGACGTTCCTAGCGCCGTCCGGCTCGCATGGAGTACTCCGCCCTCTGAGGCTCTGTCTGTCCTGCCGGGCTCCATCGTTCAGGACCCTGCGGCTCAACTGGTTGTTCGGTACATGGATATCGATCCGGGCACGAAGGTTGCAGACCTTTGTGCTGCCCCAGGCGGAAAGGCGCTCGCTGCCTCTGTCGGGGCTTCCTATACCGTCGCCGCAGATCGCTCGGAGTCACGCATACGTATGGTGCGAGAGAACGCAGATCGAACAGGCCGCCGAGTCGGCTGTGTGGTTGCGGATGCTGCTCACCCGCCCTTGGTGGACGCTGACGTCGTTCTTCTCGACGTTCCGTGCACAGGTACGGGCACCTTGGCACGACATCCAGATGCACGGTGGCGTTTACGCCCGGAGTCGGTGACGGAGCTCACGGCCGTTCAAGACCGAATGCTCGAGGCAGGCGCCACGACTGTGGGGAGGGGCGGATTGTTGGTGTACTCGACGTGCACGTTGGAGCCTGAAGAGAACGGGGAGCGAATCGAAGCGTTCCTGAACGCGCACCCCGACTTCACGATCGAAAATTCTGGATCGGTCTCGTCCAACTTCATCGACGAGCACGGTTACCTGTCGGTACTCCCGCATGAGGCCGGCTTCGATGGATCGTTCGCAGCGCGTCTGAGGAGATCCGAATGAGGCTCGGCGGGTCACTTGCGCGTCGACGTGGTGGAAAGAGCAAGGGAAAGCCGCCGAAAAAGGCGGGGAAGAAGAAGGGCCCAAGCACCAAGCGGTCCATGCCGTGGCTCCTTGTCGCGGCTCTTGCGCTGTTCGGTTGGGGCGGCGGGTACATCGTTGCGACACAATGGGTCTTCCCTGCGCCTGAACCGTTGGGCGACCTCTTCGAGATTCCCGACGTCCGCGGCCTGGGCCTCGCGAGTGCGCGAGAGCGGCTGGCTGATGCGGGTCTGCAACTTGGAGTCATCGACTCGTTGCTCCATCCGTCGGTCCCTGCAGCGTTGATCGTCGGCCAGGCTCCCCTGGCTGGGCAGATCGCACGCCCGGAGACTGAAATTCGGGTCACGATTTCTTTGGGCCCTCAGCTCCGTTCGATCCCTGACGTGACACAGCTCGACGAGGCCGGTGCGCGCATTGTTCTGGAAAGCAGCGGCTTCAGGGTTTTGCTCGATACCGCTCAGGCCGAAGTGCCTCGAGGCCGGATTATTGAAACGATCCCACCCGCCGATTCGATCCTAGCGCTTCCAGCTGATGTTCGTATGGTCGTGAGCACGGGACCGCCCCTCGTTCTCATGCCTCTCGTGCTCGGCCTCGAAGAACACGAGGCGGTGCAGATGTTGGACTCGCTCGGCCTCGTTGTGGCCGAGACAGCCGAGGTCTTCCGCTTCGGGCGTGACCAAGGCATCGTGGTAGAGCAGGAGCCTGCCGCGGACACTGAGCTGGAGCGTGGGGCTGAGGTCCGATTGTCGGTGGGACGCCGGGCGAGACAGAGGGAACAATGACCGCACGGCGTCGTAGCAATCGTGACGTCAGTAGACGTCCCGATCCGTTGTCCCACAACGCTTTCCGAGCCTCGACATGAAGCGCAATTTTGCTCGCTCTCCCTATCTCTGGACCATCCTCGGAGCGGTCACGGTTGTCATCGTGGCGTGGGCCGGACGTGAGCGCTATCAACCCGTAATCACGGGCGAGGTCGCACCCGATTTCGTGGCGCGGGCGATGGACGGTACGGATGTCGCCATTTCGGACTACGCTGACAAAGTCGTCCTGGTGAACATTTGGGCCACGTGGTGTGGTCCGTGCCTCGAAGAAATGCCCTCGATGCAACGTCTCTACGAAGAACTCGACAACGAGGACTTCGAGATACTCGCCATCAGCATCGATGCCCCATTCGGACAAGCCGATTCGTTCGGCCGACCGGGTGGCGACCTCGACGCTTTCGCTCAGGACCTGGGTCTCACCTTCCGCATTCTCCATAACCCGGCTGGTGACGTTCAGCGGGTCTATCAGACAACGGGCGTGCCAGAGACCTTCTTGATCGGGAAAGACGGCATCATCTACAAGAAGGTCGCGGGTGGGACCCATTGGGATGCGCCCGTGAATCACGCGCTCGTCCTCCGCCTCCTCGGGCAGTAGCACATGGCTTCGCGGCCGGGCAGGGCGCTTCTGCACAATTGGCGACTCAAGCTGGCTGCGCTCGGTCTTTCCGTGTTTCTCTGGGGCTTGGTCCAAACGGAGCCGAGAAACCATGAAACATTCTCGTCGATCCCCATCATCGTCGACGTCGCAGATACGGCTTGGACTTTGGCTGCACCTCCCAACCCTGCTCAGGTTGAACTACGCCTAGGCGGACCCGCTAGAGAGATCATTCGACTCGCACGTGAAGGCACCACGGTTCGGGTCCCACTCGAAGGGATCAACTCCGCGGACACGCTCGTCTCACTTCGGCGAGAATGGGTTGGTTTGGGTGAAGGTCGCGGTCTGTCCGTTGAATCGCTTTCTCCGGTGAACATCCGCATCTCTCTAGAGCGAGCGATGACGCGTACGCTCCCCATTGCGCTGCGCACGCGCGGGGCTGTGCCGTCCAACATGGCTTTGGCGAGCCCGCTCGGGCTCAACCCACGTGAGGTACGAATCCGGGGTCCGCGGAGCCGGATCGAAGGTCTGGATTCTGTGCATTTGAGCCCCTTCGACCTCACCGCCGTTCAGGCGTCCGGGGTCTTCAACGTCGCTCTGGATACGACGGGCTTGTTTGGGGTCATGTTGGTGCCGACTACGGCCACCGTAGGGGTCCGGCTCGAGTCGGTGGTCGAGCGCGTGTTGTCCGGACTTACCGTCTTCGTAGACACCGAACGGATAAATACTGAAGTCGTGGTGGACCCGCTGTCGGTCCAGCTCAGGGTTACGGGGGCGAGAACGCTGGTCACCGGAATCCAACCGGAGCTTCTACGTGTATGGGTGCAGGGCGAGTTGCTTACGGGCATGGCTCCGGGAGAAGAGCGCCGTGTGCCGCTTAAAATCGATGGCGTGCCTGATCTCGTCACCGCAGTCCCGTCGACGGACGTCGTGACGGTACGGAGGGCTGCCGACCTAGCCGGCGGAGGGGACGCTAGCGGCCGGTGAGCACAGCCCGCGGCCCCCTCGTTCTGGGTCTCGAGACTTCGTGTGACGAGACCTCGGCTGCCGTGATCGACGGTGAAAATCGCGTGCTGGGGCATGTGATTCTCTCGCAGGACGAACATGCCGTTTTCGGCGGGGTGATCCCTGAGATCGCAGCCCGTGCGCATCTGAGGAAGATCGACGTGGTGGTCGACGAGGCTTTGGCTCAGGCTGGCGTAACACTTGAGCAGGTGGATCTCATCGGCGCGACGGCGGGGCCGGGACTCATTGGCGCGCTACTCGTTGGCGTGTGCTGGGCCAAATCAGCTGCCTTCGCGCTCGGGCGCCCGTTCGTGCCAGTGCACCACATGGAGGGGCACCTATTCGCCCCGTCTCTCGAGGACCCCGAGGCCCAGCCCCCCTTCGTCGGGCTGCTGGTGTCAGGTGGCCACACCATGTTGTTGCATGTTCCGGAATGGGGTGACTATCGACTGCTTGGCGAGACCAGGGATGATGCGGCTGGCGAAGCCTTCGATAAGGTCGCCAAACTCTTGGGTCTCTCGTATCCGGGCGGCCCTGAGATTCAGCGTGTGGCCGCGCTTGGTGACCCCAAGAAATACGTCCTTCCTCGCCCCATGCTCCGCAGAAACCAAACCCTGAATGAAGCGGCGTATTTCGACTTTTCGTTCAGTGGGCTCAAGACGGCGGTGGTGGATTTGACGCGTCGTGTGGGGCATGAGCAGAGTGTCGGGGCGGAACGCCCGAACATTGCTGCTGCCTTCCAGGAAGCTGCGGTCGACGTCCTCGCTTCTAAGGCAATGCGAGCCGTCGAGGCGACCCAGTGCGATCGGGTACTGCTTGGAGGAGGTGTTGCTGCGAATCTCCGGCTTCGAGAAGCGCTTTCGGAACGCCTCGGGGCGCATGGCCGGTTGTTCCATGCGTCCCCGCGGTTGTCGTTGGACAACGGAGCAATGATCGCGCGGGCCGCTCGCTTTCGGTATGACAGGGGTGACGTGAGCGGCTTCGATGCGTCCGCCTCCGCTGGGCTCGAATTCCCTGGCCTTCGGCAGGGGGGCATTTCTTGACCCGAATGTCCCGGTTTGCCTGTTCCGATAACTCCATCCTCACGCGAAGTTAGGCTCATGTATCCCATCATTTTCGAACTTCCGACCTGGGTTCCCTTCATGGGCGGAGAGGCGATCACCTCATTCGGGGTGTTCATGCTCTTTTCGTTCCTCACGGGCGGATATCTGATCCGTGCCGAAATGGCCCGCATTGGCGAAGACCCCGACAAGGCTTGGGACCTCGTCTTTATGGGTGTCGTCGGCGGAATCTTGGGTGCCAAGATCTACTACATCCTGCTGAATTACCCTCGACTGGCGACAGATCCAGCGGCGCTGATTCTGGCACGTGGTGGCTTGGTGTGGTACGGCGGATTCATGCTTGCCACGGCGTTGGTCGTGTGGGAGATCCGCAGGCAGAAGCTGCCTCTGCCAACCATGGCAGATGTGGTCGCTCCAGGGCTGGCGATGGCGTACGGCGTGGGCCGGATGGGTTGCTTCCTCGTAGGTGATGACTGGGGTGTTCCGACTGATTCTTGGGTCGGTATCGCCTTCCCAAAGGGTTACCCGGCGACCACCGTCTCGAACATCGAGGCGCTTGGGATCTCCGTCGATCCGGCTTTAGTCGAGAAATACGGACAGGTACTGCCGGTACATCCGACCCAGTTGTACGAAGTCGGGATTAGCACGGCGGTGTTCTTCTTCTTGTGGAAGATTCGGCGCCATAAGCACAACGCGGGATGGCTGTTCATGCTCTGGTTGGGTTTTGCGGGCGCGGAACGATTCCTGGTCGAGTTCTTGCGGGCCAAGGACGATCGGTTCTTCGGAGTCCTCACCTTGGCTCAGATCATCTCGCTGGGAATCATCGGGGTGGGCATCTACGGTATGGCGAAGCTGGACCGGCCCGCTGAGGCCGCAGCCTAGGACGCGCCATGCTGACCATTCTTCACGCCTCCGACTTGCAGTTCGGGAAGCCATTTCGCCCGAGAGCGGGAGAGGCTTTCCGTAATCTCGCCTTCGATGTGATGCCGCATCTGATTGTGGTTTCGGGCGACCTTACGCAGCGTGCGAAGCCTCGCGAATTCAAGGCCGCCTGGGATTTCCTACAGCGACTGCCCACGGTTCCCCTCGTGGTGACACCTGGGAACCACGACGTGCCGCTCTATCGTATCTGGGAGCGGGCGGTCACGCCGTTCTGGCGCTGGCGGCATCACATCCCACGGGATGTGGATTCCGTCGTGCGGGTCGCTGGGTCGATGATCGTCGGATTGAACTCGGCGAGCCCGTACCGCGCGATCGTAAATGGACGAATTCAGAGGCATCAACTCACCTTCGCGCGAAAAGCGTTCGATGAAACCCCTCCTGGGGGGCCGCGGGTCTTGGTGGTTCACCATCATTTCGTGTCTCCGCCAGATGGCGAGGGGGGCGCACCCCTACCTGGCGGGCGGAAGATCCTACAGAAGATCGAGGACATGCAGGTGGATGTCGTGCTGAGTGGGCACATCCATCAGACCTTTATTGCCTCGTCGCGCGATGTGATCCCGGGTGACCGGGCGGGCGTTCCGCTGATCCACACCGGTACTACCACCTCTCGCCGGGGGCGTGGACCCGAACACCGCAAGAACAGCTGCAACATCGTGAAGGTGCTCGAGGACACGATCGAAGTAACGCCTCATTTCTTCGAGTCCCGCGGGAGCGCGTTCGAGCCAGGTGAGATGGTTTCTGTTCCGCGTCCGGGTACGCCCATGAAGACCGCGTACCCCGGGACGTTCCCCCAGGAGGACTAAGCGTGCGCTATCTGAGGAACCGACCGACCCGCTCTGAGAACGTACGTGCAGCTGTCGTGTCCTCGGCGATCGCGGCTGGAGTGGGCGTAGTGACGTTCTACTTCGCTCGGATGTTACTCGCTCGTGAGCCCGTACGAACGGAGATCGCCGAGCGGGTGGACCTGCCCCGATCCGGGGACGACTGATCGTGTCCCGGTTCAGCCCCGTGCTCGTTTGCGTGGGGGTATTGGCGGCGGCCGCCCTTTGTCCCGCTACCGGTTCTGCACAAATCGGTCGTACAGAAGTGGTCTCCGTCCGTTTCGACGGGAACGAGTCGTTCCCTGACGATTCGCTCGCGCGGGCCATCGTCACCCGAGAAACCGAGTGCCGTTCCGCGGTCTTTGCGCCCTTTTGCTGGGCCGGAGCTGACTTTGCCTTGCAGGAGTTCTACTTGCAGGAGCGGCAGATTCCACTGGACCGGCTGCGCCTTCAGGTGTGGTACCAGATCCGTGGATTCCGAGAGGCGACGGTAGATACGGCCCGAACCATGCATGAGGAGGGGACGGCAGAGGTGTCGTTTCTCGTGGTCGAAGGACAACCAGTCTTGGTAAGAAGCATTTCTGTAGAGGGCGTCGAGGGCTTCAATGACCCGGAGATCACCGCGACTCTGCCTCTTCTGCCTGGTGACCGCCTGAGCCAGATCGCCCTTGAGGCGACCCGGGATTCGCTTCAGAATCGGCTCGCGAACAGAGGATATGCTCGGGTAGAGGTATTCCGTCGCTTCAGGATTCCGGCCGACGACCCGTACGGTGCGGAAGTGACATACTCCGTCGAGGCGGGAACGCGCGCGTACTACGGGCCAGTCGAGATTTTCGGCAACGAGTCTCTGAGCGACGCCACGATCCGCAACACGCTCGAGTTCCGTGAAGGGGATCTATATCGCGGTGCCGAACTGTTCGAGAGTCAGTCACGGCTCTTCGGTCTCGACATCATGCGCAGTGCGACGGTCCAGCCTGACTTCGCGAACGCCACAGACTCGGTGATTCCGGTTCGAGTGGATGTGACCGAGGGTGATGAGTACCGGGTCCGATACGGCGCTGGCCTGAGTAACGCAGAGTGTTTCGATCTGGAGACCCGCTGGACGGCTCGGAACTTCATGGGAGGTGGCCGGATCCTTCAGGCCAGAGCGCGCGTGTCGAACCTTCTCACACCGCAGTTCAGGGACGTCCTGTGCCCACAGGCGGGCAAGGAAGCATTCGGCGAGTTGAACTGGTTGGCTTCGATAGACTTTGCGCAGCCCTGGATCTTTTCGACGCGCAATTCGTTTGTCGCTTCGGTCTTTGGTGAGAGGCAGAGTCTGCCGGACGTCTTTGTCCGCCAAGCTGTGGGTCTGCAGGTGGCTTTGACTCGTGCGATTGGTCCGCAGACGCCGCTCACGATCTCATATCGGCCTGAGCTGTCTCGGCTCGAAGCTGCGGAGCTTTTGTTTTGCACGGGCTTCTTGGTTTGCACGCCTGAGGACATCGACATCCTCGATGACGTAAACCTGATCGCTCCCATCGGAATCAGCTTCTCGCGCAATCTCGCGAACAACCCGTTGAACCCCACCCGAGGGTATTCACTCGCGTTGGACCTGGAGCACGCGGCGGGCTGGACCGGCTCCAACTTCCGCTACGATCGGATCTTGGCCGAGGCCGCGACGTATACCGGGGTTGGATCGGGGGTCGTCGCAGCGCGCATTCGGGGTGGATGGGTAGGCGCGGGCCCCTTCAGCGAGTTGGTACGTGGAGGGGATGCAGTCGATATCGTACAGCCCGAAAAGCGCTTTTACGCAGGTGGCGCGAACTCAGTCAGAGGGTTCGCACAAAGCAGACTGGGACCGCGCGTTCTTCAGGTGTGGGATCCGGTGCGTCTCATGACCGCGAGCAGCACGAGTGAGACCGCTGCATGCACACCAGCCCAGGTCATGGACCTGTCGTGTGATGCCACACCCCTCGGGGACGCCGGCTTCATCCCGCGTCCCACGGGCGGGACGCGACTTCTGGAGGCCAATGTCGAGATCCGCTTCGGGATCTCAAGCTCCTTCGAAGGTGTGACTTTTGCCGATGTGGGTCAGGTCTGGGCCGCCACAGAGAGTGCGGCGCTTTCCGACCTCGAGATCACTCCGGGCGCCGGCGTGCGGTACCTGAGCCCCATTGGCCCGATCAGGGTCGACGTGGCGTATCGTTTCCGCGGCGGGCAGGCGCTCTCCGTAGTGACGTCACAGATCAGGCCGTTCGACCCGAGCGTGGACAACGAAGAAGCGAAGCTCAGCATCAACGGGGTCTTTGCGCCTTATGTAAGGACGAAGAACATCGCGCTGCTCACTCCGACGGTGCTCTTCGGGCACTCCTCCTCCTGGTCGCTCAGTCGTTTTCAACTCCACATCTCCATCGGACAGGCGTTCTAGTGGGTTCGGAGCACGAGGGACCGGTGGCGGATGCGCCGGAGATCTCGCAGCCCGAAGCCGGCTCGGACAGCGGCGACCCCGTGCCGCGACGGCGGGGCCGCAAGCATGCGGCCGCACAGCGGGTGATGCGTTGGGCCGGTGCGGGTGTGTTGAGCGTTTTGCTGTTCGCGACAGTGATGGTGCAGAGCGGGCGAGGCCAACGAATGCTATTGGACGGGGTCCTCAGCCGTGCGGAGGACGCACTGCTCGGCACACTCGAAGTGCAGGGTGTGCGGAGCGGCACGCTCCTCACGGGCGCAACGCTGACGAACGTGACACTTACGGCCGAGAACCATCGACGACTCCTCACTGCGGACTCCATTCAACTCCGGTATTCCCCTGTCGCACTCTTCACGGGTGCCCCCGAGGTGTCTTCACTCGTGGTGTGGGGACTCGACCTGGAGATCTCGCGACTCGCCTCGGAGGTGAGAGTGAACATCACTCGCCTGCTTCGGCCCAGAGTCGACTCCGTCGGAGTCGATAGTGTTTCTGGCGGCCCAACAGAGCCTATCCGTTTTGGGCGCATCGGGGTCCGTGAGGGTGTGGTTCAGATTTTGCACCCGGCGAGCGAAGACGGGAGAGGGCCCACGGTCGAGTCGCCTGACGGTGAGGGCCGGCTAGGCCGGCTCGCGTTCGAGGCGATCGACTTCGATTTAGAGGACGTCGAGCTCGATTTGAGCGGGGGTGACGAATACCTCCGAGCCAGGCTCGCTTCCCTTTCAATGGATGCTGCGATTCTCGCCGAACCACTCCGGGTCGATGAGGCGTTCGGGGAACTCACCTTCGGGCGGGGTGGCATCAGAGTGGAATCGGGGGCGTTCAGACTTCCTGGTTCACTTCTTCGTGGCGACCTCTCGGTGGGGCCTCGGGAGGGCGGTGACGTGTGGATTTTTGAGTCGGCGGCCGAAACGGATGGAGCGGGAGATCTCGCTGACTTCGCGTGGATCGACCCGCGCATTCCGGCGGGCTCATTCAGGGGCGCGGCGAGCGTGCGTGTCGACGGCGACGTCGAAGTCCGCTTCCAAGACTTCGAGATGCAGGTGGAAGAGAGCACGCTCACTGCCACGGGCACGGCCCGATTCGGGCGTGAACTCGTGTTCGAGGACCTGGACCTCACCGCCAGCCCAGTCAATATCGATCGCATCGAGCCGTGGGTCCCAAGAGAAGCCCCCCTCAATGGCTGGTTGAGCGGGGAGGTTCGCATCAACGGGACGCTCGCCAGAACGGTGGCGAAGGGACGGCTGACACTGGTCCCGAGCGGATATGGGGGTGGGGCCACCACCGCCGACTTCAGTGGCACATTGTTTAGTGGAGTGAATCCAGGAGCCTCGGGATTCGAGGCTCGGATGAACCCGGTGAACTACGAGCTGGTCGAGGCGTTCTTCCCGGCTATCCTCATGGAAGGCACCGGCACGCTCAATCTGGACATCTCGGGAAGAGTGGACGATGCGCTCCGTTTCGTGGCGGATGCCACGCATCGAACGGATGGCCTTATGGAATCGCGTGCTATCGCTCGCGGGGCGGTGCGCCGGACCGATCCAGGTGAGTGGATTCTCGACGTACAGGGGGATTTGGCTCCCCTTTCGTTGGGCATGTTCTTTGCGATGAGCCCGGACGTCGACCTGGGTGGGACGCTTACCGGGACATGGCGTGCGGAAGGACGGCTCAGGGACGTGAGCATCAGGGCCGACCTCGACGCGGCAGACGGGCGTGTACTCTTCGACGGCGTGTTCGACATGAGGCGGCCAGGCTCCTTCTACCGGTTCGACGCCACCGCGGAGGAGATCTCGCTCTCTACGATCACCGGCCGGCTTCCTGCACCGTCGTTTTGGTCTGGGGGACTGTCCATGGAAGGGAGGGGGGTCCGCCTGGATTCGATGGACGCCGCCGCGACGCTGACGTCGACACGGGCGCGAATCGGCGGATTGCACGTGGATACTGTCACCGCGCACATGAGAGCGTCGGCGGGAATCCTGACTGTGGATAGCCTGGACGCTCTTCTGGGAGGCGTCCGCCTCACAGGGAACGGCCGCTTGGGTATGGCAGCTCCGCTGGACGGCGAGGCGCACCTCGATTTCTCGACCGAATCGCTCGCCGGACTCCGGCCTCTGTTGCTGGGGGACACCGTGATCGCCAAGGACACGCTAACCGCGATCGAGGCCACCCTCTTGGCATGGGACGGCGTAGATGTCGATGCTTTGCCAGACACGATCGACGTGCGTATGCACGGTGTGGCCAACGGTAGTGTGCGACTCGTGGGCTCGGTGGACGCGCTCGACGTAGAACTCACCATGGACGTCCGCCAAGCCATCTACGGTCACAACCAAGCCGACAGTGCGCTCCTCCGGATGACGGCCCGGGACCTGCCTGCGTTGGACGGCGCGTGGGACATCGTCCTCGATATGCATGGCGTGGAGTGGGAAGGTCGATCGTTCACGTCTGCCCATTTTGATGGAGACATGATCTCGAGAGCTGGAGCGGCGTTTTTGGATGTGGTTCGTGGCCCTGGTGAGGAGCTCCAAGGACGTGGGCAATTCGATTTCGATTCGCTTGGTGGGGGACTTGCCCTCGAGGAGGTAACGGCGAGCGTCGACTCCCTCGTGTACTCGCTGGCTCGCCCCACGGAGCTGAGGTGGGATCGAACATCCCTAGTTGTGGATGATCTGGAAATCACACGACCCGGCGATGACCCCATGCGCTTGACCGCTGCGGGGAGTCTGTCTCGCAGTGGAACGTCGGATTTTGACCTGGTCGTAGAGGGCCTTCACCTCGGGCGGGTCGCCCGTATGCTGGAAATGGACGACTGGACCGTCGGTGGACACGCCGACTTCACGTTGTCTGTAGATGGGGTCGCTGAGGATCCCGCGATCTCGGCTCAGTGGGCCATCGAGGACCCGGTGCTTCAGGATGTCCAACTGTCACGGTTGGCCGGCGAACTGACATACGCTGGCCAGGAGACGCAGGTGGCGACGAGTGCGTGGTCGGGCGATCACGAGGTCTTCACCGTGAGCGGGCGCGTGCCGTTGGATCTCGCGTTGAGCGAGGTCTTGGACCGCACGCCTCCAAGGGTGATGGAACTGGACGTGCGCGCCGACTCGTTGGATGCCTCCCTGGCGTTGGCGTACTTCCAGGTACTCGAGGATGTAGTGGGGATCGTCGATGGTTCGGTGACCGTGAGAGGCACGCTCGACGCCCCTCGGCCCGATGGCGAGATGACGCTCGCTGGAGGAGCCTGGTCCATTGAAGCGCTCGGCGTGCGCCACGCTGACGTGACTGGTGCGCTGACGCTGAATCCGGATCGCACGGTGACCGTCGATCTCAGTTCCTCGGCAACCGGACAGTCCACGGTGGGCGGAACCGTCACGCTGGTTCCACTCCGCAATCCTGGACTCGATCTCTCGTTTGCTTTTTCCAACTTCCAAGCGGTCAATCGACTCGACATGGAGGGCAGGATCAGCGGCGACATCCTGCTCAGGGGCCCCTTCGGGAGACCTAAAGTGACCGGGGCCCTGCAAGTGGATGCGGGCACACTCTTCGTGGACGAGTTCGCGCGGAACGCGGAAGTTGTCGACTTGTCCGATCCGAGGCTGTTTGGAGCAGACACGACTGTTTTCGAGACCCAGTCACTCATTCGGGATATCCAAAATCCCTTTCTACAGAGTCTCACGGTGGAAGTCGATCTCTCTGTCCCGCGCGATACGTGGATGCGGTCGGAGGAAATGTCCGTCGAGATGGGCGGCGATCTGTTCGTGCGGTACGATCGCATTCAGAGAGACATCGTCCTTGTTGGGGAACTTGAAGCGCTTCGGGGATCGTACTCTGTACTCGGACGCACCTTCGACGTGACGGGTGGGACCGTTGGATTCGCGGGTATCCCTGGTGTGAATCCAGTGCTCGATATCCAGGCGATGAGTAGGATCCGACGCCGTGGCGGGGAGCCGCTCGAGGTAAACGCGAACGTGGAGGGAACGCTCACACTTCCGAGAGTTACGCTTGCCACGGAAGAGGCAGGCGTCGCTGAGTCGGACCTCATCAGCTACCTGATTTTCGGGCGACCGAGTTCCGAGTTGGCCACGGGTCAGCAGAGCTTCTTGGCGGGAGCTCCTGGATCAGTCGCCGGCGCGGCCACCGGTGCCATTACGACCCTCGTGTCCGGCGCCGTGGCGAGTCAGCTCGGTGCCGCGCTCTCGCAGGGGATCGGTGTGGACTATTTGTCCATCACTCAGGCTGGCGACATTGGATTCGCCTCCGGGATCACGAAATCACTTGTCGACACACAGATCGAGATCGGACAGTACGTGGGGCAGGACGCCTTCATCGTCTTGGTGTTCCGTCCGTTGCAGGCGCAGCGGATCGGCGGGGAGCCCTTCGGAGGTGCTCGACTGGAGTGGGCTCTGAACGACGACTACACCGTCGAAGGGTTCTATGAGGATCGATTCTTGAGGAGTGGTAGCATCGGGCTGAGTGGGTTGGGTATCGAGCCGACCAAGATCCTCGGGATCTTCATCTTCCGGGAGTGGGGATACTAGCCGAGGCCTGACGCTAAGGCCCAGGATCGCTCCTCCGCGCCCGATTCCGGCGGCATCACCAGCAGAGGAGGTGGTGTTTTTTGAACTGAACCGTGTGGAGCGGGTGTGGGGAGCCGCTCGCCTTCTCGTGGGGGCTGTCTTCGGGGCTCGCTAAGCGGCGCGGCGCTGTCGACGGCGGCTGCGCCGTTGGACGCTGTGCCTTTGTGTCGACCCTAGGCGCCGAATACCGTGACCCCCGCGCCTGCGGGGGAACGCCGTCTCTCGTTGTTCCTCGGATGCAACCGACGCCCCACAGCGCGCGAAGAAAGAGGACTCGACGATTCAAACGTGGGGCGTCGATTAGCGAGGCCCGGACGAAGACAATCCCCCCGAGGCCGAGCGGCTCCGAGGAACAACGAGAGACGGCGTTCCCCATCCACACTCGCCCGACACCAACGGATTGAACCCGCCCACCCCCGGCCGTTAACTTCCGCTGCTATGGCAAAAACTTCCAAGTCGGCCCCCGCCGCGTCCGAGAAACTCATTGTCCGCGGTGCCCGCGAGCACAATCTGCGCAACATCGACGTCGAGCTGCCTCGCGAAAAACTGGTCGTAATTACTGGTCTTTCAGGCTCAGGGAAGTCATCCCTGGCGTTCGACACGATTTACGCCGAGGGCCAACGCCGGTACGTGGAGTCCCTGTCTGCTTATGCACGTCAGTTCCTGGGGCTCATGGAGAAGCCCGACGTCGACTCGATCGAAGGTCTGTCGCCGGCCATCTCCATTGAGCAGAAGACGGTCAGCCGAAACCCGCGCTCAACCGTTGGCACGGTCACGGAGATCTATGACTACCTCCGGCTTCTTTGGGCTCGGGCAGGTACGCCACACTGTCCCACTTGCGGTGACCCGGTCATCCGGCAGTCTGCCACGCAGATTGTGGATCAGCTTCTGGCCTTGGAGGAGGGGAATCGAATTGAGGTTCTCGCTCCCCTCGTTAGAGGGCGGAAGGGTGAATTCGTCATCATGTTCGAGAAGGCGCGGAAGGAGGGTTTCGTCAGAGTCAGAGTCGACGGCAAGACGTATGACCTCACTGAACCTCCGCAGTTGAACCGGTACGAGAACCATGACATTTCAGTTGTTGTCGACCGGCTCGTGGTACGCGAAAAGGATCGGGAGCGTTTGGCGGACTCGGTGGAGACGGCGCTTCGTACGGGCGACGGGATCATGGAGGTCATCGAGCACGTCAAGAAGAGTGATCCGGTCGAACACGTGTTCAGCGAGTACTATGCGTGCGATACGTGTGGGACGAGCCTGCCGGAGCTTGAGCCGCGTCAGTTCTCGTTCAATTCTCCTTATGGCGCTTGTGAAGACTGTGGCGGGTTAGGAACCAGAAAAGAGGTCAATCCGAACCTCCTGACAGCGCACCCGTCCGTGTCCATCCTGGAAGGCGTCATCCTTCCCTGGGGTGACCCGTCCGGCCACCTGCGGCGCTCCGTGATCCCCGGTCTGGCTGAGGCGTACGAGTTCGACCCGAACACGCCTTGGGGCGAACTCGAAGACGATGTCCGCCACGCTGTGCTCCACGGCTCCGGCGACATGAAGATCCGGTTCCCGTACAAGTCGGGTGCGGGGAAGTCCGATGGGCATTACGAGGACAAGTGGGAAGGTGTGCTGGAGAACGTGGAGCGGCGTTACCGCGAGACACAGTCGGAAGGCGTCAGGAACCAGCTGGACGACTACATGTCGACACTCTCGTGTGGAACCTGTTCGGGGACTCGCTTGAAGGCATCGTCCCGTGCCGTGACGATCGGCGGAAAATCGTTGGGAGATGTCGTCGAGATGTCCATCGGGGGCGCGGCTGCCTTCATCGATGGCTTGCCAGTACAAGCCCGTGGCGAGAAGCCCAAGAAGTCGAGGAAGAAGAACCCCATTCGGCCGCTTCCAGCAGAGATCGCTGGACCCATCCTCAAAGAGGTCGGTGAGCGCCTTCGTTTCCTTCGGGATGTGGGTCTGGAATACCTCACGCTTGGCCGCTCTGCCGGGTCCTTGTCGGGTGGAGAGGCACAGCGAATTCGACTCGCGACTCAGATCGGAAGCCAGCTGGTCGGCGTGCTCTACATCTTGGACGAGCCTTCTATCGGACTGCACCAGCGTGACAACGCCCGGCTGCTTGCCACGCTGCAGCACCTTCGTGATCTCGGAAACACCGTCGTTGTCGTCGAACATGATGAGGACACGATCCGAATGGCGGATTACATCGTGGATCTCGGGCCCGGCGCAGGTCGCCATGGGGGAGAGGTCGTCGCGAGTGGGACCTATGAGGAGCTCATGGAATCGGAGCGTTCCCTCACCGCCGCGTACCTCCGGGGGGATCGCGAAATTGCCGTCCCGAAGGAGCGCCGGCCTCTCTCGCCGGAACGCATACTCACCGTGCGCGGAGCACGGGGAAATAACCTGCAGAAGATCGACGTCGGCTTCCCCTTGGGGGCGTTCATCTGCGTGACCGGAGTCAGCGGATCCGGAAAATCCACACTGGTGAACGAGACGCTCTACCATGCCCTCGCGCGCCTCTTCTATCGCAGTAAGCTCGTGTCAGCCGGCCACGACACGATCGACGGGCTCGAACTCATCGACAAGGTCATCGATGTCGATCAGTCGCCCATTGGCCGGACGCCGCGTTCGAATCCGGCGACGTACACCGGGCTCTTTACGCCGATTCGCGAGCTCTTCGCGAATTTGCCCGAGTCCCAGATGCGAGGCTACGGGCCGGGGCGCTTCTCCTTCAATGTGAAGGGCGGCCGCTGTGAGGCGTGTTCGGGCGACGGCCTCGTGAAGATCGAGATGCACTTCTTACCGGACGTGTACGTGCCCTGTGATGTCTGTCGCGGTCGTCGATACAATCGCGAGACCTTGGATGTCTACTACAAGGGTAAGAACATCGCGGACGTGCTCGACCTGACGGTCGAGGACGCTCTCGATTTCTTCGAGCCGGTCCCTAAGATCAAGATCAAGCTCCAGACGCTTCACGACGTCGGACTTGGGTATGTGCACCTCGGTCAGTCCGCCACAACGCTGTCGGGCGGTGAGGCGCAACGCGTGAAGCTGGCGACCGAGCTTTCGAAGAAGGCCACAGGCCAGACGTTGTACATCCTTGACGAACCCACCACCGGATTGCATTTCGAGGACGTTCGCGTTCTGCTCGACGTCCTGCATCGGTTGGTTGACCTCGGAAATACGGTCGTCGTGATCGAGCACAACCTACACGTGGTAAAGACCGCCGACTGGGTCATCGATCTCGGCCCTGAAGGTGGAGCGGGTGGTGGCCGTATCGTCGTGGAAGGAACGCCTGAGGAAGTGGCCAAGGTGGAAGAGTCCTACACAGGCCAGCATTTGGCGTCATTGTTGGAGTCCTAGGCTTCTTGTGGGGGGCACGCTGCCCGTCCAGCGCGGGTAAGTACTGCAACGCAGCAGAAGACGCTTTACCTTAATGATCCCGGTGGCTTGGGGTAGCAGGACAATCGCCCGGTAAGAAACCGGGATTCGCGCGGGGCCGTAGGGTTCGGTCCTAGGTACGGAATCGACACTCCGCCCTGCGGAGACTCAGAGAACGGAGACGGTCATGGTAACCCGAGAGGATCTCGAGAGCTTCTTGATTCGTATGGACATCGAGTATGAGGAGGTCGACGAGGGTATGTACCTTGTACGGGGCCGTAATAGTGGACTCCCCGTAGTCGTCCATCACGCCGACGCACTCTTGCTGATCCGCATGAAGCTCATGGATCTGCCCGAGACGCTCGCGTCCGAGATGGAGCTCTATCGGACACTACTGGAGCTCAATGCGACGGACGTCGTGCATGGCGCTTACGGCATCGAAGAAGGCGAGTTGATCTTGAGCGATACGCTCGAGCTCGAAACGCTCGACTTCCATGAATTGCGTGCATCGATGGAATCCATCGAGTTGGCTGCAACAGGTCATATGGAAAGCGTTCGTGCGCTGGCTGGCGTCGCTGCCGCTGACAACAGCGCGGCCGAAGGGGCGGAGGGTTAATCGATGAGTATTTTCACAAAATTCTCGACGATGATTAAGTCGAACATCAATGATCTCATCTCTCGGGCCGAAGATCCTGAGAAGATGCTGAACCAGATCATCATCGACATGCGGGACCAGCTGGCGAAAGCCAAGCGCGAAGTCGCGGCGGCCATTGCTGACGAGCGCAAGCTCAAGGCGCAGTTGGACGATGAGGTGAAGCAGTCCCGGGATTGGGAGCATCGGGCGATGCTCGCGGTTAAGGAGGGACGCGACGATCTGGCTAAGCAGGCGCTGATCCGCCAGCAAGAGCACGCCGAACGCGCGCGCGTCATTCAGCAGACATGGCAGGCGCAGGCGGGTGAGACGGAGAAGCTCAAGGGTTCGCTCCGTCAGCTCAACGACAAGATCGAGGAGGCCAAGCGCAAGCGGAACCTCCTGATTGCCAAGCAGAAGAGAGCGCAGGCCCAGCGCCGTATTCATGAGACCATGTCTGGTCTTTCAGACACGTCTGCGTTCGAGGCGTTCAACCGCATGTCGGACAAGATCGAGGACGAGGAGCGCAAGACCATCGCGCACTCCGAGGTTACAGAGGCGCTCGGTGGCGACTCGCTCGAACAGGACTTCCTCAAGCTCGAAGCCGGCGGGGACGCTGGCGGTGCGGACGTCGAGGACAAGCTCCTCGCGCTCAAGAGCCAGATGGGGCTTATCGGTGAAGGCTCGGAAGAGGTCAAGCAACTGGAAGCGGGTGACGCACCCGCCGCGGCCCAGGCTGCTCCGGCAGTCCAGGAAGCGCAGGTCGAGGAGGTTTCCGACGAGGAGGCTGCATCGATTCCAGAGGCTGAGTTGCTCTCGGAATTCGAGTCGCTCGGAGAGAACAACGTAGACACCTGATTCCATCGGGTCGTTCACGCGAAAAATGAGGGGGAGCGTTCTTCGGAACGCTCCCCCTTTTGTTTTTACCGGGGCTCGTCATCTTTGGGCGACAACGGCCCGAGTCATCGCGCGGCACTCCTTTTTACTGCACAGGTCCAGCAATGAGCACCGTCTTCCTGAACGGCGAGTTCCTTCCCAAAGAGGAAGCCAAAATCTCTCCCGATGACCGCGGATTTCTCCTCGCCGACGGTTTGTACGAGGTCACCCCGTTCTACCACGGTTCCCCGTTCGGGCTCGACAGACACCTGGAGCGGTTGGAAAAGGGTCTCGCCTGGATGCGCATCGACTATCCCGTTGATGGATTGGAAGCGATGCATCGCCGGTTAATCGCAGAGAACGGACTTGCCGACGCGCCGACATCTTTGGTTTATCTGCAGATCACGCGCGGCGCTGCGCCGCGCACTCACTACTTCCCGAAGGACCCCGTCCAGCCGACGGTCTACGCCTATGCGAAGACCTGGGACCGCCCCACGGATGAGCGTTGGACCGAAGGCTTCACCGCGGCAACTGTGCCGGATCGTCGCTGGAGCCGTGTGGACGTGAAGACGATCGGCCTGCTGCCCAACGCGATGGCTTTCCAGGAAGCGATCGACCAGGGTGCTGATGATGCGATCCTCGTGCGCGATGGAGTGGCTATCGAGGGTGCCCACATGAACGTGTGGGCGGTCATCGATGGCGTGGCGGTCACCCACCCTAAGACCAACCACATCCTACCCGGCATCACACGAGCCGTGGTCCTTGAACTCGCTGCCAAGCATGGGATCGCGCATGAGGAACGCCCGATTCAGCTCGAAGAACTGCGTCGAGCGTCCGAGGTCTTCTACACTGGTACGACCGGCGAAGTGAAACCGTGTGTCCAAGTGGACGGACGGCCGGTGGGCGACGGCACCGTTGGTCCGGTGGCTCGACACCTGTCGGACCTGTTCCGGGCCTATGTCGAGGAGACTAAGGGTGCGTCGGTCGGGACCGAGTAGCGAGGCCGAGCGGATGTCCCGCCTGAGGCGCCTCGCTGTGCTCGCGGTGGCGTTGGTTGCCTGCATTCGACCCGCGATCCAAGCGACGGCCGTGGGTCCGATCGAGGTACTCAAGGCGGACTAGCCTTGAGGCCCCCGGGCCATTGGCGTCAGTCTTCCCTGCGGGGCGGTTCTCCCTCGAACCTGAACCGGACCCGTCGGCCCTCGGGGTCTTCTGCGACGATGAAGTAAGCCGGAGCCCCGGTATTCAGGCCGCCATCCTCGTCGAGTGCTTCACGAGTTGGAATCAGGAACAGGCCTGAGACGTCTAAAGTGTCCTGAGCCTCTGTGAGGCCCATGTCACCAATGTCTGAGATCACACCTGCCTCGAACATGAGCGGCCGGTCGTAGTTGAGCAGAATGTCTGCGGCGAGAGGCGGTACTCCGGGTACCGCGATCGTGCCCCCGACGATGAGTAGATCGGGCACTCGGCGACCGTTGTACGCGAGCGCTTCGTAGTCGTCTGGGCTGTAGTCGGCGTAGCGGCCGGTAGCGATGGCATCGAGCGCACTCAGGATGCCCACGAAGTTCGTCTTTCGGAGATGCTGCTTCTGGGGATCGTCCGTGTACCCGCCCGACTCGATCAACACTGTGCTCGCGCCCCATTGGCCCATGAGATCGCCGAAGGCACGCGGATTGAACGTGTCGTCGTACTTCGCGATTTGACCGCCGACCAGCGGGTCCATCGCCTCGATGATCAACGAGGCGACCTGCATCGCACGGCGTCGTTTCGCGTCGACGTCGCGGGCCTCGTTGAACGCGGGGGCGAGCAGCGCGATAGCGACTCCTCGGTTCGTTGTGCCCACACGGACCGCAGCCCCTTGGTCGTGCAGATTGAATCCGAAGTCGGGTTGGAGGGCGTCGTTTACCGCCTTGAGCGTGCGTCCCTCCGGTGTCTGGAGTTGGCGAGCGTCGCGGTTCACATCGATCCCCTGCGCGTTCCTTCGCTGGAAACGCTCCGCGCCATCCGGGTTGAGCATGGGGACCATGTGGATCGTCGCACCTTGGGCGATGCGTCGGACCAATGGGTGATCACCCCGCTCATGGAAGAACCGTACGATGTCAGCGAGTGACATGGACGCGGTGCTTTCGTTGCCGTGCATCTGTGACCACAACAACACCGTCGTCGGGCCCGAGCCGAACGTCAGATGGCGGATCTCCCGGCCCTCGGAGCTCTCTCCTGCGACCCGCGACGACACGTTGCCCCCGAGGTATGGGGCCACCGCGTCCCAATATACCTCATGGTTGAACCGTCGATTCTCGAGTCCCGCGGCCTTTGTTCCGGGGTACAGATCGATCAACTCGGCGGCGGTGGTGGTGCCGGCAGTCGCGGCATGTGGCTCAGGGCTGGTACTTGCCGCGGGCGCCGTCGATGCAGGTGCGGCACCGGTGCTCCCGCCGCAGGCAGCGAGGAGAAGAGCTCCGAACAGCGCGAGGGTCTTCATCAATTGTAGATCAGGTAGGGGGCACGCAATACTTCGAATGCGGACGTCTGAGCGTCCCACGTGGAGACCAACGCGGTGAAGCTCTCTTCAGCGTCCAGCCCAATCCGCAACTGATCTGTTCCAGCAAGCCGGTCGAAGTGTCCCACACTCCACGACCAATCGTCGCCGGACATCGCTCGTGCCTCGATCAGCATGGCGACCGCAGCTTTCGAGGCATCGTAGTTCGTTGCGGACGGGACCAAGCGGACTCCCGACACTTCCTGGCCTTCGAACTTCCCGTCGCCGGCGTTGGAGGGCGTAAATGTGACTGCCTCGAAGCTGACCCCTTCCAGGTTATACCCGTTCAGGGCCTCGGCGAGGGCGGGGCCGTCTAGCCACGGTGCGCCGATCCATTGGAAGGCTCGCTCGGTTCCGCGACCGACCGACAGAGGCGTGCCTTCAAAGAGACACGTGCCCGGATAGGCCATCGCACTTTCTTGGGTCGGAATGTTCGGGGACGGGGCCACCCAAGGCAGTCCAGTCTCTTCGAAGGTCATGGAGCGCCGCCAGCCCTCCATGGGCACGACCGTGAGATCCACGTCGATGCCGAATTCGCCGACGAACATGCGAGCGAGTTCACCCGCGGTCATGCCGTGTCTCATTGGGACGGGGTACAGCCCGACGAACGTCGAGTATTTCGGATCGAGCACATTACCCTGCACCGCGTCGCCTCGGATGGGGTTCGGTCGGTCGAGAACCACAAAAGGGACACCGTTCTCACCAGCCGCTTCCATCGCGTAGGCCATGGTGGAGACGTAGGTGTAGTATCGAGCGCCGATGTCCTGCATGTCGAAGACCAGAACGTCCACACCTTCCAGCATCTCAGGCGTGGGACGGCGTGTCTGCCCATAGAGTGAGTGGATCGTGAGTCCGGTCTTGTCGTCGATCCCGCTTTCGATGTGAGCTCCCGCTCGTTCCTCACCGCGGATGCCGTGCTCCGGACCGTAGAGGGCCACGAGATCCATATCTGGTGACTCGTGGAGTGCGTCGATCATGCTTCCGAACTCCCGCGGGGCTCCAGCTTCCTGCTCGGAGTCTCGAAAATAGACGCCCGTATGATTCGTGATCAGCCCGACCCGTTTCCCCCGGACGAGATGCAACGAATCGCTGATCAGGACCTCGATGCCGGAGCGAACACCGAAGGCAGCTTCCTGTCCTGTGCTTTCTGCCGCGTCTCCCCCCGGAACGCCGCACGCTCCTAGGGTAAGACACAGCAGAAAAGTGAAGCAGGATTGTGACGTTTTCGGGTAGCCGGTACCTTCTCGACCGTCCCAGACTCGGCGCTGCGCGCGCCCACGATTTGTTCTTTTCATATGGCAAGCTTCGGGGTCGCGTCCGATGGCGTCAACGCAAGCGAATTCCACCAACTCGAGTCGCCTCTACGCGATGCCGTCAATTCAAGCCCGTCCAGATCGACTCACTCCTAGGTCACATAAGGCGTGGCTCTTGGCCCTGGGCCTCGTCTCCTGTGGATCACCCGCCCCACTGGCGACGCCAGAACCGGCCGCGAGCCCGCCCATTCAGGCTGAATCGCCAGCGGTTCAGGACTCCTCAGAGCTCGAACAAAGGCCCTCTGGCCCACCTGTGGAGCCGATGATCCATCCGGAGCCTCCAACTCGGAATCTGGATACCGGAGCCGCATGGGTGGAGCGCACGCTGCGGGAGATGACCGTCCGAGAGAAGGCAGGGCAGCTTATCATGCCTTGGGTGCTCGGAGATTTCGCGCCGGAAGGTTCGGCCAGTCACGATCGTGTCCTCGAGTACATCGAAGAGGAGGGAATCGGGGGTGTGATCATGTCCGTCGGCTCGCCCACCGAGGTGGCCGCGAAGCTGAACGATTTCCAGGTGCACTCGAAATACCCACTCCTCGTAGGGGCCGACCTCGAGACGGGTGCGGGCTTCCGCATGCGAGGGGCCGTGCAGATGCCCGGGACGATCGAACTTGGCGGAGCCACTGACTTTCCTTCCCTCATGGCGATGGGCGCCGCAGGAGATGCGGAGCTTGCCTACACGATGGGGCGTGTGACCGCGGTGGAAGCAAGGGCGGTGGGCATCCACGTGCCGTTCGCTCCGGTTCTGGACGTCAACAACAATCCAGACAACCCTGTGATCAACGTCCGCTCGTTTGGGGAGGATCCAGTACAGGTCGCCCGACTGGGTGCAGCGTTCGTGCGGGGAGTGCAGGAGAACGGAGGCATCGCTACAGGGAAGCACTTTCCCGGACACGGCGACACAGATGTGGATTCCCACATGGCCCTCCCCCTGATCACGCACGACCGCGCTCGGATGGATTCCGTCGAGTTACTCCCGTTCCAGGCTGCGATCGATGCGGGTATGGGTGCGGTGATGACCGCTCACATCTCCGTGCCCTCGCTCAACAATGGACTCAGGGATCCGTCGACGTTGTCTGCCGCGATCCTCACCGATTTGTTGCGGGAAGACATGCACTTCGACGGTCTCCTCTTCACCGATGCCATGGACATGAGCGCCATCGCGCGCCAGCACAGTGCCGAAGAAGCGGCAGTGCGAGCCGTTGAGGCCGGGGCCGACGTCATCCTCATGCCGCCCTCACCAAAGCGTGCGGTGGACGGGATCGTTGCGGCTGTCGAGTCTGGTCGGATTACGGAGTCCCGACTCGACGACTCCGTACGACGACTGCTTGAGACCAAGGCGGGCATGGGGCTCCATGAGGAGCGCACGGTACCCATTGAGGGCGTCTTCAAAAGGGTCGGGATACCGGAGCATCTCGAAGCAGCCGGAAGAGTCGCCGAGGCTTCCATCACCGTGCTCAAAAACGGCGGGAATCTGCTTCCGCTCCGCGGAACCCGAACTGCGCGGGTGATGTCCGTTTCGTACCGACGGGAGTCAGACGTGCTGGCGGGCCGCTACTTCAACCGACGGTTGCGTTCGACCTATCCTCGGCTGACCAACGCGAGCATCACCCGAGACTCCAACGTCGGGGTCTACGAAGGCCTCATGCGCCAGGCTCACCAGCAGGCCCTCGTGATCGTGAGCACTTATGTGACCGCGGTATCGTATCAGGGTTCGATGGCACTCCCAGAAGAATTGGTCGGGTTCATCGAAGATTTGGACGAAGCGGGCATTCCGCACGTCGTCGTGTCATTCGGCAATCCATACCTGGTCACCAGCTTCCCCGATGTCCGAGCCTATATGCTTGCCTGGAGTGGATCGGAGGCCAGTCAAAGTGCGGCCGCCCGTGCCATTTTCGGTGAGTTCGACGTGACCGGTCGTATTCCGACCCGTATACCACCGCTCTTCGAGATCGGGGACGGTTTGACGATTCCGAGCAAGGGAAACACAAGTGGTAGCAACTAATCCGGTGCGCGCCCTCGCGCTCACAGCCCTTCTGTTTGTCGCCGGGTGCTCCGGTCAGACCGGTACAGTCGTGTCGATGCCGTTTGGTCGCATCAATGACCTAGATGACGATGCCCAGGAGTGGGTCGACGAGACCCTCGCGAGCCTCTCCTTGGAGGAACTCGTCGGGCAGCTCGTGATCGAGTGGATCCCCGGTGGCTACGTGTCGCCGAGCAGCCCGGACTTCGAGCCGCTCGAGACATGGGTGGTCACAGACAAGATCGGCGGCGTGTCGCCTTCCATCGGGACGCCGCACGCCTACGTCGCGAAGCTCAACGCCCTCCAGGAGCGGGCCGAGATCCCTCTCCTGATCACGGCGGACTTTGAGAACGGTGGGCCGGGCATGCGCATCAACGGTTCGTATGCCCTCCCATCGATGCTGCCGCAGGGCGGGGGGACATCGTTTCCGCCGACCATGGCGTTCGGAGCGATCAACGACGAGCGCTTTGCTTTCGAATACGGCCGCATCACAGCCATCGAAGCTCGGGCAACGGGCGTTCATCTGCTGTTCTCGCCCGTTCTGGACGTGAACAACAACCCGGACAACCCGGTCATCGCGAGTCGCTCGTACGGAGCCGACCCCCAGCTCGTGGCGCGAATGGGCGTTGCGTTCATCCGAGGGGCGAAGGAAGGAGGAGCCTTCACAACCGGGAAACACTTCCCGGGTCACGGCGACACCTCGGTCGACTCACACATCGGGCTGCCGATCATCCCCGCGGACCGGGCACGCCTAGATTCGGTCGAGCTCGTCCCGTTCGATCGTGCGATCCAAGCGGGTGTCGACGCGATCATGACGGCACACGTTGCGCTGCCGGAGATCCTCGGGGTCGACGGTCCTCCCGCCACGCTCTCGCCTGACATCATGACAGGATTGTTGCGGGCGGATTTGGCGTTCGATGGCGTCTTGTTCACGGACGCCATGACCATGGGTGCGATCACGGATGCGTATGGCATCGGTGAGGCATCGGTCCGCGCTGTTGAGGCCGGCTCGGATGTCATTCTGTCGCCCAAGGATGTGTCAGCCGCGATCAACGCCGTGGTGGCCGCGGTCAATGTGGGGCGTATCAACCGCCGTCGACTCGAGAACTCGGCACGCCGGCTTCTCGAGATGAAGGCCAAGCTCGGGCTGCATCGGAATCGCTTCGTGTCGTTGGACGCCGTAGACGATGTCGTGGGCTCGGGTGCACATCTCGCGTTCGCTGACACCGCTGCTGCGCGCTCCATGACGTTAGTACAGGATGACGCCGGCCTCGTGCCGATGCGAGCTGAAGACCCCGTCCGTACGGTCCATGTGCGGTACGCTCCGTCGACCTGGCTGTGGGCCAACCGCGCATTTTCGGCTGGGTTGCTCTCGCGGGTTCCGAGCGCTCGTGAGGTCCGCATCGACGAGCGCAGCGATGATGCCGCTTACGAAGCCGCCGCGGCCGCTGTCGACGGCGCGGACCGGGTGATCGTCAGCGTTTACCTCCACACACGAGCCGGCTCGGGAGCGGATGCGCTCCCAGAGCGCTTCAGCGGATTGGTGAACTCCAGCGCGCGGCAGCGACCCACCGTGCTGTTGTCGTTCGCCAGCCCTTACCTGGTGCGGGCGCTTCCCGATGTGTCGAGCTACATGGTCGCCTGGGGCGACCGGGAAGTGTCACAACGTGCCGCGGTCGCAGCGCTCTTTGGCGAAGAAGCGATCACGGGCCGTCTGCCGATCCAGATCCCTCCGCTCTTCGATCTCGGACACGGGTTGGATCGAGCCAAGGTTACGACCCGGATTGTGACTCGGGTGGTTGATGACCCGCTCGTTGCCGCGGGAATCGTCGCACGCACGGGTGAGGGTGCGGTCTCGGGCCAAGATCAGACGGTAGCCGATCCGACTTCTGTTGGGATGTCTGCCGAAGGACTCGCGAGAGTCGACTCCATCATCAGGGCAGGACTCGACGACTCCGCTTTCTCTGGCGCGACTGTGGCGATCGGCCGGCACGGACGACTCGTGAAGCTCGACGCATACGGCGAACTCGCTTACGGGAGCGGCCGACCCGCCACCACGACCTCGATCTGGGACATGGCGTCTGTTTCGAAGGTCGTGGGGACCACTACCGCAGCCATGATGCTCGTCGGTGACGGCGCGCTCGATCTCGATGCGCCGGTGGTTCAGTATCTGCCATGGTGGTCCAGAGGGGACGAGCGAAAGAATCGGATCACCGTTCGGCAACTGCTGATTCACCGGACGGGCCTGCCACCTTTTCGTCGATGGTTCTTCGACCACGAAGGGCTTGAGGCCTACAAGAATGCAGCCGCAGACGAGCCGCTCGACATGGACCCGGGTCTCGAGACCATCTACTCGGACATCGGCATCATGACGCTGGCGTGGGTGATCGAAGAGGTATCGGGCCAGACGCTCGATGCCCTCCTCCAAGAGCGACTGTGGGATCCGCTCGGGATGGCAGAGACCCGATATCGACCCGACGCTTCGTTGAAGCCGCGCATTGCCGCGACCGAGGTAGACACGCTCTGGCGTGACGAACTCGTGTGGGGCCGAGTACACGACGAGAATGCGGATGCCATGGGTGGTGTGGCTGGCCATGCCGGGCTGTTTAGCACCGCCGTGGACCTGTCCGTCTTCGCCCAGATGATGCTCAACGGGGGAGCGTCACCAGCCTGTGTCCCCGGTGACGAAGCCGGAGTGCCGTGCCCGCTCGGCAGAGGGGCCGCTCAGCAGATGGTCGACCCCGGCGTTCTTTCCATGTTCACGACCCGTTTCGACGACACGTCGACCCGAGGCTTGGGCTGGGACACTCCCGGAGAGCGATCGTCCGGCGGTGACTACGTGACCTGGAGTGCCTTTGGTCACACCGGGTATACCGGAACGTCCATCTGGATGGATCCGGAACTGGACGTGTGGGTGATCTTGCTCACCAACCGGGTCCACCCGAGCAGGGAGAATTCGAAACATGTACCGCTGAGGCGCGCTGTCGCGGACGCGGCTCTGCTCTCCATCACCGACCAGCCTGTGAGAAAGCGTACTCCGTGACGTTTCTCGACTGGACCATAATCGCCCTCTGCTTCGTGTTCGCCGGTGCCATCGGGATCGCGATGTCGCGGCGGGCTGGGTCACCGTGATGTTCCTCACCGCACCGGAGGATGACGCGGTCCTAGGGGCTTTCTGTCTCTGGGTCCTGAAGGACGCGGCTGGCGTCCGGTAGCTGAGACGTTGGGACTTGCCGGCGAACCGATCGGTGGCGGTCCGCTGAGTTGGCCCAATTGGATCGCTGGGGTCGTCTCGGTATACTCGTCATTGTTTGGAGTCGGCCAGATCATCTTCGGAGCGACCCTGGCGGGTATCGGGTTGCTCCTTCTGGCCGCGGTTTGTTTCTGGTCGATCGGAAGGACTCTGCGACCCTCGCGAAGTTTGATGGGCCCTGTGCCGGGAGTGGCATCATGATTGGAGCGGGACATACGAGACGAGAACGTGTCCCCGTCCGCGTGCTTCCGGATCACGATGCGATTGCCCGGGACGTCGCGGGTCGAATCGCTGATCTGATTCGAACGCGGGCCAGTGAAGACCGGAACGCGGTCCTTGGCCTGGCCACGGGATCGACACCCCTGGGTGTTTACCGGGAACTCATCCGTATGCACCGAGACGAGGGGTTGGACTTTGCCAACGTCGTGACCTTCAATCTCGATGAATACTATCCGATGACGGTGGAGAGCATCCACAGTTATCACCGGTTCATGCACGAAAATCTGTTCGACCATGTGAACATCCCAACGGAGCAGATTCACGTCCCGCGAGGCGATGTGCCGCGGGCCGAGGTAGAAACGCACTGCGCCGACTTCGAGCAGCGGATCCGTGACGCTGGAGGCATCGACTTTCAGCTTTTGGGAATCGGACGTAGTGGTCACATCGGGTTCAATGAGCCGGGATCTGGAAGGGCTTCGCGAACGAGACTTCTTTATTTGGACACCGTCACGCGCTCGGACGCGGCGGGCGATTTCTTTGGCGAGGAGAATGTCCCGCCGGAAGCCATCACGATGGGCGTGGCGACGATTCTGGACGCGCGAGAAGTGGCGCTTTTGGCCACGGGCGAACACAAAGCCGAGGTCGTGCGAAGGTCAGTCGAGGGGAAAATCCACGCAGATGTGGCCGCCACCTACCTACAGAACCACGAGGCTGCCACGGTCTACTTGGATCCCGCAGCTGCCGCGAACCTCACGCGTCTGAGTACACCTTGGAAGGTCGGGGAAGTTGACTGGACATCGGCCTCCGAAGCCGACGCCGTTCTTTGGCTCAGTCAACGCACTGAGAAGCCCATCCTGCACTTGTCGACGAATGACTATCGGGAGCATCACCTGAGCTCGCTCGTATCACGGTACGGCTCCGCGGGGCCGCTGAACGGCCAGGTCTTCAACAGCCTGATCTCGAAGATTCGAGGGAAGAGCAAGTTGCCGAAGAAGGAGGAGGTCATCGTCTTCTCGCCCCATCCAGATGATGACGTCATCTCAATGGGAGGCATGCTCCGGAAGCTTGCGGAGAACGAGAACCGAGTCACCGTGGCCTATCAGACGTCCGGCAACATCGCGGTGTTCGACCACGAGGTCCGACGCTACCTCGATTTCTCAAAAAGGGCGTCCGAAGCGGTAGGTCTCGGTGAACCCGGTGTTGTGAACGAGCTGTCCGGCCGCATTCACCAGAATCTCTCTGGGAAAGATCCAGGAGATATCGACATCGATGACGTTCAGGCGCTCAAGCGGATCATCCGAGAAACCGAAGCGATCGCAGGTCTGGAAGCATCCGGGCTGTCGGCCTCGAGTGGGCGGTTCCTGAATCTCCCATTCTATCAGACGGGAAAGGTGAAGAAGGACCCCATCTCTTCGGCGGACGTGGACATCGTCCTCGAACTTCTGGAGGAGAAGCGTCCCTCCATCATCTTCGCCGCCGGAGACTTATCCGATCCCCACGGGACCCATCGTATGTGCCTTGAAGCGGTTGAGGCGGCGCTCTCCCTGTTCGAAGGCGATCCGCCCGAACTCTGGCTCTATCGTGGGGCGTGGCAGGAATGGAACGTCAATGAGGCCACGGTGCTGGTCCCGCTCTCGGAAGAAGAACTCAGAAAGAAAATCCAGGCGATCTTCAAGCACGAATCGCAGAAGGATTCAGCTCCGTTCCCGGGGCCTGATCCGAGAGAGTTTTGGCAACGGGTCGTGGATCGTAACCGCGGAACAGCAGAGCTCCTGAGGGCCCTTGGACTTCCCGCGTACTATGCCATGGAGGCCTACGTTGCCCTGCGCGACGGCGTCCCCACAGAGACCCCGCACGTTGCCACGGCTTTACTAGGCGAGGGTGTGTCATGACAGGCTTCACCACGCTCGATTTTCTGGTCTTGGTCGTCTACCTGCTCGCCACCACCGCTTGGGGTGCATGGCTCGGGCGCGGCCAATCCGACGCGACCGACTACTTCCTGGGGAGCCGCTCGCTCCCATGGGTCGCGGTCATGCTTTCGGTGGTCGCTACGGAAACGAGCACGCTGACGTTCTTGAGCGTGCCGGGCGTCTCGTACGCCGGGAGTCTCGTTTTTCTGCAGCTGACTCTCGGGTACTTGGCGGGTCGTGTCGCGGTATCCGCGCTCTTTCTGCCCGCCTATTACCGGGGAGAGCTCTCGACGGCTTACGCTCTATTAGAGGATCGATTCGGCCTTGGGGCACGTCGCTTCACTTCCGCCATTTTTATGGTCACGCGGCTGCTGGCCGATTCGGTGCGGTTGTTCGCCACGGCCATTCCGCTGGCACTGATCACAGGCTGGCCGTATCCGGTGTCGATCGCTGTCATCGGGGTGTTGACGGTGATCTACACGTACTTCGGGGGCATCAAGGCGGTGGTCTGGGTCGATGCCGTACAGATGGGGTTGTACCTGCTTGGTGCCCTAGTCGCGCTGGTCGCCATCCAGGTGCTCGTGCCCGGCGGATGGGGTAGTGCATTGGCCGATGCCGATCTCGCCGGCAAGCTCCAGGTGGTCGACTTCTCTTGGAACCTCACAACCGCTTACACGATCTGGGCGGGTGTTCTGGGAGGCGCGGTGTTCACGATGGCCTCGCACGGAACCGATCAGCTCATTGTCCAGCGTCTGCTCACTTGCGGGGATCAGCGATCGGCCCAGAAGGCACTCATCGGTAGCGGCGTGGTGGTGATCTTCCAGTTCCTACTTTTCCTGATGGTGGGGATCGGCCTATGGGCTTTCTACGAGGGGGCCGCGTTCGATTCCACGGACGAGATCTTCGCGACGTTCATCGTCCAGCAGCTTCCGCCGGGACTCACGGGACTCCTGATTGCCGGGGTTTTTGCGGCGGCCATGTCGTCGCTGTCGTCGTCCATCAATTCTCTCGCGTCTGCGACCGCCTACGACTACTGGGCCCCACTGGCCGGAGCGCGCGACGACGAGGTCCGGATTCTCAAGGCTGGAAAGATTTTCACGCTGGTGTGGGCTGCGCTTCTGATTGGAGGCGCGACGCTGTTTATCCCGCTGTCCAAGGGCACGTCAGCCGTCGAAGTGGCTCTCGGAGTCGCGGCCCTCGTCTACGGTGGCCTGTTGGGAGTCTTCGCCTTGGGTGTCCTCACCAAGAAGCCAGGGCAGACGGCCGCGATCATCGGGGTCGTGGTGGGAATCGGGTCTGTGACGCTTCTTCGAGGCGTGATGGCGTGGCCGTGGTACGTACCCACCGGTGCCACGATCACCCTGATCGTCGGGTGGCTCGCGGGCTTCGCGTTTCCTAAACGGTCTGTGTGATGCGGATCGTAGTGGGCGTGGATGGCGGGGGCACGAGCACGCGTGCTGTGGTTCTCGACGAGACGGGCCATGAGATGGCTCGAGCAGAGGGTCCTGGCGCAGTTGCGATCCTGGACGATCCGGGAGCGGTGACCGCTGCAGTGGTATCTGTAGTCACCCGGGCCCTCGAGGATGCGGATGTCACCCTTCCGGTCGCCCTGCTCTGGGCTGGACTCTCCGGTGCGGGTCGGGAGGACGTCCAAGCTGCTGTGCGAGGGTCGCTGATGGAGGCCGATCTTGCCGAGCGAGTGCTTGTCGGCACGGATGTGGAAGCGGCCTTCTCGGACGCCTTCCCGTTAGCTGAGCCAGGCATCCTGCTGATTGCGGGGACCGGCTCCATCGTGTGGGCGAGAAGCCCCCGCGGCGCCATGATCAGTGTCGGCGGGTGGGGGCAACACATGGGCGACGAAGGCAGCGGATATTGGGTCGGTCGTGAGGCTCTGCGGAGCGTGGCCGCCGCCGCGGATGGGCGCGGGCCCGAAACGGAGCTGACCGGGAAGGCTCTCGTTCATTCCGGTGGGCAAGAACCCGGCGACCTGATCGCGTGGGCGGCGGCAGCTTCGAAGTCAGACATTGCCGCACTCGCTCCCATTGTTGCCCAAGTGGCTGATGCGGGGGATGGGGTAGCCGAGCGAATTCTCTCGGAGGCCGTTGAAGAGCTGGTCGCCCACATCACAGCGGTCGTCGAACGATCAGGCCCGTCGCAGAGTCGACCGACGCTTTGCTTCTGGGGTGGGCTCGTGTGGAAAGGAGGACCGCTCAACACACGCTTGAGGGATGCCGTCCAAGGATTGGGTCTAGATATGTCGGACCGCGACCTCGATCCGCCGGCGGGAGCGGCTCGCATGGCGCTCTCCGAACTCGGGGGCACGCCTTAGAGGCTCGGCTTCTTGGGTGTTGCCTGTTCGGCAGACCCGTACCAAGTGATGTGCCGATCCGGCAGGTCGCGAGCGATGTAACCTGTTGAGGCAGTTCACTTTGGCAGGTTATTGGTGGCCTTGGATTGGCACGGCCGTTGCACTTGGCTCTGCGGGAAGTCAATCCATCTCGGACGTCGGTTAGGCCGGCGTTCATGCCCCAAAGGAGCCCATCGTGGCCATCACCGAATACACCCTCCGAAACGCTCGTCCCACGGCCCGGCGTAACCTCGAAGACGCATCGAATCGTTTGTCGCGGTTCTTTGAGGAAGCACCCAGGGACCGGACAGGCTTCGTCCCACCCGTCAGCATCGCGGAGCGTAAGAACGATCTGTCCCTCACCATCGAGCTTCCCGGTGTAAACGAGTCTGACCTGTCCATCGATCTCGAAAACAACGTCCTCACGATTACTGGAGAAAAGGTCGAGATCCGAACCGAGGGCGAGGAGGAAGTCCGCCACCAGGTGCTCGAGCGCCGGTACGGTGCCTTCAAGCGCCGCTTCCAGCTTCCGCGGTCCGTTCAGACCGAAGGGATTGGCGCGCACTTCGAGAACGGTCTCCTCACCGTGACGCTCCCGAAGTCCGAGGAGGCCCAGGGCCGGAAGATCGAGATCGCGAAGAACTAGTTCGCATGGCCCGGTGGAACAAAAGCGGGGTCCGGGCATCAGCCCGGACCCCGCCGCTTTTGTTCTAGATGTTGCCGCTAACCATTCGGATCCAGGATCGCGTCGATGCGTTGGATTGCATCGTGGAAGTGCAGGAGTGTCGCACGGTGTGACATCCCATCCGCACCCGTGGCGAGTTCACCCCGCAGCGCACCCAATTGT
>Ga0302123_10000318_pt1 | contig 39599 bp, 37 predicted proteins | sample CB21_321_MG_FD_203109 | JGI IMG/M metagenome (GOLD analysis project Ga0302123, IMG submission 203109) | Marine microbial communities from Western Arctic Ocean, Canada - CB21_32.1 | ecosystem: Environmental > Aquatic > Marine > Oceanic | place: Canada: Western Arctic Ocean | collected 2017-09-28 | reverse complement strand
GTATCCACTATGTCCCGTATTTCTACATTGTGTAACCTTCCTACGCTCGGTTTCAGAGTTACTTCGTAAGTTACTGTCGCGTCATTCCCACGGTTGCCGAAGGTATCGAAACACCCGACTGAATAGGCCGAGACAGTCGCTAGAGATTCGTTCTGCAAAAGCACCCAGCGTCGATTGTCAGTCAGAACACCCCTTATTGGAGCGGAGTCCCAATTTACCCACCATGCCTCGAACGGAATCGATGTGTTCACGATTCGCGGTGGTGGTGTTGATTTCGTACGACCATGGCAATGCCAGAAACAAATCGGCACAACGAGTATCAGGAGCAGTCTCCGCATTGACGGTCTCACGAAGCCAAGATGACGTGATCGAATGATTCAGATGCCTGCCCCGGTTCCTTTACTTCAATTTGGAGTCGGTGTCGGCCTGCACGCATCAGCTTCGCGGGAATCGCTAGCTTCCAATGATGAGCCGGTGCGAGGTTCGCAAAATGCTTGTGCTCGCCGGAGCGCTGGAGAACCACCGGCGGCGCGTCATCAACGCGAGCCCACACCTCGGCCTGTTCGCTCGCGTCGAAGATATTGACCTCAAGCGCCAAGTTGTCTTCCGCGGACACCCTCCGCGGTTGCCCAACAATCTCACCGACCGCGTCGGACCGTGATTCGGCCGAGCCACGGTACCGATGACTGATCCGATCACCTCGGACATCAAGAACGCGATAACCTCTCGGTTCCCCGCTCACGCCGACTTCCCGTTCTTCCGAGGTCGCCTTCCACCACGTCCCGCAAACGCTGACCGATTCGACGAATTCGATGCCTTTCCGCACGATGCGTTGGTTCTCGTGCAAGTGGCCCTGCAGAACTAAAGACACTCCGTGGCGTGACAAGAGGTCGATAACATCGCCGGCATTTTGAATGATCCAGTGCGGCGACTTCCGCGCAGTCGTGTCGCGGCGCTCGGGATAGTCGGAGACGAGCGGAATGTGAATCGCCACCACCGTCGCCATGCCGTCCGGCACATTCTTCAGGTCTTCCGCCAGCCAGTGCCGCTCACGCGCGGAAACCTCCCCCAACACCTGCTGGTCCCTTTGCGAATCCACCTGGCAGCCGTCAAGCGTGATGTAGTGGACATTGCCGACATCGAACGCATAATAGGTCGGCCCGAACAACTCTTGAAACTCGCCCCGCGGATCCGATTGCTGCATCAGCATCTCATGATTGCCAACACCATTCCGCACGGGCATTTTCAATCGGCTGATCAGTTCGACGTACCGCTTCCCTTCCCCTCTTTGCAACGAGATATCACCACCCATCCAGCAGAAAGCGGGCAGCGGGTCCATGTCGTTGATTTCATCGATCGTCGCCTCGAAGCGGCTGAAAGATTGATCGGCACGTCCGTCGCCCAGGTGGATATCGGTGAGGTACAGCGCTTGATACGCGTTGTCGGATCTCCGCTTGTTAAGCGCGAAGACGGGGCTCTTCGCCGCCGCCATCACCGTGGGCTGGTAGAAACGATCCGCCCAGAACCCTTGCGGCACGGTCACGAAAACGAAGGGGCCGCTATCCGGTCCGACGGGCAACCGGAATTCTCCCGAAGAATCCGTGCGCGTGACACGAAAGCCGTCGGAAACGCGAACGCCCGGGAGAGGCTCGTTGCCGGAGACAACGTGACCTCGAACTTCAGCAGGCTGAATTTCCGCTGCCAAGGCGCGCCACCACGATGGCGTCGCCGCCACCAATCCAACCGCGGCCGCTCGCTGTAAGAATGTCCGTCGATCCATTTCCCCTGCCCTCACCCGTAGACCAGGATACCTGGTTGCTCGTGTCTCAGCGCTTCCATCGGATTGACGCAGGCCGCTCGGCGGGCGGGGAGATAGGCGGCTAGGAGCGAGACAGCGATGATCACAGCACTTCCAACGATCATCGGGGCTGGATTGTCTACTGGTACACCTGCGATGACACTTTCAGCAACGCTTCTACCCAACAACGCCATCGGTACTCCGATTACAATCCCCGCGCAGACCATCCCGAATGCGTCCCGAACTACCATCCGCGTCGCGTCACCCGACGTCGCGCCCAGTGCCATTCGGACACCGATCTCACTCGTCCGGTGCGTCACCGTGTAAGCCAACAAACCGTAAAGACCAATCGCGGCGAGCAGCAACCCCAAACCGCCGAACAGCCCGGAAAGCAGTGCCATCAACTGCTCGGGCACAATCGTCGCATCCATCTGGTCAGCCATGGTCGTAACCTTCGTCACCAGCACACCTTGCAACACGTGGTCCACCGCCCGGCGCACGTCGCCCGTCACGATCGACGGGTCGACAGTTGTTCGAAGGATCAAGTTCCTGCCATGGGATCTCGGCATGTAGATCGTACGGGGTGGTGTTTCGCTCAGATCGTAGTACTTGGCATCACCGACCAGCCCCACAATCTCGTAGGGTGTGTTGTCCGCGTCGAAAGTGAAATGCTCTCCAATCGCTGGACGGTCACCGAAGTAGTACCGCGCCATGGACTCATTGACGATTGCCACCCGACTACGGCTCTCGTCCTGGGGCTCGAAATCCCGCCAAACGAGCAACGGAGTGCCAAGCGTCTCGAAGTATTTCGGTGCAACGAAGTTCGAGAAACGTAGCGGCGCTCATCCGGCACTCCCTGAAAGCCCTTTCCGTTCACGAAACGGGAAGCCCCCGCGCCCAAGAGCGGAGTCACCCCGCCGATGGTCGCCAGTCGCACACTGGGGATTGTCTCGAGGCGCCCTTGGTGAACCGCCAGCTCCACCATTGAGGGGCCATAGCACGGTGCTTTGAGTAACTTCCTATATTGGGTGCCAGCTCAACCGGTCGATGCAACACAAGCGCTAAATCTTTCCGCAGGAGTTTCAAACTCCAACGTCTGACGTGGCCGCCCGTTGAGCTTGCGAGCGACCTTATCCAGTTGCTGTTGAGAGTGTAGCGACAGGTCCGTTCCCTTGGGGAAGTACTGCCGCAGCAGCCCGTTGGTGTTCTCGTTGGAACCGCGTTGCCAAGGGCTCTTGGGATCGCAGAAGTAGACGGCGATGTCGGTCGCCAGCGTGAAGCGCTTGTGATCCGCCATCTCCAGACCTCGGTCCCAGGTCAGCGCCGTGACGACGGTCGCGGTTTGCTTGCCCGACACCTTCGCCAGCATCACGTAACGCGAGTGACGCTCCACTAGCGTCGCGATGTAGCTGTTGTTCGATCCCGCTAACAGATCGCCTTCCCAGTGACCGGGCACAGCACGGTCTTCGACGGCAGCCGGCCGCTCGCGGATCGAGATCAAGTCCTGGATCTGTCCGCCGCCGCGGCCCTTGCGGCTCGCATGACGGGATCGGCGGATCGTGCGCTTCGAACGCAGATACTGCGTCAGTCCTTTCTTGAAAGCCCCGCGGGCTTGGATGAAAAGACTGCGATAGATCGTCTCGTGCGACACGCGATAGAACTCATCTCCAGGATACGTCCGCTTCAGCCAGCCGGTGATCTGTTGCGGTGCCCAGTCCTCTCGCAGCTTCTGTTCCACGAGCCGGCGCAATTGAGGGCGGCACACCAGCCGGCATGGCTTCGGACGCCGCGCTCGCTCCCAGGCTCGCTCATCGGCCTCCGTCGCTCGATAGGCGTCTCCGCCGCCGTTGCGCCGGATCTCACGGCTCACCGTGGACGCCGCACGATCCAGATCGACAGCGATCGATCGCAGAGACTGCCCGCAGGCGATGCCGCGGGAGATTTCTTCGCGCTCGGCCAGAGTCAGTGCCAGGGGCGCGCGGCGTCGCGTTCGCGGGCGAATGCCGCCGTAGCGCAACAGCAAGTAGTACACCGTCGCCCCTCTGTCCAGCACACGAGCGATCTCCTTCGACGACTCTCCCCGTTTCCAGCGATCCCACACCTCCGCCAACTCCGCCGCTGTGTATGCTCGTGGCTTCCTTCTCTGTTTCTGTTTCCTCTGCATCCACCTCACCTTTCCTTTCAGGCAAAGTGTTGCATCGACCTGTTGAGACCACCGTTCGCGCACATTAACCTGTTGACACACTAGAGATCGCCGTTCTAGCCTGTAGCTGTAGCTAGACAACATGTCAACAAAGCGACCTGAAGTTCCCTACGGGACACTCGACCTACTGGTCCTCAAGACGCTGGAATCGATGGGGCCGTTGAACGGCTACCGCATCGCTCGCCGAATCGAGCAGCTCTCGGAGAACCTCCTCGAACTCAACCAAGGTTCGATATACCCTGCCCTACTCCGCCTCGGCCAAAAAGGCTGGATCAAGGCCAAGTGGGGCGTCTCGGAAACGAAGCGGAAGGTCAAGATCTACACCCTGACGAGATCAGGCCGCCGACAGTTAAAGAGCGGCGTCGAAGACTGGGAGAAGACCACCGCGCTTGTCGCCCGCATGCTGGAGGTCAACTCGTGAGCATGCGGCAGTGGCTGGTCCGCTTGCTAGGCATCACAAGAAAAGAACGAATCCACTCGGAACTTAACGCTGAGATCGAGGCCCATCTAGAGGAAGCCGCGCGCGAGTACGAGATATCCGGGATGACACCGAACGCCGCGCGTCGAGCGGCCCGGCACCGCTTCGGCAGAGTAGGGGAAATCAAGGAACAATATCGCGAGCAAAGCGGCCTGCCATCGCTGGAATCACTTTGGTGGGATCTTCGTTACAGCGCGCGGCGGTTGCTCAAACGTCCGGGCTTCACCGCCACGGCGGTCTGCTCGCTATCAATCGGCATCGGCGCGAACACCGCGATCTTCGATAGCCTCCTACTCAAGCCACTTCCCGTCGAAAACCCGGAGCAAATCGTACTCATCAGACCAACCGCGCGACCGGGCACGTTTTGTCGTAGCCACGCGATGGGTGGCGCCTAGCCCGATCTGCTCGTGGTCGACGACGACCACCCACTTCAGCATGGCTCCGATCGAGCAACTGAATCTGTCGTGGCCTTGTCTCGGCCCCAACCCGACGATCATCTACTCGCACGATCGGCCTACAGTCTCGGTCGTCGTGAAGATCAGGCCGGGTCCGTTCCCCTTGGCGGTATCGAAGAATTCGAGATGCTCAAAAACGTGGATCTCTCGAAAGCTTCGCAAGGTTCGGGTCGAACTGCTTATTCAGCAAGTTCAATTTGGTTCCCAAGTTGGCTCCCGTTCCGCTTGGAAGACACAGGACTAAGGGCATGCACATCCCACCGGCGACTTGCTCCAGCTCTTCCTCGCCCATTTCTTCTACCGGTGTCGCTAGAACTTCACGGACTTCGTCCGCTGTGAAGTCGAATCCTCTCGAGGACCCAGCTTTGGCCATCACCTCGGGCATCTCGGTTGCAGTGGCGCTACTCAGCTCACCCTTGATGCCGTCGTCTTCAAGCATCTTTTCGTAAAAACTCGTCAAACTCGCTAGCGACATGAAAACTACCTCCACTTTCTCAAGGAGGCCAGATTATAGCGATATCGAAATGCGTGCGTCAATAGATCAATAGAGCAACTGGGCGACCGGAACAAAGACAAAGACGGGGTTCAGCAATCACAGGATAGTCAGCTATACTTATGGCCTTCTTTGAACCAACACCCCACGGATTGCAATGAAGTGCAGCGACCCACGATTCACGATCCCGGAACTTAGCTATCGCGCCGAGCCTCTCAAATGGCGGACCGTTGTCTGCGTGCCGGATGTGTTCGACCAGGCGGAGATCGACCGGATCCTAGGCTTGGTCGATCCGAAACACAAACAAGACGGGGCCATCGGTAGCGGGGATCTTGATCAAACGATTCGGCGCTCGAGGGTTGCACCCCTTGTCTACGGCCCCACAACCGAATGGGTCTATGAGCGCTTGACAAAGACTACGACGGATGTGAATGGCAAGCACTTCGGATATGATCTGTTGGGGTTCGATTCTCATCTGCAATATACGGAGGTGCCAGAAGGAGGGGTTTACGACTGGCATGTGGACATCGGGCCGCGCAACTATCGTTTCCGAAAGCTGAGCGTCTCGGTGTTGCTCGATGATGGCGATATGTTTACGGGTGGGCATTTGGAGACAGCCCCCGCAGCCACATTCACAACGCGTGGGGACCGGGCCCTGATGACGAATCCATCCCCGGGCACCGCGATCTTCTTCCCGTCTTGGCTACTGCACCGGGTTACATTGGTCAACAGCGGGCTGCGGCGATCTTTGGTCGGTTGGTGCGTGGGACCTTCTTTCTCGTGAGGAAGCCGAGTCGATGACGGATGGCTCGATTGACTGGTCATTCGACCGGCTGCTTGCGCCTTCTACCGTTGAGGGTTTTCTTACGAACCGCTGGGGCCGTGAGCCGCTCCACATCAAACGTGATGACGGCGGTTATTTCGACGGAGCCCTCAGCCTGGAAGAGGTCGAACGCTACCTGTCTCGAGAACAGTTCTTCCAACAGAATCCAGTCCGTGTGCGGACGCCCGAACCTCCCTATGAACAAGATCTCCATACGATCGATGCCGTCTATGAGCATCTGTCGCGGGGCCACACCGTTCAGTTGCTGTCGGCCCAGACTTGGCTAGCACCGGACCATCCCGTCCTGCTGATGGCGCGCGACGCCGAGCAGTGTTTGCAGCACCGAATCGGCACAATCGCCATCTTTGTGTCGCCACCCGGCGAGCAAGGCCTCGCGGTTCACCACGATCAGACCGAGATCATCACTCTGCAGGTTTCCGGATCGAAGGTCTGGAATCTTTATGAACCCGTAGCGCCCGATATCATGCCGGATAAACCCCATGTGCCATCGGGACCACCTCGCCTGGTAGCTGCTGTCAGCGCGGGTGATACTCTTTACGTGCCGCGTGGTCATGTGCATCGCGTAATCAGCCAGGACCAACCGTCGCTCTCGGCGGCGATCACCTTCCAGAGCTTTGCCTGGAGCGCCCTGATCTCTCTGATCTATGAGAAGGCAACGGAGGATGAAGCTCTCAGTGAATCGATCCCCGCACGTGCTTTAGATCACCTGACGGAAGAAGAGATTTCGTCTCGTCTCAAGCGGCTCACGAACCTTGCATCTCAACTGTCGCCGGAGGACGTTCGGGCGTTTCTGCGGGCCAATCGCTATTCGCTGCCGGCGCGGAAGCCCGAGTCGCATCTGAGCGCGACGTTCTCACCCGAGCGCGTGACGGCTGACAGTATCGTGCGTCGTCGCAGCGGCGTAGCGGCACATATCGAACTACAGGACGACGGTGCGGTGATCCGGGCGACGGGGCTGCTGCCGTTGCGGCTGCCGGCCAAGGCCGTGGAAGCGGCGCGCGCGCTGATCGAAGCCGAGAAACCGATCCGAGTTCGTGATCTGCCAAGCCGGCTCAGCGCGGATGCCAAGGGAAACCTTGCACGCAAGCTGCTGCGCCTGGGACTCATCGCCACCGAAACTGACTAGCCGCGGGACGGGGCTAGGACGTCGGAAATGAGGCTAAGCTGGTGGTCAATAACGCTGCGGTCCAGCTCTTGCCACAACCCGTGCGCCGCTTCCATTCCTGACCGCGCAAAGAAATTCGGCAGGTGCCTGCCGCTAGATAGGAAGAGGTCGCGGCTGTCGGTGCGGGTGGCAAAGGCGGGAATGTCGCCCGCCTCAAGTTGGCGCACCTCATCGCAATAGAGTTCCCAGAGTTGCGAGTCGGACCCGAGGTCAATCACTGCCCGCGAGAGTGATTCCCACGTCAAACCATGGACACCGCCGTCTGTCATGCGCTCAGCAGCAGTCGCGCGGTCAATCACGCTGCCGTAGAGCGCTGTCGGTCGAAAGATCCATCGCGTCGCGAGACCCGCAAATGGTTTGAGAAACGGCGGCGGGCCGCTCGTGCGCGATCGAACCGCCAACAAAGTCTCGCCAAGTTCGGAAAAACCACGGCGGAAGTCGGCGCGCCAGCGGTCAACACCGACCTTGTCGCCGCCCAACGTGGGCTGGTTCGGGCGCGATCCAGCTTCCAACTGAACCTTGACGGGTTGCATACCATCCGTATTGACATGCTGCCAAACAAACGCCGTTTGGCTCTCCCGAACATCACGATCGAGGGTGACCCCGCCCATCGGTTCGCGCAAGCCGTTACCGAGAAGCGCTTCGTAGGGGAGAAAAAGGGTGCTCCTCACGTCATACCGGTCGACTTCCCTGGCCGGTTGGGCGGACCAGGCAAGGTCCGGAAGAAAGAGGGTTTCGAGATCAATCAGGACGGGAGACTCACCTGCCGCAAACACGTTGTCGGCCGTTAGATCCCCGCCGCGCAGCATCCACGCTAGGAAGAGGAGCGCACCCGCGCGATAGTAGAATTGTCGAACTTCGCTTTCGCCGCGGCAGTCTGTTGAGTGCAAGGTCTCCATCCAGCCGTGGTCCCCGCAATCGATGAAAGAAGGAACGCGCAAGTCCAAGCCGTTGCTGCGCTCGTTGATCCAGCCTATGAAGGTATAGAAGGTGAGGTCAATCGCAATCGAGCGTGGTTTGTAAACCACGGAGTAGCCGTCCGCGAATTCAACGACCTTGACCGTACGCCCACCACGATGCGGATCCGATAGATCGTCTTTGATCTCAACGATGTCAGCGATACCACACCGACCTTCGAAACCATGACGCCGCGCCCAGCCTTCAATCACTTGGCGGTCGGCTACGAGGTGGTTGAGAAAGTCAGCCGTGGCGAGGCTCCAGTTGCGGATGCCCGTTGCGAGCCTACGCGCCAAGACGGGATAAGCCTGCGCGATCCCGCAAAGCTCTTGATCGAGAAGATGCTGAACAAAGGCGCTGTAAAGGTGACGACTGCCGGGTGCTGTTTGTTCACCAAGTGTGTCTTGTGACTTGGCGTCGCCGTTCGAAGCTATGAACTCCGCACCGAGGACCGACTCGGTCAAACGGTTCAAGCGATCAATCAGCGCCTGGTTGAGCCCTCGGCGCGAACCACTATTCATGGTGTTCCATGCAGGGGTTGCGTCGGCGGCCAAGCGTTGGGCCGTGTTCACGAAGGGAGCAAGAACCTCAATGAAAGGAACTGTTGGGGGCAGGTTCACCACGCCGGTTGGCGCGGTCGCTGCTGCATCCATGGCCATTTGATAGATAGGGGCCCAAGCGACATCGGAGCAGCTAGCCTGGGGAGCCACCGCTCGCATGGCCGCGGCCGACGATACCCCTTGTGCCTCGAGACGCTTGCTGAGGAGTCGGGTGACGCCGCCCAGACGCTGTTGCCAAATAATCAGGCGCTCGCTTGCGGCGGCCCGATCACTCGATGAATCGTGAGGAGGAGACTCTGCGTTCCCGCTCAAGCGCTCATGCCACGGTGTTGCCCGGCGAAGGACTTCCTTGGAAAGAGGCGGCGCGGCACCGGAAGGCTTGTTGTCGCTCGACACTTCGTGATTCCTATCGTCTACCAAAACGGAGGTGGCGCGAGTTGACCGGGGCTTTTTGGTTGATCAAGCAGTCCTAGCGATACGGGGATCTGGCAGAGTCTGCCCGGAGCGAAATGCGGCTGCCAGGGCCGGAGTCCGGGCGCCACAACTCTGACAACGGGAACTTGGATTGCCGGGACGGTTAGGTCGACAACGGTCGGCTGCACTCCGTTCGCAGCCAAACATTCGGTTACCTGCGCGATCCCGTCGCTGGGATCGTGTTCAGGCTTGGTGCTGACAGGATAGCGGCATCCCGCATCCGCGGGCACGAGCGCCGGCCAATCATCGAGTCGCCCGGTCTCGCGCCATCGGGTGGCCTGTCTAGACGCGCCAAGCTGCTCTGACGCCTTACCTGTTGTGTTGGGGTCGGCGCAGACGGAAGGCCACAGCTCCAGGATGGACTTTCGTACGGCCTTCTCGACCGTGAGCGCCGCCCCGAATCCGATCGCGATCGCTTCGCAGGTCTGGTCCTTACGTTGGGAGATGGCGGCTACAACCGGGACGCCAAGATCGAACGTCAGATCGAGCAGCCAGAGATGCCGTCCCACACGCGCAAGTGCGGCCGAGGCAGCCTGGACCAATGAGCCGCCTACGCTTCCAACGTCAATCTGTGGCCGAGGAAGTTGGTTGTACCACCAAATCGCAACCGCATCGCGTTCTATCAGTTCGAGCAGAGCGCTGAGGGTTGCGTGGTCACGCGTCGCGCCGGCCGCCAGCCCATTCGATGTAGTCGCAAAAAAGGAAGTGTCCGTCTCGAACGTACCAGATAGCCAAGTGGATCCTGCGGGAATCCATATTTGGTTCGCTGCGACAAGCGACGTGCCGGCGATCCAGTCAATGGGGAGATCCGGCGGGAGCGCTGGCCGAGCCGCTGTGGGAACGTTGAGTTGAATCTGAGATGGATGAACATGTGGCACTCGCCCCATTTCGAGGACGCTGGCACGCCGTTTGTTCGATGCGATGTCATGGGGGGCGCCGGACCATCGCTCGATCGCCTCAGCCACGGCGTGAGTCAGTGCCGCATCCGCGGTTTCACCCGCCGCCACAGCCCCTGATTCGAGCAGCACCTTCAGCAACTCATCGCTAGGATCAATCACAGGGAGCCCTTGCGTTGCGCGTGCTACTACGATGCGATCGGTCAGGTCAAAGTCGCCCATGCAAGCCGCTGATCGAACGATTCCGACGACGGGTTCAACATGTTTGAGTAGATCGCGCGGGCCAAGTGGGGAGGAATCCGAATCGGCGGTGTAGGCGCGAAGTGCCTTGTCAGGACGAGAGGAGCAGGTGCGGCAGCTTGGGTCGTTGTGGACACTGTGGAAACTGGGAACGAAATCGGGGTACGCAAGTCGTACAAGGGTTTGGCCACAGTCTCTCGGTGGCTGAGAACTCGCCGGATCCAGAGCTTTTAGCAACTCTTCGTAGGCCGAGCCCTGCAAGAGTTGCGCGACCGCCAGCGGTGATTGCAACGACAGCAGGGCATGGCGTTCAGCGTAGGTCTCGATGGGACGATTGGCCGCAAGCCGCGACAGTAGGCATTCAAGGCAGGGGCCTTCTGGACTGAATAGCGGCGTCACGAGTGTTTCGCCGGGCCCAGCCGTGACCACTACATGGTCGGACGCTGATTCAATCAGCCGGCTGCACGCTAACCGAAGCGCCGGGGATAGCAGACTACCGGCGACCAGGATGTAGCGACCAATGCGCTCGGGTGGCAGTTGTTTGAGTAGATTGCAGTGGAGGTCTCTCGCGAGCGCTCGCGAGAGAGGACCTTCACCGACAACGGTCCAGCCCGCGGCGCGGTATGGATGACTCCCCTGACGTTGAGTGCTCTCGTAGTCAGCCGGCTCAATCTCGACCGCGATGCCACGTTGGTACAATCGCCTGACGGCCACCGCGAGTGCTGTTGGTTCAGGCCCGTTTTCGCCGGGCGACGCCCCAGCGAGTTGCTGCAGGGCATAGACAAAGGCTCGACCTGAGAACCTGATTGAGCAGCCCGCATGCAGGACGATTGCCCTTTCCTGGGTCATGATGTAGGCGCCTGCCTCTGGGGAGAGCATAAGCCGATCTTGACCGGGGCTGTCTCTTGAGTCTTGTTTTTCGCTGGTAGACACTCGATTACTAACAATGAACGGAGCGGGCAACAGGGGACAGTATAGTGCAGCCGAGCGTGAGAGGGGACGCCTCGATCGGCTGTACGGGGGGGAGATCCTTCACGTCCGGGCCACGGCGACGTCGGCCCTTGCCGCCAAGCAAGTTCGCGATGATCTTGCCGGCCTGCTGCCGAGCGAGACAGATCCGCGTGACGCGGAAGGAACGCTGGGACTGGCAGCCTTTACGAAATGCCTGAGGGGTTATTTGAGAAGCGTCCGAACCCGGCCTGAGTGGAGGACTTGGATCCCCGCGATCGTTGAAGAGGCCGGGCTGCCGCTTGCGACATTGCGCTTTGACACGCCGAATCTTCGGGTCGTGTTAGCGCGTCCGGAAGACAAGGAATACTCGGATGCCGTTTGCTTCGCGCATCGAGATACATGGTCCGCACATCATCAAGCCCAGATCAACTGGTGGCTGGCTGTGTACGATACGCCCTGGGAGGCTTCGATGGCCTTCTTTCCGGACCTGTTCACACATCCGGTTCCGAATAACTCAGAAGAAGTGAACTATGCGGAAAGACGCTTCCTCGACTTGATCGGCAGGGCCTCGGAAGCAGAGCGGCCCTCGCCGCGGGCAAGCGGGGACTTCGATCGTTCGGCGGAGAAGCGTATCCCCACCCTAGCCGGCGATCTGCTTGTTTTTTCGGCGGCTCAGTTGCACGGGACACGGCCTAATACAAGCGGCCGAACCCGCTTCAGTCTCGACTTTCGAACCGTGCTTGCGGACGACGCTGAACGGAATAAGGGTCCGGAGAACGTTGATAACAGGTCGCAAGGTAGCACCTTGATGGACATGCTGAGAGTTGAAGTTTGATTCGTGGGGCCGGGGGAAACGTGATCGGCTAGATGACGAGTTTGCCGTCTTTCACAAACGTCAGATAGCTGTCGAGGAATCGGGTTCGCATGAGGAATCCAAGCCGCCACGGCCTTGGGTGGCTTGGAATCAGGAACGCCCCCATGCGCACTTAGCGGGCGCGTGGGGCCCCGGCTGGAGCCAACCCACTTGAGATCCCCCCGCTGCTTTTTGCTAACCTTGTGACTCGCCCCCATTCTCTGCACTGAGGGACACTCAATGAAGAACGAGCAGGACATCATCGACCTGAAGTCAATTAGCCGCCGTGATCTGGTTCGCAAGAGTGCGAAGGCGGCATACGTCGTGCCACTGGTGTTGGCGGCAGTCAATGCGACCGAACGGCCCGCCTTCGCACAGTTTTCTTGTAACGATGACGCCGCTAAAGGTCTTGTTCCATTTGACCCGTGCGATGGCTGACCGCATAGCCCGAGACCCCGCCTTCTCGGCGAGGGCTTCGTTGACAGTACCGACCGCTTCTTCGGGTTTCCGAAGGACCGCTCCGGCGTTAGCTCGGCACCGCAGCAGCTTTGTGGTCATCGGTCAGGTTGGCTAGAAAACGCCCCCTCGTTGACTCTCAGCGTTGCCGCTGCGGAGACTTCTAGGGCTTCCAGGTCTTTCCTGGTACGGGCTCCTCGCTCACCCTACGAGCTCGACTCGATCAACAGCTGGTACAAAGAGTTCCGCTACCGCGAGCAGGTCTAGCCCCCCGACATCACCACGTAGAGCTCGTCCACAAATAGGTGCTGGGATATCAGGTTCCCAGCAGCGATCCGCCGACAGCAGCCTCAGCTTGGCTAAGGAACGACACTCGGACACATGACGCTCTATTTGGGGAACCGGCAGTCCAATTCCCGAGTCCATCGCACCCACTTCCTGCTAAGCTCGTCAGCCGGAGTCGAGTGTGCGAGCAGTGATTCAGCGGGTCAGCGAAGCAAGAGTACAAGTCGAGGGCGAGATCGTCGGTGAGATCACCGACGGCCTGTTGGTGCTCCTCGGCGTCACTCACGATGACGACGAAACCGACGCCGCGTATCTAGCCAAGAAGACCGCGGGGCTCCGCATCTTTGAGCACGGCGACGGCAAGATGAACCTCTCCGTCACCGACATCGCGGGCCAAGTCCTCGTTGTGTCGCAGTTCACGCTGTTCGGCGATTGCCGCAAGGGCCGCCGCCCAAGCTTCGCGGACGCGGCCCCGGCCGATCGAGCGGACGAACTCTATCAGAGCTACGTCGGTTGCCTGCGGGCGGAAGGGCTGCGGGTCGAGACCGGCGTCTTCCAGGCCATGATGAAGGTCGAGCTTTCAAACGAAGGACCGGTAACGATCCTTCTGGATTCTAAAAAGCTGTTCTAGGACTTTCAAGATCTCTCTGAGCGGGTGCACCTACGCGACTCCTACTCGCCGTGGGTTTGCCTGCCGGTCTTGAGGGAGCGCCCCTTCCAAAACTCGTCGTTCGGAGGAATCTGGTAAATGAAGATGGACTTGCCGACTTTCTCCATTGGCTCACGACCCTCCAGGTCGGCCATCGCGAGTCGAAGTGTTCGTCATCGCGTTTCGATGGTCGGCGGGCTAGCTTTGCCAAGAAGATTCGGAGACGGGAAGGTAGGTAACGAAAAGATGTGGCGGTTGGTAGTCCATCAAGGCGTGCTCTCTAGAATAGCGAGACGCGTTCCTCTCTTCATCCAGAACGGGTCGGGACGGGCCGCTAGCCTAGATCTAAGAGGCGTGCGAGACCCAACGGTTCCGAAATAGGACCGCATAAGCCCAAGGCGCCACGAACGTCACCAGCATCAGGACACCCATCAAGCGGCCTTCCGCCAAGTTGTAGTCCGCCGTGAGCACCTCCCAAGGGTGTCCGACGATGAAGTGGAAGAAACCAAATTCAAAGGTGGCCGTGAGCGCGACCCAGAACGCGCCGACAAACACGGCCCGCCCCGGCGACACCATCGTCCGCGAAATGAACCGGCGCGCGAATAGCGCGATCACGACGATGGCCGCCGCCGAACCAATCTGATGAGCCGGCAACTCACCGATCACGGGACGAAGAAATAACTCACGAAGCGTGCCCAGGCAGAACATAGCCACGAGCATTGCGAGCCAGTAGAGCAATACCCGCCCGACGATCGACAACACGCGATCCGCCATTGCGATCACCTCCGTGCTCAATCATCAGAGATGCAAACGGATCACCAAATCGCCGAGCTGGGCCTAACTAAACGTAAGTGCGCTGATTACGCGTCCGTCGGCGGACCGGCGGCGAAGATCTCCTCCAGCGCTGCGATCAACTGGTCGATATGCCCGGGTTCGATGATGTAGGGCGGCAGAAAACGCAGCACGCTACCAGCGGTGCAGTTCATCAGAAAGCCCTTGTCGGCCATGGCCGGTACGACGGACTTGCCCGATACCGTCAAGTTTAGGCCGCGCATGAGGCCGCGTCCCCGGACTTCACTGACGAAGTCGTACTTGTCGACGAGTTCGCTCAGCCGCTTGTCGAAGTGTGCGCCGGTCTTCTGAATGTGCGGCCGAATTTCGTCCAGCACGTCAAGCACTTCCAGCGCGATACGACATGCCAGCGCGTTGCCCCCGAACGTACTGCCGTGCATACCCGCCGACAGCACATCGGCCGCACGGTTCGTCGCGAGCACCGCGCCGATCGGGAGGCCGCCCCCGAGTGGCTTGGCGACAGTAACGATGTCCGGGCAGATGGCCTCGCCACCTCCATCATTCCAAGCCTGGAATGCGAAATACTCGCCGGTGCGGCCAAGACCACACTGGATCTCGTCGAGGATCAACAGAGCGTCATGTTTCCGCGACAACTCGGACGCTTTCTGTGCGAATTCTCGAGTAATCTGAACGATGCCGCCTTCGCCGAGAATGGGCTCAAACATGATCGCAGCCGTCTTGTCGCTCACGGCCGCTTCGAGTGCCTGCACATCGTTCGGGTCGACGAACTTCACGCCGGGAATCAGCGGCTCGAAAGGCTCGCGGTACTTTGGTTGTCCGGTGACGGCGATAGCGGCGAGCGTACGGCCGGCAAAGGAGTTGTTCAGCGCGACGATCTCGAACTTGTCCGGCGACTTCGAACGCCCATAGCCCTTCGCGATCTTCAACGCCGTTTCGACAGACTCGGCCCCGCTGTTGCAGAAGTATGCCCGGTCGAGCCCGCTGAGCTTCGTGAGCTTCTCCGCGAGCGGCCCCTGGAACGGGTGCGCGTAAAGATTCGAACAATGCATCAACGTGCCGACCTGACCACAGATTGCCTTGAGCACGCGCGAGTGGCCGTGACCGAGTGCATTGACGCCGATACCGGAAATGAAGTCGAGGTACTGCTTGCCCGTGTCGTCGTAGACATGGCAACCCTGGCCCCGCACGAGAACGACCTTCCGCTTTCCGTAGTTCTGAAAAAGATGGTTGTCCTCGAGGGCGCCGATCGTTGCGGCGTCGTGGCCGGAATTGTCGCTCATCACAAATACCTCTCTATTAGGAAATCGCTGTTGGGGAATCGAACTGACGATTGTAGCTTCGCGAAAGAAGTGTCGCCAGCGTCGGGATTCCGTCCTCTCTAAACGAGAACGGTGAAGGTGGCTTCTTCGCGTTGCACGGGCCGGTACAGGGTGTCCCGCTCGACCGGTTCACGGCCGGCTTCCCGGATCAGTCGCAGCAGGTCGTCCCGCCGCAACTCTTGGGAGGTGGTAGCGCCGGCGTCGTGGTAAATCTTCTCCTCAACGACGGTGCCGTCGAGATCATCAGCGCCGAAACGTTGCGCAATCTGCGCGACCTTCGGCGTCATCATGATCCAGTAGGCCTTGATGTGCGGGAAATTATCGAGCAGCAGCCGCGCCACCGCGATGTTCTTGATGTCCGCGAAACCAGTGGTCGCCGGCAAATGCTGCATGGCCGTATTCGCTGGATGAAACGCCAGCGGAATGTAAGTCTGGAATCCGCCGGTCTCATCCTGCAACGCGCGCAGCCTCAGCAGGTGGTCGACGCGATCCTCGTCGGTCTCGATGTGGCCGTAGAGCATCGTCGCGTTCGACTTCAAGCCGAGATTGTGTGCGATGCGAGCGGTCGAGATCCATTCTTCTCCGTCGATCTTGTGGTCGCAGATGATGCGACGAACGCGCTCGTTGAAGATCTCCGCACCGCCGCCGGGAAGAGAGTGTACACCCGCATCCTTGAGGCGTGTCAATGCTTCTTCAATCGAGACCTTCGCGCGGCGAGCCAGATAGCCGATCTCAACCATGGTGAACGCCTTGAGGTGAACGTGCGGATAGCGTTCGCGCAGCCCGGCGATCATTTCGCAGAACCAATCGAGCGACAGCTCCGGGTGCAGTCCGCCGACGATGTGAAACTCCGAAACAGCCTCGACGTAACCCTGCCCGGCCGTTTCCCATACCTGCTCAAGCGACATCGTGTAAGAGTCGGGATTGCGCGCCTGGCGGCCGAAGGCACAGAGTTTACAGGCCGCTACACAGACGTTCGTTGGGTTGATGTGGCGGTTGACGTTGAAGTAAGTGGTGTCGCCGTTCAACCTCTCGCGAGCGATGTTGGCGAGGTAGCCTAGGCCGAGCAAATCCGGCGAGCGGAACAGGGCGATCCCGTCGTCGAAACTCAGGCGCTCGTCGGCGATCACCTTGTCGGCGATGGGACGGAGCAACGGATCGTCGAAATGGGGTTGCATGGCGGCTACCGACACGGACGTGAATCCGGCCCAAAATCAGAGAATAGCACGTGCCGGTGATTGCCCTGTTTACGCACATTCACCGCGGTCGCGGCTTGGACCCCTGTGGTAAATTTGGAATCGAAATGCGCCTGACGTGGATCATCCTGCTGGTGGTGTCGAGCGCGGTGGCCGCCGACCGTCCCGGCCTCGAGCCCCTTACCCGTCCGCCTGACCACCCTGCCGACAATCCAGGGACAGCGGAAAAGATCGCGCTGGGCGAAATGCTCTTCTTCGACACGATGCTTTCGCGGGGAGGCCGCCGCAGTTGCGGAACCTGCCACAAGCCGGTATTGCTTTTCATGGACGGGCTGAGCCGCGCTTGGGGCCTGCATGACATGGAGTTGCGCCGCAAAACACCGGGGCTACTGAACGTGGGCTGGCAGCGTTCGATGTTCTCCGACGGACGCGTCAAGACGCTGGAGGAGCAGGCATCAAAACCACTCGAAAACCATCTCGAAATGGACTTTGAACCCGAGGCGGCGGCGGAGCGTGTCGCGCGAGATCCTGCCTACAAGCAGTACTTTGAACAGGTATTTCCTGGAGAACCCATCGAGTTCAAGTTGATCGCGAAGGCCATAGCCGCTTATGAGCGGACGCTCGTGTCCTACGACAGCGACTTTGACCGCTATCTACTGGGCAACGAGACGGCGCTCCAACCCGAAGCCGTACACGGCATGGATTTGTTCGCGGGCAAGGCGGGCTGCGTTCGCTGCCACAACGGACCGCTTCTTACGGATCATCAGTTCCACTACACCGGCGTGCCCGAGATCTCGGGCGGCACGCCCCATGGCACAAAGCACAAAACGCAAGGCCTGCGCGACGTGAATCGCCGCTCGTCATACATGCACAATGGCCACTACCTCAAGCTGCGTCATGTGATCGATCACTACGCGCGGGGCGGTTCCGCACCTGAGGGGCTCGCGCCCGAGATCGAGCCCGTCGACTTAAGCGACCAGGATAAATCGGATTTGATGGCATTTCTGCGCTCACTGAACGGCCGCGTGATGAGCACGCTCGATGGCTCCCCCGGCACACCGGATATCTTCGACGTCAAGCCGGCGGAGAGAAGCGACAGGTCAGCCGAAGCAGACGATCCGAGCTATGTCAACAAGCCCACTGCCACACAGGACCCAAGCTACGCCAATAAGCCGGCCGGTGCGCAAGACCCGAGTTACGTCAACAAGTAGCCCGGAGCTTCAAAGTCTGTGCAAGAAAGACGCGATGGAAATGTAGTGGCTCAACATGCCGTGCCCAGGCCCCAGCGGGGCGATACAATTGCACTCCTTCAGGCGTCTGGGAAAGCATCCTGACAAACCTGCGCCGACGCCCGCACTTCTTCCACTGGCACGATCGCACCCACGCCGACACCGGGACAGTTTTGACTTAGATTCTTCCAAGCGCGCCGATGGCGAACGTGTTGCGGCCAGTAGGGGAACGTGCGGCACTGTAGCGGCTTGACTTCATGAATCGAGCAGCCTTCTTCGAGCAGAAAGTGGCAGGCCTTATCTTTGGGGGTTTGTAACTGCAGGTCGCCGCTGCCGTCAGTCTCGCAGTACGCTTCACGGAACTCCTCCGGGCTAGCCTGCAAGTAGGCAGCGATCCGCTCGACGTCGTCTTCGGTGAGATAGACCTCGCCCGGTTGAGTACAGCAATTAGTGCAACCAGTTTGGCACTCAAAGCGGAAGTTGAAACGTCCGATCTCCACCTCCTTCTTCACGATCGGTCTCCGTTAGGAAGTCTTCTGAGTTTCCCTGTCACGCGGTAGTGTCGAACCTGTTCCCGGAAGCGTGTCCAGATAGCGTCAGGGCTCCACGACATGGCCCAGGGAGGAGTCTCGAGCACCAGCGCATCAGAGCCATCCCGATAGAAAGCTCGATCGATGCGCAACCGCCGCAAGCCCAGCCGCTCGTACAGTGCCTGCGCCTCATGGTTATCAAGGGCGACCCTAAGCTGCAGTTTTTCGACGCCCATCCGCTCAAGTCGTTCCGTACAAGCCGCCACCAGTTGTGAGCCAAGACCTTGGCGCCGATGTAGCGGCAACACGTCCAACGTCAACAAGCTCCCTGTCACTCGATTGACTTTGCGATAGACCGCAAAACCCGCGATGTCAGCGGCCGGCGTTTCCGCTACGATCGCACCCGCATCCGTTCGCAACGTCTTGCTCAGGGAATCACGGCTGAATGCGATTGCCGGTGGAAAACACTGCTGCTCGATCGATGCGATCGTATCCAGGTCTTCGGATCGATAGTCGCGCAGCTTCATGGCGGCCGCCAACATCGCTAGACCGTGAACGTCTGGATGCTTGTCTGTATTTCCTTACGTGGCAGCAGCGACGACCAATACGCAACGACCTCACGCACCGGTGGACGGCCATCGCCGAAACCTGTCGCCGTCGGGGGGCCGTTCAGAACCAGCGGAATCAGTTCACGTGTAAAGCGGTCGACGGCGGCGCGGTCTTGCCCACGGACGCCAACACGAAGCTGCACTTCCGGCGGGTCCGGGTTCGCCGCCGCCGCACCCGCATGGCAAGCGTCTACGCCCAGTAGTTCCGTGTGAATCTCGTCGAACGTGAGTCCCAGGTCCGCGAGCCGTCGCCGAACAACCCTATCCGCCTCCTCAGCCTTGGCGATGGCGTCGGGCCAACTGTAAACCAACGTCCCGATCGCTTTCCAGCCCGCGGAATAGGTGATCGATGTCTTGAGCGTCGGCGGACGATGCCTACCGCGAATGCCGCTCACGCGCACCCGATCCGGCCCGGCGTCTTCGAGTTGGACACTCGTGAAGTCCGCCGCACAGTCGGGCGTGAGATAACTCGCCGGATTGCCCAGCTCGTACAGAAGTTGCTCCCGCACCGTACCAAGACTGACACGGCCACCCGTTCCAGGATGTTTCGTAACCACGAAAGAGCCGTCGGGCTCCGCCTCGACAAGCGGGTACCCAATATTCGCGAAGTCGGGAATCGACTGCCAATCGAGCTGGCAGTTGCCGCCGCTCGCTTGCGCGCCGCATTCGAGGATGTGTCCCGCGATCGTACCGGCGGCAAGTCGGTCCCAGTCTTCCGCGCCCCAACCGAACTCGTGGACCATCGGCGCAAGCGCAAGCGCGGTGTCTGTCGAACGTCCAGCGATCACGATCTGCGCGCCGGTCTGCAATGCTTCAACCAACGGGAACGCGCCCAGATAGACATTCGCACTAAGGATTCGATCGCGAACCGTCTCAATCGATTCGCCGGAATCCATATCGTCGAATGAGACCTCACGGCCGGTCATCTCGTCGAGCCGGTCGAAGATGTCGTCGCCATCGATGACCGCAACCTTCGCGCCCTGGAGACCGGCATCGCGAGCCGCCTGCACGACTGCTTCGGCGCAAGCGCCGGGGTTCACCCCGCCGGCGTTCGAGACGATCTTGATGTCTTTCTCGATGAGTTGCGGAAACAGCCGGGCGGCAAGCGTAACGAAGTCCCGGGCGTATCCTTGAGTGGCGTCGCGCTCCTTCTGCTTCTGCAGAATGGACATCGTCACCTCGGCCAGATAATCCAGCACGAGGTAGTCAATCGGACCGCCTTCAACCTGGCGGATCGGGGCTTCGAGCCAGTCCCCCCAAAAGCCTTGCCCATTGGCGATGCGCAACGGAGATTTCATCGGGTGGCCCGTTTGGACTCGAGACTACTTGTTGGGTCAGCAGCGTGAATCAACGGGACCAAGAGCATCCGCCCGAGCTCCCGTTGTCACACCGCAAAGCAATTTACTTGCCCAAGATGTCGAACGTCGAAGTGCCGCGTACGCGAACTTTTTCATAAGCTGCGACCCATTCCGCGTGGGCAGGATGGTCGGCGTAGACGCCGAGAGCATCCGCATCATCGAACTCCATGCAAACGCCATACTCGCGAATGCTTTTGTCGCCGCTGGAGTTGAAGTTGCTGTAAGGGCGGCGCAGCTTGCCGTGCCACACCTTGTTGAAGCCGGGGATCTTATCCGGTAGAGCGTCGGTCGCTTCGCTGAAAGCTTCCCAGTCGGCATCAGTCGCTTCGGCGACCTGTGTGAAGTAGAAGCAGTGCATCAGCTTCTTCTCACCGGCGGAAAGCGTATTGCCGCTAGCGAGAAAGAGGGCGACCAGTACGGTCGTCATGGCGAGAAATCGGCGCATCATTGTACTCCTTGAACCAGCAGAAATTTAAGTCTCGGCTCTTAAGCCAGGAACGATCGATTGTATCAAGTCCAGGCGGATCGCCTGGACTCAATTGGCCGCCTCGATTGCCTCGACCGCTTCCACCCGCGGGTTCTCGGCCAGCCAACGCTCGGCGTCAATCGCCGCCATGCAGCCCGTTCCAGCAGCCGTGACAGCCTGCCGGTAGACGTGATCTTGCGCATCGCCGCTTGCAAAGACGCCGGGGATGTTGGTGTAGGTCGAGTCCGGCTTGGTCTGGATATAGCCCAACTCGTTCATGTCGAGCCAACCCTGGAAGATCTGAGTGTTCGGCTTGTGGCCGATCGCGACAAAGAATCCACCGACATCGAGCTTCGAGGTCTCGCCCGTTTTGAGATTCTTCAGAGTGACGCCTTCGACTTCCTTCTCGCCCAAGACGTCTTCGACAGCGGTGTCCCATATGAAATGGATCTTCTCGTTCGCCTTGGCCCGCTCCTGCATGATCTTCGAGGCTCGCAGCGAATCACGTCGGTGAATGACGTGTACTTTCGTCGCGAAGCGGGTTAGGAAGAGCGCCTCCTCCATCGCGGTATCGCCACCGCCAACCAGCGCCAACTCTAGATCTCGGAAGAACGACCCATCGCACGTCGCGCAGGCCGACACGCCGTGGCCGAGCAACCTCTTCTCATTCTCAAGTCCCAGATAGCGCGCCGACGCGCCGGTCGAAACGACCACGGTGTCCGCCAGAAAGGGCTTCTTCGCGTCGACCAGGAGTCGGAACGGACGTTGTGAAAAGTCCACGGATGTAACCGTGCCATAGCGCACGTCGGTCCCGAAGCGCTTTGCCTGCTCTTCGAACTTCATCATCATGTCGGGCCCCATGACGCCCTCGGGGAAGCCGGGATAGTTCTCGACATCGGTAGTCGTGATGAGTTGGCCGCCCGCTTCGGGCCCTTGGAAGAGCAGCGGCTCAAGGTTCGCGCGAGCTGAGTAGAGCGCAGCCGTAAAACCCGCCGGCCCCGAGCCAATGATGATGAGATTGCGGTGTTCCGCTTCCGAGAAATCAATCCCGTCGAAAGCCGAAAGGTCGTGCGTGCCCGCGCTGTCGCCGTTGCTACTTTGTGCCATGTCTACTGACTCCGTATCTATTTCTGAAGACGTTACTCGACGCCGACAAGCTCCGCCAACTCACTCAGCGGAGGATCCCCATGGAAAGCGCTGCTGATCTCAAACGTCGGTACGCGCCGCTTACCCTGATTGTGTTCCATCACGAGTTGAGCGGCCTCGCGATCGTCTCCGATATTAATTTCTTCAAACTCAATATTATTGGACTTGAGAAACCGTTTAGCTCTCCAGCAGTCCCCGCACCAGCTTGTCGTGTACATCCTTACGCGCTTGCTATCCGGCGACTCCATCTCGTCATCTCCTGCCTCAGCTTCTTAGATGACCTGACCTACAAGAAAGATTCGCGGGCGTTACGACCATCAACTCGACTCCGTCAACTCCAACTTCAGAAGCAAGTCTTTCGCTTCGACCTGATCGCCCGCCGCAACAAGGACCTCTGCAACTCGCCCGTCCGCGGGAGCATAGATCGTGCTTTGCATCTTCATCGCTTCGAGACTGAGCAACTTCTCGTTGCGCTCTATTTTGGCGCCCGCTTGCACAAACAGCCCCGTAATCAACCCCGGCGTCGGCGCCCCGATCTGCCCCGGATCCCCAACCTCCGCTTTCGGATGCGTCCGTTCCGTCACTTTCAAGGATTCATCTCGTACGGCAACCTCGCGGGGCTGGCCGTTCAACTCAAAGAACACGGTCCGCGTTCCGTCGGGGTGCGCATCACCTCTCGTCAGGAACTTGATCACGAGCGTCTTGCCTGGTTCGATATCGACAGCGTATTCCCGGCCCGCCTCCATCCCGTAGAAGAAGATCGACGTCGGCAGCACGCTCACATCTCCCGCACCCCGCCGGATCTCATTGAACGTGTCGAATACCTTGGGATAGAGCAGACGGCTCAGCACCTCGTCCCGTCCAACCGGATTCGCCGACGCGGCCTCCAGCTCCTTCTGTACCGCGTCGAAGTCCGCCGGCGGCAAGCTCGCGCCCGGACGTCCCTCGATCCGCTGCCTGCCCCGCAGAAGAATACGCTGCGCCGCCTCCGGCCATCCGCCCGGCGGTGTTCCAAGCGACCCCGCTAGCAAATCGATAACCGAGTCGGGAAAGGCGATGTCGTGGTCATCGGGAAGGTTCAGCACGTCCTCCGTCGTCATGTCCTTCACGATCAAGAACAACGCCATGTCGCCGACAACCTTGCTCGACGGCGTAACCTTCACAATGTCACCGAAGAGCTGGTTGACGTCCGCGTACATTCGCTCCACTTCGGGCCAACGGTGCCCCAATCCCATCGCCGAGGCTTGCTGTTTCAAATTCGTATATTGGCCGCCCGGGATCTCGTGCTGGTACAACGTCGCGCTGCCCGCCGCAGGACTGTCGTCAAACGGCGCATAGTAAGTTCGCACCGTCTCCCAATAGCGCGAGCATTCATTCAACGCATCGATATCAAGCCCCGTGTCACGCGGGGTATTCCGCAACGACTCGACCATCGAATTTAGATTCGGCTGACTCGTTTGGCCACTCAACGCCGCGGCCGCTCCATCAACAATGTCGACGCCCGCTTCCGCCGCCTTCAGCAACGTCGCCGCGTTCAATCCGCTGGAGTCATGCGTGTGGAAGTGGATCGGTATCCCGATCTCCTGCTTCAGCGCCTTCACCAGCTCGTAGGCGGCGTAAGGCTTACACAATCCCGCCATGTCCTTGATGCCAAGGATGTGAGCGCCCATCTTTTCGAGTTGCTTGGCGAGGTCGATGTAGTACGCGAGGCTGTACTTGGGCCGGCCGGGATCAAGAATGTCGCCCGTGTAGCAAATCGCCGGTTCGCAAATCGATCCCGTTTCGTGCACCGCGTCGATCGCAACCTGCATATTGTCGATGCAATTGAGCGAATCGAAAATCCGGAAAACGTCGATTCCCTGTTTCGCTGCTTCCAGCACGAACTCATGGACCACGTTGTCCGGATAGCTCGTGTACCCGACCGCATTCGATGCGCGCAGCAGCATCTGGAAGCAAACATTTGGAACACGCTCGCGCAACTGCCGCAGCCGCTGCCAGGGGTCTTCGTGCAGGAACCGCATCGATGCGTCAAACGTTGCCCCGCCCCACATTTCGAGGCTGAACAGGTTCGACAAGCGATGCGCCACCGCATCGGATGTCTGCAGCAGGTCGTACGTTCGGACGCGTGTGGCCAGTAGCGATTGATGCGCATCACGGAACGTCGTGTCGGTCATCAGCAGCGGTTTCTGCTCTCGGACCCAGGCGGCGAACTTCTCCGGCCCCAGCTCTTGTAGCCGCTGCCTCGTCCCCGGTGGCGGTGGCGTCCCATGCTCGAACTCGACCACCGGCGCTTCCTCAAGGTCAGTGGGAACCGGCTTATCCTTCACCGTCGGGTTACCGTTGACGATCACGCCCCCGATATAACTCAACAGCCGCGTCGCACGATCTCGGCGCTTGACGAACTCGAACAGCTCCGGACGTCGGTCGAGAAAGCTCGTTGTGAGCTCACCTTTCTGAAAGGCCGGGTGATTCACGACGTTCTCTAAGAATGGAATATTTGTCTTGACGCCCCGAATCCGAAACTCTCGCAACGCACGGTCAGCACGGCGGCAAGCACCGGGCAGCGTGTTGCCCCAGGCCGTCATCTTCACCAGCAGCGAGTCATAGTAGGCGTTGATTACCGACCCTGTGTACGCCGATGCGCCATCAAGCCGGATACCCAACCCAGCCGGCGAGCGATACGTGGTGATCCGGCCATAGTCGGGCGCGAAATGATTCTCCGGGTCTTCCGTCGTAATCCGGCACTGCAGCGCAAACCCTCGGACCTGCACATCTTCTTGCTTCGGCAGCGATAGCGGCGGCTCGTGCAGATGACATCCCTGCGCGATCAGAATCTGTGATTGAACAATGTCGATCCCGACCACGGTCTCGGTAACCGTATGCTCGACCTGCACACGCGGATTGACTTCGATGAAGAACCATTCGTCGCTGTCAACGTCGAGCAGAAACTCGACCGTGCCCGCATTCACATAGCCGGCTTCGCGTGTCAGTTTGACGGCGGCGTTACAAAGCGCGTCGCGTAGCTCGGCTGAGAGGTTGGCGGCCGGCGCCACTTCGACAACCTTCTGGTGCCGCCGCTGCACCGAACAATCGCGTTCGTAGAGGTGCAAGACGTTACCGTGCGTGTCCGCGAGAATCTGTACCTCGATGTGCCGCGCGCGCCCGATGTAGCGTTCCAGGAACACCGCCCCATCGCCGAACGCCACCAGCGCCTCTTTCTGCGCCTCTTCGAGCTTGTCGCGAAAATCCTCTTCCGATTCGACGACGCGCATGCCGCGTCCGCCGCCGCCGAAGGCCGCTTTGATAATGATCGGGAAGCCGATCTTCTTCGCCGCCTCGCAAGCTTCATCGACATCGCTCACCGGGTCATCGATCCCGGGCACCACCGGCACGCCGGCCTTCTCGGCTAGGCGGCGCGCCTCCACCTTGTTGCCCAACAACGTAAGCAACTCCGGCGGCGGGCCGACGAACGTGATGCCGGCGTCCTTGCACGCATCCGCCAAGCCGCGGTTCTCTGACAGGAAGCCGTAACCGGGGTGGATCGCATCGATCTCGCGCTCTTTCGCCAGCGCGATGATCCCGTCGATATCCATATAGGCCGCGACGGGGCCCTTGCCGTGCCCGATGACATACGCCTCGTCCGCCTTGAAACGATGCAGACTCAGGCGGTCTTCTTCTGAGTAGATCGTGGCGGTCCGCAGGCCAAGCTCGGTAGCGGCCCGCATGATACGGATGGCGATTTCGCCGCGGTTAGCGGCCAGGATTTTTTTCATAGCGATAGCGTCGGACGAAAGGAAGACAGTCCTTCAGCTTATCGAGTTCAGCTACAGCCGGGCAGGAGCTATCGGTGCCCGCGCAAAGTTACTCAGCGGCGGGGGCCGCCTTCGTTTCCAACTGCCTAATCCAATCGAACAGCAGTCGCGCCCCGCGCTTGTCAATAAGGTTGGAACTCGTCGGAGGCATTTGGTTCGTACCCCGCACCGTGACACGCGTATAGAGAATCGACCGCTCAGGATGCCCAGGAGCAACCACGCGTGCATCCTCGACTCCCATCGTGTCGTGCAAGGGTAGCTCGTCGATCAGGTTGGCTTCTTCGAGCGATGTCTTAATGCCGAACTTGAGTTTCGAATTGCCGCCGCCATCATTCACGTGGCACATCGCGCAGTTCACGTTGAGATAGGTCTTAACCCGCGCAGGTAGGTCCGCTTCTTCATCGAACGGATCGGGAAACGCCGCGTACTCGGCGGGCGGTTTCTCAAGCGCCTTCTTGAAAATGCCAATGTGGTCGAGCGTGCGCAATTGGTTGTCCGTCACGTCGCCGTAATCCTGGTCGCGGTTCATCTGATGCGTGTTGAACCCGAGCACGAAGCCGGCCGCCCGTGAATGGCAGAACATGCATTCCTTACGGCTCGGATAGTGCCACGTCTGTTTGCGCTCGCCGCCCGATGCGGAGGCGTCCTTGATCGTGTAGGTGCGGTCCAGGCCATTCGCCTCGACGAGATCGGCATCGGTTCCCGCTTCGTTCCAAGCGTACGTGTATCCGACCCAGTGGTCGTCCTGCTTGACCACGATGCGCGTTTCGATACGGCGACGTGTATCCGCGTTACCTTCCTCCATGTCGAGACTGAACGACTTAACCGTCACCGATCCGTCGTCAAACGCCCAGGCGCGGTCCTCATTGAAGTCGATCCCCAGATCGCCAGGCACACCAAAAAACCGCTCCTTGTGAGCACCATCTGACCAGAAGGCAGCGTTAATCGAGTAGGGGATCACGCCCGGCGCAACATCGTGATCCTTCACCGACGTAAACAAACCCGTCTCGCTCAGCTTCCGCGGGAACTTCGGCGGATTCTTCGGCGCTGGGTTACGGTCGAGCTGATAGATCTCGCCTCGATCGTAATCCAGCGCATAGAACGAGCCGTCACGTCCGAGCCCGAAGCTCGAAATCTTCACCGCCGTATCGGCCAGTTCCCCTTCCCACGTCTTCTTCTCTGCCTTGTGGTCATAGCGGAAGCCCCACATCTTGCCGTACTGGTAGTCGCCATAAAGATACGTGCCGCGCAACTCAGGAAACTTGTCGCCCTCGTACACATAGCCGCCGGTGATCGAGCGGCACTCGGTGTGATGGTGCTCGGCAATGGGCGCGATGATCGGTGTCGGACCGCGCTCGGCATTCGGATGGAACGGATGCGAACCTTCCGTGACACTCCAGCCATGATTGCTGCCGCGGCTAACGAGTTCGATGTACTCCCACAAGTCCTGTCCGACATCGCCAACCCAGGGCTTGCCTGATTCTGGATCAAAACTAAATCGCCACGGATTGCGGAAACCGTACGCCCAAATCTCGCCACGCGCATCGGGCATATCGACAAAGGGATTGGTCGGCGGAATGGAATAGTTGCGGCCGGGATCAGGATCTTCCACGTCGAGCCGCATCATCACGGCCATCAAATCGTTCACACCCTGGCCGGTGTTATCACGGTCCGAGCCGCCGGTGCCGTCACCGGTCGTGATGTAGAGATAGCCATCCGGCCCCATGATCGCCTCGCCGCCGTTATGTCCGCCGGCGGGCCATTCGATGATGATCTCTTCCGAGTCACGGTCAAGCAACGGCGGGGTGCTTCCCGGTACTCGGGTGAACCGCGAGACCCGGCTGATGCTCTTCTTGCGGTCCTTGATCTTCGGGTCGTGCGCGCTGAAGACGAAGACCTGTCCGTTCTCGGCGTAGTTGGGATGGAACGAGAAGGCCGACACGTTGCGGCCCATGCCGAGAAACAATTCCTTGTGACCGCCCAAGTCGGATGGATCGAAACTATAGACCATCCCTTCGTACTCGGCCACCATGAACCGCTCCGAGAGCGGGTCCTGGGCGATGAAGACCGGCTGATCAAAGATGAATTGCGGAAACGCCCGCACCAGCCGATAAGGCGGCGGCGGATCCGGCGACCCCACGATGCGTGACGTCGTCCACTTGACGCGCTGTTCGATGCCGTAAGGTTTGTCCTCAGCCCCCTGCTGTGCCGATGCCGCCGAAGTGGTAACGAGAATCAATGCCGCAAGCAACGGCGACAGAGAGAGAAATCGAGTGGGCCAAAGCCGTGTAGAGTAGTCAGTCAGCATTGAGTTTTAGAGCCGAGAACCGCAACAGAACAAAAAACTAGGATACCCTGCCGCGGAGGCTCCCGTGGTCCCGCGCCGTGCGATTCGCTCCAAAGCAGGGAAAGAGGCGCGACAGTCATGGAGTGCGCCCGCGGGCGCAGCCAGCGGAAAGCCCCGAAGGGGCGACAGATAATACACAACGCAAGGAGGCCGCAACATGAAACCCAACGCCGGGCTCGGTAAGTTCTTTACCGGCGCCATTGCCGGAGCCGCTCTCTCGTTCCTCTATGTCGTCTACGGCTATCAACTCCCCGTCGTCACCAAACTGCTCGACATCCCCAAGGAAGCCACCGCTCTAGCCATGGACATCGTCGCCGAGGAAGTGCTCTACGATGCCGACGCCGCCCTTGCCGACCAACAACGCGTCATCGCCTTCAAAGTCGGTTCCGATCCCGATTTCTTTCGCGAAATCGACACCGCCACCGACAACGCATTCTCCAATGAAGTCCTGCGCCGCCGGGCGTCGCGCCAGGCAAACCAACTTCGTGCAAGCCGGACAAGATTCGACAAAGTACTCCAACACCCTGCACTTCGGAAACACTATGAAGACCGCTACAAGACCATCGACCCACAGCAAATCAAGCAACACATGCTCATCGACGCCATCCGGAGAGAACCCTTCCTACACCAGCACCTAAAGAAACAATTCCCCGGACAAACCGACGAACAACTAGCCGCCCACATCCTGGAATAGAGCGGCGGCCCCACCCCGCGGAAGAGCCTCGGCGAGGCATCGGCTGTGTGGTTCGGTTGAGGGAACCCGATTTCGCGGTATCTAACGACCAACGGAGGCTATGTGGTTCGTTTTGAAGGGCTTAGTTGTGTTCGCGGCGCGGGGAGCCTTCACGCCAGTCGTTCGCTACTGAGCCGCCACCGGCTCGGCTAGCCAGATGCTTGCCGACGCCCTCGACCAACAGCTTCGCTCTCCTTTGGACGAGGTCCATGACGTATAGGTTGACTTTGCCTTGCTCTCGGCGCACGAAGGAGACCATCGAGCCGTCGGGTGAAATCGTTCCCCGGCCCTCGCTCTCGGGACCGATCGTTATGGGCATGTCCTTGCCCGTTTCCAGGTCATGGAGCCAGATGTCGGGGTTACCGGCGCGGTCTGACACGTAGGAAAGCTTTTGCCCGTCGGACGAGATCGACGGGTACAGCTCACTGCTCAGTCCTGAGACGACCCTCTCCGGTTCTCCCCGCACCTCGGCGCGATTGGCGTCGAGCGGCAGGCTCCAGATATCCCAATCGCGGACTGGGTTGACGAACGCGATGCGGCCGTCTTGGGAGGCGGAAGGGTCTTCCTCGCCTGTTCCCGAGGTGAGTCGCTGGGGCTCACCGACAAGTCTTCCGTCGCTGGGTGAGATTCGAGCCTGCCAGAGATTGGCGGCCGCACCACCAATCGCCCCAACGAAGACCACTCGGTTACCGTCAGCCATAGAGCACGACGCCGAGTGCCCAGATATCCGAGCGTCTGTCGGTCGATTCTCCCAGCGCTTGCTCTGGAGACATGTAGATGGGTGTCCCCAACGTGGTGCCCTCGCGGGTGAGCTTTGAGCTTTCGGCGAGCTGTGCCAGCCCGAAGTCCATCAGCTTCACAAGTCCGCGCGAGCCCTTCATGAGCATCACGTTGTCGGGCTTGATGTCGCGGTGGACAACGCCTTTTTCGTGGGCCGCTTCGAGTCCTTCGGCCATCTGGATGGCGATCGAAAGGGTTTCCGGTAGCTTCAGGGGACCGTCGGCGATTCTCTTGCTCAGCGTTCGGCCTTCGAGGAAGGCCATGACGATGAAGGTGCGCTCATCAGCCTCGTCGATTTCGTAAACGGTACAGACGTTCGGATGATCGAGGGCAGCAGCGGCCATTGCCTCCCGCTCGAAGCGCTTACGGCCTTCTTCATCTCGCACCAGGTGAGGTGCCAGGAACTTAATCGCTATATCGCGTCTGAGCTTGGTGTCTTCGGCCTTGTAGACGACACCCATCCCACCCTCGCCGAGTTTCTCGGTGATCTTGTAGTGCGAGATGGTGGTACCGATCATGACACGCCGATTCTAGCGCGATTCAGATACCTGTCGCGAACAACCGACGTCACTCGCAATCGATCGAGGCTGCCTCTAGAGGCCTGAGGGCCTCACCTTGACCCTTGCGTCACCCAGAAAATAGCCGATCTAGCGATTGATTGCTGGACGAGAAATCGTTTCTCGACCTCGATCCGCCCCGCCCCTTGACACCGGGTGTACCCTGAAACTGGAAGCGCGTCGCCGCATCCAAACCGATCCAACATACAGGTCTGTCCAAAACAACCTAGGCCTCCCGCCATTCAAAGGGAAGCCCGGGCCGGGAACACCTGCGTCTTGAATCCATCCAAAAACCAGGCCGAAGGTCTAAGTTTTTCCTTAGCGAACTTTGCGCTACTGAGCGGCTTTGCGAGAAACGCCTTTCGCCTTTCCTTTAGGAGGAAGAAATGTCGACCAGGAAACAAAGACAAGCCAACAAACGAAATGCCAAACACTCCACCGGACCGCGCACGCCGGAAGGCAAACAGCGCTCATCGCAAAACGCGCTTAAGCACGGCCTACTTTCCGTTCAATCCGTAATCCCCGGCGAAGACCCAGCCGACTACGATCAACTCCTCACCGAGTTCGCCGATCGCTTCCTACCCTCCGATCCCTACGAACGTTCGCTCGTCCGTCAAATGGCCGATGCCGAATGGCGTCTCCGCCGCATCTCACGACTCGAAAGCGCCTTCCTCGACTCGGCCGCCGAAGCCAGCCTAGACAAGGCGAAGAGTTATCACCCCGACGACCCCGAGCCGGACGTAATCAAACTCCTCGGCCGCGCTCTACAATCCCGCACCGCCGACATGGCCCGTTTCGCGGCCTATGAAACTCATCTCAGCCGTCGTCAACGCCAAGCCCGAGACGAACTGCGCAAGTGCCGCGAGAAGCGAGACCAAGAGATCAAGCTCTCGAACGAGGCCGCCCGACAAGGCCGGCCCTATGGCAGGGACTACAGCGAGTCGTTCCATCGCGACACCGAAACGCCCCCGCTCCCGAGCAACGAACAAGGGCGGAACAACGACGAGCGGCGCAATGGCGAACAGCCGATCAATGACGCTCCCAGGGAACGAAGCCGGATTCTCCCAACCGCAACCGAATCAGCCACATCCGACCCACCAGCTCAAACCACCTCCGACGAAAACGTAGCCTAACCCCTCGTCGGAGCCCGGCACCCGCCATCGAAAGGAGCGAAACCGAATCGAATAACCTGACAAAACCCGCCACACCGCCACGCCGGACACCACATCTGCGCCTACTTCGTGGCGCACGCCTGCGGCGTGCCGGGTCGCGCTGTGCGCGACCTCCGCGATCGGCCAAAGGCCGATGCACCCCTACCACTGGCGTCTGACAGAATCTGCCAAATCGCGACACCTAGCTATTGATCAAAGCTTCGGCCTCGGCGGCCAGCTCGCGGACGATCTCGGCGGCGGGTTGGACTTTGTTGACCAGCCCGACGCCCTGTCCGGCGTACAACGCCATCGACTCAATGTCGCCGGTCGTTTCGCGATGGGGCGTGTAGCTCATGAAGCGGCGCACATCGACTCGCTCGCCGCCCACCGTCGTCGACCCAACGACCGGCTCGTCAGGGCGGGCTTCGTTGCCGCGCTTCTCGTCCGCGAGCCACTCTTCGACGAACGAAGTCCGCAAGATGCGATGCGGCGCATGCGGCCAGCTATACCCGAACAACGTAGTTCGGACCGTGTCGCCCTCGCCCGCATCGAGGATCTTCTGCTGATACGCCGGGTGCGTCCGAGCCTCGTGGGCCGCCATGAACCGCGTACCGAAGACGGCGCCTTGTGCGCCGAGCGCCAGCATCGCGACCAGCCCGCGCGCGTCGGCGATGCCACCCGAAGCGATGACCGGCGTCGGGGATACCGCATCGACCACGCGCGGCACCAACGTCAACGTGGATACCTCACCGCGAACATGTCCGCCGGCCTCGACGCCCTGCGCGATGACCAGGTCCACTCCCGCGTCCACGGCGGCTTTCGCTTCGTCAACGCTCCCAATCTGATGGACCACCTTGAGCCCCGCGTCATGAGCCGGCTTCACAAAACGCGACGGGTCGCCCCAGAAGAACGACACCAACGGAACCCGCTCCTCAATGCAAACAGCGGCGTGCTCATCAACGTCCGACGGCAGCAGCATGTTGACACCAAATGGCCGGTCCGTCCGTTCCCGCAACGCATGGATATCGTTGCGCATGACCTCCGGCGGATTGCGGTTGAACGACATCAGGCCGCACCCGCCGGCTCCGCTTACCGCTGCGGCAAGCTCGGGTCCAACAATGAAACCCATCGGCGCGCAGAAGATGGGGTATTCGATCCCAAGCAGATCACACAACGGAGTACTAAGTTTCATGCCGGATAGCAACGGTCGAGCCAGGTCTCCAGGTCTTCCATCGACGCCCAGTCCGGCTCGTCAGCGACGCCATAGCCGTCGCATTGCAAACTGGCACATTCGACCGCACCGTCGCGAATCTTCAAGAACCATTCGCCGTCGCGCTTCTCATAGAGGTCGGTATTCCGGCGCGCGACAGAGGCTTTGTCCTTCTCCGACAGCATCGACAAACCGTAGTTGTAGTGATGCCCATTGCGCTCGCAATGGTCGATACCGAGAATAGCCAAGGAAGCGAAGTCCTGCTGTAGCGGCACGATCGGTAGGTTCTGTAGATCCTCGCCGCTCATAAACGCCGGCTCGCCCTCCCGGTTGTGGTGCGTGACGAGCGCGCGGTTAAGCAGCGACTTGAAGAAACCCTTGCAGTTCTTGTGCGAGGCCCCGTGATAGCCAATCTTGTAGGCGGTCTTGTAGCTCATCAGCGAGCCGTCGGCTTCGTCGATCAACAACGGCTTGCGCTCGGCAATGCGGCGGATCGCCGGAGCCGTCTTAGGGTCGAGCGTCAACGCACGCGGCAAGGGCTGCTCGATCCAAAGCAAATGCTGGAACAGCCCAAGCTGCTGCTTCTCAAGATCGCGAACGAATGCCTCGAACTCGGCGAGATCATAGTAGGCCTCGTTGGCGTCCATCGTGACATGCGCGCCACGATCGAATGGCAGGACCTCCCAGATGCGTGCCGTGCGGCGCAGGTCTCGCTTTCGGTCGCCGGAAAGCTTCACCTTGAAGTAGCGCACCCCGTCTTCACGAATGTGCTCTTCGAGTGTCTCGGGCAGCCCGTCGTTGACTCGCTGCTCGGCGGGCAGGTCGTCGCCCGTAATCGCATCGCTATTGCCTACGGTGTGGCGAATGTCGAACGATGTCAGTGGTCGCGCGGTCGTGTAGTCAGTGACTTTGAGGCCCTTCGTTTCCGGATGGAAAGCGGTCGGCTCGAACCCCAAACGATCCTCGCGAATCATCGTGTGAATCGGCTCACCGGCCAACCGGCACACCGCATCGAGCATGGCTCGCTCGAACAACGCCGCCGCGAAGCTTGACATGAGTGCTTCTTGTTTCGCGTCCTCGCCCGCCTTCATGATCTTCGGGTAGCACGCGCGCCAATGACCGAACGGGCTTTCGAACTCTTGCGACGATGCTAGATAGATGTCCCGAGCATCGCGAATCAGCCGCACGAGTTCGCGTAGCTTCAGACCTTTCTCGCGGCCGGGGCGCTTATCCAGCCAACGCACCGATAGGCGATCCGCCGCGCAACCGAAGCTCTCATTACCCTCCGAGTCACTCACCACCATGCGGACATGTGCGATGGGACTCGTCGAGCGGGTTCCGGTGCTCCCCATGCGCCCGATCGACATCGAAACGCGGTTCGGAGGAGTCTCCCGCAGATACAGTTCGATTGCCTTGATCCGATACGCCATCGGTCGATCTTCAGCGTAACGCCTAGGGGTCACCCCGGCGTACGCAGAGGGAATAGCGAAGGGGTTGAGATGCCGCGCCGGTGTCGGCGGGACGGAACCGTCCGCGCCAGCTTAGCCGGTGCCGGGAGCTTTGGCGACTTGCAGCGGGAAAAAGCTCTTCCAGCCGCGCCGCGCCGGCTTGGCTTGGGACCGAGACTTCACACCCGCGATGTGGCAGGCAAGGGCGGCATATTCGCGTCCGAGGCGAGAGCCCTCGGATACGAGGGTGCCGGTGAGAGAGGCCTCGCTTACGGCGGCGTAGTTATTGGGTATCGACCAGTGGATCGGAATGCTCGCGACACCGGCGATGTCTTCCGTATTGACGGCCAGAGCGCTTTCCGCTCGGCTGATCACGAGGCGTAGTTTGCTTTCGCTGATACCAAGGCTGACGAGTTCATTGACTCGTCGGCGAGCCAGGTGGAGGGATACCATCTCGGGGGTGGATACCACATAGACTGCATCAGCGAGGTCTAGCACTTCTCTGCAAGAGGTATGGGTGCCTGGCGGCAGATCGACGAGGACGTGGGCGTAGTTGCGCACCGCCGAAGCGAAGATCGCAGCCGCGTCCCGAAGGGCTTCTCCGGAGATGACCTCGTCTTGCTCCGGTGCGGCGAGCACATCAAGCTTCTTCCATCGGCAAGTGAGCTTTTCCCACATCTCGTCGATGTCGCCGGAGCGTGACAGGGCATCGACAAATGTAAAGTCCGGCTGCAGGCGCAGGCGGAAGGCCGCCATGCCGCAATGGAAGTCGTAGTCGATCAACAGCGTTTTCTCTTGGCTAACCCGCGCGACTCCGGCCGCGAGGTGAAGAGCCATCGTGGAAGCGCCACTGCCCGCCTTGGCCGGGAGAATAATCGAGAGTCGGCCCTGCTCGGCCGGCTTAGTCTGGGCCGCCTGACGCTTCGCCAGGGCATCGTGCAGGAACCGCATATCAAAGGGCGGCGCGAGGAATTCGGATGCGCCCGAACGCATAGCGGCCAGAATATTCTCGGACGAGGCGTCGAGATCGGCGCCGACGATGAGAACACCTTCGTACGAGTCCGGCAAGCGCTTCACGAGCTGGAGCGCCGACTCACTTTCCGAGAAGCCGACAACGAATGCGGCGACCGGGTCGGGCTCGGAGCCGACGATGGTCTTGAGCCGACCCATCGTCGGGTACTCGTCGATCAGTGTCGAATTGACATTAAGGCCATTGCTCTGAAAAGCATCCTGCAGGGATGCACCCAACTTTGCATCCGGAGAGATGACGATTACGCGATGCGGCATGATTCCTGGTTAGAAGCGCCGGACTGTTTCAGCGCCTGCGCCTTGGACGATCTGAGACTCACACACTTGAATGTAGCTAGCCAACCCCTCAGTAGGTCATCGGCAAGCAATCTGAGATCAGTTGGGGAAATCCACCTAAGAGAGCCGGAGACAGTGGTACTTGTGGCCCAGGACAAATTGGGGGAGCAACCGCATTGCGGCACCCGATCCAGGAAGGATCGGGTGGTCGACGAACCTCTTCACACCTGCCCATCGGGCGGATCGACAACAACGTATTCGTAGGCAGGCCGGGTCTTGATCGCGCCGCCGTGGTGGAAGACTTCGACGGCTTGACCGTAGAGTTCACGGTTGATCCAAAGCTGACCGTCCCAGCATCCGAGGGCCTGGTAGCGACGGATAGCTGAGACGAGCGCGGCCCGTTCCACTCCCTCGAAGTAGGCGGCCTGCTTCTCAGCGACCTCCGCCGGATCACTCTGTTGCACCCAACGGCGCGCTTGGCGATAGACCTGAATGAACGTCTTCGCGATGGGCTGCTTGAGAAACTCACGCGTCGCCATGAGGGTACTGAAGGCGACTTCGGGCATGGCCGCGCCGACGGAGGCGACTACGTGTCCAACGCCATCGTCCTCAAGTCGCTGGGGGGCGGGACCTTGCTGGTGGACGTAATCGCCTTGCCCGGAGCGGAAGGCTTGGTCCATGGCGTCGGCGTCACCCGCATTCACGACGTTTACCTTGTCCCAATCGACTCCTTGCACGTGGGCGGCGTAGCGCAACATGAGCAGAGGCTGGCCGCCGTGGTCCGCGAGCAAGGTCGACCCTTCGAGCGTTTTCCAGTCGAAACCGGGGTCGGGATGCCGCCCCGTGAGGAAGAAGCCGTCGCGGCGGTTGATGAGTGCGAAGTGAACCGGCAGACTGCCCTCACCGCGCTCCAGGGGCCCGAAGTTCGAGCCCGGAGCGGACTGCATCACATCGACAAACTTGCTCTTCAGCAGAGGATGTGAGCGCGTGCCGGGCGGCAACACGTCATACCGCGACTCGATGCCCTCCTTCGCCAGAAAGCCCGCGGCGATGGTCGAGATCAACGGGCTATAGAAGGCAGAGTGGCGGGCGACCATGATGCGGATGCTGGGGTGGGGCATTCGTAGGCTCCTTACGCAGGCTAGGGCGCCGCGTCGCGGCGGCTAAATTCGGTCATCTGGTAGTGGTGCGTGGTTTCGGCGCGCCCTAGGCGTGACGCGACCCACGCGTCCATCGGCGAGAAGGGGACGTAGTTGTGTCTCGCTGCCTCGTAGTGTGCGGTGGCCGCGGTTTCAAGTTGCGTGAGGACCGAGCCGGGCGAAATGTCGTGGGCGTTGCGCAGAAACCAAATCTTGCGAAAGTTGCCGCCCTCGATCTCGGCGCGCGCCTCGGCTTGGGATGCATCGTCACGGATTCGTACGATCGGGAGTCTCCCCTCAAGAGAGGCAAGCAGGGGGGCGGGGTCCGTGTTGTATCCATCGACCAGAACGATGGCGGCGGCGGAAGCGGGCTCAGCGGTAATCAATGCAGCGATCTCGTCGAAGGGAACGAGATAGCCCTGATTGAGAAAATTGGTCTTGCCGTAATAGGCCGACAGAGAGCCGAGCGAGACGACGAGCATCCCCGCACAGATCACGGTCCCGGCGATGGGGGCGCGCTCCCTTCCGGCGAGTAGCCATAAAAGGTAGAGCGGCAGCAGAAAGAGCAAGCGTGCGCCAACAAACGGGAAGGCCACCCAGGCGGCGGCGCCCAAGTAGGCGATCAGCGCAACGACAGCGGCATGCACAAGCCAGGGTGGCCGCTCGCGAAGCCCCTTCCACAACAGCCAAAGCAGCCCCGGCCCGAGGATCACGCCCAGAGCAATACCCCATACCGGGAATGCCTCGCCGAAGTTGAATGAAACGAAGAGATAGGCAAGCTTGACGACGGTTTCGAGCAGGAAGCTTGAGACCAAGTAGTACGGATCGGCCCCGGGCACGCGCCTAACTGCCGACACGAGCGTGGGAACCCACGGCGCATAGAGCAGGGCGACGCCCAAGCTGGAAAGCAGGATCGGCTGGATGAGCGACTTGTCTTTGGCACGGAAAGCCATGATCAGCAGCAGCAATCCGGTAGCGGCCGCGACGGCGATGCCCGGCAGGTAGTGCGTATAGAGCAGAACGGCGACGGCGATGACGTAGCTTGCGAGCTTGCGGCGATCCTGCGGGCGTTCCAGAAAACGAGTCGCGCAATAGAAAGCAATGGCGGCGACCAGCAGTTGCAGGCTGTAGGACCGGGCCATCCGCGAATACATGAGCAGGGTGGGAGAGATTGCCCATAGCGCGAGAAACCAATAGCGCGTGGAGGATTCAGCCTCATCGAGCCAGAGCTGATAGACGACGACGGTTGAGACAAGACAGATGGCGGCGGAGAACGCCCGAAGTTGCGTGATCAGTTCCACAGGCCACGGGATGAGCGTCCACAATTTGGCGAGGAAGTAGTAGATCGGCGGATGGATGTCGGCTTGGAGAACCGCCGGAATCTCGGCCCATGGCAACCGGACCACATTGATCGTGAACTGCTCGTCACCCCAGACGGGAAGCAGATCGAGGTAATAGAACAGTAGACCTGCCTGGACGAACAGCGCAAGCGGCAGCGCGAGGTCTTCGAGCCGCTGAAATCGTCCCATGCCGGTCATTCACGAAGCCTAGCATGAGTGTCAGTGGCTGAAATCGCGTGGCAAGGCGCAACCTCCCGGCCGGTCTGAAACAATAGGACCTGCCTGCCGGACGCATGGACCACGAAGCCCAACATCACCCCAGTCGTGCGATGCTGTTTCGCCTGCATCGGCCGGTTGCGCGCTACTTTCGAACGAGGCGGTTGCGGCGGTTTGTTGCCGACTTCGATGTAGATTCGACCACGCGGGTTCTCGACCTGGGCGGGCTGGCTTTCTATTGGACCTTTCTGGACAAGCCTCCCCAGGTAACGATCGTGAACCTGGAGCCTCCGCTGGACGGCGCCGGTCTGTCCCGTTGGGTCGTGGCGGATGCGACGCGGCTGCCTTTTCGTGACGGGGCGTTTGACGTCGTGTTCTCGAATTCATTGATCGAGCACATCATCGATGATGCCGCCCGCAAGGCGTTCGCCGCGGAAGTGCACCGAGTGGGTCGACGCTTTCACGTGCAGACTCCGAATCGGTGGTTCCCCGTTGAGCCACACTTGATGACCCCGCTGATCCACTTTCTGCCTACGGGCGTGCAGCAGAAACTGGTTCGCAACTTTACGTTGTGGGGTTGGGTCGCGCGGCCGACGGCCGCGGAGGCGGAGGGGTTCTTGAGGCTAACGAAGCTGATCGATCGGCGAGAGTTCAAAGGCCTATTCCCCGCCGCGACGATTCTGAAGGAGAAGTTCTTGGGCCTGACCAAATCGTTCACAGCCGTTGGTGCGACCACGCGAGCGGATCGGGTTGATCCGGCAGGCGGAACATCCAACGCCGGAACCGTATAATCGTGACGACTGAGTTCTCTTTGTTTCACAGAATGCCTTGGAAAGACGGAATCCCGACTCACCGGCACTGCGGTTCAGCCTTGGCCGCACTGGTGTTGTGCCTGAACATTGCCATCGTGACAATCCAACCTCAACGCGGCTCGGCCGCTCAACCGTTGCAGCTCGAAGAAATCTTTTCGGACCGTGGACTGGAGGGCCCGAGCCCTACGCAATTCCAGTGGAGCCCCGACGGCAACCGGCTCAGCTACATCCTGGCGGAAGAGGAGGATAGAGAACGGCGGAACCTGTGGGTGGTATCGCCCGACAGTGGCGAGAAACAAGTGCTCGTCAGCTATGAGCAGATGCAAA
>Ga0302123_10000315_pt1 | contig 39802 bp, 44 predicted proteins | sample CB21_321_MG_FD_203109 | JGI IMG/M metagenome (GOLD analysis project Ga0302123, IMG submission 203109) | Marine microbial communities from Western Arctic Ocean, Canada - CB21_32.1 | ecosystem: Environmental > Aquatic > Marine > Oceanic | place: Canada: Western Arctic Ocean | collected 2017-09-28 | reverse complement strand
GCGGCGTGAAGTCGAGCAGCTCGTAGGTGAGATCGTTCGGGTGCGCCGGAATGGTCTGCGCCGCGGGTCTGCCGGCGACCGACCCCAGCAGCGCCGGCACGAGCATCGCGACGACGCCGGTGCCACGCCGCGTCATCGTCCACCTCCGGCCGCCTCGATCTGCTCGCGCACGATCTCGATCAGCACCGCCACCATGTCCTGGTTCTCGGGCGGCGCCTGCCCGCCCATCTGCTCGACCTGGCCAAGCAACTGACCCAGTTGCTCGGCGTTCATCTGCTCCAACATCGCCGTCATCTGACCGACCTGCTGTCGCTCCTGATCGTCGAGCCCAGCGAGACGGGGATCCGGCGCCTCGTCCGACTTCTTCCGGTAGTAGATGGCGACCGCCCGGTTCTCCGGTCCGAAGTAGGTATTGGCCACGCGCGCGATGTCCTCGACCGTCACCGCGTCATAGAGCGCCTGGTCGGAGTTGATCGTCTCCCAGCCGCGCCAAGCTTCACGCACGAGCAGCTGGTTCATCAGTCCAAAGTTGGAGCGGAGGGCGCGAAAGTTCGAGGCGGCGTTCTGGTTCTTCACCTTCTGCAGCTCACGCGATTCGACCGGTTGGGTTTTCAGACGCGCGATCTCGGCGTAGAGTGCCTGCTCCACCTCTTCGGGGGTGCGGCCCTCCTTGGCGGTGCCCTGCAGCACGAACATACCCTCGAACTTGAGGCCGTTTTGACCACCGCCGGCACCGCTGGCCACTTCCTGCTCTTCGACCAGAGCCTTGTACAGGCGACCGGTGCGCCCGTTCAGCAGCTGGCCCAACATCACCAGCGGCGGCTCGTCGACGTGTCCGTCAGGGACCGAATGATACCGGATGGACACCTGCGGATTCGTCTCGGCGTAGGCAACCATCCGCTTCTCGGCCAGCTGGGGCATCTCGCGTGTCCGTGGCCGCGCCGGCGGGCGCTCGCCACGCTCGAGCCGCCCGAAGTATCGCTCGGCAAGCGCCCTGGCTTCCGCCGGCTCGAAGTCGCCGACCAGGGCCGCCGTGAGGTTGTTTGGCGCGTAGTAGGTATCGAAGAACGCCAGGGCCTCGGCGCGCGTGATCCCCTCCAGGTCGCTCGGCCACCCGACCACCGGCCAGCTGTAGGGCGACGACGCCCAGAACATAGCGTCGAACTGCTCCTGGAACTTGCCGGTCGGCGTGCTGTCAGTCCGGAGACGGCGTTCCTCGTGCACCACATCTCGCTCGGAGTAGAACTCGCGAAACACCGGATTCGCCAGGCGGTCCGACTCCATCCAGAACCACAGCTCGAGCTTGTTGGCAGGAACGTTCACGAAGTAGATCGTGTAGTCGTAGCTGGTCCCCGCATTCATACCAGAAGCGCCCTGTCCCGAGTAGACGCGGCTGAAATCCTCTTTGATGATCAGCGCGTCCTGCTCGACCAGCAGCGCGTCGAAACGGTCGAGCAGTTCCTGATGAAGCGGGGTGCGACCGCCCGGGTCACTCGGATCGTCGAGCCGGCCCAGTCGGTGCGCCTCGAGCAGCGCCGACTCCTCGACCCGGATGTCGTCCTTCACCTGGTCGAGCTCGGCAATGAGCTGCAGGTCCTGCTCAATGTTCCGGGTGCCGAGGGTAGTGGTGCCCTTGAACATCATGTGCTCGAACAGATGGGCCACCCCGGTGATTCCCGGCCGCTCGTAGGCCGACCCGACCTTGGCCACCCACCCGACCGCGACGTTCGGGTCGCCCGGCCGCGGCAACAGCAGTATCGTCATACCGTTATCGAGCACGACCTCCTCGACCGAAACCTGCTGCGCCACGCCGCTCGTGCCGGCGAGCGCGACCGCCAGCGTCAGCGCGCCGATCCGTGCTCTCATATCTGATCTCTCCTATGGGAACCGCCGTTCGCCGTGGCGACCCCAGTACCCATCACAACGTCTCCGCGGCTGGCAGCCCGCTGTGAGCACAGCTCAATCTTGCGAACCGCAGGTCACGACTCTCGTCGGTGCGAGCCGCAACGTCGCTAGCAGTCTGGCACAGGGTGTCGCCTGAACCAAGCTTCACGGTCAGCGCCACTGCCAGACATGCATCGACAGACTACAATATGGGCCACGAGTCGGATCCACACACCAGCACGCCACCAATCCTTGGCCCCCTTGCCGTCCGACCCCCACGTGCGTGACCCCGCCACGCCGGAACCATCTCTGCCCTTCTGGGTGCGGGCAGCGGACGTCACCACCATCGTCCTGAGCGTAGTCGTCATGCACGTGGCCGTCTTTGGCCCGTTGCGCCTGGGCAGCGTGCTCTCGATCGGCGAACCGTGGCGAGCGCTACTCCTGCTCGGGTTCGTGGCCGGTCTCCGACACTATCTGGTGAGAACCCAGCCGGTACATCAGCGCGTCTGGGCCAGGCTTCGTTCGGGATGGCGCACCGATGCGGCCCAGGCGGTCTGGCCGATCGTCGTGGTGACGCGACTCGCGGTGCTCCTGGTCGGCTATCTCGCCGTCGCGTCGGTGGGCTACCCACCGGGTGCCCCACCTATCCGCGTCTCGGACAACGAGGCCGCCAACTTGCCGATGCGGTGGGACACCGGCTGGTATCTCAACATCGCGCTCGAAGGCTATCAGTGGTCAGCCGACATCGACGACCAGCAAAACGTCGCGTTCTTCCCTGGGTACCCGCTACTGACTCGCGGGGTCGCGACGCTGATCGGCGCGCAATCTATCTCGAGGGGCCAGCTCGATCGCCCGTCCCGTCTGGTGATGAGGCGATACCAGCAGCGCTTCATCACGGCGGCGATGCTCATCACATTCGTCGGCTTCGGCTGGGGTATGGTCTTCCTCTACCGGCTGGCACGCGAGCACCTGGACCCAGAGGCCACTCGGGCCTCGCTGCTCCTGCTGGCGACATATCCGTTCGCGGTTTTCTTCAGCGCCGCCTACACGGAGTCGTTGATGCTGCTCGCTGTGGTCGCCGCGTTCTATCACTTCAGACACGAAAAGTGGATTGCGGCAGCCGGGTGGGGACTATTGGCTGGCCTGACTCGCCCGAACGGCTTCCTGCTCGCCGGCCCGCTAGCCGTGATCGGTCTGCGGCAGCTGCTGGCCAGACGGGCGTCAGTCCAGGCGGGTGACCTGATCAGCCGACAGGCTCTGATTGTCGCGGGGGTTGCCGCTATGCCGCTGGTCGGCACGCTGATCTACTCGGGATTCATCTACTGGCTGACTGGCGACCCGCTCGCCTGGCGGGAGGCCCACACCGCGTGGGGCCGCAGCTACACCGGATTTCCCACGTTGATGGTGCCGCTGGGGTCGATTACCGAACGCGGCCTCGTGGAATACACCACTGCGCAACCGATCGAGGCGCTCAACGCCGTCGGCGCAATCCTGGCCTGCGCGCTGATCTGGCCGATCACCCGTCGGCTCGGACCGGAGTACGGATTGTTCATGATCCTGAACGTGGGCCCACCACTGATCTTCGGCGGATTCCTGTCGATGGGACGCGTGACGAGCCTGCTGTTCCCAATGTTCATGTATCTGGCGCTCGTCCTGGCCGACCGACAACGTCAAACCCTTGCGGTCGGCTTCGCCGTCGTGCAGGGGCTGGCGGCGGTCTTATTCTTCACGTGGCACCAATTCCTATGACGCCACACAAGAATAAGAAGGCACTCGTCATCCTGCCAACGCTAAATGAGGCAAAGAATCTCCCGCTGCTGATCCCGAAGGTTCTTGCGCACGACGGCTTCCGCGTACTGATCGTAGACGACCGATCAACCGACGGTACGGGCGACGTCGCTGACGAGCTCGCGCGACAGTTCCCTGGCCGGATCGAGGTCATCCATCGTACGGGCACCCGCGGGCTCGGGCTCTCGTATGCCGAGGCGTTCCCGCAGGCAGCCGCCGCCGACGTCGACGTGATCTGTCAGATGGACGCCGACCTGTCACACGACCCGCAGCACCTACCGGAGATAGTTGCCGCGACCGACCAGCACGATGTCGTCGTCGGCTCGCGCTATACCGCGGGCGCCGGTCTCGTCGACTGGCCCGGCTATCGCGCCGCTCTGAGTCGATTTGCCAACGCGTATGTGCGTACGGTTACGGGACTGCGCGCGCGCGACTGCACGAGCGGCTATCGCTGCTGGCGACGCGCGGCGGTCCAGCGGATACAGTGGGAACGGATCGGCGCCGAGGGCTTTGCATTCCTGGTTGAGACATTGTGTGAGGCTGCGCAGATGGGCTGTGCCATCGGAGAAGTGCCGGTGGTCTTCGTGGGTCGGCGCCACGGCGCCTCGAAGCTGACCGCGCGTGTGTTCAGGGAGTCGCTGATCGTCCCGTGGCGCGTCCTGATGCGGTTTCGAGGACGACGGCCAAAACCACAGTGACATAGCGCTCCAGGCAGGGCCCAAGGAACGAGCATACCGGCAACATTCGACCCGGCTGAGCCAGGCGTCAGCGCCGGCCCAAGCTGGATGAATCGGCGGCCGAATGCTGCTGGCTGTATGCAATGAACCAGCCAGTGCCCAGGGGCACAAGTTGCGCGCCACCGGCGGCCTGCGGTATCGTGACGTGCGGCACCCGCTGACGGTCCCGCCTGCAGTTCCCTACGTGCCGAGGTAGCTCAGTTGGTAGAGCACACGACTGAAAATCGTGGTGTCGGCAGTTCAATTCTGCCCCTCGGCACCACTCTTTTCTCTGTCCCCTCAACGAGTTACGCTAACCACCGCTGACAGTCTGACGATCAGATCGGCCGACTGTCACCGAAACCGTCACCATCGCGGCGTAGTTCCTCGCGCTCTTCACTCGTCAAGCCCGTCCGCCCTTTCGTTCGGTCCGCCCGGGTCCGCTCCAGCCTACTCCGCAGCGCCGACTCGATGAGGTCGAGCTTCCGGGCCACCTGACCAACCGTCTTTCCCTCGTCGAATGCCAGCCTGACCGCGCCCGTCTTGCACTCCTCACTGCGCCGGCGCCGCGCCCCGCGCGGCGTGCCTGTCGTTGCCATCGTGGACATCCTATCCGCCATTCGGGAAGCGTCCACGAGATCGGCTCACGCCCAGTCGAGCCAAAACCGTTCAAAGACGTCAGCTACTGTTTCCTTTGCTGCACGCTGAAACTCATCAACACGCGGTCGAGTCGTCTCAACTAGTCGCGCGACGTCGCCCTTTGAACGAGTGATCGTGTTCTGGATTGGTGCCCTTCTTCATCACGCCACGCCTTTCTCGTCCCGCTCGGTATCGAGGGCCCTCGCCCGCTCCAGCGCGACCCGAAGGGCCACCGTCGCTGCCTCAAAGGCAGTCCCCGCCGCCGCCTGTTCATCAGTGAATTGCTGCTGGAGTTGTCTGTCTGTGGCATCCCTTGATGGCAGCAGGCTGAACCTTGCGGTCAACTGCTCCACGCGTTGGGTCGCCTCTTCGTAGGCGGCCCAACGCGTCTCGTACCTGCCGGCCTCCGCGTTGCCAATAACGAGAGGGAGGCGGCGCACGTACTGCCGAAACGCCTCATCCCTGGCGGCACGTGTCTGCGCCGTCGACGTGTGCTCGTATTTGTCGACCGCAGCCTGTACAACGTCAGCCGCCTCACTAAGGCCCGTCCACAGTGCCTCTCTCGTCACCACGCCCCCTGTCTCTCGCTGTCTATTATCCGACCGAACCCGCCCGGCTCATCCGGATCAGGCGCCCAGTCGATCGCCTCGAACGCCTACCGCAACTTCCGAAAGGTCAACCCGCCTCTCGAGCCGTGTGGGCTACGAATTCCATGCTGGCACCGTTGATCAGGATGTCGGTCCGGACGTCGTCCGCGATCATCGCACCGTCCACTACGATATCCAGAAACCGCTCGACCGCAGAACACCTAGGGATAAATCGTCCCCTCACACTCGCTGCGGTTGCGCAGTCTTAGAATGGACGCACAGCCGCCACCCTATATCTCTAGTCGATCCGACGCCAGCGTTGTGATTGGTGTCATGTGCCACCGCGCTTGACATCGCGGCAGCGTTGGCAGTTGCCCAACTCTTTGACGCACTCTTGTTCGGCGTATCGACAACCGACGCGCAGACAGTTGCCGCGTCGGCCGTCGTGCTGGCAGGGGTCGTGTTCCTGGCGATCTGGCTTGCAGCGGGCCGCGTGACACGGTCGAATCCGAGGGAAGCCATCCGGACCGAACAGTCAGGAAGACCTCTTATCGCTTGGCCTTCCTCCGATTCGCCCAGTATGCCTTCATCCGCTTGGACACAGCCCTTTTTTCCGCCGCACTCATAGTCGGCCGCGTCCGCTTGGACTTGGTCGCCTTCGACTTGGACTTAGTCGTGGTCTTCTTGGTCTTAGTCTTGGCCTTCGCCTTAGCCTTGGTCTTCGCCCTGACCTTCTTGCCGGCAAGGATGCCGGCTGCCCTCTGCAGAGCGTCGATCTCACGCTGGATCTTCTTGACCTGGACTTGCTTAGCCGTCAGGGCCTCGGCGATCTCTTGCATGGCACAAATAGTACTGATGGTCCTGGCTGGATGTCAATACACCAACGTGCAGGCGAGAATTCCGCCGCTCCCAGTATGCACTACGGACATCGCCTCCTACAGCTCATCTTCTCCAGCGATGTGCTCTTACTCTGCATTCTCCTATAAGCGGGTGTTCGACACCCCTGCTTTTCGGCTCTCTTCTTTAACCCTGGGGCCCACGCGGGCTTAAGAGTGTCACATCCTGGCGTCGCAAGATGGCCGCGTACGGCGAGATTACAGAGTGCTGTGCGAGCCGTCACAATATGGCTCATTCTTGGACCGACTACAGCCGCACCGGTAGTAGCGACTACGCTCGCAATCCAGTGCAGCGGGTGCCTCGTCGGCAAACTTCGGTTTAGGAATTCTTGATTTCGCCGACTAGGCGAGATAGGAGTCCGTCTCAGGAGGTCGTTGCCTGGTTCCTAGAGGGCCTGGCGACACCGCGCGGCGACGGCCGCTCCCCCGCCAGCGTCATCCGATGTCCGAAGTGAGTACGCAACGATAGCCACGCCAGCCCCGACCGGCGCGCGAGCGCAGACAGCTCATCCGAACGAAACGCCCGTTTGACCGACAGCGGTCCATCGTTGCGGAGGGTCGCGTTGAACGGCCGGGTTAACAGCCAGCTCCAGGCAAAATGTCGCCATCGCCGAACGAGATCGTTCACCACGATCCCGCGAGTCGCCAGCCGGTCGAACGCACGCAGCGTTCGGATGACGTCATCGTCTGTCAAATGGTGAAAAAAGAGCGCGCAGGTCACGTAATCAAAGGTACCGTCTCCATATGGCGCGAGGTGCACGTCGGCACAGACCAATGGCAGCTGATCGTCCGCCGGGCCGCGCCGCCGAGCGCACACCAGCGCTCGCAGACTCATGTCCAGTGCCGTGACCCGTAGATCGAAGCCCCGGTCCTGCCCCCACCGGATCAGTGCCCGCGCGAGGTCGCCTCCACCGCTGGCCACGTCGAGCACGGTGATGCGCTCTCCGACAGTCCACCCTCGACTGAGCTCCTCGAATCGCCGCAACGTGGCTCGTGTACCCCCAAGCCAACGGCCGATCGCCCCGAGAAACAGGTAGACCTCGTCGACCACCTTCTGAGGCGGGGTGTGATCGTCCATGTACTCGTGTGTCAAAGAGCGCTGTGACATCCACATGAATCGTCGCTCGCAGTGAGCAGCCCGTGGTGAACATCCTGCTCGGACTGTTAGGAGCAGGCGGGAATACGTGTGCCATGTCTGGGCGTCGAAGCGCCTGCCCAGCGAGGCGCGAGGAGCATGCCGTCCAGCAACCTCTCAGAGCGGCATCCGGCCAACAGCAACATGCATCAGAGGGGGAACCAGTGCCGACAGGTCGCGAAGGACCCAGGCCGCCCGCCGTTCAGTGCGAGAGAGACGGAGCAGCAGCCGCCCAAGTCGGTTCGCCGTCCGCCCCATCGTCAGCCGGCGGCGCGCATAGGCACGAAAATCCCCCGAGACGATCGCCTCGGCCGCCGCCCGCGTCGACGCCAACGCTAGGGCCATGCCATCGCCGGTAATCGGGTCGGGCGAACCCGCGGCGTCGCCGACCAGGATCAGCCCGTCCTCCTCATCGACGATCCGCGGCACACGCAGCCCGAGCGGCGCCGCCGCCAGCACCCGAGTCGTGAACTCGATATGCGTTGTCCGATCGCGCAACCCGGGAATCGCGGACAACAAGTGGGTCACGCCGTCGGGGCGGAACCGAGTGTAGTCGAACAGCACCGCGACGAGCGCTTCGCCGCCCCCGGTCGGGGCGAGATACAACTCGCCGTCGTCGTGAAAGAACACCTCGACACGGTCGCCAAGCCCCTGCAGGCCGCCGATATGCGTCGACAGCCCCACTCGGAGGGGGCGCGCCACTGTCGCGGGGAGACGGCGGTGGAACATCGATCGCGCGCCATCGGCGCCAACGAGGAGGCGGGCTCGTTCTCCACGATACGGGGTGCCTGGTCGCGCGTCGACGTTGGGCGTGCTCGCGGCCCGATCGAACAGCCAGGCGTCGAACCGGTCGCGCCGCACCACGAGACCATGACCCACTGGAAAATCGGCGTCGACCGACACGCCGGCAGCCTGAAACCGGAGTCCCCGCACCCGCGGCGCGTCGGGGACACCCACGATCTCGCGCAGCGCGGCCACTCCGTGTGGCAGCAGACCCTCGCCACACGGCTTGAGCCGTGGATGCCGTGCCTTCTCGTAGAGCACGACCTTCGCGCCCCGTCGACCCAGTTCCACCGCCAGTGCCGAGCCGGCCGGACCGCCACCCACAATTGTGACGTCAGAGCTGGGCATCTCTTCGGTTCGACATCTTCCTCATGCTCATGCCGGCGTGACCCATCGCTGTGGGCACAGTCCTTACCATTTCAGCGTCAGCATTTCTGCCGCGAAGCCGGGTCCCAGCGCCACCATCAGTCCCAGATCACCAGGCTCAGTCCGGCCCGAGGCCATCAAGTCATGCAACATGAACAACACCGACGCACTCGATTGGTTGCCATAGCGGCGCATCGCCTCTCGCGAATTGTCGATTGCCCGGTCACCGAAGCCGAACGCCGACTGGTAGGTCGCCATCACCTTCGCGCCCCCCGGATGGAGCAGGTGGTGGGTCAGATCGGCGAGCGTCACGCCCTGCTCCGTCAGGAATTGTTCGACGACCGGTTTGACCCCGGTTGCGACAAACCCGGGCACCTTGCGTGACAGGATGAGCCGCATGCCATCGCCGGTAAAGCGCCAGCCCATCAGATCTGGAGCCTCGTGAAACAGGTGTGTCCGCGTCTCGACCACGGACGGACCACTTGCCGTCGTGTCATCGCCTCCCAACAGGACCGCCGCAGCCCCATCACCAAAGAGCGCAACGCCGATCAGATCCGTGGACGTGCGGGCCGTCGGGGAAAAGACGAGGCTGCACAGTTCGACCGACAGCACCAGCGCGCGCCGACCGGGTAACGCGCGCAAGACCTCCGCGGCGCGAATGAGCGAACCGGCACCACCAGCACACCCGAGACCGAACAGCGGCAACCGGCGCACGATAGCGCGCATCCCCAGCCGTGACGCCACACGCGCGTCCAGACTCGGGGTCATGAGCCCGGTCGTGGTGACACAAAACACATAGTCGATCTCATCCGCCGCAACATCGGCACGTTCGAGACAGCTCCGCGCAGCGCGCTCGGCGAGCTCGACGCCACACTCGGTGTAGGCGTCGTTCCGTTCCTCAAACGATGGGCCTCGGGCGTACCACTCGAGCGGACGCGCGAAATACCGCGTCTCAACCCCCGTTCGATCGAAAACTGGAAGCAGCCGCTCCATCGCTCGGTCGCCCCGCACCACCTGCGCCATCGCATCTCGGATCTGGGTCTGCGTGAACCGGTTGGGGGGCAACGCCGTGGCGATTGATTCAATTCGAGGCATGGTTTCTTCGCCAGATGATACACGGCAGCCCCACGGAAGTCCGCCGTCTCGCCACAAGACTTCCTGCGAGGCTTGTGGGATAATCTCAACTGGCTGTTCGTGCTGATACCCCGCATGGCACGTAAATAGAAGATTGGTTTGGGGCTCTGCTTCGACTTGGGCACGTCCCGCAGACCAATCGCACGCCTTCCAGGAGGTCCGTTGTGAGAATCTCGCAGTTTCTCGTCGCCATGCTGTTCTGCTCGGCGGTGCTGATGCTTCCGGGTAGCGTGTCCGCCCAGGCGACCGACTCGCATGAACCTACCTTCGCGAATGATGTGGCGCCGATCTTGTATCGATCGTGCGTGAAGTGCCATCGCACCGGCCAGATAGCGCCGATGTCGTTGGTCAGTTATCGGGAGGTGCGGCCCTGGGCGCGCTCGATCAAGAACAAGGTCGAGACACGCACCATGCCACCTTGGCACTTGGACCGAGACCTCGGTATCCAGGACTTCAAGAACAATCCGTCGCTGACAGACCAGGAAATCGCCACGATCATTTCGTGGGTCGACAACGGGGCGCCAGAGGGCAACCCGACCGACACACCGACCCCACCGCAATTCGCGGCGGCGGACGCCTGGCAGATCGGGGAACCTGACTTGGTCGTCCGGTTCCCCGACTACACGGTGCCGGCAGCCGGCCCGGACCTGTTCGGCGAGCTATTCACTGAGATCGGTCTCGACGAAGACCGCTACATCACCGCGATCCAGACGAAGCCTATCGGGGATAGCTCACGTCTGGTGGTGCACCACGCCCTGTCGTATGCCATGGAACAAAGTGAAGATGGCGAATCGATGGACCGAGGCATCTTCCTCGTCGAGTACGCGTCTGGCAAACAGGCGGAAGTCTACCCGCCAGGCTCCGGTCTCCTATTACCGGGTGACACGCGGGCGCGGTTGAGCTATCACTTGCATTCCATCGGCGAGGAGATTGAGGCGAAGGTGGAGATCGGCATCAACTTCCTTCCCAAGGGCACTGAGCCGGAGCACATCCGCTATTCGAAGCAGCTGGGGGGATCCCAAGGTCAGACCATCGGGGTGCTCGATTTACCCGCCGGCGAGATTTCCCGCTCGGACGGCTACACCCGCTTCAGTAAGGCGGCGCGCATTACGATGTTTCAACCGCACATGCACATGCTGGGCACGTACCAGTGTATCGAGTTCATCTACCCAACCCAGCCGGTCAAGGCCGAGACGGTGAACTGCGCGGACTTCGACTACAACTGGCACATGAACTACAACTATGCCGACCACGCGGCGCCGCTGGTGCCCGCTGGGACTATCCTGCACGTGACCAGCTGGTTCGACAATTCGGCCTCGCACCGAGCCAACCTGGACGCGAAGAACTGGGTCGGCTCCGGGTCGCGCACCATCGACGAGATGGGGTTCGCCTGGATCGGTTGGTACGACATGACCGATGAAGAGTACGAAGCAGAGTTGGCTACCAGGAACGAATCTCGGCGCAAGGCAGACAACTAGAACGCCGAACTACCTCCCCTGCACCACCTAGGAGAGTCCCTTGTCGACGCACCTGAGATATATCGTCGTGTTCTTGGGTTTCGTGTCCATTCTTGGTGCGCCTGAGTATGCACACGCCCAGGCCGACCCACAGAACTTTATTTTCAGCTCGGGTCAGACCGTACAGCCCTTCTTCGAGGGGTGGGCCCATAACCCAGACGGCAGCTACGAGATGCACTTCGGGTATCTCAACAGGAACTACGTCGAGGAGACACACGTACCGATCGGTCCCGACAACCGGATAACACCGGACGCCCCGGACCAGGGCCAGCCGACGCTGTTCTACCCCCACATGAATCACCGTGTCTTCAGCGTGACGATACCTGCCGATTGGGGCAACAAGGAACTGATCTGGCAGGTCACGGTGCGTGACGAGACCTATCGGGCCATCGGGTGGCTCCAGGCCGAGTGGGAAATTGAGGCGAGCGCCGGCGCACGCTCCTCCGCCACGACCGAGGCGACCACAGAGAACCAGGCACCGACGCTGGTCGTCGAGGCCACCCGCACGGTCACGCTGCCCGGCACGCTGACGATGACCGCCACGGTGAGCGATGACGGGCTCCCGGAAGCTCGAGAACGCGCGCGCGCGGCTCGGGTGACGCTGCCCACTTTCGAGCCGGACCCTGACGGCCCCACGCTACCAGTCAACGTTCCGCAGATCGACAGACGTAACCGCAAGCGCCCGTCGCGCGTAACAGTGGAACGGGTGAACGTGACCTGGACACAGTGGCGCGGACCTGCCGGTGCGAGGCTGGAGTCTCCGGGCGATACGGAAGATGGCGTGGCGACCGTTACCGCCACCTTCGAAACACCCGGCGACTACCTGTTTCGGGTGCGGGCGTCCGATGGGCTCGAGACCGTGACGGAAGACATCGCGGTCACCGTACGCTAGCTGCCCTATATCCCCACCTGACGAACAAAGCGTGCCTACGCAGCGAGCAACCGCTCGACGTGTGCCGACAGCGCTTCATATGGAATTTCCCCTGGGTTGTAGAGTCGTACAACGCCCTCGCGGTCGATGATGACCAGCGTCGGCGTAGTACTGATCCCGAAATCCAAGAAGTTCTGCTGGCTCACCGGCACGCTCATCCAGGACGGAATAGGATAACGCTCCTGGTAGGCGCCGCGCAGAAACTCTAGCTCCTGCTCTGGCGTGGCGTCTTGTCCGCCTGCCACGTAACCGTAGAGTTGCGTCGGCCCTACGATGGCAAGGCCACGATCGCCGTACGTCTCATGCAGTTGCTCGAGAATAGGCAGCTGCCGCTTGCAGTTCGAGCACCAGTGCGCCCAGAAGAAGGCGACAACCACGCTGCCCCTCAGGCTATCGACTGACGCGAGCGAAGCGCCGATATAGTGCTCGACATCGAGCACCGGAAACGGCTGCCCTTCCAGACCGAGCAACAGGACATTCTTCTGGATTCTAGTCTCAATCGAGGTACCCCGATAGCGATCCCGCTGGGCCGCCAGGTAGGCGATCGCGCCCGCTCGGTCGCCGCGGGAATCCTGGGCCTGACCGAGCACTTCGATGCCGGCGCCCAGGGCAAGCGGCAACTGGCTGTCCGCGTCCAGTTCACGCACGTCGAGGAGCGCAACGCTGCCATCATGCGCCTCGCGTGCGTACCGCTCGGCCTCGTCCCAACGGTCGGCGAAGCTCGCACCCCGACCAAGCCACGAGGCGGCAAGCAGCCACTCCGGCGACGATTGATCGTGGTGCGGGCGCTGCTGCTCGATGAGCACCTGCGCCGTGTCGACCTCTTCGGCCCATGCCATGCCACTCAACCGGCCGACAAGATCCGAGATCTCGATCGCCGCACCCTCGTGGGGCGCCGTAACTTCGGACGCCGGCGCCACAGACCCGCAGGCCAGGCTCAATCCGGACGCGAACATGAACGCGAGACCGGCCATTCTTGTCACGACCATCCGAGCGCCTCCCTTGTCGTCTGTCATCCTGTCGTCGATATCCAGTGCCATCTCGAATTGTACCCCCGTCATACTCGGCTGAAACATCGAATCACCAAAACCGACCGTTCTTGTGAGACGCCTCACCATGGCCGCTGGATCCCGTATTCCGCATGCCAACCCGGCACACACGGTGACTATGAGATTTACCCGCACCGCGCGGCGCCAGTCGTCCCAGTAAACTGTCATCAATCATCAATACGGAGCGACGCGTTGGCGTCTTCAAGAAGCTGGTGGGGGCGGTCGTCGCGCGGTCCGTGCGACTTGGCCACGTGTTCGTACCGATGAACTTTCAGGAGACGAATCGGTGACAAACGTGAATATCGCGGCGATGGCCACATCCTCACCAGGTGATACGATACGATTTGTAGAATGGGCTCTCGACGGCAACGTCCGGCTCAAGGCGCACGCACGCCAATCTGATGTTGGAGTAGATCTCATGTCTGAACAGATGCGACGGGTAGGGCTCGCACTGAGCGCGATGTTGGCGGTGACCGGCAATGCCAACGGCCAGGTCATCCCGATGAGCTTTGCGGAGATCGTGAACGCAGCCGACACGATCGTGGTTGCCGAAGCAATCGACTCGCGGGCCGAATGGGTGACCACCGGGTCGTCCCGCGTCATCGTGACCCGGATGACGTTTCGAGTGGCGGACACCCTGAAGGGCACCCAGCGCCTGCTGCTGCCGCTCGAGTTCCTGGGGGGCACGATCGGCGACGTAGGATTCGAGGTCTCAGGGGTGCCCACGTTCGACATCGGCGATCGTGCGGTGCTGTTCGTGTCGGGCGCGCGAGCGGCGAGCCCGATCGTGGGGCACATGCAGGGTCGGTTTCCGATCAGCACCGCGCCGGATGGGACCGACTACGTCACCCTCCACGACCGACGCGCCTTTTCGGCCGTGAATCAGATCAGTGCGCCGGTCACCGTCAGCCCCGTGGTCATCCCTACAATGACCCTGGAGGCTTTCCAGACCGAAATCGGCGGTGTGCTGCAAGACCCGAGCGCCCGGTAGCAGGCGGGCCAGGACCCGTCCACGACGCATCGACTCTTCCAGAGGAAAGCTTTGAATCGCGCCTAGCATGAAAGCCATCGTTTTTTCGGCCGTCCTCGTCATTCTGGCCTTGGTTGCTCACACCTTGATGGCGTTCAACCTGGAGAACGACCGGCGCTGGCCGGACGGCGAGATTCTCATGGAGATGCAACTCGGTGCCTCGGGGTCCCTCATCGACGGATCGCCCGACTGGGACGAGTGTGCCATCGGCGCGCTGATCGAGTGGAACGAGAACCTGGGTGGCGCCGGTGTGAGCTTCAACGCCATCCGCGACTCGACGCGGACGCCAGTCGGAAACGATGGATTCAGCAACGTCTTCTTCGCCGACGACGTCTTCGGAACCCCGTTTGACGAGACAGTCCTTGCGATCGCTGCCGCTTGGGCTATTCCCCAAGACGGAATCAACGAAACGACAGAGACCGACGTTGTCTTCAATAACGCCCAGGCATTCAACTGTTACCGCGGCGACAGCCGTCTGGGTCCAACACCCGAGAGCAGCAACACGACGGACCTGCGGCGCGTCGCGCTTCACGAATTTGGACACGTCCTGGGGCTGGGCCACCCGGATGAGGCCACGCCGCCGCAAACGGTCGACGCGATCATGAACGCCTTCATCAGCAATCGCGATTCGCTGGCGCTCGACGACATCCAGGGCGCCCTAACGCTCTACAGCGTCCCGGTGATCGGCATCCCGTTCCCGCCGCGCGACCAGGTACTGGACTTCTTCCTGAGTCTCGAAAACGAGTACCGTGACACGCTCGGGCGCCAACAAAACAACTCAGGCAACGTCAATGCGGAGGGCTCCGCCGTTTGGTTCCCGGAATGGCTGCGGTATGTCCTGAATGGTTGTTCCGAAACGGAGGCCGCGACCCGCGTCCTGTTGCAAGTCGCTGGCCAGGGAATTCAGCCGGTCTGCGGGGTAGTTGACTCCGGCGTCATCGACTTCCCGCCACGCAACCTCTCACTCGACTTCCTGAACACGCTCGACGCATTCTACCGCGACGATCTGAACGAGACGGCGCAGGACACCTACACCGATACGGAGGGCAAAGCAGTCTGGCTGCAGGAGTATCTGCGGTACCGGGTCAACGGCTGCAATAATCAGGAAGCCACGGACCGTGTGTTCCAGCAGATCCGTGGCGGTGGCATCGCGCCCATCTGCGCATGATGATCGGTGCGGTGTCCGGCCACGCGCTGCCACAACATACGTCCCAACTGATCGGGCCAGGACGGCTCCAGCCGACGTCCATCCCGCCTCGGCACACGACCTACGAGCCGCGACGATGACCGACAGCGCCTTCTATCGGATCGGCCGGCTGGCCGGCGGGAAGGCACGCAAGGTCAAGTGGATGTGGAGCTCGCTCACCGGTGATGAGACTGAGGCGATTCAGGCCGAGTACGGCGTCGGCCGGGACATGGCAGCGGTCGTCCGAGAGCGAAGCGGGTGCGACGCCGACCCGGCGCTGCGAACGATGCTCAACGAGACGCGAGATCGGCTCGCGGGTGTCGTGCGGAACAAGCTGCACCGGTTCGAGGTGGGCGTGGTCAGCGACGACCAGCCGACCGCCTACGCATTGCCAGGCGGCTTCGTGTTCCTGACGCGGGCGCTGATCGAGCTGTGCGAACGCGACCGCGATGAGCTAGCCTTCGTGGTCGCCCACGAGATGGCGCATGTCATCCGTCGGCATGCGATCAATCGGGTGCTCCGCCAGACCGCCTTCGCCGCAGCCTCGATGATCGCACCGGGACGCGGCGCCATCGCGCCCTGGCTACGGCGGGTCGGCCTCCAATGGCTTGAGCGAGGGTACTCGCGAGACCAGGAATTCGAGGCGGACGCGCTCGGCGCTGTTCTGACGCGGGCCGCCACATTCGACCCCCGCGGCGCACTGCGTCTGTTCGCGCGGTTCCAGCGGCTCGACCGCGCGACCGGCGCGCCGAGTCTGGGCACGTATCTCTCCACCCACCCACCGGTCGGCGAACGGATCACGCGCCTGGAAGAACGGCTAGCCAAGTAGCGTCAGGACCTGTGCCGGCTGCATCGGAGGCCAGATCGGCACGGCTATTCCGGGACGGGGCCCTTCGTATCATCTGGAGTACCGAGCCGGCTCCGCTTGTCCCGCAGCATCGCCTGCAGCTGTCCGATCTCTTCGCGCTGCTGCTTATAGACCCGCACAAAGTAGTCGGCGTCGGACATGATCTCGGTCAATTCCGTATTCCCGAACCAGTCGCCAGCCTTCGTACGCGCGGCGACGTCGCGGGCAATGTGCGTCTGGTCCAGCACCAATGCGGTGTCCTTTTCGACGATCGCGACAGTCGCTATCACGAGGTCCAGCACACCGATATCATCAGTCGTCTCGGCAAGGTGCCGCAACGGGTTGAGCCGGGTCTGTCGTTCATCAGCCATAAGTAGACGGAACCGCGAGACGGCGCTGGTCGCCACCGTCAGACGTCTGTCGGTCAGCAGACAGTACGCGATCTGAGAGTCGCAATCAACACGCTCCAGGTCTGGCGCGACATCTCCCACCGGCCATGACTTTCCGTCTTCATCGACGACACCTGCTGTCTGTCATCGTCTCAACGACTTGCCTGGCGCTAGTCGGCAGGGGGCGATGTGCGACACACCGTGAACAGACCTGTCATAGACAGAGTCGCGGCAGCCTTGCATCGGCCGGACCGCGTCGAGGTCGCGAGAGCCGGACTCGTCGCGACTATAATGAGCCACATGGGTCGAGTCGGCGGCATGCTGCTCATGAGTGGGGTCCTGTCGAGTGGCGGGTGCGCGCCGCCCACTAGCGGCGGACCGGGCAGCGTGTCGTCCGGCGGAGAAACCGTGGTGCTGGCGGTCGACCACCGGTCGCGGTGGCGGGAATTGCGTATCGAGGGCAGCACCGACCTACCAGACGGCTCTGTTGTGTCTTACCATGTCTCTCATGCGTTGGCCGAGGATCTGCCGCCGAGCGAGTGGCCCGCTCAGAATCTGATCGCCGACGGCACGGCGGTGGTCCAGCAGAGCCAGTACTGGACCAGGCTCAACACCACCGACTGGCCTGCCGGCGCCGTCCGGGTGCACGTACAGTTTCCCGTCGCACCGCAACCCGCGCCGGTGCGCGGACGATACGGCGAGTTCGGCGAACACTTGACGGGCGACAACGTCACGATAATCGGGGCCTCCAAGGTCGTCACCGCCGAGCACACGCTCGAGTGGACACGCTGACCGGCACCGAATCCTGCACACACCTCGTGTCCTATTTTCGAGCCACCATCGACACGCTGCACCCCTACGTGCCCGGCCGGCAGCCGGCGCCAGGGACTCGTGTCATCAAGCTCAACACCAACGAGAACCCTTACTCGCCGAGCCCGCTGGCACTGGACGTCCTGCGACAGTTCGACGCGGATCGGCTGCGCCGATATCCGCACCCGCTCGGCGACGAGCTTCGCAACGCGGTCAGTGAGGTACTCGGGGTTGACCCGACCTGGGTGCTTCCCGGAAACGGGAGCGACGACCTGCTGACGATGCTGGTGCGCGCCGTCGCCGGACCAGGTCGGCCGGTGGTCTATCCCACGCCGACGTATGTGCTGTATCACACGTTAGCCGAGATCCAGGGCGCGCCCGTGATGGCGGTGCCGTTCGACGACAGCTTCACCCTGCCGGTCGATCAACTGCTCGCAGCGCAGGGTGCGCTGACGTTCGTGGCCAACCCGAACAGCCCATCCGGCACCGCCGCACCGACCGAGCAGTTGAGCGCCCTCGCAACCGCCCTTGACGGGCTGCTCGTCATCGACGAGGCCTACGTCGCGTTCGCCGACGACGACGCCCTTACGCTGGCCCGTCGCCATTCGAACGTTGTGATCCTGCGCACCCTGTCGAAGAGCCACGCCCTGGCCGGGCTGCGTCTCGGCTTCGCCATCGCACCACCGACCGTGATCGAAGGGCTGGCCAAGGTCAAGGACAGCTACAACGTGGGCGCGATTGCCGCCCGCGTGGGCGCCGTGGCGCTCCGCGACGTGGCGCACACACGGGACATGGTCGCGCAGATCAAGGCGAGCAGGACCAGCCTGGCCTCGGCCCTTGAAAACAGGGGCTGCAAGGTCTGGCCAAGCCAGGCGAACTTTCTCCTAATCCGCCCACCGGGTGGCGATGCTGAGCGGGTATACCGGGAACTCGAAACGCGCGGTATTCTGGTGCGCTTTTTCGGTGAGGCGCCATTCTCGGACACCCTGCGCATCACGGTCGGCACCGATGAGCAGCAGACCTTGCTGCTCGAGGCCTTGGATACGATCCTGGACGGCGGGACGTCCGCCACCGGCTAAGACCCGGCGCCCAACGGTCCCGAAGCGCAAGTCGTCCGTGGCGGGCGGCGCCGGTGGGGCTCGAGACCGGAGCGCGGCGAGTCGTCTGCGCCACCAGATGGACGCCTCGCCTGGAAACGGTATCGCGAGCCTCTGCGAGAGGACAGTGTGCCGACCATCGCGATCGATCTCGCCGTCCTGCTACCGACCGACATCCGCGCTGTCGTCGAACGGATGAATGCCCGCGTCGACGGCGCGGCAGGACACGGCTTTCGATTCGACGCCACGCATCATCCCCACGTCACGCTGAGTCAGCACTTCATCAACGCCGACAGGATCACCGACGTGTGTACCCGTGTCTCTATCGTCCTGTCCGGGCTCCTCCCGCTGAATCTGCACGTCACAGGCTCGCGTGAGGGACGCACGGCACAGGTGCTTGTGATCGCACAGACGCAGCCGCTGCAGCGGCTGCACGAGCGGCTGATGGACACGCTGGTCACAAACGAAGTGCCCGGCGACGCCGACGCGTTCCAGCAGGATGACACCCCGCCACGCAACGCCGATGTCGCCTGGGTGACCCGGTTCCGCACCGACGCGAGCGTGGCGCGCTTCGACCCGCATATCACAGTCGGTATCGGCCCCGACCCCGTCACGACCGACCCGTTCAGCTTTACCGCACGCACGATCGCCGCCTGCCGCCTCGGCCGGTTCTGCACGTGCCGTGACCAGCTGGCATGTTGGACGCTATAATCCTCCATTGATGCCGCGATTCCGATACCAGCCTGTACCAGTTGGGCATTGTCTATTGGAGGTCTTGTGAAGCTGTCATTTCCCCTGGTCGTCCTATGCACCCTGTTACTTGCCGCCTGCAACGCCGGCAGTGACGGCGAACCCGTGGCCGCACCAGACCTCGCCACGCCGACACCCACCGTGTTCACTCCACCGGAGCTGAACGCTGCCGATATTCCTCCCGACATCCACGAAGACTCCTTGGCGCGGCTGCCAACGGTCATCCGCGAGGCGCTCGACGCCGACGGCCAGCGAGCGTTCGACGTCATCGTGAATCCTGACAGCCGCTACGCCGACGGTCTGTGGGGCCCTGCCGGCATGTGGCTGTACAGCCCACACATGGCCGAGCATATCTTCCCCGCAAGCACGTATCTGCGCTTCGGTGTCGACGGTGAACGGGACCAGCGACTGGTCGAGCTCACCATCCTGACGACTGCCCGCGAGCTCGACAGCCAGTACGAGTGGACGGCCCACGAGCCGTTGGCGCGCAGCGCCGGCCTCGAAGAGGAGATCATCGAGCTGTTGCGCTTTGGTGGCCCGCTGGCCGACGCCGGCCAGCTGCCGGGTCTAGGTGCGCCCGAACGGACGATCATCCGTGTCGCGCGCGAGCTGATCAACGAGCCAAAGGTGAGCGCCGAGCTGTTCGTGGAGGCCCAAGCGCTGTTCGGCAACGAAGGGGTGATGGACCTGGCCGGACTCGTCGGGTACTACACCTTCGTGAGCCACACACTGAAGATGTTTGACCTGCATCGTGCACCCGGCAGCCAGCTGTTGCTGCCGTTGCCGTGAGGCTAATCACACGATGATCTGGGTGCTGGTCGGATTGTCCTTGATCGGGTTCGGCATCTCGAGCTACTTCACCGGCGTGGCCTACCACTGGGTCAGACCGGACACTCGCTGGATTCCGGCCGTGTGCCGGATGGGCGAACAGACCTGCGCGACGATCGTCTTCACCCCCCGGGCTCGGGTCTTCGGTGTCCCCAACTCCGTGCTCGGACAGCTGTTCTACCCGCTGCTGGCTGTTGTCGCCGTGGCCGGTGGTCTGGACGAACCGCTAATCCACCTCGTCGTGCTCGCCGCCAGCAGCGTCACCGTGTTACTGGGTGTCTATCTCACCTACTCGCTGCTCTTCATCACCCGGGTCAACTGCGTGCTCTGCTTCACATCGCACGCCCTCAACTTTGTGGTGTTCGTCATCCTGCTCTCTCGGCCCTGACCGCCTTCACTCGCCGTGGCCTGCTCCGAGCTACGGCCGGCCCGACGTCGCCTTCGGTGGAGCCTGGTCACCCACTGTCAGACGCCGGCGCTCGGCGATGATCAGCCTGTACTCTGAGGCTCGCTTCCAGACCCTGTTGGCCATCTCGGTCAGGTGCACCGCCTTCAGCCCGAAGTAGAGAAACAGCGAGCCGGTGGTTCCGACCACCAGCGCCTGGAGGACTGTCACGGCCCCTTCCCCGATCTCCGGCGCCAGCTCCCCAAGCCCCTGATAGACCAGGAACCCGACCACCGCCAGGAACGGCCCGGTCACCGTGCGGACGGTCCAGGAGGCCACCCGGGACTGCTTCTCCATCAACCCGCCAATGGTGCGCAGCCGATCGAGCGCTCGTTCGATCCGTTCGAAATCGTCGCCCAGCAGCACGTCTCGCAGCGTGACCTGCGCCCGACAGGCCCGCGCCACGCGTCGGTCGCCCCGGAGCCAGGACAGCCCGTTGACCGCATGCGTGAAGTCGGGGAACCGCTCGCGCAGCCGCTCGAGGAGACGTCTCTGTCCGTCGTCGGTGTGCTCGTGGAGCGTCGAGGCGATGTCGATCTCGACACGGTGGCGAGACGGGATCAGGACCACCTCATGCAGGTCGCCGGTCTCGCGATCCTCGACATATGCCGCTGCGTGGGGCGCAATCCCCTCGTGCAGCATCGCTTCGTGGTCCAGACATGGCAGGCTGGGAACCGGCGTGGCCAAATCGACGTGCACCCGATACAGCTTGACCGCCCGAACGTGGGTCACGTCGGCCAGACCCGCGAAAAACAGCCGACAGGCCTCGCAGTCATCTGGAAGGTCCGAGCCCACGGAGGCGGCATCACGAACGCCGCTTGCGTCGTCCTGTTCGGACAGCCCCTCGAGGTGCGACCGCACCCCAGACACCGGCTGAAAATCTCCACTCATCGCGTTGGTTGACCAGCCCGGATCCACGCGGCCCACCAGAGAGATACAGACAGGGCGACCACGCTTCGGTCACGATACCATAGTGGTTCCGCGACACGGATTCGGCCAGCACGTCGGCGCGCGGCTCCGGGACATCAGGAGGAACACCATGTCGGAACAACGGTGGCACATGGCGAAGCACGGGCATCAAATCGGGCCGATGTCCGAGGCCGAGATCATCAGCAACATCCAGCACGGCAGTGCCGACAGTCAGACGCTGGTCTTCACCGCCGGCATGTCGAACTGGACACCGCTGGCCGACGTGCCACAGCTCGCGACGCACCTCTCTGGGGGGGCAGACGACCGTGCCGTCGATGCTGGCCGGGCGGACGGCCCATGAGATCGACTTCACGGTCGAGGGCACCAGAATTCAGTATGTCGAGGTGGAGCTCGACCCGGGCGAGAGTGCCGTGGCCGAGCCGGGCTGCATGATGTACATGACCAGCGGCATCACCATGAAAACAATCTTTGGCGACGGCAGCGAGAGCCGGCAGCCGGGTCTCATGGACAAGCTGCTGGGCGCGGGGAAACGGTTGCTCACCGCTGAGAGTTTGTTCTTGACGGTGTTCACCAATAGCGGCAACGGCAAGCAGCGTGTGGCGTTTGCCGACCCATACGCCGGCAAGATTCTCCCGATTGATCTGTCCGAGCTGGGCGGCGAGATCATCTATCAGAAAGACGCGTTCCTGTGCGCCGCCAAGAGCGTTGCCATCGGCATCGCGTTCCACAAGAAGATCGGCGTCGGGCTGTTCGGCGGCAAGGGCTTTGTGATGCAGCGACTCGAAGGCGACGGCCTGTCGTTCCTGCACGCCGGCGGCACGGTCCGCCTGCTGGATCTGCAGCCGGGCGAGACGCTACGAGTCGACACCGGGTGTCTGGTGGCGCTGCAGCCCAGCGTAACCTATGACAGCCAGTTCGTCGGCGGCATCAAGACGGCGTTGTTCGGCGGCTAGGGGCTGTTCTTTGTCCGCCTCGCCGGCCCGGGCCGCGTCTGGCTGCAGTCACTGCCGCTCAGCCGGCTGGCCGACCGCATCTACAAGGCCGCGCCGCAGACCGGTGACCGCAGGAAAGGGGAGGGAGCGATGCTCGATCACGTGTTGGGGCTCGGCAACCTCATCGACGGCAAGTAGTGCACTGGGGCACAAGTGTGGCTTCTCGTCGATGATATAGTGAAGGCTAAGGTTGGGGTTGTCGTGGCGAACCCCATCAGAGCCCCGCGGCCGTCCGGACATGTTGCCGCAAGACACCAGACATCCCTACGAGGTGTGAGACCGATGCAAAACCGACCGTCTTCAGATACGAGCCACCGCGTGTTCGCCGCGCTGCTGATCGCGGCGCTCTGCCCATTTGCGGCGTCGCTCGCTATGCTTTCCGACTCGGCTCACGCCCCCGCAATCGAGGCCACACTTGCGGCACAGGGCGGGGCGACCATCTGGGACGGCGTTTACACCGACGCTCAGGCTTCGCGAGGGCAGGACGTCTACGAGCAGGAGTGCGCGCAGTGCCACCTCGTCGACCTGATGGGCGACGGCATCGCGCCGGCCCTGATTGGCTCGTCCTTCTTCTTCCGCTGGAGCGACCTCTCTGTCGGCGACATGTACATCGCCATCCGCAGCACGATGCCGCAGGGCGCCCCGGCCAGTCTGAGCCCGGCCGGCTACGCCGACATCGCCGCCTACATGCTACAGATGAACAAGGTCCCTGGCGGCGACACCGAGCTACCGACTGACGCGGACGCCCTCGGGAATATCACCATCACCGAGGCCCAGTAGACGTCGCCGCCGCCCGTGACGCGACCATCCGCTACGTTGCCCGTTCAGCCTCCTCGCGTCCCGGATAGCTGATTCCCAGGCGGTGCAGCTTCAGCGTGTAGATGTTGAACGGCGACAGCCGGTGTGACAGGCACACGCTACCGACCGTCGCCGCCATCAGCGGCAGCATGATCCGGTAGTCGTTCGTCATCTCGAACAGGATGAGGATCGACATCGTCGGTGCCTTCGCGGTCGCCGCGAAGAAGGCCGCCATCCCCACCATCGCATAGGCGCCAGACCAGGCGGTCCAGTCCGGGAACAGGATGTGGACCAGCGACCCGAACGCCCCACCCAGCATGGCCCCCATGTAGAGACTGGGTACAAACACCCCGCCGGACCCACCTGACCCGAGTGTCGAGCAGTTGGCCAGGAACTCTGCCACGAACAGCAGCACGATTCGGCGCAACGCCACCGCATCGGCGCCGAGGATCGCATCATCGAACAGCGAGCGCGAGAGTAGCGGAATGACAAGCGATAGCCCGGTCGAACAGAAGCTGAGGAACAGGACCAGGGGCAGCCGACGCCCGTATGGCGTCAGGTAGGACAGCGCGCGGCTGAAATACGGATCGAGTAAGGGGCGGACCCCGATCGTCGCCGGTCGGGCCGGCGCCCCTCAGAATTGTCATGGATGGTCCGGGGCGGAAGGGGATCGAAGTGGTCCTGGTTTCGAGGGCCGATCGGACCGATGCGACCTTCCGTCACGATCTACTTCTGCGCTGCCACTCGTTCGCGTCTGGGCCCGAGGAGGATCGCCAGCCACTTGAGCTGTTCGGTGTGCTCGAACGTGATCTTGAACACGACCGTCACCGGCACCGACAGGATCATCCCGATCGGTCCCCACACCCAACCCCAGAAGATGATGCACAGCAGCACGGCGAGCGGCGACAGACCGACCCGCCGCCCCATCAGAGCCGGCTCTAGGATGTTGCCGAGGACCGAGCCGATCACCAGATACCCCGCCAGCACGAGAGCGGCGTGGCCCAAGCCATGCTGGGCAAGGGCGACGAGGACCGTCGGTATGGCGGCGAGGAAGGCGCCGAAGGTGGGGATATAGTGCATGAAGAATCCGATGACGGCCCAGACAATCGGAAATTCGATGCCGAGCACCGCCGTCAGGACACCTACCGCCAGCCCGACGAGAGCGCTGACAAAAGTCTTCACCGCGACGTAGCGCTGCGTGCTCTGGGTGATGCTCTCGACGTGCCGGAGCAATTTCGCCCGCTCGCCGAAGGCCTCGCGCAGCTTGCCGGAGAGGTCCAGCGTCTCGGCCAGCATGAAGACCATTACCACCAGGGTCAGGAACATCAACGAGATGAACGATGCGACGCCGAGCACCGTGCCGCCAACGAGGCCACCGACCACGCCACCGGCAAAGTCAATCAGCGATGAGGGGTCGAACGTCTCCGGTGACAGCCAATCCGGCAGCACGGTGATGCGTTCGCTGGCGGTCTCGATCCAGCCTTGCGCGTTGGTGACGAGCAACTCCTGGTACCACGGCGCGGCAGTCAGGAAGCCCGACACAGCGCCGTTGATGATCAGCACGAAGACCGTCAGCACCGCGATGGCGGCGACGACGGTCGCCGCCATCGCCAGGCCCGGCCCCACGCCGCGGCGCAGCAGGGCGGCGAGCAGAGGGTGGCTGAGCACGGCGAGAAACCCCGCCAGTAGCATCGGGATCAAGATTGGCTCGGCCGCACGCAGTCCAGCGACGACGACGACCAGAGCCGCCAGGCGGAACAACAGAGAGCCTGGGAGCGTCGGGGCGCCCGCGTTATACCCGTTCACTGGAACCTCGGCTGGACTTCTGACCTCTGTCTCGCTCACCCGCTCCCCCTCGCGATGCGCCATTATCTGCTACGCCACGACCACCGCCCCGACCGGGATCATGACATCGTCCAGCTCTTCGTCCTCCGAAGCCAGGGTCCGGCACACGACCCCAGCGACGATCTTAACCGAGCGGGCCTTGGCCAAGCCGCCGAACGCGACCTGGATTCGACCCGAGAGTATTGAGCGTCAGCCGTGACGGACGCGTGCCGCTACCTGAGCGACGGCAGAGCTGATTTACCTCGACTCGACAGCTTGTCTGGCCGAGAGATGCTGGTAGCAGACCGGCTCCCGCCGTCCAGCCCATGTACCGAATCCTGGCTCGTAGGGCGCAACTCTGGGCACAATGCGGCCATGGCGCCACACCCGGTCGACGTGGTCCTGGACCTTCGACCTCGCGGGTCGACGCCTCGAGAACAGCCAGGATATCGACGGGCGACCCCGCATGAGGCTCCGGCCGAGTACCAACGGCCAGCTCCTCTACGTCTTCCTGGCTGGCAACACGATCGATCTGTACGAGGCGACGACCTACCGCTATCTGCGGACAATCACACTCGACGGCGATATGACGACAATCTTCGTCGTGCCCTAGCCACGCTCTCCCCCTGGTCTCGTCGACAGCGCGAGCGACCGAGCCGAGGTGTAGGGCGGAGCCCCCGGATGGTAACGGCGCGCACATGCGCGCCCGCGAGGGAGCGGAGCGGGGCATAGGGGGCCCCGCGAGCGACTGAGCCGGAGTGTGGGGCGGAGCCCCACCTAAGACGAAACGACATACGGAGCAATCAGGAGGACTAGCGCCGGGACCAGCGTGACGGCGGTGACGTCCATGAGGACGCCGTACTTGATCATTTCCGTGATGGTGACCCGGCCGGACGCGTAGACGATCGCGTTGGGCGGCGTCGACACGGGCAACATCTCAGCGACCGATGCCGACAGAGCGGCCGCCACGACTGGAAAGATCGGGTTGACGCCGGCCGCCAGCGCGATCGAGATGACAATCGGAACGGCGATATTCGTGGCCGCGGTATTCGACATTGCCTCGGACAGCACGACGGTGAACAGTGCCGCCGCGAACGTCAGCGCGACAAGCTCGTTAGTGGGCACCAGCCCGGTGATCCCCTCGCCAATGACCCGGGCCAGACCGGTCGACCCAGCCAGGGCCCCGAGGGCGAGCCCGCCGCCGAACAGCAGTATCGTGCCCCAGTCGATCTGCGCAGCCTGTCGCCACGTGATGGTGGTGCGTTCGGTCGCGCTGTTTGGCAACAAGAAGAGCAGCACCACGCCCGCCAGCGCCGCCACCGACTCCGGAACGCTGGCCAGCACCGAACGCGCGACCGGATGGTCCGTCCCGAGCACCAACGCCAGAAAACCAGGACCGACCCACAAGCAGATCGTGATGGAGAACGCGACGACGGCATTAATTTCACCGCGCCGCCAGGGACCGAGGGCGCGCTTTCGTGTGGCGATAATCTGCGCAATGCCCGGGATCTGCCTGACACCAGTCCGACCCACCCAGCTCAGATAGGCAAAGATCACCAGGAGCAGGACCAGGACGACCGGCACCGAGAACAACATCCACCGCACGAACGTGATTCGCACGTCGAGCTGGTCGTCGAGCATGCCGATGGCGATCAGGTTGGGCGGTGTCCCGACCGGCGTCGCCATCCCGCCCCGCGAACAGCAATAGCTCGTCATCAGCATCAGGGCGGTCCCGTACCTCTTGGGAATGTCCGCCTCCGATTCCATGAACCGGACGAGCGACAGCCCTATCGGCACGAGCATCGCCGTGGTCGCGGTGTTACTCATCCAAGCGGATAGGACCGCGGCCAGCAGGCCGTACGCGATCAGAATACGCGAGGGGCGGCCGCCGATGATGCGCATCGACAGCACGCCAAACGCGACTCGCTCGTTGACCCGGTGCACAAACAGTGCCTGGGCGAGGATGAAGCTTCCGATGAAGAGAAAGATCGTGGGACTGGCGAACGGCCGGAAGGTCTGACCCACCGGCGCTACCTGCAGCACCACTGCCAGCACCGGGCCGAGCAGCGCGGTGACTGGTAGCGGCAATGCCTCGGTGACCCAGAAGACGATAACCAGCCCCATGACCGCCGCCAGTCGGTGCGCTTCTGGTGTCAGCGACTCGAACGGCCACGCGAGCAGGAGCAGAAACATGAGCGGCCCCGCGACGATGCCCACCGTGCGCCGCGCCTCGTCGAACCGCATCTCGGCGTCGGTCTTTGTCGGCAGCGGTGTGGGGTCTGCAGGCATAGGCCCGACGGTGTATCACATTTCTTGCCACAGTCACAACAGCCCGGCATCAATGCAGACGTCCACTGGCTGTCCTATCTCGATGAGGACCTGGGCTCAGATACGGATCCCCAGAGGTCGAGGCGGCGCGCGGTGTGCGATACACATGATTTGACGACCTCAGAAGCCCGCGCGTGTGGCCGCGTAGGCAGCGGCGGCATGGGCCGAGGTGTATCGGGCGCGGGACACGCAACTCGGCCGCCCAGTCGCACTGAAGTTCATCTCTCCCAACCATGACCAGAACCCAGACCGTCGGGAGTGCCTTCTCAAGGAGGCGCGAGCCGCCTCCTTACTCCGGTCGCCCGCCAACGCCACCACGTACGACATCAGCGAGCACGACGGCACCTGTTCATTGAGATGGAGTTCGTGGAGAGCGAGGCGCTGGCGGACCGCCTGCGCCGTGGCCCCCTGTCGATCCGACAGACGCTGGGAATGACGCTCCAGATCGCCGAGCTACCGGCGTTGAACCGGGTCCGGTCCGGCGCTGACCCCGGTTTCGACCCGATCCGTTCGGATCCGGCATTCCTTGAGCTGCTCGCCGCCGGCCCGCTCCCACCGACCGTGGTATCATGAGATGGTAATATTTAGACTTGACGAGGAGGGTGTCATGACACATCCAGTGGTATTTGCGCAACTTGGCTCGATCGGCATGCCCGAACTGGTGATCATCTTCTTGATCATCATGGTCATCTTCGGCGCCAGTCGCCTGTCCGGTCTCGGCAAGGGTTTGGGCCAGGCGATTCGCGGTTTCAAGGACGAGATGAAGCCGAAGGACGAAGAACCGGCTGAGCCACCCCGCGACGTTTGACGATCGGATCGGCGGTGAGCGCCAAGCTTACCTGCGTACAGAGGTAGGGCCGGAAGACACGCTTTAAAGTGCCTTCCGGCCTTTTTTTTGATCGGCGGCTGCGGCGCCACTGACACGAAACGCGAGTGACGCGCCAAAGCCGCCTAGACGACCGCTAGCCGACCCCCAGCTCCCGGAGATCGGCCACCAGGTCCTGGCCCGCCATGGACGGGTTGACCTCCTTGTCAATCTTCAGGATCTTACCGTCACCGCCAATGATGAAGGTCCAGCGGAACGGGAACCCCCGTTCCGCCGTCACCACGCCGTAGGCCTCGGCGACCTCTTTTGTGGGGTTGCTCAGCAAGGGAAAATCTGACTCGAGCGACTCGGCGAACTTCTTGTTGTCCTCGGCGGTATCGACGCTGATCATGAAATAGGCCAGGTCGAACTTCTGCAACTCGTCGCTGGAATCACGCAGCGACTTACATTGGGCCGTTCAACCACCAGTGAACGCCTTGGGGAACCAGGCCAGTACCACTGTTCGGCCCGCATAATCGGACAGGCTGTGGGTCTTGCCATCAGAGCCAGGCAGGCTGAACGCCGGCGCCATATCGCCGGCCTCAAGGCCCTGGGCTTGAGCTCCCCCGACGCCAACCGCGACAACGATCACCGCGACCATGACGCAGAACGCGACGAGCATTTTCATTGTCTCCAACTCCTTGAGTGACACGATTTCTAATACCTTAAACTGTCGCGACACGGTAGCAGAACCAAGACCTCCTTGGCAATGATTTCAAGCCCAGCACCGGGATCGCCAGGCCACAGATCTCATTGTGGCGCACGGCTGTAGCCGTGCGATCGCAGGCCTGAAGGCCTGCGCCACACCGACCCGTTTCCTTCCTGAGACTTCAGCGTGTGGACGACTAATCAGTAAACAGCTCGGTCTGGGGAAATTGGGCGAACCACCCGAACCAGAACGCCCGGTTCGCCGGTAGCCGGGCGCCGGCGTCGGTCACCGCCACGAGCGCATCCTCGGTGACCCGCCACACCCGACCCTTCGCGTCGGCCACCCGGAAATCGTCGAGGCGTCGCTCGAACCGCTGCCCGCTGGTGTGATACACGCGGTTCGCGCCATCCGGGCTCAAATGGGCGACCGCCGGCCTCGGCCTGGAACACCGGGTGATCCTCGAGGAAATCAACCAAGAGCGCCACCGGGTGCCGGGACCCGCTCGCCGGGTCGTCGAAGAGCATCACGACAACCTCGTCCTTGTTGTCTAGCCGGTCGTCCTGCGCTTGCACCTAGAACATCAGCTGGTCGGTGCTGAAGTACTCCCGATATGCCACCCCCTCAGTGTAATCGCGCTGCTGACCGGTCTCGAGCGACAACACGGTAGTTTCGGGGTGTCGCGCACGCCACTCGCCCCACGTCGTCGTCGCCATCGCGCGGCGTGTCAGCTGCAGTCACTGCCGGCGAGGCTGTCGATGGCCGCCACTCCCTCGAATGTATTCCACAGACTCTTGGTTTCCTGGTCGAACATGAGCTTGTTCGACCGATACCACAGACCACTGGCACCGAACCGGATGTGCTCTCTGTCGATGAGGTTCTCGTGCGGGATAACGGTGCCGCACAGCGTGCAATACACGATGCTCAGCTCGAGCCAGCCGCCCCTATCAGCCGCCATTTCGTACCAGACCAGGATACGCTTCGGATACGCTCGAGCATCACCGTTGACGGCGATGCCGAACACGATGTTGTCATCGTCGAGATACTCGGCGTCTGCCGCGGTCAGAGGCTTGGGATACTCGAGCGGCGTAATGCCGTTCGGCGGCACCCCGCCCCAGTCCACCTCGTCGAGTCGAATCAAAAATGTGACGCTCGGTGGAAAGAACTCACGAAACAGGGGACAATCTGCCCGTACTACATCCCCTTGAAGCGAGCGTATTCTGGATGTGGGTCGTAGGAATGCTGCCAGATCCACTGCTACCAGCGCCCGACGACGTCGTCGCGGATGCGCTCACCTGTTTGCGCCTCGAGAAAACGGACTAGCCGGCGGTATACCAGCGGTGTGGGATGTTCTCGTTCGCTCTGAGGCGCATCCCGCTGACTGAACGGATCGTTCTCGCCGCCCGGAAGGGCCGCGGTGGTGGCGGCGGTCGCATGAACCGCAGCATGTCCCAGACCACCCTGCGTAGCCGTCGCGCCAGGCGGCCGCGATCTCGTCACGCGCCCCGTCGGCCAGGTCGTCGTCGTCACCCGTGGTCAGGAAGAACTGCTGTAGGTCCGGGTGCGGCCGTTCTTCCTGCGCGCTGGCCCCACCCACGACCGACGCCAGTCCGCACACGACAATCGCCGTGATCAGCGCTTCGTGAATAGCCCGCATGCTAGTACGACGCATGATGCCCCGTCTGGGATTCCCGCGAGTCTCGCCTTTTCGCGCCTGCCTGTCAGTCGCTGAACGATCTCACTGTCTCAGCCCCTCGGTATCTCGCTCAACCGGGGGCTGATGGTGCTGATCCAGGATGGCGACGTAAGGCAGATGACGGTACTGCTCGGCGTAGTCAAGGCCATACCCCACGACGAACCGAGCCTCGATCGTGAATCCCACGTGCTCGATACCTACCTCGACCGTCCGCCGCGACCGCTTGTCCAGCAGCGACACCGTACGGAGCGAGCGCGGATGTCGCGCGCGAAACGAGTCCAGGAGCCATGACAGTGTCTGCCCGGTGTCCACGATATCCTCGACAATGAGCACGTCTCGGTCCGCAATGTCGGTCTCGAGGTCCTTGGTCAGCGTGATGACACCCGACGACCGGGTGCCGGCGCCGTAGCTGGTGATCGCCACGAAGTCAATCGTGACCGGACGGTCCAGGGCTCGGACCAGATCAGCGAGAAAGATGAAGCCACCTTTGAGGACCGACACCAGGTGCGGATCCCGCCCCGCGGGATAGCTCCGGTTGATGGCAGCCGCCAGCTCCCGGACCCGGTCGCGGACCTGGTCGGCGGTGAGCAGCACCGTCAGCGTGAACGTGTCAGACATGGGACGACAGCCGGCGCGGCCAACGGGCAGCCGATGCGGAACGTCCCTCGACGGACGGTATACACCCGACGGAAGGGACCTGCGTCCGAACGGAGGGGATTGAGGAGATGGTGGGCGCTAGTGGATTCGAACCACTGACCCCCGCCGTGTGAAGGCGATGCTCTACCACTGAGCCAAGCGCCCACTCCGAGCGAGCAGAATCTTCAGTTTACCTCACAACCGGACACACGCAGCCCGCGGTAAAAGTCCAGCATGGCACCGAGCGATGCCGTGCCGACGGCCGCCTCGTCGGTGTGCGACGCAGGGCCATTACCAGGAACTGCTACCCGATGAAGAGCGCCTCGTCCTCCTTCTCTGTCGATTTGTTGCCGTCCGAACGAGTTTTCGCCGGCTTCCTTTCGGAGGAGAAGATGGCGCGGAGCCCCTCGATGAGCGCGAGCGCCCTGCGCGCCGGCGCAACGAGCACATCCTGCACCACGTCGAACGTCGCCTCGGCGCGCCCCGCGAGTTGGGCCATCAACTGGTCGGCGCGTTCGATCTGTGCCACGGCAAGCTTCGTGGCGCGGGTGGCATCGTCACTCACCTCCTGGACTTTGCCCAGGAACGGATCGATCTCACGCTCGACCCGGTCAGCCAGCCGGTTCACGTGGCGCGCGAGCCGCGCGCCGTAAATGACCACACCGATCTGAATGAGGGCCATGACCCCAGTTGCCGCCGCGATTGCCGCGAGGAACAGGGTGGGCCAATCGCTCACGCCTGGGCCTCGGTCTCATCCTCACTCTTGGCCCGCGCGCCCTGATAGGCTTCTCGTCCGCGGTCGATCGCCGTCGCGATGCCCTCTCGCTGTCGGGTCGCAAACTCACGGCCCTGTCGAGCCACATCGGTGGCCCTCTCACGCCCCTCGCGCACCTTCTCGTTGAGCAACCGTCGCGTGTCTTCGCCTACGCTCGGTGCCCACAGCAACGCCACTGCGGCGCCGCTCACGGCGCCCAGCACGAATGCCATCAGCACCGCACCCGCGTGTCCATCATTGTCTCTCGCCATTGCAGTCTCCTGCCTGTTCATGATCCTGCCCCCAGCATCCTCATCATCTCACACTGGTGAGCAGGGTTTGTCAGGAAAACGCGTGCCCCGGACTTCGTAACGCGCGAATCTTATCCCGCAGTGCCGCCGCCCGCTCGAACTCCAGATTGGCCGCTGCCGCCCGCATGTCCGCCTCGAGAGACCGCACATGAGATTCGAGCTCCGCCTGCGTGGCGAACTCCTCTTCGGCCTCCCGCACGACGGGCACCGTCACATAGTCCCGCTCATACACGCTCGACAGGACATCGTCGATTTCCCTGACGATCGACGTAGGCGTAATGTCGTGTTCGCGGTTGTACCGCTCCTGCCGGGTGCGGCGGCGCTGCATCTCATCCAGCGCCGCCCGCATCGACTTGGTCTCCACGTCCGCGTACATGATCACCCGGCCATTGACGTTGCGAGCCGCTCGCCCAGAGGTCTGGATGAGCGCCCCTGCGGACCGGAGAAATCCCTCCTTGTCCGCATCCAGAATCGCCACCAGCGACACCTCGGGCAGATCAAGCCCTTCTCGCAGCAGATTGATCCCCACGAGGACGTCAAAGATGCCACGCCGCAGGTCCCGCAGGATCTGCACTCGCTCGAGGGTCTCGACCTCCGAGTGCAGGTATCGCACGCGCACACCCAGCTCCTGATAGAACTGCGTCAGATCCTCAGCCATGCGCTTGGTCAGGGTCGTCACGAGTACCCGTTCGCCGCCCTCGGCACGCCGCCGGATCTCGTGCAGCAGGTCGTCAACCTGTCCCTTGACCGGCCGGACATCCACCGCCGGGTCGATGAGCCCCGTCGGCCGGATGATCTGCTCGACCACCGCCCCTTCGCTTTGCCCGAGCTCGTACGGCCCCGGCGTCGCCGATACGAAGATCACCTGTCCGGCCCGGCTCTTCCACTCGTCGAAATTCAGCGGTCGGTTGTCGAGCGCCGAGGGCAGTCGAAACCCGAAGCTGACCAATACCTCCTTGCGTGCTCGGTCGCCGTGATACATCCCGCGCACCTGCGGCATCGTCTGGTGGCTTTCATCGACGATCATCAGCGCATCCGACGGGAGGTAGTCCAACAAGGTCGGAGGCGGCTCACCTTCGGCGCGGCCGGTCAGATGCCGGGCGTAGTTCTCGATGCCGTGGCAGTAGCCAATCTCGCGCATCATCTCGATGTCGAACATCGTCCGCTGGTGGAGCCGCTGTGCCTCCAGCACCTTTCCCAGGCCATCCAGGTCGGCGCGACGCTCGACCAGCTCGGCCTTGATCGTCTCGACCGCCTGCAGCGTCCGTGCGCGGGGGGTGACGAAGTGAGACTTCGGATACACCGCCACTTTGTCGTGCCGACGCAGCGTGCGGCCCGTCACCGGGTCGAAACTGACGAGCTCATCCACCTCGTCGCCGAAGAGCCCGATCCGAAGAGCGACGTTCTCATACGACGGATAGACCTCGACGATGTCGCCCCGCACCCGGAATGTGCCCCGGGCGAATTCCTGGTCGTTCCGCTCATACTGAATCTCGACCAGCTTGCGGAGAATCCACTCCCGTTCGACGCGCTGGCCGTGCTCGAGCGGCAGCAGCTGGCCGTAGTAGGCCTCAGGCGAGCCCAGCCCGTAGATACAGGACACGCTGGCCACGATGATTACGTCGCGGCGCTCGAAAAGCGACCGTGTCGCGGACATCCGCATGCGGTCGATCTCGTCATTGATCGTCGCCTCTTTCTCGATATACGAGTCTGTGGAGGGGACGTAGGCTTCCGGCTGGTAGTAGTCGTAGTAACTGACGAAGTACTCGACCGCGTTGTCTGGGAAAAACCGGCGAAACTCGAGGAACAGCTGGGCCGCCAGGGTCTTGTTGTGCACCATGACAAGGGCCGGCCGGTTCAGTTGGGCGATTACATGCGCCAGCGTGAATGTTTTCCCGGACCCGGTCACGCCGAGCAGGACCTGACACGCGTCACCCCGCCGCAATCCGTCGGTCAGCTCCCGCACGGCCTGCGGCTGGTCGCCTCGCAGCTCGAAATCGGTGACTAGTTTGAACTGCTCGTCGGTGGAGGGCATAGACTTGACCGCCACGCTATCCTCAGCGCGGCCGCGTACAGCATTCAGAAGTCAGCTGGCAGAAGTCAGAAGAGGAACCCGATGGTCATCGGCCGAGACAGAAGTCGGCAAAGCCTGGTCGGCTGGCGATCTCGCTCACCGGTCTCTCGGCGCGTCCTCGAAGTAGGGAGCGAAGTAGCCGTTGCGGGATCGGATACGGGCGCCCTCAAGCTCCGGCCTCGCCTCGGCCAACGTCACCGTCACGCGGCGCCAGGCGCCGTCGGTGGTCGTGTCGGAGGACGCGTAGCCCAGAGAATAGCGAGCCGCCAGCTCATCCCGAATCTGCGCGTAGATCTCGTCCAGCTCGTCCACTGAGTCCGGGAAGTAGCACCGCCCGCCGGTAAGACCGACGATCCCCTCAAGCCGGCGTTGCTCCATCATTCGATCGGCCGTCCGCAACTGGGCCTGGAACCCGATCGCATAGACGGTGACGTCGGAGGCCCGGACCAGATTGAGCAGTTCCTCGAGCCGCATGCGGCTCCGCGTGTCGCCGCCATCGGTGTACAGCAGCAGGACCTTGCGCCCATCTTGTTCGAATGCGCCGTCGAGATAGACGCCGAGTGCGTCGTAGAGCGCCGTCATCCCGCCGGTCTCCTGGCCGCGCAGGCGTTCCACGAGCCGTGGGAAATCGGCTTGGCCGAATCGGCTTACACGCACCCGGGTGTCGAAGCTCACCAGGGTCATGTCCACCGCGAAGTTCAGCCCCTTGAGAAACTTGATGGCAGCGGTCTTCGCGAACCCGGCGTCGCGCTCCATGCTGCCGCTCGTGTCGAACAGCACGCCGAGATGGAACGGCATGGTCTCGAGATCACTGTCGAGTCCGCTCGAGAAATACGCGATCCCCTGCTCACGCCCCTCTTCCTGAATCACGAAGTCTTCGGCGGTCAAACCGGAGACCAACTGCCCGTCCTTGCCTACGACCGTGACCCCGAGATGCACCAGATCAACACCACTCCTGAACACCGTCTGCGCATGCAGTGGCGTCGCAAACATGGCCAGTGCCAGCGAGCACATCAGGTAGGGGCGCATGGCGCGGTTTCCTGCCGTAGTGGTCCGTGTCATAAATAAGGCCATGCACCGAGGGCCTGCGGCACCAAGCCGCGGTCATCCCACCGTGCGCGAGGAGGGCGCATATCGGCGGTATTCGACCCCGCTGAGTAAAAGCCGAGCGCCGGCCCTGGCGGGATGCATCGGCGGCCGAATGCGGCCGTATCTATGACACGGCCACTCTGTCCGGCATCTTACCCGATCTGGCGTCCCCTCGAGGCGGTTCGCGACCCATGCCGCCTCAAGAGCGATCTTTGGGCGCGGCAGGGGCGTATAATCGGCAGCTTGAGCGGCCGACCTACGATCTCTACCGTGAAGTGCCTCGCGGTGTGCCAGGACGAGCTCGTCATCCGGATCCTGGCCAAGGCTCTCAAGCCAACGTTGGACGTCGAGTTCCTTGTCGAAGACCGGCTCCTGGCGCGGCGGCTGCACGACGCCGAGGTCACAGTCCACGTCGGCAGTCCGCGCACGGTAGAGAGCTACTTGCGGGCTGAGATCGACCCAAGCACCTGCGTGCTCGTCGAGGACACTGGACGACGCAGTCCCAGGCGAACGCTGGAGACGATCCGCGATGCCGGCGGTGTCCTCGTCTATCTGCTCGACGTAGGACACCCGCTGAACCCCAGGCGACAGGAGGAAGTGCGATCCCGCGCGCCCGAGATTGGACATCTGGCGCTGGCAGATCTGCTGCGTGGCGCGCTCGGCATGGAACTGGATCGCTCGATGACACGAGCGCGGGTCCAGCAATACCAACGCTATCTGGCCGACGCCGACCGTGTTCTCATCCTGCTGCACAACGACCCTGATCCCGATGCAATGGCTAGTGGCCTCGCCCTGCGCACCCTCTTGCGCCGAACCAAGACCACCGCGATCATCGGAGCGTTCCAAGGAGTCGCGCGACCCGAAAATCTCCGAATGGCCAGCCTCCTCGACATCCATGTCGAGCCTCTGAACCGTAGGTCGCTCACGGAGTTCGACCGGGTCGCGACGGTCGACGTACAGCCTCACTACTTCGGCGGGCTCATCAACAAGGTGGATCTCGTCATCGACCATCATCCCGAGCGCACCGGCTACAGCGCGGCGTTCAAGGACATCCGGCCCGACTATGGCTCCACGTGTACCATCCTGACCGAGCATCTGCGCGCCGTTGACGTGAACATCTCCGAGCGCGCCGCCACAGCGATGCTCTACGCGATCAAGTCCGACACCCTCTTTCTGTCCCGACAGACGAACGAACCAGATCTCGACGCCTTTCGGTTCCTGTACCCGCTGGCCAACGCGGCGCTCATCCGCAAGATGGAGGGGGCCGAGACCACGGTCGAGCGCCTGCACTGCATTTCAGAGGCGGTCCAGCACGGCAAGGTGGTCGGGTCGCTGTATGCAACCCATGTGGGCCACGTGGAGCGCGAGGACCTGATCACGTATGTGGCCGACTTCCTGTTGCAGGTCGAGGAGATCGCATGGTCGGTCGTCTCCGGGATCGTGCACGGAGACATCGTCGTCTCGGTCCGCAGTCTCGGCTACTCGCGCCACGCCGGCGAGTTCGTCAAGCGCAGCTTCGGTGACATCGGCAGCGCCGGTGGTCACCGTGCGATGGCGAAGGCAGTGGCGCCACTCGACCGTTTTCAGCAGAAATTCGGGTCGACCGATCCGGAACAGATTCGCGCAACGATTCACCAACTTGCCGACCAGTTTCTCAAGGAGCCTCAGGTCACCGAGCGCCGCCGCACGACGAGCCGCACTCAACACGTTGGTGACACAGGCGCTCCGGCTTCGCCATCCCCCCAACGAGAGAGCCGGGGTGAGCACCCGAGCACTCTCACTCGTCCACTTCGGGAGCGCTGATTGCGGTGCGCGGCTGTAGCAACGGTTCTATCTGCTCGCCGCTGGCGCCGACCACCGGACCGACGAACTGCCGGTGCCCGTCGTCGTAGCCGCGCTCCACCAATTCGACCAGAGGCTGCTTGCGGTCGGACCGCTCGTCGTAACACCCCGCAAAGTCGAATGGCCCGAGGGGGTTGTGGACCGGATGGATCTCGAAGAGCGCCTGGAACAGGTGCGCGCGCGACGAGACAGCGTCTCGGATGGCCGCTGACTCCATCGCCGACAGCGCCTCGCCGATCCGACCGCGGCCGTCACGTCGACCGGCACCGAGCGCATGCGGCCCGGTCGACCCGATCAACGCAGACACAAGAATCACCTGCTCTGCGCCGGCCTTGGCCACTTCATCGAGCAGCCGCCCGATCGCGTCCGGTCGGTCACACACTCTATGGGTCTCGCCGCGCCAGCTGCTACCGGAGGCGAACCGCACCAGCCACGGCTCGGTCGCCACCGGCAGGCACAACGCCGCGGCCAGCGCGTCGAACCCGTGCCGCCGCGCATCGCCGGCCAGATCCAGCGCCTCCAGACGCCGGTCGCCCTCCCTCTCGCCAATCTGCCGCCGGAAAAACCGTCGCCGAAACGGCTCTGAGAGCAGCGCGAAGACCAGATCGCGACGCCCGTCGAGGTCGTGTGCCGTGATCAACAACTCGCGAAAACCGGGCTGGCCGAGGTTCTCAGACAACAGCTCAGTGTAGCGCTGTCCCAGGTCTTCGGGTCCGGGCCGCGCGATCGACGCCGCGCCGCGCATCAACGTCCACAGCCCATCCGCGAGCCAGCCCAGCGCGCGACGGACGTTGAGCGGCGCCCCGAGCAGCACCCACCACAGCGTCCCCCGTGTCCGACGCTGCGCGCGAGCCCGCATCCAGGCCAGCCCGGCCGCACAAACCAGCAACCCGAGCAGGAGCGCCAGCGCGACCACGACCAACCGGGGCAACCAGACCGGCAACAGCGCCGGGGCAAAAACCCACTCGACAAGCTGCCCGAACCGGATCGTCAACCACTCGCCCCCGACCAGTCCGACCACTCTCAGCAGATAGTCCAACGGGTAGACCAACGCCGCGAGCACGACCACGGCGAGCGGCAGCACCACCGCGCCCAGCGCGACACCGAGAATCCACGCGGCGGCGCGCAGCGCGGGTCGCCATCGATAGAGTCGCGTCGCGCCCGCGGCATTCCACAAACCCGCCGGGTCCCAGAGTTGCGCACCGCCGTCCACCGCCGCAAACGCCGCGCCCACCGCGCCAATGCCGCGCCCCGCCACCAGGTCGATCTTGACGCCGGCCTCATGCAGCGCCCGTAGCACGCCGGCATGATACGCGCCGGCGGTCCCGGTACCGGTCAGCACGAGCGCCGTTCGGATGTGAGGAGAGTAACGGGTAGCTGAGCGGGGCGAGGCGGGGGCCGGAGAGTCGGCGTTCACAACGCGCGCGTTCAATCGCCGTGAATGGTGATGAGTTTCACGAGCTCGAAGTCGCGTATCCCGTTGGGGGTGGGCACGGAGACCTCGTCTCCTTCCTCCTTACCCATCAACGCGCGGCCGATGGGCGAGGCGGTTGAAATCCAGCCCTTGTCCGGGTCGGCGTCTTCGGGCAGGACCAGTTGATACACGACCGTCCGACTGCCAGACTCGAGAAGATGCACGGTAGAGCCGAAGCCGGCGCGGTCTTCCGGAATTCGTCCCAGATTCATCAGCGACAGCTCGGCGACCCGCTTGTGCAACATCGAGAGCCGCGCCTGGACGAACGACTGGCGATCCTTGGCTGCCTGATATTCCGCGTTTTCGCGCAGGTCGCCCAGCTCGCGCGCCCGCTGAATCTCTTTCGGTAGCTCGCTCTTCAACTCACGCTCGAGCACGTGAATGTCGTCCTCGAACCGCTTGATGAGTTCCGCCTTCATGCCGTACTAGTCCTCGCCCTCACCACTGCCGTGCGGGGGGCGGCACTACTCCTCCAACGATAGCACATCTGCTATGCTCACACTGCTGTCGGCGGCGCGGCTCACGCACGGGTAGAAGTCCTGGTTTTGTGGTCCCGATCGTGCCCACGGTGAGACGCCGAGAACATCGAGGCGCCCGCTCCGCAAGATGTGACGGGGGAGAATATTAGTTAGTATTCAACCAAGGAGCCATCCGCCTCCGCCACGTCTTCGGCGAGACCTGTCCCTAGCCCGGGCACAAACGGGCCTGGCGGCGGCTGGCGCAACAGAGCGGGAAT
>Ga0302123_10000314_pt1 | contig 39857 bp, 41 predicted proteins | sample CB21_321_MG_FD_203109 | JGI IMG/M metagenome (GOLD analysis project Ga0302123, IMG submission 203109) | Marine microbial communities from Western Arctic Ocean, Canada - CB21_32.1 | ecosystem: Environmental > Aquatic > Marine > Oceanic | place: Canada: Western Arctic Ocean | collected 2017-09-28 | reverse complement strand
CGGGTCCTACACAATCGAAGAGATCGATGCCATGACCGGCCCCGTGATCGGCCGGCCCAAGAGCGCCACCTTCCGCACAATGGACATCGCCGGGATCGATATCCTGGCACACGTGGCAGCCAACCTGTCCGACCGGCTCGACACCGAGGACGAGCGGCGGGCGTTCGAGCTACCACCGCTTGTTGGCCAGCTCGTGGCGCGTGGCTGGATCGGCGAGAAGGCGGGTCAGGGCTTCTACAAGAAGGAGCGCGGTCAGGACGGCAGCACGATTCGCACCTTGGACCCGGCGGCCATGGACTATCGGCCGCGGCAATCGGCCCGGCTCGGCGCCCTTGACGCGGCACGCACGATCGACGACCCGGCCGAGCGGGTACGGAACCTGTTTGCGGCCCGCGACACCGTCGGCGAGTTCATGCGCGCGACACTCGGCCGAACCCTGATCTACGCCGCCGAGGTGGCCGCGTCGATCGCCCATACCGTCGACGACGTCGACCGGGCGATGCGGTGGGGCTTCGGGTGGGACCAGGGCCCGTTCGAGCTCTGGGACGCCATTGGGGTCGAGGTGGTGCTCGACGCCTGCGGATCCGACGACCTGTCGGCGCCGGCGCGCGCCTGGGCTGGGCTTCCGTCGCGGTCCGGCGGGTTTGAAGCGGCTCCCCGGCGCTTCCGCACCACTGGGGTACTGCAAGCCGCACCGGACCTGCAACTGCTCGGCATGGCCAAACAGCGAGACCACGTGGTGAAGCAGAACGCCGGCGCCAGTCTGGTGGACCTCGGCGACGGTGTGCTGGCCGTCGAGTTCCATTCGAAGCTGAACACGATCGGCGGCGACACCGTGGGGATGCTGCGGGCCGGCGTGACGGAGGCGTCCCAGCGGTTCGATGGGCTGGTCGTGGGCAACGACGCCGTCAACTTTTGTGCCGGCGCCAACCTGATGCTTGTGCTGCTGGAGGCGCAGGAAGGCAACTGGGACGAAATCGACCTAATGGTGCGTGGCTTCCAGCAGGCTGTTCTCGGGCTGCGCTATTCGCCCGTGCCGGTGGTGGTGGCTCCGACCGGTCTGACGCTCGGGGGCGGGTGCGAGATGGTACTCCACGCCGACCGGGTCCAGGCGGCGGCCGAGACCTACATGGGTCAGGTGGAAGTGGGCGTCGGCCTGATTCCAGCCGGCTGCGGCACCAAGGAGCTGACCGTCAGGGCCGTCGACGCCACGGCCCCCGGCACCGACCCGCTCTCCCTGCTACAACGCGCGTTCGAAACCATCGGCTTCGGGAAGGTCTCGACCAGCGCCGCCGACGCGACCCGCCTCGGGCTACTCCGCGAGGTGGACGGCATCACGATGAACCGGGAACGGCTGATGGCCGACGCCAAGGCCACCGCGCTCGAACGGGTACGAGACGGCTACCGGGCGCCGGCGCCGCGCACGGCGATCCCGGTGGGTGGCGAGGACACGCGCGCGGCGCTCGATCTGGGCATCCACCTGGCGCACCGTGGCGGACGCATCAGCGACCACGACGCGCTGATCGCGCGCAAACTCGGCCGGATCATGACCGGCGGCGATCTCCCACATCCAACGACGGTCACCGAGCAGTATCTGCTCAATCTGGAGCGAGAAGCCTTCCTGAGCCTGTGTGGCGAAGCACGCACATTGGAACGAATCCGCCACACGCTCAAGACGGGCAGGACGCTTAGGAATTGATGTGCGATCTGATCGACGTCGGGTCGGGGCCGGCCGTAGTGCTCGTCCCCGGTATCCAGGGGCGCTGGGAATGGATTTGGCCGGCCGTCGATGCCCTCGAACGCCGTTGCCGTGTCATCAGTTTTTCGTTGACCGAGAGTCGCGGGAACGGACGCCGCGTCGACCCGGGTCGTGGATTCGATACCTACCTCGACCAGATCGAGGAAGTCATGACGCGCGCCGGGCTGGCCGACGCCGCGGTGTGTGGTGTGTCGTTCGGCGGGCTGGTGGCGCTGCACTGGGCGGCACGGTGTCCGGAACGCACCCGGGCATTGGTGCTGGTATCCACACCATCGCCGACGCGGAAACCGGCCGCTCACGTGGAGTGGTATCTGCGCGCCCCCAGGCTGCTCGCGCCGGTGTTCGCCGCGCAGTCGCCGTTCAGACTCGGACCCGAGATCTGGCGGGCCCACGATAGTATCGGCGACCGTCTGGCGTTCTCCGGCCGGAACCTGGCGAGGGTCGCACTGTCACCGGCCTCACCGGTGGGGATGGCTGAGCGGGTGCGGTTGATGTCGACGGTCGATTTCCAGGCCGACTGCCGGCAGGTGAGGGCGCCGACGCTGGTCCTCACCGGTGAGCCGGAGCTCGACCGGGTGATCTCGGTCGACGACACCCGTTCGTATGCCGATCGAATCGCCGGTGCCAGTCACGCGACGCTCGAGCGCACGGGACACATCGGGCTGGTGACCCGGCCCTCCGCATTCGCCGAGATAGTCGGGCCGTTCGTCACGCGGTCGGCCGCCTGACACGCCCGACGCGAGAAGACATGGGACCCAAGGGACCAATGATGCGCCAGTTTCCCGGCCCGGCCGGGTCGCTCGAGACATTGTTCGAAGCACCCGAGGAGCACCCTCGCGCGGTGGTCGTGTTCGGGCATCCGCACCCGCAACACGGCGGCACGATGCACACCAAGGTGGTCTACCGAGCGGCCAAGACGCTTCTAGACCTCGGATGCGCGGTGCTCCGGTTCAACTTTCGCGGTGTCGGCGCAAGCGCCGGACAATGGGACGAGGGCCGCGGGGAGCGGGATGACTTTCAGGCCGGCCTCGACCACGGCGCGGCCTCGTATCCTGGCGTCGACCTCTGGGCCGCCGGGTTTTCGTTCGGTGCCTGGATCGCCTTGACCTGCGGCGTTCGGGACCCGCGGGTAACACAGCTGCTGGCGATCGCCCCCCCCACCGGGCGATACGATTTCGCCGCAGTCACCGCCACGACGAAGCCCACGCACTTCATCCACGGCAACCGCGACGAGCTGGTACCGGTCACGGAAATGCAGGAGTTCTACGAGCGGATCAGCCCACCAAAGACGCTGACCATCATAGACGGTGCCAGTCATCTCTTCGAGGGCCGGGTGCCCGCCGTCGGCGAGGCGATCCGGAACACGATCGGGGTCCACACGCGGCATAAGGAGCATGTATGACGGACGCGGTCATCGTGTCAGCGGTGCGTACGGCAGTCGGCAAGGCCCCCAAGGGGACGCTACGCGCGACCAGACCAGACGAGATGGCGGCGACCGTCATCGCCGAGGCGCTGTCCCGGGCGACCGGCATCGAGCCGGCGGAAGTGGAAGACGTGATGCTCGGCTGCGCGATGCCCGAGGCGGAACAGGGGATGAACGTCGCGCGAATCGCGAGCCTGCGCGCCGGCGTCCCGATTGAGGCCTCCGCAGTCACGATCAACCGGTTCTGCTCGTCCGGGCTGCAGGCGATCGCGTTCGCCGCCGAGCGGATCATGGTCGGCGCGGCCGAAACCATCGTCGCCGGCGGTACCGAATCGATGAGCCTCATCCCGATGGGCGGACACAAGATCGCGCCGAACCCCCAGCTCATGCAGGACTATCCGGACGTCTATCTGTCGACCGGACTCGTCGCCGAGAACCACGCCCGTGAGGCGAAGGTGTCGCGCGAAGAACAGGACGCGTTCGCGCTCCGCAGCCACCAGCGGGCGACTGCCGCGATCGAAGCGGGTCGCTTCCGGGACGAGATCGTGCCGCTCCAGGTGCAGGTGGTGGAACCGGCGAACGGCGACGGCGAGGCGCCACGGGTGCGCACCATCGAGTTCGCCACCGACGAGGGGCCGCGCCCAGACACCTCGCTCGAGGCGCTGGCCAGACTGCGACCGGTCTTTCACGTCCAGGGCAGCGTCACCGCCGGCAACTCGTCGCAGACCAGTGACGCTGCCGCCGCGCTGGTCATCACGTCGCGTGAGCGGGCCGAACGCGCGGGGCTGAAACCGCTGGCGCGGTTCGTGACCTACGCAACGGCCGGCGTGGAACCGGAGCGGTTCGGGGTGGGACCGGTGCCGGCGATCCGCAAGGCGCTCGCGCACGCGGGGCTGACGCTCGACGACATCGACCTGGTCGAGCTCAACGAGGCATTCGCGGCGCAGGTGCTGGCGTGTCTCCGGGAACTGCCGATAGACCCGGACAAGCTCAACGTCAATGGCGGCGCGATCGCGCTCGGCCATCCACTGGGGTGCACCGGCGCCAAGCTGACCACGTCGTTGCTCTACGAGCTCGAACGGCGGCAGGGCCGCTATGGCCTGGTCACCATGTGCGTCGGCGGCGGCATGGGCGCCGCCGGCATCTTCGAACGACTTCCCTGATGGACAGAGAACACCTGGCAGACCGTGGCGAAAGTCCAGCGTGGCACCGAGAGTCGTCGCAGGCGATGCCGCGTCTGGCCGGAGCAAGGCGCAACGAGGAAAAATACCGGTAGTATTTGACCGAGGACAAGGTTGTGGGGCACGGCTTTAGCCGTGCCAGCGCAGGCCTGAAGGCCTGCGCTACATTTAGAGGGCCCAATGACGACAACGGCAACCACCCCGAACGACATCACCGGCGGAATCTGGCTTCTCGAGGAGACGGCGCCCGGTTCGATTTTCACCCCTGAGCGGCTGACCGACGACCACCGGCTCATCGATCAGACCGCCGAGGAGTTCGTGACCAAGGAGATCTTGCCGAACCTCGACCAGCTCGAAACGAAGGACTGGGACCTGGCCCGCCGGCTGGTCGGTCGCGCGGGTGAGCTCGGGCTGATGGGCACTGACGTTTCGGAGGCCTACGGCGGCATAGAGCTCGACAAGGCCGCCTCAGTCGTCGTGGGCATCAGACTTGGCCAGAGTGGGTCGTTCGGGACGACGTTCGGGGCACAAACCGGGCTGGCGATCATGCCGCTGCAGTGCTTCGGCACCGACGCCCAGAAGGAGAAGTATCTGGCCACGCTTGTCAGCGGCGAGTCGGTCGGAGCCTACTGTCTGAGCGAGTCCGGCGCCGGGTCTGATGCGCTCAGCTCCAAGACGCGCGCGACCCGGCAGGACGACGGCAGCTTCGTCCTGAACGGCGAAAAGATGTGGATCTCCAACGGGGGATTCGCCGATCTGTTCGTCGTCTTCGCCAAGGTGGACGGCGAGCAGTTCACCGGATTTCTTGTCGAACGGGGCTACCCGGGGGTCAGCATCGGAAACGAGGAGCACAAGATGGGCCTACACGGCTCGTCGACCACCCCCGTGATCCTCCAGGACGTCCGGGTGCCGGCGGAGAACGTGCTCGGCGAGGTCGGCAAAGGCCACAAGGTCGCCTTCAACACCTTGAACTACGGACGGTTCAAGCTGGCGGTCGCGGCCAGTGGATCCGCGGCCACCGCCATCGGCGAGGCCGCCCGGTATGCCGCCGAGCGACACCAGTTCGGTCAGCCGATCGCGAGCTTCGGCGCCATCAAACACAAGCTCGGGGAGATGGTGGTACAGGCGTACGCCGTCGAGAGCATGATCTTCCGCACCACTGGGCTGCTCGACGCCGCGCTCGGCAACCACGACCCGGCCGATGCCGGACCGCTGCGGAACATCCTCGAAGAGCTGGCCGTCGAGTGCGCGATTCTCAAGGTGGCCGGCAGCGAGATGCTCCAATACGTGCTGGACGAGAACATCCAGATTCACGGAGGCAACGGCTTCGTTAAGGACTACCCGGCCGAACGCCACTACCGGGATGCCCGAGTCAACCGCATCTTCGAAGGCACGAACGAGATCAACAGGCTGCTGATTCCGGGCACGCTCATCCGCCGCGCGCTCAAGGGCCGACTGCCACTCATCGCCGCCGCCACACAGCTGCAGGACGAAATCTTGAGCCCGCCAGCCCTGACCGAGCCGTCCGACGCGCCGCTGGCCGAGCAGCTCCGGGCCGTGTCGGCCTTCAAGAAGACAGTGCTGATGGTGCTGGGTCTGGCGATGCAACGCTACGGCGAGAAGCTGAGTGACGAACAGGAGGTCCTGTCGTGGGCGGCCGACATCCTGATCGCCACCTTTGCCGCCGAGAGCGCCGTGCTGCGCGCGATGCAGGCGGCCACCGATACCAAGAACACCGCCGAGCTGCAGGCCGATGCGGCCTGCGTCTACGTGAGCGACGCGGCGGCCCGAATCGAAAGCGCCGCGCGCTCCGCCCTGGCCGCGATGGCGGAGGGCGACACGTTACGTATGAATCTGGCCGCGCTGCGGCGATTGCTGAAGATCACGCCCGTCAATACCGTGGTGATGCGCCGCCGACTTGCGGACGCGGTCGTCGACAGGGCAGGATATATGTTGCGGTAGATGATCGAGATATCGCACGGCGGCACTTCACAGGAGGGCGCCGGGGTAGCAGCGGAGACAACAATGTGCACTCATCGACTTGCGTGTCCAGTGCTCGTGGCGCTCGTGGCGCTTGCGGGGTGCGGCAGCGCGCCGCCGCCCGACGAGTCCAACTGGCTGGAGAACCTGCTGCAGGACCGCCAGATGACGGACGAGCTCTTCCGGGGACCAAAGTCGCCCGTGCCGATCGAGCGACGTGGTACTTTGCTGCCGGTCCGCTACTACGCCCCAGATTCTGCCTTCCGGGTGCCGGCCGCTCTCGAAGTCTCTCCCGACCAGCCGGTCTACGACGTGCCGACATCCACCGGTGAGATCCGGCCGATGCAACGTGTCGGGATTCTCAAGTTCGCCCTCAATGGCGAACCGATACAGCTCTCTGCCCTGGCCGAAACACCGGTGCGGTCGATTGACGCGTTATTCATCATGTTCAAGGACGCGACCAACGGGTCGGAAACCTACGCCGCAGGGCGCTATCTGGAACTACCCCGGACCGGAACGGGCCACTACGACCTCGATTTCAATCGGGCCTTTCACCCGACGTGCTACTACAACGAAACCTACGACTGCCCCTATCCACCACCGGAGAACCGGCTGACCATCGCTATCCCGGCTGGGGAACGTCTTGCGCCCGACTCGGGCAGCTACGGCCAGGGTATCGTGCCCCCGCCGCCAGATGACGACGCCTTCGCCATCGACACATCGCACCCGTAAAGCTTGTGCCGCTGGCTGGCGTCATCTTCGATTTCGACGGTGTGCTCGCCAACAGCGAGCCGCTGCATCTGCGTGCCTACCGTGAAGTGCTCGCGCCACGCGGCGTCGATCTCGCCGCCACCGACTACTACGACCGCTATCTGGGATTCGACGACCTGGGGGTGTTCCGTGCGATCGCGCACGACCAGGGGTGGGAGTTGGGCGAGGAGACCCTGGCCGATTTGATCCGGGTCAAGGGCGAGCGATACGACATGCTCGTCGGGCAGGGAGACACGCTGTTTGCGGGCGCAGCCGACTGCGTCCGCCGGGTCGCGGCCGAAGTGCCGGTCGCCATTGCGTCAGGCGCGCTCGGACCCGAGATCGAGGCGCTGCTGTCGACGACCGGGCTCCGCCACCACTTCAAGGCCATCGTGGCGTCCGGCGACACGCCGCGCTCGAAACCGGCACCGGACCCGTATCTAATGGCGGTCGCGCTGTTGCGTCCGTTCGCGGCCCCGGCAGGCCACGAGCAGGGCGGCTGCTTCGTCGCGATAGAGGACTCGAAGTGGGGCATCGAATCGGCGCTCGGTGCCGGTCTCCGCTGTCTCGGCGTCGCCCAGACGTATCCGGCCACCACCCTGCGAGACGCCCACGCGGTCGTGCCGACCATCGGCGACGTCGAGCTGGACGCGCTGCGTCGTTTGTGCCACGGCCCGTAGCACCAGCGCGTCGATGTGTTCATGTCTGAGATATAGGTATTTGAACCGATGAGTCTCGTGACCAGCATGCTGTCTCCGGACCTCGTCCGGGACTTCACCGCCTCCGCCACTAGCTCGGACCCGAGCTTGGCGGAGCCCGCGCTTCTCATTGCCCATCTCGGATATCCCCGGCTCGACCCGGCGCCGTGGCTGGCGCGTCTCGAAGAAATGGGTCTTGCCGCCGCCGGACGGCTGTCGGCGACCGAGCTGTCGGCCGCCCCCCATGGCCCGATCGATGCCCTTAATAGGTATCTCTTCAAGGACCAGGGGTTCGCCGGAAACACCGCCGACTACGGCGACCCCAGAAACAGCTTCCTCAACCAGGTACTCGAACGCCGCACCGGCATCCCGATCACGCTGGCGCTCGTCTATATCGAAGTGGCTCGCCGGGCAGGGGTGCAGGTCGACGGAGTCAACTTTCCCGGTCACTTCCTGCTCCGATTCCCATTCGGCCTGGAGGGCGACCACGACAGCGCCGTGTTCATCGATCCGTTTCACGGCGGGGCGGTACTCTCGGAAACCGACTGCCGCGCATTGCTGCGACAGCACGCCGGCGATACCGTGACGTTCGAGCCGCGGCTACTGACCCCGGCGACCAAGCAGCAAATCCTCGTGCGGATGCTCGTGAACCTGAAATGGATCTATGTCCGCATGCGTTCGTTTCCACAGAGCCGCGCCATCAGCGAGCTGCTGCTCGCCATCAACCCGTCAGCCCTGAACGAACTGCGCGACCGCGGGCTGCTCGCTTATCACCTCAACGACCACACAGCGGCCTTGCGCGATCTGGAAACCTACCTGAAGTTCGCGTCACACGACGACGGTAACAGCCAGGAAGGCAGGGACGAGCGCACCGAGATCTGGGACCACGTCAAGGCGCTCCGCCGGCGGGTGGCGAGTCTGAGCTAAACGGACGACGGTCGCTTCAGGAGACCCGCTTGACCTCCGCGAGGATCGCTCGCGTGATCGTGAGCCACGACACGTCGCGGATCATCATGGGCATCGGCTCGGTCTCGGCGTCCTCGAAGAAGACCAGGCTCTTCAGTAGGTGGTACTCGTTGCAGTCGACGTCGGTGAACCTGCGTCGCAGCAGGGTGAACACAGAGTCGAGCCCGCCGGCGCCGCCCGGCGGCGAGCGCGTCGAGGCGACGGATGGAGCCGGGCTCCAGCTCGTCGAGCGTCCGCCAAAAGTTCTCGATCTTCGTCACCTCGACCAAGAGGTGCAGCTGATCGCAGTCGGACATTTTCGTGATGGATGGAGCGGTGTCACCCGACGAGACGGTCTTGTCCTGAACCAGCACCTCTGCGGGTCCAATGCCGAGCCGCCTGGCCTCGCGGCGCAATGCGCCGCTCATGTCTGCGAGAACACCGTCGAGGTCGAAGGCTATCCGGAGTGACATGATTGGTGAAATGATCTGACCTGAGCCCGCAGCCATGACAGTAGCACGGCCCCTCGTCTACGACGCCAGACCCCCAAAAGCTGGCGTGTTTCAGCGATCTGCCGGAGCGTTCACACCAGCACCACGTATCTCACCAGAAACAACACCGCGAAGAGATAGACCAGCCAGTGGACCTCGGCCCCGCGACCGGTGGCAAGCTTCAGCAGGACGTAGGCAATAAACCCGAATGCGATGCCGTCCGTGATACTGACCGCGAGCGGCATCACCATCATCGTCAGGAATGCCGGCAGCGCTTCGGTCGGGTCGTCCCAGTTGATGCGGCGCACCTCGCGAACCATCATGGCGCCAACGAGGATCAACGCCGGCGCGACGACCGGATACAAGGTGACACCGCCACCCGCGTCGTAGCCGCCCCCGACCATGCTGACCAGGGGTGAGAAGAACAGCGACAGCAGGAACAACACGGCGATGACAACCGCGGTGAGACCGGTACGTCCACCGGCGGCCACGCCGGTAGCGCTCTCAATGAAAGCGGTCACCGTGGAAGTGCCAAGACCGGCACCCACCACCGTGCCGACCGCATCGGCGAGCAGTGCGCCCCGCGCTTTCGGCAGCGCACCGTCACGCATGAGCCCGGCCTGTTCGCCGACCGCTACCAGAGTGCCGACCGAGTCGAACAGGGCCAGAAAGAAGAACACGAACACCACCGTCACCATCTCCGGACGCAGGGCGCCCAGGATGTCGAACCGTCCCAGGGTGGGCAGCATCGACGGTGGCAGCGCCGCCACCCCTTGAAAGTGCACCAGACCGCCGAGCCAGGCGGCGAGCGTGGAAACCAGAATGCCAAGCAGAATTGCCCCGCGGAACCCGCGGGCCCAGAGCACCGCCATGGCGACTAGCCCGGCCACTGCCACCAGAACCGGCGGCGCGCCCAGATCGCCGAGAGTGACGAGGGTGCCGGGCGACGAAACGACGACACCGGCCCATTGCAGCCCGATCATCGCGATGAGCAAACCGATGCCGGTCGCGATCGCGTGCTTCAACGAGCTGGGAATGGCGGTGATCAGCTTCTCCCGCAGACCGAACCCGGCCGTTGCGATGAACAGGAGCCCGGCCACGGCCACCCCGCCCAGCGCCACCTCCCACGGCACCTCCATCGCCACAACGACCGTGAAAGTGAAATAGAAGTTGTGCCCCATCGCGGGGGCGACCGCGATCGGGTAGTTGGCCAGCCAGGCCATGAGCAGCGTCGCGAACGCCGACGCGAGGCAGGTGGCAACGAAGACGGCGCCAAAGTCGAGCCCTACCGAGCTGAGCAGCGCCGGCTGGACAAACAGGATGTAGGCCAGCGTGAGAAAGGTAGTGACACCGGCGAGGAGCTCGGTACGCGGGGTCGTGCCGTGCTCGGCGAGATGAAACCGGCGTTCGAGAAAACCCTTCATGGCGCAGCTTCGCTAGCTCAGCTCCCACTCCTCGCCGTCTGAACAGGCGCGCCCCTCCTCCTGAAGTTTGACCAGATGCGCCACCACGCTCTCCTGCGCCAGGTGCTTCAGCACGGGGTCCAGCCCTTCGTAGAGTCGGTCGACAATCGCATCCGGTCGACGGTCACCGGCGCGCAACGCGGCGACGATCTGATCCTCCCGGCGCTGTCGATGCACAAGATGCTGGTTCAGGACCATGGCCGGGTCGTCGATGGCCAGGCCGTGTGCCGGTAGCATCCGCGCCGGCGCGAGCGCAAGCACCCGTCGCAGCGAGGCAAGATACTGCGCAAGACTGCCGCCGCCCGAGGCGGGGATGACCACGCTACTCCCGGGCACGACCAGATCTGCCGAAAAGAGCGTGCCGGTGACTTCGTCGAGAAAACAGAGGTGATCAGGCGCGTGACCTGGTGTATGCACCGCCAGGAGCGTGCCGTCGCCGGCCGGGATCCGGTCCCCATTCGCAACCGACGCACTTTCGACCGACTGCAGCCGGTCCCGCTGCGGCCAGGGCATCTTCCTGAACACGGCGCCCGGCCATCGCTCGGCTATCGGCTGGCACCCGTCGGCATGGTCGGGGTGCGCGTGGGTCACGAGCACTTGGGCAAGCCGCGCGGGAGCGCACGCGTCGGCCAGCGCACTCAGGTGAGCAGCCTCCCCCGTCGCCGCGTCCACCAACGTCGGTATCTCGCCGGAGATGACGTAGGTGTTGTTGCCGGCGCCGGTATAGGGACCCGGATTGAAGCCGGGCACGAGTGTGATGTCCATGGGAGCGACACAGAGAGGCACCGTCATTAATCGACGTTGACGGAACCGCGAAACTGACGACAATTATATGCGTGCCCAATTTCTTCGTCGCTACCGAGCAGTTCACCCCGGATGAGCGTCGCTCCCTGGCGCCCTACTTCACCAACGTCGATCGCGCCGTCTTCGCGTTAACGAACCTGCCCGAAGTCGTCAAGGGCGCCCTGTTCGCGCGGTACTCGCGCTCGACCAAGTCGGTTCGACGTCTGTTTCTAGACGAATTCCTGGACGCTGTGTCTGGCGAAAATCCGCCCGGGAGCATCGGCATCGAGCGCGCAGAACGGCTGTACGAGCGGGTGTTCGGGGCCTATGGCGACGACTCGGTCGCGCAGCTCGGCGGTGCGCACATCGCCTGCGAAGGGGTCTCGAACATCCTGACGAAAATACTCGAGCGCGGCCGGCTGATGGCCTATCTCGAACAGTCGACGCGCTATGTGCCGTACACGGACCGCCCTGACGGCAAGTGGAAATATCTGATTCCGGGCGAGCTCGACGGACATGCGCTCCGGGACCGTTTTGTGTCGACGCTGGACCACGCATTCGAGACCTACGCCCGGTGGTTCGAGCCGACCCAGGACCACTATCGGCGCCAGTATCCGAAAACCGATGGCGACTCGGACGGGGTGTATCGGGCGGCAATTCGGGCAAAGGCGCTCGACACACTGCGTGGTCTGCTGCCGGCTGCAACCCGCTCGAACGTGGGGATCTTCGGCTCTGGGCAGGCGTTCGAGAACCTCTTGCTACAGATGCGGACACACCCCCTGGCCGAGGCCCGCGACTGCGCCGATCTGATGCTTCACGAGCTCCGGAAGCTGATTCCGGCCTTTCTGACCCGCGTCGACCGGGAAGACCGCGGGGTGCGCTGGAGCCGGTATCTGGCCGACAGACGTCAGGAGACGGCGGCTGTCGCAAAACGGCTCCTCGACCAGGTGGAACCTGAGCCGCGTCCCGAGGTGGCACTGACCGACTTCGACCCCGAGGGAGAGGTAAAGGTGGTCGCGGCGGCGCTCTACGAACGGTCCCGCTTGCCGGACGATCAGCTGCTCGAAACCGCACGGCGGATGGGCGGAGACGACCGAGCGGCGGTACTGCGGGCCTACGTCGGGGACCGAGTGAACCGGCGGCACCGGCCGGGACGGGCGTTCGAGCGAACCGCCTACTGTTTCGACCTGCTGTCGGACTATGGGGCGTTCCGCGACCTGCAGCGTCACCGATTGTTGACCATCGAGTGGCAGGAGCTGTCGCCCCACCACGGCTACACCGAACCTGCTGCGATCGAGGAGGTCGGCGCGGCGAACGACTGGCGGCGCGTGATGGACCGGACCCGTGAGCTGTACGAGGGCCTGAGCGAGCAATCCTCGACGCTTGCCCAGTACGCCGTGCCGATGGCCTACCGGATCCGGTATCGCATGCAGATGAACGCGCGTGAGGCGATGCACGTAATCGAGCTGCGGACGGCGCCGCAAGGGCATCCGGCGTATCGACGAGTGTGCCAGCGGATGCACCGGCTGATTGCCGAGCAGGCGGGCCACCGGGCGATTGCCGACGCAATGGCCTTCGCCGATCACTCGGCGGTGGAGCTCGAGCGGCTGAGCGCAGAGCGGAACGGCGAACGACGACGGCTGGGAACGACAGAGAAGGCCTGAGCCGGCTGATCCCTCAACGCAGCATGGCTCCGGGAGACGATTCGCGGCGTCATTGGTCTTCCGCGTTCTTGGACCAGTAACGCGAGTATTCCTCGAGAAACGTCAGGCTCTCGAACGACGTCATCCGATCAAAGAACAGCACCCCGTCCAGGTGGTCGGTCTCGTGCTGGATGACCCGGGCCGGAAAACCGTCCGCCGTCATCGAGATCGGCTTGCCGCCACGGTCGAGCGCCCGCACTTTAATGTCGGTGGCGCGCAATACCCGCCCCCGGATGTCTGGGATGCTCAGACAACCTTCCCAATCCTCCTCGACATCGGAGCCGATCGGCGTGATCTCGGGGTTGATCATCACCACCGGCGGCATCGTCCGCTCCTCGTCGTCCAGACCGGCGACGAACAACCGGATGCTCTCGTGCACTTGTGGTCCGGCGAGTCCGATGCCCTGGCAGTCGTGCATCGTCTCGAACATGTCGTCGATGAGCTGCTGGATGCGCGGGGTACCGATCTCGTCCAGCTCCAGAGATCGCGCACGGGTGCGCAGCACCGGATGCCCCATGTGCGCGACCTTCAAGATAGACACGAGCGAGAATTATACGATAGCGTCCCGTTCGACAGGTCGCGACTACGACGCTCGGTAGGCCACAGGAACAGATGAAAGAGCTGCCACAACTCAAAATACCGTGGACATCCTCAACCGTCGCTTCAAGCTTACGCTGCAACCGGAGCGAATCCGGCCTAAGGCTGCGCTTCTTTCGGATGCACTGAATTCCCCTGGGCTCCCCGCGGGACGGAGTATCCGTGAGCCTCAGGCCACAGACACGTGCGAGCAGGCCATCTACGAGCTCTTCGGCATGGTGTATTACTGGAGTCCGGGATGGCTCTAGACGGCGCCTATCGCTTCTGCCCGGTCTGCGGCGACACGCTCATGTCGAGACTGCTCAAGCCAGGCGACCCCGAGCGACTCGTCTGCACAGGATGCCGGTTCGTGCTCTACCTCGACCCTAAGGTCGCGGTCGGTACGATCATCGCAATGGGGAACGGCCGGATCGTGTTGGTACGCCGCGCGATCGAACCGGGCTACGGGCGCTGGGTGTTCCCGGGCGGCTATGTGGACCGGGGCGAGGAGGTAAGCGTCGCGGCAGTACGGGAGGCGCGGGAGGAAGCCGGGCTCGATATCCGTCTGGATGGTCTCGTCAGCATCTACTCCTACGCCGGTCGTACACCGGTCATCATCGTCTACGCAGCGACGCCGACCGGCGGCGAGCTCCAGCACGATGACGAGAGTCTCGAAATACGGACCTTCACAAAGACCGACATCCCCTGGAACGAGCTCGCGTTCAGCAGCACACGCGAGGCGCTGCGCGACTACTACGCCGGCGCGCTGCACACCCACTGCCGCTAGCGCTCCTGAGAAAACGTCGAAGTCAAATCACTGCGACCGGGCTACAGATCTCGTCGTAGCGCACGGCTTTAGCCGTGCGATCGCAGGCCTGAAGGCCTGCGCCACACTAACTCGTTTTCTGGCGGAGGCTTCGCGCCCCAGGCGAGTGAAGAGCTAGCAAGGATCCGCCTCAGACCGTCCCGACCCGGTGCCTGATTTCTCCACTCGAGGCGCCACGGTCGCAGGGAACCGGAGGTCGCGCCGATCGGCGGTAGCGACTGCCTCCCCGACCAGCGCGTCGAGGGCCAGCGAGGCCTCCACCTCGTCAACCTTGCACGCCTTGGCCTTGGTTGCCGGGTGCTTCGGCATAAACAGGGTGCAACAGTCCTCGTCGGGGACAATCGACACCTCGTAGGTGCCAAGCTGCCGCGCCTCGCGCACGATCTCCTCCTTGTCCATTCCGACCAGTGGGCGCAGGACCGGCATCGACGTCACCGAATCGATCACCGCCATGTTGTCCAGCGTCTGGGAGGCGACCTGACCGACCGCCTCACCGGTGACAAGCGCCATCGCACCGCTGGCGCGGCCAATCCGTTCGGCAATCCGCAGCATCAGCCGCCGGTAGACGACCACTCTGAGCGGAGGCGGCACCGCCAACACCACCTGGCGCTGGAGTTCTCCAAACGCCACCATGTAGAGCCGGGTCTCGAGCTGGTGGCGGGTCAGCATTTCGGCGAGCTCGACCACCTTGTCCTGTGACGTGTGGGAGAGAATCGGGTAGCTGTGGAAGTGAATCAGCCGGACCCGACAGCCGCGCTTGATCATCCGGTAGGCGGCCACCGGTGAGTCGATACCGCCAGACATGAGACAGGCGACGCGGCCGCTGACGCCGCTCGGGAGTCCGCCGGCGCCAGGCTCCTTCCGCAGGTAGCAGAACGCCTCGTCGTTGAGAATCTCCACCCGCACCGTCACCTCTGGGTGATCCAGGTCCACCCGCCACCCGCGCACCGACTTGATGCGACCACCCAGCTCGCGTTCGATCTGGGGCGAGGTCAACGGAAATCGCTTGTCGGCGCGCCGGGCCGTCACCCGGAAGCTCTCGACCTGAACGTCCCGCAATTCGCCCAGCATCGTCTCGGCCATGGCGTCAATGTCGCATCGGGTGCGCACCGCGCTGGAGAAATTGGCGATTCCTGGCAGGCACGCCAACCGGCTACGCACCTCCGGCCAGTCGTCGTCGGACTCGTGCTGGAGCTCGATGCGGCCCATCAGCGCGCGGACCTTGACGCCTCCAAGGTCCGCCGTCGCAGCGCGGATATTACTGACCAGACGCTCGACAAACCACGGCCGGTTGCGTCCCTTGAGCGCGATTTCCTGATAGTGAACGATAACCGACTGCATTTGCTTCGGTGTGTTTATGCCGCGCCCGCACATCATCTGCGACCGGAATGCGCAGGCCTTTAGGCCTGCGCTGGCACGGCTGAAGCCGTGCCCCACAACGAGCTCTGTGGCCCGCTGACCACCTTCCTTTAGATCGTACCCGGTAGCCCGGTGTCGATCCAATCGCCTGTTGGCAGCCCGGGGTGAAAGGACTGCTAGCATTGACCCTGATGCGCAACCTTATGGCTGGCCTCGTCGCACTCGGTCTCTTTTTCTTCGCGCTCGGTCTGGTGTCGACACTGCGGTTTCATCGGCGCCGCCGCGATCGCGAGCGACGCGAGCTGCAGGGGGCCGGACGGGCGGTGATTGCCGAGATACCGACCAAACATGGCCTGACGCTGTTCGTCGCGGATGAAGACTATTTCTACTGTGGAGACACCGCGATCTTGAAGGACGACATCCGTCTGGCCAGGGTGTTGATCAATGGTTCGCCTATTGCCTCCTACACCGCACGCCGCGCTCCATCGGACGCCCCCGGTAGCGCAGGTACATTCGCCGACCGTCCGAAAGGGATCGCACATGACCGCTGGGATGTGCTGGTCGGAACCAACGCGGGCAACACCCTGGTCGAGTGCGGCAGCATCCGCGAGCGCGTCTCCCAGGAGCTTGCCCGGAGGGTGTTCGACGTCGTCAAGGCGGACATGGAGCACCGCGACGCCATTGCCGAATGTGACGAGCCCACGCCCCCCGGAGCTACCACTCTTGCTCCTTGACACCCGCCCTGGCGTTGATGGCGCGGGCCAGCGTGAACAGCAGATCAGACAACCGGTTCACATACGCGAACGAGACTGCCGCGACTGCGTCGCTACCAAGAGCCGTCATACGTCTTTCCGCCCGCCGGCACACGGCTCTGGCGAGGTGCGTGGCGGCGGCCGCGGACGACCCGCCAGGCAGAATGAACCGTCGCAACGGCTCGAGCTCCGCATCGAGACGGTCGATCCAGCCCTCGAGTCGCTCCACATCAGCCTCCCCAAGTGACACCTTTCCGTGGGGAGCGGCGCGTGACGTCGGGTCGGCAAGCGACGCGCCCAGCGAGAAGAGCTGGCGCTGGATCTCGACCACCAAGTCGGCCAGGTCGGTATCGATGCCGGCGCTGAGCACCAAACCAAGACAGGCATTCAGCTCGTCCACCTCGCCATACGTGTCGACCCGCGGCTCGGCCTTCGAGACACGACGCCCGTCGAGGAGACCTGTCTCTCCGGTATCACCGGTGCGTGTATAAATCTTCACGTGTCGATTATAGTGACCCGCACCACTGCACTGCTGCGGTCATGCGGTCAACTTCACGCTCACGCGCGCGCGCCTCCGAAACAACGTCCTCCGAGTGGTTGCCGCCACCGGCACTGCGCCGCAGGTTCCGCCGGCGTCTTCTCGGCTGGTATCGACGGCACGGTCGCGATCTCCCCTGGCGCCACACGAGCGACCCGTACCACATCCTCGTGTCGGAAATGATGCTGCAGCAGACCCAGGTGGACCGTGTGCTTCCGAAATACGGGGAGTGGCTGCGAAAGTACCCGTCACTCGAGGCGCTCGCGGCGGCGCGAGCCCGCGACGTCGACCGCACATGGCGTCCCCTCGGCTACAACGCTCGTCCGCGACGTCTGCAGGCCATCGCCCGGGAGGTGGTGACGCGCTACGACGGCCAACTCCCGTCCGACGAGGAGACCCTACGGTCGTTCAAGGGGATCGGCGCCTATACCGCCGGCGCGGTGCAAAGCTTCGCGTTCGGTCGGCGCGCGCCAATCGTCGACACCAACGTCGCCCGGGTGCTGTTTCGCGTATTCATCGGACGCGGAATCCAAAACAAGACAGCGGTCAAGAAGCGTCTATGGTCGCTCTCGGCAGCGCTGCTCCCTCGTCGCAACGTGTTTGACTTCAACCAGGCGCTGATGGACCTCGGCGCAATGGTGTGCGTGGCGCGACAGCCCAAGTGCCCCATCTGCCCGATGAGCCCGATTTGCAAGGCATACCCGCTCATCCTGGACAAGGAGGCCAGCTAGCAGGCCATGGCGACCGGACCGAAGACGCCACGACGGGTGGTGGTGGTCGCCGCGGTTGTCGAGCGAGCCGACCAGCTTCTCGTCACCCAGCGGGTTGCAGGCACGCATCTGGCTGGGCACTGGGAGTTCCCCGGCGGCAAGATAGAGGACGGCGAGAATCACCGCCGGTGCCTGGAACGGGAGATTCGCGAAGAGCTCGACGCCGAGGTCGAAGTCGGGAGCGAGCTACACGCGACCAGCTTCGACTACCCGGATCGGACGGTCGAGCTGCACTTCTACCGCTGCGTCATTATCGGAGAGCCGAAACCGGTCCTGGGACAGCGGATGCAGTGGGTGTCGCGGGCCGAGCTGAAATCGCTGCGGTTTCCGCCAGCCGATCTGGAGCTCATCCGACTGCTAGGCGTCAAACCGTCTGGACGGCGTTCGGCAATGCCAGGAACGGACGTCGGGTGACGACGCAGGACAGCTGCCGCTCGCCGTGGGTGGCGACGAGCTCGGTGTCCGGCTCGGCCAGCTGACGCTTGACATAGCCGAGCGCAATCGGCCGATTGAGTGCCGGCGACCGCACCGAGCTCGTGACGGCCCCGACCACCTGCTCGTCAGCTCCATCTGGAGATCGCGCGCCTCCGGCGCGTCGGCGCGCGGTCAGCGTGGCGCCGGCGACCGGCGGCTCGGCGTGTGGTTCGAAAGTGAGTCCAACCAGTCGACGTCCCACCCGGCCCCCGCCACGATGCAGAATCCGGATAATTACTTCCTGGCCGACGTAGCAGCCCTTGCTCAGGCTGATGGCGCGGTCCTCAATGCCGGCTTCGAGCGGTATCGTCTTGTGGTTCATGTCGGCGGGGAACGCCGGACGCCCCGACTCGACCCGGAGGAGGTCAAACGTGGCCGCGTCGAGCTTAGTTGCACCCGCCTTCGCTAGAGCCTCCTCAAGCGCCGCGCTGACCCCGGCGTCCGCGTAGAGGGTGAAGCCGACCTCGCCAATCTCGTCGCTGCGCGCCGTCACCACCGGAACACCCTGGAAGTGGCCGACACGCTGCCGGTACTCCGGGTATTCGCCGAGCTCGTCCGCCCCGACCGGGGCCGGCCCGTCGCCGACACTCGGGCGAACCACCTTGCTGACGAGACGCGCCGACTCCGGACCATGAACGCCAATCGCCACCCACCGGGCCGTCCGGTCTTCAACAGTCACGTCCTCCGCGAAGACGAACTCGCGAAACCGGTCGACCAGCATCGATGTGACGGTGGGATGGACGTCGAGCAACAGTTCATCCCCCAGGTTGAGTACCTGCATGTCAGCGAGCATCCGGCCCTGCGGCGTGAGGTGGGTGCCATAGCACCCCTCCCCGGACGACAACGCTTCGATGTCGTTGGTCAGCAGTCCTTGTAGATACGAGGCCCGGTCGGCACCGACGACGGCGAGCCTGCCGCGCGCCGATAGATCGACGAATGCTGAAGCGTGGCGTGCGGCATGGTAGCTCGGTGGCTCAGGCATGAAAGAATGACAATTGGTGAACGGTGAACAGCGCGCCGCACGCCCGGTGACACTACCGGTGTTATGATCGAGCCAATGCACCGCTTAGCATATTCTACCCTTGCCATCTTGGTCCTGACCGGCTCGCCCGCAGCCGCGCAGGCCCCAATCGAGGCGACACCCGGCGCGGCCACATTCAACGTGTTCGTTCGATCGACGCCGATCGGTTTCGAGCAGATCGAGGTGACACGCAGCCCGAACGGATGGCTCATCCGATCCCGCGGTGAGCTGTCCCAACCAATCGCTCTCCAGAACAGGCTCTTCGAGGTCGAGTACGACGAGCAATGGCGCCCGAAGGTGCTCACCATCGACGGTGTTCGAGCCGATACCCCATTCTCGGTCCGCACCTCCTTCGATGCGAGCGGCGCAACCGCCGAGCTGGAGGAGGACGGGCAACGATTCAACGTTACCGACCCGGTGCCACCCGACGCCGTCGTGCTACCCGACTACTTCTTCGCGGCCTACGAAGCGCTGGCCTTCCGGTTGGCCGGCGCCGAGCCTGGTGACGAGATTCCGGTCTACGTGGCACCTCAGCGTGTCACTCGCGCCAGGGTCGACCAAATTCTCTCGCAGCAGATCGACACCGGGTCATCCATCGTCGATGTCCGCATACACCGCCTCTCGTTCCAGAACCCCGGTAACCCGCTAACGGTGGAGGTCTGGACGGACTCCGATCACCGGCTGGTGCGCGTATTCATGCCCGGCACTACCCTCGATGTCGCACGCGAGGACACTGTGTCGGCAGGCGCCCGGGTGCGGCAAATCTCTCACCCTGGCGACGAGGACTCCCGCGTCCGGGCCGACGGCTTCACGCTGGCTGCAACCCTGACAACCCCCGTTGGGCAGGAACAGCCGCCGTCCGGCTGGCCGGCTGTGCTGCTGGTGCCTGGGTCAGGTGTCGGCGACCGCGACGGCACGCTGTCCGGTGTGCCGGTGCTCGGGCAGATCGCGGGCGCCCTCGCCGAGACCGGTTTTCTCGTCGCCAGATATGACGCGCGCGGCGTTGGCCAGAGCGGCGGCCGGCGCGAGTCGGCCGATGTCGAGGCCTATGCCGACGATGCGCGGAGGATGGTGCGATACCTGGACGACCGCAACGACATCGACCGTGACCGGATCACGGTACTCGGGTATGCCGAGGGCGGATGGATCGCCATGGTCGTCGCCGCTCGGGAACGACGGGCAGACAACCTCGTGCTGGTCGGCACGCCGGGGACGACAGGCACCGAGCTAGTCATGGAACAGCAGCGCGCCATCCTCGATAGACTCAGCGCCTCCGCAACAGAACGGGCGGAGAAGATCGCGCTGCAGCAGCGAATTCATGCTGCCGTGCTGGGCAACGGATCGTGGGATGGAGTGCCGGATGCTCTGCGCCGTCAGGCCGACACACTCTGGTTTCACGACTTCCTGGACTTCGACCCGGCCGACACCATCCGGAGGATCCGTCAACCAATCCTGATCCTTAGCGGCTCTCTGGACCGTGAGATCGGCCCCCATCACGCCGAGCGCCTGAAAGAGCTGGCGCAAGCCCGCCGTCGGGACAGCTCCGTGGATAAGCTGACACTCGATGGACTCAATCACCTGCTCATGGACGCCGGACCACGTGCGGTAAATGACTACAACGACCTCCGAAACCGGCCTATCAGCCCATCCTTCGTGGACGCGCTAAGGGACTGGTTGGAGCGCGTACCCTAATGAGTTGCTCTTTAGCGGCCTGCTAACCGGTATGTGGATTCTCCAGTCGAACAACGAGGCGGAGGGGGGGCCCTACACGTTCCGGATGACTCCGGGCCGTATTCGCACGCTGGGCCGAGGACCCCGCGCCGACTTCGTGCTGGACGCCCCCCTCGTCTCGCGCGCTCACTGTCGCCTGGTCGTCGCCGATGACGAACTGGTCGTCGAGAACCTCAGCAGCACCAACGGCACTTTCGTCAACGACCGCCAGATCGAGCGCTCAGTCTTGAAAGTGGGCGACCGGCTCAGGACCGGACGCGTCCAGTTGACCGTTTTGGCAGAGTAGGCCGGAGCCCACATGGGCAACCTCGGTCCTCAGTCCAGCCACGCCATCCGCCGCCGCCAGGACCGCCAGCTTCGGAGCAATCGTCGCGAAGAGTTGCTCGACCGCGCTTTTTTCACGCTCACTATTGACGGCGGCTCCCAGTCGCCTCTGCGAACGTCGAAGATGGCGGCCAGGCTGCGCAGCTCAGCCGCGAGCGACACAGCGCTCGGCCGTCGCGCGCGCGACGATCGCGTCGAATTCGGCCGGCACTGCGTTGTTGAGGGCGCTGGCTCGCGTCAGTCCCGCCCGACCCGGTGATGCCCCGTCGAATGGCACGCGATCCGTCAGTATCTCGAACAGAATGACGCCCAGCGAGAACAGGTCGGACCGATGGTCCGGCGGATCTCCGCGTCGCTGCTCCGGCGATTGATACCGGTCTGCCTGGTCTTCGACACCCAGAACCTCCGGCGACGCAGCGGTTTGCCAGGCCCGACCACTCGTCGTCCAGCCGGACAGACCGGTGTCCAGCAGCTTCGCGTGCCCGGGCAGACTTACCTTGATGTTCGCCGGTCTGACGTCGAGATGCAGCACGCCCTGGGCGTGCGAAGCGCCGAGCGCCTCGGCAAGCTAAATTCCGAGATCGAGGATCCTGCGGATCTCGAAAGGACGAGCGCTTGCCTGGTGCAGGGTCTCCCCCGGCACGAACTCGAATACGAGGAACAGCTGGTCCGGGCGGTCGACAACCTCGAATAACATGGCAACGTTCGGGTGAGAGACGGTGGCGGCGGCGTTCTTGACGAGCACGGTTCGCCCGACCACTGTGTCGCGGGCTCTGAACGCCGTGCCCAGTCCACCGGCACCGACCCGCTCGAGGAGGTTGCAGTGACCCAGTTGCTCTGGCATACCTATCAGTGAAAGTCCAGCTGCATTCGACCGGCGCTGCATCCCGGCTGGCGGGGCGCTGGCCTTCAGGCCTGTGATAGCACCGCTAAAGCCGTGCCCCACAACCGTGTCCTCGATCACATACTGCCGGTATTCTCCCTTGTCGTACCTTGCACGGGCCAGGCGCGGCACTGCCCGCGACGAGTCTTGGTGCGACGCAGGCCCTTTACCACGGGCTGCTGCGTCACCGCTTCCGGGGCATCGACGGGCGTAGCTCGACGCGGCTCGGCAGGCTACGAGGCGGGTGCCGCAGCAGATCGACCACCGTCTGTGCGACATCCGACGCGGACAATTTCCAGCCCGCGTCCTCGGCAGGATCGTTCCCGGCGAACTCGGTGTCCACCGACCCAGGCAGCACACAGCTCACGCGGATACCGTCGCTCCGGACTTCCTGCATCAGCGCTTCGGTGAACGCGTTGAGACCCGCTTTCGATGTGCAGTACGCGGTGCCACCGGCGAACGGGTGTTCGCCGGCGAGGCTACTGACATTGATGATCCAGCCGCCACCGCACCGTTTCATGACGGGGATCGCCGCCCGGCAGCAGTAGAAGACGCCCGACAGATTGGTATCGACCGTCTCTCGCCAATCCTCGATCGTCAAATCGACCAGGGGCGAGAATCGCCCGACCCCGGCATTGTTGATCAGGATGTCTAGACCACCCAGCTGCTGGACGGCTGACGCGACCAGGAGATGCGCCTGTTCGGGGTCACGTACGTCGGCCACCGCGGTGAAGACCCGACCAGCGGAGGCCACCGCCGGCGCGGTGGCGATCCGGGCGGCCGCTGTTTCGAGCGCGTCCCTGGACCGGCCACAGATGAGGACGCCGGCACCGGCCGACCGCAGTGCGGTCGCCGTGGCGAGTCCGATCCCTCGCGACCCTCCGGTGACAACCGCCGACTTACCGACTAGTTGTGACGTGTTGGTCATCGATTCGACGTTCTCCCGCGCCATGAACACTCTGGTCGCGTAGGTCGGAGTCAGGCACATCTTACGGACGCCTCGGCCATCTGACAAGGCGCTGCTTCACCCGACACCGACCAACTAGCACCCGTGTAGACCTCAGCAACTTTACGTCTCCCTGAGTCGTACTACTAGAATATGGTGGCCGACGGCGCTGTCTAGACGCGTCGCCGGGACCAGCGCGAATCCGACCATGTCGTTCATCGCAATCCTCGGTGCCGGCACGCTCGGCGGAGCGCTGGCTCACAAACTGGCCGGGCGGGACCGGGTGCGCGCGATCCGTCTGATCGACCCGGCATCGGGTGTGGCGGCCGGCAAGGCGCTGGACATCCAGCAGGCCGGTCCGATCGAGGGATTCGACACGCGAGTGACTGCCGCCAGGGAGGTCGATGCGGTCATCGGCGCCGCCGCGGTCGTCGTGACCGGCCCGGCCGACACACCGGAGAAAGACTGGCAGGGCGAGGCGGCACTGGCGTTACTGAACCAGGTTGCAGACCTGACCCGTCGCACCCCGATCGTCTGCGCCGGCGCATCACAGGGCCCCCTAATCGCCAACGGCGTGCGACAGCTCGGGATTGACCACATGCGGATCTTCGGGTCGGCTCCGGGGGGCCTTGTCTCCAGTCTGCGGGCGCTCGTCGCGCTCGAGGCCCGTGTCTCGCCTGGCGAGGTCGCGATCAACGTGCTGGGAGTCCCTCCGGCGCACCCGGTCGTGCCGTGGAGCACCGCCACGATCGGAGGCTACCCGCTCGAGGACACCCTGTCACCACCGCAGCTGGCGCGTCTGCGGAACCACATCGGTCATCTGTGGCCCCCCGGTCCCTTTGTCCTGGCGTCGGCGGCCGCCCGAGCCGCGGAAGCGCTGGTGGTCGGCGGGGCGCGGCGGAAGTTTGCCTGCTTTATCGATGACCGCTCGGGAGAGGTGCCAGCGGCTCGGTCGGCCGGCGTCACCCTGGGCCCCGGTGGAATCGAAAAGATTCTGCCAGTGACGCTCAGCCGCCTCGAGCGGGTGCAGCTCGAAATTGCGCTTGGCGAGGCTTGATGGCGCGGAGAGCGCCGTTTTCACCAAACTGCCGCCGCCTTAGTTGCCCGTGTCATAAATATGGCCTCCCACCGCGAGCCCACTGCACCGAGCGGCGGTCGTTCCGCCATGCGTGAGGAGGGGGCATTCCGGCAGTATTCGATCGACGACAAGGTCGTGGGGCACAGCTTTAGCCGTGCCATCGCAGGCCTGAAGGCCTGCGCCACGCCAGGGCGGATACAGCGCCCGTCGAATGCAGCGGGACTCTTACCGCGGACTACTCAGCCGGCATGTGCCGGGGCCGTCGATCGAAGACCCGGGCGAATTCGGCGGCCACCACCGCCTCGAGGTCGGGCCCGGATGGCACCGAGCCGATGAGCTGCTTGAGCGACGTCACGCCCCGCCCCGTCAACCCGCACGGCACGATGAGCCGAAACTGGTCCAGATCAGGGGCGACGTTGAGGGCGAACCCGTGACTCGTGACCCAGCGCGAGAGACGCACGCCGATCGCGGCCAGCTTGTCGTTGCCGACCCAAACGCCGGTCAGGCCAGCCACCCGCCCGGCAACGACACCGAACGACGCCGCGGTCCGAATCAGGACCTCCTCGAGATCCCGAACGTACCTGTGCACGTCACACCGGTCCGGCTTCAGGTCGATGATCGCGTAGCCCACGAGCTGCCCCGGACCGTGATATGTCACGTCGCCCCCTCTGGGCACGTCCCGGAGGTCGATACCGCGGTCCCTCAACTCGGCGGACGAGGCCAGCACATGGTCTCGATGGTTGCGGCCACTGACGCCAACGGTGATGACGGGCGGATGCTCAAGGAGCAGCAGCTGGTCCCGGGCCTCCCCTGCCTGTCTGGCCGCCACCAGCGCACGTTGCGTCTCGAGCGCGGTCCCGTACGGCATCAGTCCCAGCGAACGGACCTCCAACACCGGCAGGTCTGCCGTGGCCCCAGCAACGTCTGGGAGCCGATCGTCGGTCTTCACGTGTTCGGGGCGGCCAGCAAACGCCGCGGGCAACCTCAATCTCCGCCTGCCTCCGACCTGTTGCCCCTTACCTCCTGGGAAGCACTCTCCAACGCGTCCTTGACTCGGGCCAGGAATTGATCGGCAACTGCACCGTCGATCAACCTGTGATCGAAACCAAGGGTCAGAAAGGCCCGCAGACGCGCTACGACCGCATCGTCCACCACGACGGGCCGCTTTTCAATCGCGCCGACACACAGGATCGCGGACTGCGGCTGGTTGATGATCGGCATTCCGAAGACCGAACCGAAGCTGCCAGGATTCGTGATGGTAAAGGTGCCGCCATCAACATCATCTGGTGCCAGCCGCTTCGCCCTGGCCCGTGTCGCAAGATCGATGATGGCGGCGTCGATCTCGCCAACACCCAGCCGCTCGGCCCGTTTGATGACCGGCACGATCAGGCCCCAGTCGAGCGCCACCGCGATGCCTAGATTGACCGACTCGTGGTAGACGACACTATCACCGTCCACTGAGGCATTGACTACCGGCATCGCGACCAACGCCTCGACCACCGCCTTGGCTATATAGGACAGGTAGCCCGGGGCTCGGCCCGACGCCGACGGGGCCGTCCTGAGCGTGGCTATGCCGGAAAAGTCGACCTCGAACACCGTATGAACATGCGCCGACGTCCGACGGCTCCGCACCATGTGCTCGGCGATTTGCCGCCGCATCTCGGTCATCTGCTCGGCCCGCCTGCCGGGATCGTCAGTGGGGGCCGCCTCCGACCGCGCCAGCGGGTCGCTGCTCGACCCGCCGCGACCCGCAATGTGTGAAAGCACGTCGGCCTTCGTGACACGACCGCCACCACCGGTTCCCACGATCGCGGCCAGATCAACGTCGTGCTCGGCGGCGAGTCTCCGCACCAACGGCGACCCTTGGCGGGCTGTCGTCGCGCCGGGAACCACCCTCGGCGCCGGTCCTGGCAGGCCGGGGGTCGAGACCGCGTTCCCTCGTTCCATGGCGTCGCCTTCGGCCGGTGCCGGGACCACCGTCTCGCCGTCGGCGCCGATCACCGCCACGACAGAGTTGACCGGCACCGTCTCCCCCATCGGTGCACGGATCTCGGCCAGCACACCACCCACCGGCGACGGGATTTCAGCGTCGACTTTGTCAGTCGAGATTTCGAAGAGCGGTTCATCCCGGTCAACGGTGTCGCCAACCTTCTTAATCCAGCGCACGATCGTACCCTCGACGATTGACTCACCCAGCTGGGGCATTAGCACGTCGGTTGGCATCTACCAGTGTCCTTTGTCAGAAGTTAGATGTATCAGGCCCGCGTCGCTTTCATGCCGCGTCCGGCTGGACCGGCTGGTAACTCAGGCTCGCGACGGCCATGACAGGGCGGCGTATGGTCAATCCGCGCGACAGGGACGCTACGATACGAAGATGCCCCCTTGGTTGTCAAGACGGGCGCGGCAGATGAGCAGGCTTATGTATTTCTCATAAAACAATGCATAATAAGGGTTTACCTTATTCACGACAGTCAAGAAACGCGTGCGAGTGTTGTTAATGAAGCTCTACGAGCTCGGCTCCAGTCGGTTCACGCTGACGTACTTCGGCGGCGATCCGCTGCTCAACCAACCGGTGATATTCGAGAGGGCGGAGCGGCTGTGGCGCGCCACCCGAGACCGTGGCGTCGAGATGCGGACCAACGTGATCACCAACGGGTTGCTCCTGACACCGGCACCGGTATCCCTCACGACCGTCTCGAAAACATCTTCGAGGATTTCAAAACCACCAAACGAACCGGGCTGGGTCTAGTGTTTGGCGATCTCCCGGAAGATCGTGACCGAGCTGGACGGCGACATCGCAGTCTCGAGCACGGTCGGTCGCGGCACGACGTTCTCGTTGGAGTTTGCCCGGGTGGAGGGCCGCCCGGAAGTCCAGGCCGCCACGGCTGCGGCCAGCTAGAGCCACCAGGTGCTAAGGAGGAGCAACGATGTTTCAGAGACTGATCAAGCAGACCAAGTTCGACATCGAGGAACGGACGTACAGCGCCTGCTACTACGAAACACGCAAGATAGACTGGGCCTCGCGTTACAGCGCCGAGGTGGTGTTCCGACAGAGGGACCACATGGTTCTCGATGCCGCCTCGGTGAAGGGCCTCGAGATCAAGCTGGCCTCTCTCGTACACGCATCATGCTACGGCCGCATGCTGGTCGATGCCGCCACGCTGATGTAGCACCCACAATGACGGGCACGGCCAGGACAGCGATCGCGGTCGAAGGGCACAACTCAGCACCGCAACCACCTGGACCACCAGAGCAGTGGACCCAGCCGGCTCGCGATCACCCCGTGGCCGGACGCGGTCTACGAAGACAGAACGGCGTCCTTGAGCTGCTTGGCGATACGAGCCTTGACGACCGTCTTGGCCTGAATCTGGATCTGCTCGCCCGTGGCTGGGTTCCGACCGACCCTCGCCTTGCGATCCTGCTTCACAAGCTTGACCATTCCCGGCAACACGAATTCACCCGCCCGCTTCAGCTCGGCCTCCGACAGCTGCTGGAGTGCATCGAAGAAATCGCGCACATCCGTCCGCTTCATGTCGAACTTCTCACTGAAGTGTGCGAACAGTTCTGACTTGCCCATTCTTCGGGCGTCGGTCATCGGCGTCCCCCTAACTTGGGCGCGCTGCTAGACAGCCTCATGAGCGCCACGCGCGCGAATGGCAACTCCAGAGCATCCTCTTACGAAGACGCCGTATGCTAGCGCGCAAAGTTTTCCGGTGTCAATCACTGGTTTCCCTGACGACGCGCACTGCCCGGGTGAAGACGTCTGTCGGGATGCGGCGCCAGTCGAATGCAGCGGAATATTCACCACGGGCTGCTAAGATCGCCGGATGCCTTCCGATCCGATCGAGACCTTCCCGAACCCCAAGCCGTCTCGAGACTATGAGATCGCGATCTGCTGCCCGGAATTCACGTCGTTGTGCCCGAAGACGGGGCTACCGGACTTCGCCGAGATCCGGATCACCTACGTGCCAGAGGCTCTCTGTGTCGAGCTCAAGGCGCTGAAGTACTACCTCATTTCCTTCCGGAATCGCGGCATCTTCTACGAGCAGGTGACCAACCAGATCCTCGACGATCTCGTCTCGGTCTGCTCGCCGCGACGCATGGTGGTCGTCGGTGACTTCTCCGTGCGAGGCGGCATTACAACGACCGTCACGGCGAGCTACCAGAAACCGGTGGACTCCAAGGAGTCAGAAGTCATAGCTCGTTTGTAGCTGGAGGCTGGCCCCGGTCGCATCGACGCCGGACCCATGCCATCGGTAATTTGAGAGGCCACGACTCGATCACGTGACGAAGCACTCCGCGCGACCGGTGCGACTGAGAACGGGCAAGCTCGAGTCCGAGGGGCTCGAGCAACTGCTGTCCACCATTCCCCAGCGTGACCACAGCGTCGTCATCGGTCCGCGAGATCCTCACCAAGGGGTCAGGCACCGAGTTCGACCCGAAGGTCGTCGACGCGTTCCTCTCCGCCTTCCAACGGGGCGAGATGGAGGTGCCGGCGCTCCTGGTGTGACCGCCGCCGGACGACGCGGCATCATGCGGGCCCTCCGCACCGCCGGGCTCGCGATCGTGGTGGCGCTTATCGGCGCTCACACTCGCGCCGCCGGCCAAACAACCCTGCCCTCGCTGCGGATTGACGCGCCGGACTCGCTCGAGGCGGTGGCACAGAGAGTGGGTCGGTTCCCCGTCGACCGCCTCACGACGGCGATGACCCTCGCCGGCCTGACCCGTGCAGGCCAGCCAATCGACGTGCTGCTCATCGCAGAGAGTTCCGACCTCGCCCGCGGCACGCCGCCGTGGATTTCCGGCTTTGCCGACGCCGAACGAAATCTGGTGGTGCTGTTTCCGAACCGCGCCAGGTCCTATCCCTCTGACTCCCTTGAGACGCTGTTCCATCACGAGGTCGCTCACATCCTGTTTTCGCGCGCCGCCCGGGGCCGGCCGGTGCCACGGTGGTTCAACGAAGGGCTCGCGCTGGCAGCAGAGCGCCCGGTTGGACTGGGAGACCGGTCACGGCTGGCGTGGACCCTGGTCAGATACGGCGGCATCTCGCTTGCCGAGCTCGAGCGGCTCTTCGGTACCAACCTGGCCGCCGACCAGCGCGCCTACACAATCGCAAGCGCCCTGGTGCGGGATCTGTTGCGAGCGCACGGGGAAGCCAGCGCCGGCCGTATCCTGTCGATGGTCGGGCGGGACCACCCATTCGACGAGGCGTTCGAGACGGCCACGGGGGAACCGCTGCCAGTGGCGATTGATCGATTCTGGAGCCGCCAGCGGCAGTGGGCGCGATGGATCCCGTTTCTGACCGGACCGGCCTTCCTGTGGATGGCCATCACCTTGCTCGCGCTCTTCGCGATCAGAGCGCATCGCCTTCGACGCGCTAAACAGCGACGTCTCTGGGAAGCAGAAGAGCAGTCAGAAATCGAGCCGGCGCTGCGAGAACGCTTGGTCGACTCCGACCCCAACGCCTCAGGCGGCGCCTACGAGGTGCATTGAGCGAATACCCAAAAAGGCAGGGGTGTTCTTTACGAACTGAACATCCGCAGCAATTTCGTCAGCGGATCATACATCTTGTCGACGACCCGCTCCTTGAGCGGAATGATCGCATTGTCGGTAATGGCGATCTCTTCCGGGCAGACCTTCGTGCAGCATTTCGTGATGTTGCAGTACCCCACGCCATGCTCGTTGGCCAGATCGGTCGTGCGGTCGGCGGTGTCGAGGGGATGCATCTCCAGCGCAGCCGAGTAGACAAAGTACCGGGGGCCGATGAACTCGTCGTGCAGCCGATGATCCCGCAACACGTGACACACGTCCTGACACAGAAAGCACTCAATGCACTTGCGGAACTCCTGCACCCGCTCGACCTCATGCTGCTCGACACGCCAAGTGCCGTCAGGCGCATCCGGCGCGCGCGGCGCGAACTGCTTGATCCGCTTCTTGACCTCGTAGTTCCACGACACGTCGGTCACCAGATCGCGGATCAACGGAAACGCCTGCATCGGCTCGATCGTGACCGGCTTGTCGAGGGGAATCGAGTCGAGCCGTGTCATGCACATCAACTTCGGACTGCCGTTGACCTCGGCCGAACAGGAGCCGCATTTGCCGGCTTTACAGTTCCAGCGGACCGCCAGGTCGTTGGCCTGCTCCGCCTGAATCTGATGCACCGCATCGAGCACAACCATCCCTTCGGTCACGTCAGTCGCATAGTCCTCGAACGCACCACCCTCGGCGTTCCCGCGCCAGATCTGAAATATCGCGCTGCTCATGAACGTCGTCTCCGATGCACGGGCGCTATCGCGCCCAACCCAAACCGGCTTCGAATCCCGTGATTTCCAGGTCGCGGAAGACACACGGTGATGCACACCGGTTTCCGTCTATCTCCTACCTCCGGCCTCCGGCCTCCTGAACGGATGGCGGTCACTTGTTGTCCTCGATGATCTGGCGTAGATCCTCTCGGATGGGTGACAGCGGCTCCTGAATCACTTGCATCTCGCCGTCGGCCCCCTGGCGAACCACTGTGTTCAGCTTGCCCTGCTCCGGGTCCTTCTCTAGATGGTCCTCGCGGAAATGCGCGCCGCGACTCTCCTTCCGGAGGATCGCAGATCTCGCCACCGCCTCGGCCACCGTTAGCAGGTTACGAAGATCAAGGGCGGTGTGCCATCCAGCGTTGTACTCGCGATTGCCCTCCACCCCGACACGACCAGCGCGATCGTGAAACTGGGCAAAGCTGTCGATTGCCTTCTTGATCTCCGCCTCGTTGCGTACGATGCCGACCTGCGCCTGCATCATATCCTGCAAGTCGAATTGCACCTGATACGGCCCCTCCGTGTCGTCACCGCGCCGGTCGAATGGCTCGAGCGCCAGATGCGCCGCCGCCTCGACCTGCGCGGCGTCGACCGTGGCCGATGTCTGTTCCTTCGCGAACGCCGCCGCATGCTGGCCGGCACGCTGCCCGAACACGAGAAGGTCGGACAGCGAGTTCCCGCCGAGTCGGTTGGCGCCGTTCAGCCCGGCGGCGCATTCGCCCGCCGCGAACAACCCTGGCACGCTCGACATCTGGCTATCCGCATCCACCCGAATGCCGCCCATCGCGTAGTGAGTCGTCGGGCCGACTTCCATCGGCTGCTCGGTGATGTCGATCCCGGCCAACTGCTTGAACTGGTGATACATGCTCGGCAGCTTCTTTTTGATGTGATCGGCGCCGTTCGGCAGCCTGGCCTTGATCCACGCGATGTCGAGGAATACGCCGCCGTGCGGGCTCCCGCGTCCCTCCTTGATCTCGCGCACGATACACCGCGCGACGTGGTCCCGGGTCAGTAGCTCGGGCGGGCGACGCGCGTTCTTGTCCCCTTGCGTGTAGATCCAGCCTTCCTCCTCGTTGTCGGCGGTGGAGCTCTGGTACGCGTCAGGGATATCATCGAACATGAACCGCTTCCCGTCGCTGTTCCTCAATACTCCACCTTCGCCGCGCACACCCTCGGTGACCAGAATGCCCCGGACACTAGGTGGCCAGACCATCCCGGTCGGATGGAATTGCACGAATTCCATGTCCAGCAGGTCGGCGCCCGCCCGATAGGCAAGAACCTGGCCGTCGCCCGTGTATTCCCAGCTGTTGCTGGTGATCTTAAATGCGCGGCCGATCCCCCCGCTCGCGAGCACTACCGCGCGCGCTTTAAACAACCGGAATCGCCCGCGCTCGCGGTCGTAGCCGAACGCTCCGATAACCCGGTCACCATCCTTCAGCAACTCGATGATGGTGCACTCCATGTGCACGTCAATACCCTGATGGATGCCGTGGTCCTGCAATGTCCGGATCATCTCGAGCCCGGTCCGGTCGCCGACATGCGCCAGCCTCGGATACTTGTGTCCTCCGAAGTTTCGCTGCAAAATCCGCCCATCCTTCGTGCGGTCGAAGACGGCGCCCCACGCCTCGAGCTCCCGGACGCGGGCCGGCGCCTCCTGCGCGTGCAGCTCGGCCATCCGCCAGTTGTTCAGATACTGGCCGCCCCGCATCGTGTCAGCGAAGTGCACCTTCCAGTCGTCCCGGTCATCCACGTTGCCCAGAGAGGCGGCCATGCCGCCTTCGGCCATGACCGTGTGCGCCTTGCCGAGCAGCGACTTGCACACGAGCCCGACCGACACGCCAGCCGCTGACGCCTCGATCGCCGCCCGCAGACCGGCACCGCCGGCGCCGATAACCAACACATCATGTTCGAAGGATTCGTAATCCATTACTTAGTCAGGGCTACGCCCCAAACCCCACGCGGCCGCCAACGGGGCCCAACGCGCCGCGCCCGCGAGACGCGCATGTGCGCGCCTTTACAGCAGCCGGAAGTCGCTCCAGATGCCCATGGCGCACAGCCGAACATACACATCAGAGAAACCGACCCAGACGAGGCTCATCCAGGCGTAGAGCATGTGCCGTCGATTTAGACCGCTCACACACTCGTAGCAACTCCGGCGAAGCCCCAGCCCCGCAATCCGGTCGTGACGCCCCCCCACCAGATGCCGCAACGAGTGACAGCCGAACGTGTAGCTACCGAGCAGCACGACGTTCAGGGCCAGGACCAGCGTGCCGATCCCGATGCCGAACGACACGGCGCCGGTCGCGTCTTCGAACCAGAGGGCTTTCCAGACATCGAGCGTCAGAAACACGATGAGCAGGAGTGCGAAAATCAGGAAATACCGGTGAAAGTTCTGGATGATGAGGGGGAACGAGTTCTCGCCGAGATAACTTGAGCGTGGCTCACCGACAGCGCACGAGGGCGGATCTGCCCAGAATGCCTTGTAATACGCCCCGCGATAGTAGTAGCAGGTCATGCGAAACCCGACCGGCGCCCACAAAATCAGGAACGCCGGCGAGAACGGCAACGCCGCAGGCCACCATCCTGGTCTCGGCCCAAAGAAAGCGTGAGCCGACTCGCCAAACAGCTCGGGCGAATAGAACGGCGAGAGGTAAGGACCGGAATGATAGTACTCGCCCTGAAACGCCGCCCAGGTGGCGTAAACGATGAATGCCGAGAACCCCAGGAAGACGACGAGTGGCTGCACCCACCAAGCGTCCGGCCGTCTCGTCTGCCCCCACCCGCGAACCGGCGCGGTAATCTGAACCTGTTCCATCCTCTGTAGCTCCACTACGCAGCTTGAGTCGACGTGCCCGGCGCCCTAGCGCAGCCCCGCCAGTACCCGGCAGAGATTATCACTTTTTCCTCGGGGCCCGAAACTCGGCTGTGGCAGCTCGCTCGGTCTTGCGGCTTGCGACCTTGCGACGCTTTCGGCTCAGCTCGGCGCGCAGTGTCTTGAAACCGTCCTCCCCCAGCACCAGCAGCGGCTGGCCTGGCGACTGCAGCAGATTGTAGAACGAGCCGGACTCGGTCCGCGCGTAGATGTCCTGACCGTCGACCAGCAGCGTGATCGCCCCGTCGTCACCGAGCGCATCGAAGAGCCGGATACCGAAGTGCCGTCGAAGAACAGTCAAAATCTTGCGAATCCGCTGCGCCGTGAACCCACGGCGCCGCAGCTCAGCGAGCGCCGACAACTCGTAGAGGTCGACCGGCGAGTAGCGCCGCTCGGTGAAACCGCCCGCCGCAGTTGGCTTCGAGGCCACGCTCGCAGACAGGAGCTGATGCGCGTCCCACCACTGCAGCTGTCTGGCGGTCAACCCGGTCAGCGATGCCACCTCGCGTGCGCTGTAGCTCTTCTTCAGAGTGGTTGGCACTGTTCGCTCATCTCAGGTCACTCGGGACCCACTTATGACCCATTGAATCTTCCCGGGGCCACCGCTTCTAGCAGCGGGTCTTCCCTGCCATCGAGCACCAGGTCGGCGACGAGACGGGCGGTGATCGGCGCGAGCAGGATCCCGCTCCGATAGTGCCCCGTCGCGTGGACAAGGTTGGGCACGGTACGCGACCATCCGAGAGCCGGTAAGTCGTCCGGTGTGCCCGGACGCAAACCGACCCGCACCTGGTCGAACCCGGCATCCCGGGTCGCCGGCAGCAGGTCACGCACCGCATCGAGGAGCGTCGTAACACCAGAGACCGTTGCGCGCTCGTCGAAGCCGACCTGTTCGACTGTCGCCCCCACCAGGACCGACCCATCCCGCCACGGCACGACGTAGCACCGCGGGGACCAGACCACCCTGACCAGCGGAGCCCCAGACCATATCAGGCGAAGCAACTGCCCCCGCACCGGCCTGACCGGCAATGGCGCCTCGCCGTCCACCTCCAGACGACCTGCCCAGCTGCCAGCGGCCAGCACGACGGTGTCACTTGTCGTCGTCCCCTCGGATGTCTCGATTTCGATCCCGGCGTCGCCGGCCGAGAGACGACGCACCGTGCGTGGGCTCAAAAACGAGACGCCGTGCCGGACACCGGCCCGGCACAGCGCCGCCGTCAGCGCGACTGGGCCGACGAACCCCTGCGACGGGACCAGCAGGGCACCCCGGACCCCACTACCGAGGTGGGGCTCCGCCTCGCACACCTCGGCCCGGCCCAGCATCCGGCAGTCGACTCCGGCATCCGCCAGGCCCTGCCACGCTCGCTTGAGCCGGTTGAGTGAGCCCTCGTCGGTCGCCACCTCAAGGGTCCCGCTGCGCTCGTATGGCACCTCGTCGCCGCTGTCAGCCACGACATCAGCCACGAACTCGTCGTACAACTCGAGACTCCCGACGCCGAGTGCCCGTAGTGGTCCCGGACGGTCCGCTTCGATGAACGGCGCCAGCACGCCCGCGGACGCCTGGGTCGCCCCGCACCCAACTCCACGGCAATCGAGCACCTGCACGCGCGCGCCGCGCCGGCCAAACTCGTAGGCCACCGCACAGCCGATGATGCCGGCGCCCACCACGGTGATGTCGGGTCTCTCGCCCACGGGAAGTATCTAGCGAGGCTCTGCCTTAGACCGTCCTGACTGGTCGAATCGCCGGCAAGCTATGGCTTAATCCGCCGGTGCCCCCCTAATTTGACGGTGTCTCAGGGAGCTCGTCCTCGTCGTAGTAGTCGACCTTGTGGAGCGGCATCACGACGCTCGAGAGGAGGTTCAGGACGTGACCACCGATCCGCTTGTAATAGCGGGTGGCAAGCACGAGCGCGGTGGTGATCTCCCCATCGTAACCAGCCCGCCCGACCCGGGTAATGAGCGCGTCGCAGCGATGTGCGTTGTCGCGCCCCTTCTGGATCATCTGCATCGCCTGTTCCCGATCCGAGGAGTGAAAGATTTCGGACGCCGCCTGAAATGCAGCCTCAACGCCCAGTCGAATCTCCCGCAACTCGCCGCCCACTTCGTCGTCCGGTAACGGCGCGTTTCGAATATCGACAACCTCCGACAAATTCTTGGCATAGTCACCGAGACGCTCGACGTCCTTGGCCAAGCTCATCAGCAGAAGACAGTACGGCACGTCGACCCGGGACCCTGGAATCGAAAGATGCGCCACGATCTGCTTGCGGATCAAACGCTCGAGTTGATTGACCTCGACATCGAGCTCGTAGATACGGGTCCGCTTTTCAGGAGTCGGATCGCTGCCGAACGCGATGTGCCCGGCTGATAGGGTCATCTCCAGGGTCAACTTCAACATCTTACCGAAGCTCTCCCCAATCGCCTTCAACGGATCGTGCGTGCGAAGAATGCCGAACAGCGCGCGTAGCATGGCAACCTCCCCCACCGGTCGTGACCGACGTTAGTCGAGCAGCCGGTTTACGTACAACAGTAACGCGGGCACCCCGTAGAATAGCGCTGCAACCCAGACCAGCGTGAGCTTTCTGGACCGAAGTGCCTGGGTCGTCAGTGCGCGAGCCAACATCAACGGCACGCTCCGGGTGACCTTGAGCGGATAGATGATCAACGTCCCGGTGAGGTTGAACATCAGATGGACCAATGCGATCTCGAGCCCGTAGATGGCGTTCGGTCCAGACACTGCAAGCGCCGCCAGCAGCGCCGTCACCGTGGTGCCGATGTTGGCGCCGATCGTAATCGGTAGCGCCTGCTCGAGCCGCAGCAGCCCGGCCGCTCCGAGCGGCACGAGCAACGACGTGGTGATCGAGCTCGACTGCACCATGACCGTGACCACCATCCCGACCAGCATGGATAACACGGCGCTGGACCCGAGCACGTTCGTCACGAGTAGCTCCACACGCGTCCGGACCAGCGAGCGCATGACCTTCACGAGCAGGAACAGCGTCCCGAAGATCAAACTAATAGAGAAGACGATAAGCGCGACCCCCTGAGCCTGCCCCAAGGGGAACAGCCAGGCAACAAGCTGCTCCACCGGCTGGAGGGAGGCTGACAAGACGGTGGCGAATGGGCTCTCGTAGGCGAACCCACCAGCCCCTTCCAACAGGTTCCCGAGCCCGACCGCGGTCCGCTGCAGAAACCCGGTAGCCAGCTCCAGCGGCAGCAACAACAGCACGGTCACGTAGTTGAACGTGTCGTGACAGACCGCTATCGGAAACGCCCGCTCAAACTCATCCCGGCGCCCCAGGTGGGCCAGCGCCACGACCGTCGAGGTCACCGTCGTACCGATGTTCGCCCCCATAATCATCGTCACCGCGTTGGCGAGCGGCAGCGGCGATTCTGGCGCCGCGACCAATCCGACGAGCATCGCGGTCGTGACCGAAGAGCTCTGAACAACCGTCGTGGCCAGGATTCCGACTACCAGGCCGATGAACGGATTCTCGGTCGTCGCAAAAATCAGGTCGAGGAAATCCCCGCCGAGCAGCTTGAACCCGCCTCCAAGGCCCTTGACGCCAACGAGAAACCCGAACAGCAGGAGGAGGACCGTCACCAACCGGGTGACGGCGCTCGACGAGTCCAGGGAGGGCGACTGACGTGCTGGAAGCAAGACGCTGGTCCGTGTCTGTGACGTATTTGGCCGCTGAAGCAACGCGCATTCTACATGATCGTGCCGGGCTTCACCGCGGGCCACCGGCCCCTCAACAGGACACCGTGTCCCCTTGGCCGTCCCGCATTGGCCCGACACATGCGGTGTGCGAGATAATTAGAGGATCGGATGCACACAGCCGCCCGTCCGGTCCGGGTGACGAATCCGGCGTTTGGGTCCGAAAAAACATGGCATGGCGCACCATCGTCGTCTCGCGAGCGACATGTCGCGGGGCCAGCAGGCCGTCGGCGGCCAGGCCGGACACACTCGAAACGGCGTGGGCACGACAATTGCTTCTGATCAACGGCAGAGAGGGACACTGAAAGATGTTGACGAAATCGATCGCCGTCATCGGACTCGCGGTGGGTGTCATTGTCGCGGCCGGAGCAGGCGCCTATCTCGCCGTACGCCAGAACGCCAGCGCCCCGCCCCTTCTGGCCGAGGTGGCCACGAGAGGCGCTACGATCGAACCGGCCTCCGCAGAACCCCCTGAGTTGGTACGGCCCGCGGTCGAGGCAACCGAAGCGGTGGCCGACACCCTCGACAAGCCGGTCTTCAACGACATCCAGACACCCGCGGCCCGCGAGCGCGAACCACAGCGCCAGGAACCGGTAGCGGCACCGACGCCACCGTCACCACCATCCCGTTCAGCTCCAGCTGAGCGGGCGAGCGAGGCGACCCCGGTATCGACACCGGCGGTTATTGACGAAACCACGGCAACAGTAGCCAACGCGCCGCCGGCTACCCCGGTCCCCGTGCAGACGGCGCGAGCCGATCTACCGAAAGTCGAAGGCTGGACTCGTCCCCAGGCCACAGAGCCGTCTCTAGAGACCGCGGCGATTATCCCGGACATCGGGTCGATCGACCGTCCCGTTCCGAGGCCGGTGTCCGAGTTCGTAGAGTTCGAGATCGCCGCCGACTCGGTGATCGGGCTCCAGATCGACACGGCGGTCTCGACACGCACCGCCAAAGTCGAGGACACCGTAGAGGCACGGGTCACCCGCGATGTCCTGATCGCAGACCAGGTGGCAGTCCCCGCGGGCACTCGAATGCTGGGCTCGGTCGTGCTCGTCGAGACGGGCGGCAGGCTCCGCAACGCCTCAAGACTCGGTGTCCGCTTCCACACGCTGATGATGGACGGCGGGCTCCAAGTACCCATCGTCACAGAGACGATCTACCGCGAAGGCGCCTCCCGAGGCAGCGACAGTGTCGCCAAGATCGGCGGTGCGGCGGTCGGCGGTGCCATTCTAGGAGCGATCTTCGGTGGCGGCCGGGGTGCCGCCATCGGCGGCTCGATCGGGGCCGCCGGTGGCACCGCCGCCGCATTGAACGGCGAGGCAAAACCGGCCGGTCTCCCGCCGGGCACCAGGCTGACCGTGCGGCTCTCACGTCCCGTAGCGGTTACCGTCGAACAATAGCTGGCCTGGGCGTCACTGTTGGTTCTGCCGCTTTCGGCGGAATGCCACCAGCTGCACTTCAACCAGTCAGGCAGTGGAGCCTCGCTGCACTATCGACGAAAATCGATGGTTTGCGGTGGCTCTCCACTAGATCGGACCCATGTTATAGTGCGCGTGTGGACTACGATATCAGGCAGGCAGTGCTATCTCGAGACGAGGTGGCGCGCTATCTGCGCGGTGGTCCGGGCCTGACCCCGGACCAGGCCCACCAACGGATTTCGGCCTATCTCGAAGAGCTCAGTACCACCCAGCGATACTCTATGTATCGCACCCTGAAACATCCGCTGTATCCGATTTTGCGCAAGATTCGGCGGCACCCAGAACATGTCGAGCTGGCGCAGGCGGCCACACAGTCGAACCGCGTCGTCTACGCCTCGAATCACAAGAGCCACCTCGACTATCTGGTCGAGCTGCTCGTGCTCGACGACCACGGAATCCGTCCCCCGGTTACTGCGGCCGGTATCAACCTGTTCAACGGGGCGGTGGGCCTGGTGAACCGGCACGTTACCGGCGCAATCCCGATCCGACGCAATTCGAGAGACCCCGCCTACCTGACCACGTTGAGGGCATATGTAGCCGAGGTGGTACAACGTCATGATCTGTTTCTCTACTTGGAGGGCGGGCGCAGTTACAGCGGCGAGATCAAACCCCTAAAGACCGGTCTGCTGCAAGCCGTGATGCTGGCGCGCCGACCGGACGTGGTCATCGTTCCGGTGGCGATCGCCTACGACTTGGTCCTTGAAGACCAGACGCTGGCGCGTCAGGGGGTCAAGCGGCGTCAACGTCAATTCGCCGCGGAAGTGGCCGAAATGGTTCGGTATGCGGTCGGGTTCGAGTCGCGCGCCTTCGTGACATTCGGACAACCAATTCCACTTCCCACTACCGGCCTAGACTCGAAACACGAGGTCGTCATGCTGAAACGGCACATACGCGAAGCGATCGGGAAGCTCTACAAGGTGCTCCCGACGGCGCTCCTGGCGGCCGCTCTAAGGCCCTCCATGCTCCACCAGGATCTAATGGACCGGATCGATCAGATGATCGATGCCTTGCGTCTCGCGAACGCTAACCTGAGTATCGA
>Ga0302123_10000308_pt1 | contig 40314 bp, 23 predicted proteins | sample CB21_321_MG_FD_203109 | JGI IMG/M metagenome (GOLD analysis project Ga0302123, IMG submission 203109) | Marine microbial communities from Western Arctic Ocean, Canada - CB21_32.1 | ecosystem: Environmental > Aquatic > Marine > Oceanic | place: Canada: Western Arctic Ocean | collected 2017-09-28 | reverse complement strand
AGGGCTGAAACTCACGCTCCTGACCCAGTCCGTGTGTCCTTTCAGTGTGAGCGTCTCCTGGCCGGTCTCCGCATCCCACACCTTCAACGTGTTGTCATCGCTGCCGCTGACGATCCGCTCACCGTCAGGGCTGAAACTCACGCTCGTGACCGGGTCCGTGTGTCCTTTCAGTGTGAGCGTCTCCTGGCCGGTCTCCGCATCCCACACCTTCAACGTGTTGTCCAAGCTGCCGCTGACGATCCGCTCACCGTCAGGGCTGAAACTCACGCTCGTGACCCAGTCCGTGTGTCCTTTCAGTGTGAGCGTCTCCTGGCCGGTCTCCGCATCCCACACCTTCAACGTGTTGTCATAGCTGCCGCTGACGATCCGCTCACCGTCAGGGCTGAAACTCACGCTCCTGACCGACCTCGTGTGTCCTTTCAGTGTGAGCGTCTCCTGGCCGGTCTCCGCATCCCACACCTTCAACGTGTTGTCATCGCTGCCGCTGACGATCCGCTCACCGTCAGGGCTGAAACTCACGCTCGTGACCGGGTCCGTGTGTCCTTTCAGTGTGAGCGTCTCCTGGCCGGTCTCCGTATCCCACACCTTCAACGTGTTGTCCAAGCTGCCGCTGACGATCCGCTCACCGTCTGGGCTGAAACTCACGCTCCTGACCGGGTCCGTGTGTCCTTTCAGTGTGAGCGTCTCCTGGCCGGTCTCCGCATCCCACACCTTCAACGTGTTGTCATCGCTGCCGCTGACGATCCGCTCACCGTCAGGGCTGAAACTCACGCTCAACACCGGTTCTGAGTGTCCTTTCAGTGTGAGCGTCTCCTGGCCGGTCTCCGCATCCCACACCTTCAACGTGTTGTCAAAGCTGCCGCTGACGATCCGCTCACCGTCAGGGCTGAAACTCACGCTCCAGACCGGACCTGAGTGTCCTTTCAGTGTGAGCGTCTCCTGGCCGGTCTCCGCATCCCACACCTTCAACGTGTTGTCCAAGCTGCCGCTGACGATCCGCTCACCGTCAGGGCTGAAACTCACGCTCAACACCGAGTTCGTGTGTCCTTGCAGTGTGGTTTGGGCCGCCGTGAACTTTGAGTAGAGATAGTCATGTTCCCAATGTCGCCGATTCCACTGGGACGCGTTCAAATGGCTCCATGCTTCGGTCACGTCGCCCCGTTCCCATGCGCTCTCCGCGAATCGGATCTGATTGACATACAGCAGCTTTTCGATCCGCCGCTTCTGGCTGACAGCGCGTTTTTCCGCCTGTGTGGCGCGTATTGTCTGTTTCACCGCCACTTGTTTCTGCTTCTCAGCCAGTTCTGCGTTGTCATCTGCCTTCTGCTTCTCTTTGAGTGCATCCGCCCCCGCCTTCTCAGCGGTCGCCTGCGCATCCTGTGCTGCCCTGGCAAACCAGATCGCCACGCCGCTTGCCACAACGGCAAGAATTGCGACCGTCCAGACACCAACGAGCCACCGTCGCCTGCTGCGTGCCTTCGCCTCCTGTTCGGCTGCAAGCTGCTTTGCGGCCTCAGCTTCCGCCTTCAGGCGTCGTTCTTCGGCCTGGCGTGCCTCACGTTCCAGTCGCTGCCTGTCACGCCGCGCCTGACGCTCCGCCTCTTTGCGTTTGTTCTCGGCAGTGCGGCTGGTCCTGAGAAACTCACGAGCGAGAGTGAAATCATGCGGCTCAGCGGAATACCGGCCGGCCCAGGCTGCCGTCGGCATCTCCCGGTCCCACCACGTCTCCAAAGACTCCAGCGTGGCCGGCGGCAACAGATCGCCCTGACGCTTGCCATCAATCATGCGTTCGTAGGCCAGCGCCGCATCCCGCAGTCTGCGGAAGTCTGCGGCCGACTTCTGCTCGTCGCTCAACCAGTTGCGGAAGGTCTGCCATTGTCGCAGGAGACTCTCGTGACTGACGTCCAGCGCTTCCTTTCCACCAGTCGTGGTTGACTGAAAAATGAAATTGTCGCCCTCAGCTGCGAACTCCTCGACAACGGCGCCGACCGCAGCCAGATGTTCTGGCTCAGGCGTGGAGCCCAGGTCTGTGTCGAAGACGTATGAAGCCACCTCCCTCACACTCGACAACCGTCGTTCCGGCTCTTCGTTGTTGTCGATCTGGGTGAGAGCACAGAACAGCACTCTTGCAATGTGCTCCCGCAGTCGACGCGTTTCATTCGAAACGTTGTCAGACAGTGAATCCAGGATCGAGTCGGCATGTGTTGAAATGGCGTCCGACACCCACGCCAGCCGTTCGTGCCTGCCTCTGCTGTCGTGCGTTGACCGGCATCGGTCCGCATGTGACTTCGTGATGTGACGCGGCGCATCTTTCGCTTTGCCTGCGGAAGCGAACTCCCACAGTTGTGCGAGTGCATGCTGGACGACGGGCAATTGATCCTGTCGGTCGCCCATGGCTTCCAGCAGATCCGATACAACCGCATCATCGATCGTGCTGTCGTAGGCCTGCAGTGGCCCGCGGATGGCATCCAGTAACTGCGGCTTCGTCATGCGGGGCGGCAGAAACTGGCAGCGTGTAATCGCCTCCGGCAGTCTGTGGAACAGGTCGCAGCGGCCGAGACTGTCGGACCGCATCGTGATCGCCACGTAGATATTCGGATGCTGTTCGTCGACCGCAGACAGCAGCGTGTTCACAAAGGCCAGAGCATCGTCGTGAAGACCGGTGCGTTCCAGTTCGCTGATGCTCGTGCGGGATGTGTCGCCGAACCGAAAGATCTCCTCGAACTGGTCGATCACAATCAGCACGTTGCGAGAGGCCATCCCCGGCACGCTGTAGATCGCATCGACGAGTCCGTTCGAACCCGCGCGCAGACGTCGTTCCACCTGACCGGTATCGATTTCATTCAGACCGTCAACGACATTTTTCCAGGCCGGGTCGGTCTTTGCTCGCTCGAACGGCGTCGCGGCCAGTTTGGCAGCCAGGTTGCGGTAAGGGCCTCCGCCAGGACGGGCGACCACATGCACCCAATCCTTGTCTGTCTCACCAACACGGAACCGCGGGTTGGTCAGTTCGGGCAACAGACCGGCTTTGACCAGCGACGACTTACCGCAGCCGCTGGTACCGACCACGGCCAGGAAATGCTGCCGCTTCAGAATGTTGAGCATGCGGACGAACTGACGACGTCGTCCGAAGAAGATCGCCTGCTCATCCGTCCGGAATGGACGCAGTCCGGGATACGGGCGTGGTGGAAGATCGAATGCGTCCGAAGCACTTCGTTGAGAGGCGTGCATCAGGCGTCACCTCCATTCGAGATGCGATCGGCCAGCTTTTGAAGGTCTTTCCTCCCGAAGTACTCCTGAAACTGTTCCAGATCAAAGGGAACAGGATCGGCGTCGAGATCGTCTTCTGACTTATGACAGTAGGCTCCGATCGGCGGCAGCGCGTCGACACTGTTGATTTCCATCTCATCGAGCCACGCCGAACATTCGTCAAGCCAGTCGTCGTCACCGTTCAGAATGACGACCAGCGCGTCGTAGGCTGAATGATCCTTCTTCAACCGCGTGGCGACGCGGTCCCATTCGCCGAGTGAGTCGCAGCGAATCTGACTGTCCTTCAGCTCGCCGGCAATCTGTCGTGCGAACGGCTTTCCGTTGCGGGGAAAACCGAGCACGGTCCGTTTTCGATCGGCGGCCTCACCGACAGCCGGAGGGTCCTGAACAGCGGCGTGTTGGCGTTCCGCGAAATGAGACTGCGCCGTTTGCGTCACGTGCTGGGCAAGTTGGAATGTCAGACAGGTCTCGATGTCCGTTGACCGAAAGCTGTCGGCCAATGGCCCTGCCGTTGGAATCTTCAGGTTCTCGGCACGCCACTGGATGACCTCAACACCGGCCTGCGTTGCAAACTGGCATGCTGCCGGAGCGACTCCGTTGTCGAAATCACCAAACGCGTCGAACGAATCGAGTGACAGCGTTGTCACGAGCACATCGGCATTGTCCAGTGCAGACATCAGCGACTGCTCAAACAGTGCACCGGTCGGATCGATGTGGCGGACTCGATGCAGAACATCGTGGCAGTAGCTGGTCACTCGCTGACGTGCCTCGTCCGATGAGGCATCGTCCAGCCTGCCCATCGTCAGCACGGTCGGCCGGTGATGGCCGATGGCCTCGCGGGAATCAATCGCACTCAGCAGCCGGCCAAACGGATCAGCTTCGATCTCGTCCAGCCGCAAGTCGATGCACTGAAACAAACGGAGGAACAAAGGAATCTCAGGCTCGATGTCTCCGCAGGAGGGCAGGATCAGCGGGATCACAGTGGCGTCTGTTTTCTTTCGCTCCTGGACAATCAACGCGATTTCGTCGTCCTGCCACGGACCGGTGTTGTGAGGCCCAAAGCAAATGATGACTGCGGGAGCCGCAATCAAGGCCTGCCCGAGATCACCCTGCCAGCCCGTGCCTGCCCCCAATTCGCATTCGTCGATCCACGTTTCAATGCCATTGGCATCCAGCAGTTCCCGCAGGCGTCGCACTGCCGGCTTGTCTCTGCTGTTGTGACACAGAAACACTCGGCCCGAATCGGGTGGCATCGCACGTCCTCTGATCAATCTGGAGTCAGTCCGAACTGGCGACAGCAGCAGAAAACGCTACTGATGACGAATTGCGTCAATCACACACCTGAACAGTCCATGCATTCTGCCAGTCGATGCGCCGGATTACGAGCATTCCAGCAGCAGTGGACAATGCTCAACAGAACATTCGCCATGCATCCGACGATACAGGCCTTCGAACGACCTCGACTGGAATCTGCGGCTTCCCAGCCACGACTAAGCTCGCACTTCCGTCATTGCGCCGGTGCTGTCGGCGAATCGTTCGATCGGCACGTCCACAGCGTTGAGCATCGAGACGAACAGGTTGGCCAGCGGCACGTCTTCCTTGCTGTTGCGGAAGTCGTGCAGGTTGCCGTGCTTCATGCCGAGCTTGTTGCCGCCGGCGATCTGGATCGGATACTGCCTGGTGCTGTGCGAGGCGTGGGGGTGGGCCGAGCCCCAGAGCACGACGCTGTAGTCGAGCATGTTGCCCTCGCCCTCGGGCGTGTCACGGAGACGCTGAAGGAAGCGGGCGTGTTGCTGAGCGCGCCAGTTGTCCCACAGGCCCGACTCTGTCGGGCGTTTGTGGGCGATGTCGTGTGTCGCGCCTTTGTAACCCAGGACGCGTGTCGCAAACGCGCCGACCTCGTTGCCTGTCGAATGCTCGCTCTCGGTCATGAAGGTGGCGAAGCGCGTCGAGTCGGTCTGCAGGGCGAGGAACAGCAGGTCGTACATGCAGCGGATGTATTCGGCCGGGTCGGCGTAGCTGGCCTCGAGGTTCAGTCCCTTGGTGTCGACGTCGGGCAGCGGCTGATGCGTCCAGGCGCTGGTGCGTTCGACACGCTGCTCGAGAGCGCGAACGGTTTCGAGGTACTCGTCCATCTTGCGTTTGTCTTCAACGCCGAGGCTGCTGTGTAACTGCTTGTAGTTCTCCATCATCGCGTCGAGGACGCTGGCCTCGCGTTTCAGCTCGGCGCGCACGTCGTTGACGGTCTTGTTGGCGTAGGGGCGGAACAAGCGGTTGAAGATCTCCTGGGGCCGATGCATCGCAGGGATCGGCCGGCCCGGCCCGTAGTGCGACAGGGTTTTGGCCATGCCGTAGGAACCGGTGCCGCCCTCGGTTCCCATCACCAGCGATCCGTAACGCGTGTTGTGGCCGTGGTGTTTCGCTGCCAGCTGGTCGATGGAGATGTTGTTCTTCGTCTCGCTGCCGGACATGTCGGCACCCGTCGCGAAGACGTCACCGCTGCTGTGCCCGCCCAGGCCGTAGCCCCCAGCGTGGTCCAGCCCGCGCAGGTAGGTGACATAATCCTTAAGTGGCTCGAAAGGCTTGGCCGACTTGTTAAACGTCAGCTTGCCCGGCTCTGCGCAGGGCCACCAGTTCCAGTCGTGGTGCTTGCCGTTTTCGCCTTTGGGCTCGTACACGCCGTAGGAGATATAGCTGACGACCATCCGCCTTGGCACTTCCTTGCCCGCTGCGGCTTTGGCCCAGCTCATGCTGTTCAATAGCGGCAGCGCCAAAGCGATGCCGCCACCACGAAGCAGCTCACGTCGATTCAGGTGCCAGGATTTCTGTGCCATGTTTCGTTCCTTCGTAGGTAGGACGGGCACTCTTGCCCGTCCATCCACATCACGGGACGGGCAGGAGTGCCTGTCCTACATTCGCGCCGCGTTACAGTTATTCGTCAACGAATCGCCATCTTACGGACTCCCAATCAGGGTGTATCCAACGCCGCCATTCTACTTCATCAGCTAGACCGGCCTTTTGCGGATTCCGCCCGATGTATTGGATGACTCGCCACAAGTGCTCTTCATCGCGAACGATTCGGTCATAACTTTCCTCTTCCCAAATCGCACCGTTTGTTCCTAACGCAGCATTGATATGCCGGGCTGCTACACCTTTCATCGCTCCGAGCAAATCTTCCAGCGCGTAATCGTCGAATGGCTGAATCACCGCATGGCAATGATTGGGCATGATCGCCCAGCACGAGAGGAAATACCGTTGGTCCTGAAAGTGATGGAGTCGTTCGCGCAAGTCTTCACACCAACGCCGCTCGCGAAAGTGACAAACGCCAAAGCCTTCATCCAACCACCGTTCGGCGGAAGTCGTGATCTCTCGGGCGTATGCCGTCCATGCTTCATCATCGCGCGGGTGTGAATAAGTTCGCTCCCATTCTTCCCGAATGCATTTTAGAAGTTGCAGTTTTGATTGTGGCAGGGAGTCGCCCAATCGGAAGGTGACGAAGTAGCTCGCGCCTTCCTGCCGCCAGTGAGGCAAGTGGCGATGATAGACCGTGATCGGCAAGTCCGGATGAAGCCCGCGAAAGTTCGCCGGGGCATCGAGATTGAACGTTTCTACTGTCATGGCTGTAGGACGGGCACTCCTGCCCGTCCACCTATATCACGGACGGGCAGGAGTGCCCGTCCTACATAAGTTTTGCTCTGACAAATCGCGACGATCATGTCCGCGAGTTTGTAATCGTTGTCCTTCGACTGCTGGAGCAAACGTTTCACGTCGAAACGATCCCGGTAGGTCAGTTCACGCCCGAGACCATAAGTCAGCAACCTCCGCAGGGCGTTTTCGGCAATGTCATCTCTGCGGTTCTTGAGCAGATACGCCTTGAGTTCTTTCATGCCGTCAACTTCGGGCCCATGCGGCACGCGTGCGTCCGCCTCAACCTCGATCGTGTTGATGCTGTCGAGGTATTCCCGGTAGCCCGCGTAGTCAACGTGCTGCTTCTTCCTGAATCCACTGACGCGTGTGCCTTCTTTTGGGACTTTGCGTTGATACTTGCCGATCGCGTTGTAGCGCTCGAAAGGAATGCCCCACGGGTCAAGCCGAACATGGCAGTCGTTGCAGCTCTCGACGGTGCGGTGCCTGGCCAGTAGGTCCTTGATCGTGACGGCCTGGTCCGCGGCATCACCCGCCGAGTCAGACAGGGCCGGCACCTCGGCTGGTGGCGGCTTGACGTCGTCACCCAGGATCGCCTCACGCAGCCAGACCGCCCGGTAGATGGGGTGCGGTGCCGAGCCGGTGCCGTTACCGATCAGCACCGAGCCGTGGGTGAGGAGTCCACCGAGATGGTGCTCGGGCCTGATCGGGACCGGGCGGAGCTTCAGACCCTGCACGCCCTCGACGCCGTAGTGCGCGGCCAACGGTTCATTGAGGTACGCGAAGTCGGAATCCACGACGTTCAGGACACTGGCATTGCGACGGATCAGTTCGGAGACAAAGCCAACCGTTTCGGCGTGCATATGGTCGCGGATCGTCGGCCGGAAACTGATTTCCTGCCCGCGACGTTCGCCGATGTGGACGTAGTAAAGAAACCGCGGGAACAGGTCCTGGTTGATATTGACCGACTTCATCTTGTCCAGACTCAACCACTGCGTCGTAAAGTTGTCGACGAACTGGCCCGAACGCTCGTCCGCCAACAGCCGCAGCACTTGCTGGCCGATCACCTTCGGGTCATCGAGCTTGCGTGCCTCTGCCAACGCCATCAGCTTCGCGTCGGGCATGCTGGACCACACGAAGTACGAGAGCCTCGAGGCCAGGGCGTACTGCGGATTGTGCTCGGGGTTGACCGAGACGGTGTGATACAAAAACTGCGGCGAGATCAACACCATCGCGAGCGTCTCGCGAATCGCACCTTCATACGTATCGAACTCGCTCTCAAATAGCCGGTAAATGTTTTCAAATCGCTCGACCTCATCGTCCGTCGCCGGTCTGCGGAACGCGCGGGAGATAAACCGCCGAAGCACCTCACGCAGATACGCATCGGGGTTGCTTTCACGCAGCGGCGAATCAAACAGAATGCGTGTGTGGTGCACTGGCGGCCAGACGTCCGTCACGGGCGCCTCGAACTCGAGTGACATCAAGACGACGCGCGGGGCGGACATCGCCCATGACGCATCGAACCCGCTCGCTCGGTGATCGTTAAGCTGGCCGTTATCAAAAAGGTTCTGCGCGGTGATGATGATCGACGGCGGCTTCTGTCCCTTGGCGGTGATCTGGCCGACCTGAATCGGGTGGTTCTCGATCCGCCCACGGAACTCGAACTCCTGAATATTGTCTACGTCATTGGTTAGATGCACCGTCCCGACCGGGCGATAGATACCAAAGCCCCCGTCGTGACGCAGGACCGTCCCCATCACCAACCGTAGCGGCACCTCGGCAAAGCCCGGCGGGAAGTTGCCCCCCGCCTTGATGCGGATGCGGTACTCGCCCGTCGCCGGCCAGCCCTTGAGCCCGACCGTTTTCCGGCCGACGCCCGGGCCCGCATACACGGCGATCTCCGCCTGCGTCAGGCCTCCCTTGCCTGGCTTGGCCGCATCCCATGTCGTGCTGGTCCGGTACACCTTCGGCTGGCCGGGATCAACGATCGCGCTGGCCATCGCCCGACGCGCGTTCTCCTTGTAGCGATCCATCTGCTCCGGGCCGATGAGCATGAACTGCGCCGTGTTGTTGAAGTGGTACGGCTTAAGCGGGTCTTCGGGCAGGTTCTTGATCAGGTTCAACTCGAACCCGAGTAGATCACGCATCGTGTTCTGATACTCAAAGTTCGTCAGGCGCCGCGTCGTAGGATGGGCACTCCTGCCCGTCCCCTTACCATCGACGGGCAAGAGTGCCCGTCGTACCGCTTCACGCAGCCCTGCTTCAATCCAATCGACAATCAGCTCCCGTTCGGTCCCGTCTGGTTGCGGTTCGCCTTCCGGCGGCATTTCCCCGCTTTCGAGCATCTCGAGGATCAGTTCCCACTTCTCAAGGTCGCGTCCGGTCGACCACCCGCCATCAAGGGTGTGCAGAGTGATCTCGCCTTTGCTCTTCTCCGGTCCGTGGCATCTGGTGCAGTGGGCCTGGAAGAACGGCGCGATCTTTGACTTAAAGCCACCGGTCGCCTCAGACTTCTCCGCGGCTGACGCGGGATGTGCTGCCAGCGAGGATGCCAATACGAACAACGGGACGGCGATCGACGTTCGAAACGTATGCAGTTTCGACGCCATCATTTCCCAACCTTAAGCAGTTCGAGCATTCCTCTGCCCATCGCCTCGCCGACGCGCATGTATGTCTCGGCGTTGCCGTGGTAATGGAAGCCCTGGTTCCGTGGCGACTCTTCGACCTTCGGCCAGAAGTCGCGTGTTTCGACCGTCAGCACGTTGCCGTTGAACTCGGGATACTTGCCCTTGTCGCCGCTTACCGCGAGCTGCGCCTCGGCGACTTTTCGATGCGCGCCGTGCATCTGCCATCCCTCGAACCCGATCGTCGCCACGACGAACGGTGCGTCGGGCGATTTGAACTCGTGGCGGAGCGTCTTGATCAGGTGAACCAGGTTCTGTTCGTACCGGCTCGCGTGCGGTTCACCGCCGTCCTTGTGGCCCTGCCACCAGCCGAAACCGGCGATCTCATAGCCTCGACCCTTCCAGTGCGGGAACTCGCCGTCGAAATTGTCGAGCACCTTGTGGGCTGCGGTGAAACAGTCGTCGTACTGCTTGCCGGCATACCAGTTGATGGGCGTTGGCTCTGTGCCTTTCTCCCAACGCGCCGGAGTGTCTTTGTAGCCCGCGTAGACGTATCCGTCGTGTTCGTACTGTTCGCTGCCGGGCGGAAGGAAGTCCCAGCCCAGCGACCGGTTGCCCTGCGACGCCTTGAGGATCAATACTGGCTCATCGTGGTGGTCGCCAACGACGTGGCCAAACCCAAGCTCGGGGCCGATGCTGCTGCTCCCGGCGCCGCAACCGACGCTCAGCCACTTGTTGGCCGCCGCGGTGACCACACCCTTGTACCAGACGTCCTTGCGATCGACCCAGTTGCCCTTGCGATCCACGAGGTACGCGAACTTTCCGTCCTGCTTCACGACCGTTGACAACGTCCCCGGAATGTCCATGCGAACGATCCAGCCCAGGCCGTTTGCCTGGCCCGTCAGATACGTGATCTTGAACGGAACTTTTTCACCGGCGGTCAGTTTGACGTTCGTGTGCGCCGCGTCCTGGCCGACCTCCCTGCGGTAAACCTCTTTGCCATCGACTTCCATGATGTTGTGCGTCGAACCGCCGTATCCAGGCCGCAGCTCGTACACTCCAGTCGTCTTGATGGCGATGAATCCTCGCGCGACCTGAGTACCGCCGCCGGGATAGGGTGTGGGCCTGACACCGCCGAAGCTCTCAAGCTTCAGCGTCTTCGTCGGTTTCAGCTTCTCGTAGTCCGACTTCGCGTCGTATGCCCCGGAGTAAACCGAGAGTTCCGGATCGACAAACTCCGATCCCCACCGACTGCTCCCGCCGGTCACCTGCCCGATGCCGACCATGTTCGACTGTCCGGCGAGGATGTAGACCTTCACTGGCTTGTCCGCCGCAGAAGCGGGCAGGGCGAACAGGCACATCAACACCGCGGCAAACCGCCAACGAGTCAACGGTCGATCGTATCGTTTCATGCGTTGAGCCTTCCTCGTGAATGGGACAGCACGCCGATCCAGCTCAGACCATGAACTGATCGATCGCACCTGTCTGGTCCAGCTTCTTACGCGACATCTCCAGATCGAGGTCGCCGTAGTGCTCGATCGGATTGCCGTGAGCATTGAGAAGCGTCGTGTACCAGTTACCCAGAGTCTTGTGGCCTTCCGTCCCGTGATAAGGCATGCGGATGTAACGACCGCCGATGTCCAGTTTGCAGTTATCGCCGGCCATGACGACGAACGGTGCTTCGGTGCCCCAACTGTGATGGCCTTCGCCGTTTTCGGGGAAGTAGAGGATCATGGTGTTATCAAACATGTTGCCCTTGCCTTCGGGCACCTGCTTGAGTTTGTCGATGATTGAGGCGACCTGATCGATGTGCCCGATGCGAATTTTCTCTCGAATCTTTTCGGCAGAGATTCCGCTGTAGCCTCCGTTGTGGCCCAGTTCGTGAATCGAGATGTGATCGCCTTCGTTGCCGGGCAGGCCTTTGATGGGAGTCGACAGTTCATCGATGGTGTAGGTCACCACGTTTGTCAGGCCGGTGGTCAAGGCCGCAACGAGGATGTCAGTGAATGCCTGCTGCTTCTCAGGAGTACTGGCGTTGGGACCGCCGTTTGCATGGACCTTGTCGATCGTCGGTAGATGCTTCGCGATGGTTGCGGACATCTTTTCAACTTGGCTGTTTCGCTCGCGAATCGCTTCGATGGATTTGATGTGATTGCTGAGTTTGAGTTTTTCACGGCCCTTCAGGACTTCCGCTTTAAATGCCTCGTCGTCCTGCAGGAATTTCAGCATCTGGTTTTCGGAATCCACCGCGCCGGTATCGGTGACAGATTTGAACAGCTCGTTGTAAGCCGTCTGCGGGTCGGCATAGCAGTAGTTGCGTTGATGCGGCCCCGGTGCGGAATAGCCTGCAACGATTCCCTTTCTAAAGCTGCTGTAGTTGCCGGTGAGTGACAACTCGACGTGCCCGAATGGCGACGGGACCAGTCGGGCGAGTTCAAAGTCGATGGTCGCGCGCTTAATGCCACTCAACGAGTTACGGCCTGACTTGTAGGCGCCCATAACCGAGGAATAGGACCAGTGGCCGTTCTCACTCATCTTGCAGGACAAACCCTGCAGGATGGTCATGTGCTGCTTATGTCCGTCTAAAGCACCCAGCCAGTCGGGCAGTTCGTGCTTATCCAGGTCGACTTCCATCGCCTGCTTCTTCGAGTCCAACGCTTTTTCTTCGTCGCTGAAGGAAGGCAACGCGACTTCGTTGGGGCGGACGCCGTTGGACTTTCTGATGAAGATGAATCGGCGAGGTGTAGCGGTGCTGGCGGGAGCGGCAATCAGACGATCCAGCGCAGAAGTGAGAGCAATAGTACCCGCGCCCAGAGCGGATGTTTTGAGGAAGTGTCTTCTCGTCGTCATGGTTATTTCCTTCGTAGGACGGGCACTCCTGCCCGTCTTGTCGTCGTGCCGGGACGGGCAAGAGTGCCCATCCTACACTCAATTGATTTCTTTACGGTAAATGAAGGAGTCAGACGTCAACAGCGCGACAATGACAGCATCAAAACTGCCGCCGCTCTCGACATAAGTCCGATCGGCATCGATCAGGGTTTTCGAATCGGACAGCAATTCGTTGCGGCCCATGAAGTAGCGGAAGGCGTAACGGATGATCGACTGCCGAACTCGCGTCGACTTCGACAGCCGTCCGGCCAGATCGATCGCGTTTTCAATGTCCCCGTCCAGACGCTCGTCACCCGTGCCCGACAGGTGACCGCGGGCGTCCACCGGCAGGGTTTTGTAGGTGTCTCGGAGATCGACATGGGCGGCGGCCTTGTCCGGTCCTTTTTTGAGCAGGTTATCCGGATGCTCCAATGATTCTTCGGTTCGGTAGCGACCGAAGTCGTCGTACATCTCGAATGCCAGCCCCAGCGGATTCATCTGCTTGTGGCACTTCCAGCAGTATTCCTCTCCGGTCTTCGTGTCGAGCCGCTGGCGCAGCGTCTTGTGATGATCTTCCGGAATCACCGCATCAACGGTGATGGGCACATCGGGCACTGTGCCGGCAAGCAGTTTCTCTCGCACCCACCTGCCGCGTTTCACCGGATCCGTTTCCGTGTTCTGTGCGTGAGCGATCAGCCATGCGGGGTGCGTGAGCATGCCTTTGCGATGGGCCACCTTCGCAGGTTGGACTGACGGATAATTCCAATTGTCCAATTGAATGTTGAAGAACTTGGCGACCTCAGGCGATCGTAACTGTAGCCCTGTCCGAGTGGATGCGTTGTAGGCGCCATGAGCCGGAAAGGACACAAATGGAGCGGCGGCTGTCTGGCCCTTATCGAATCGCAGCGTGAAACTGGCCAACGCCGTCTTGAATTCTCTGATCGAGTTACGGCGCCCCTTTGATGCAAGGTTCTTGACGTCAACCCCTCTCATCTTGACGACTTCGAGAAACTCCTTGTGCTCTACAAGGTCTTCCTGTTCGAAGTTCCGCCAGTCCAGATCCTTGAAGTATTCATAAATCGTGCGAATCCTCTCTGACGCCGCCGTCATGGCTTCGTTATCGCCGGAGTGATAGACGTAGAAGTCCTCTGTGCCCAGCAGTTCTTCAAAGACGTTCTCGTCTTCTTGCAGGATGTGATCCACCAGACGATCGGCCTCTCCAACAAGCCGCCCCTTCGCATTGTCGTAGTTGCCACCAAAGCGTTTGTTGTCTTTGAAGATAGGAAGCATCTTCGGGTAGCCGAAGAACTCCCTGAAGAAACGCAGCTTCCGGATCGGTGTGTTTGTGATACTGGCGGTGAGCTGAAGTCGCTGCACCGCCTCATCAATGACGTAATGCTGATCCCGATTATCCAGCAGGCGTACGACTTCACGCTCGTAATCTTCTCTCGTGTTGAGCCTGCCACTCTTAGCTGCCTCGATCAGTTGCTGGTCCGGGCTGCTGTCAGTGAGTGAGTAGGCGATGGCGTAACTCGCATCGCGCGGCGACAGCATTCGTCTGCCATGCTCATCCGCTTCGCCCTGTCCGAACTCATAGCGGTAAACAAAGTCCGACCTCAGAATGAGCGTCTGGATCAGCTTCTCGATCGCTTTCTGATTGCCCATGCCTTGCTGTAGGACGGGCACTCCTGCCCGTCTGCTGGGGACGGAATGGACGGGCAAGAGTGCCCGTCCTACATCCACACCAAAATAGGAGTGGGTCAGCGAAACGAATTGCTCGACCTCTTCCACGGTGGGCGAACGCTCGAGGAGCTTGACGAATAGCTGATCGACCAGCGCGGTCACCAGTTCGATTGCGGGCGGACCTGTGTCAATGCGTTGCTGCTTGAATTCTTCCCGCCATTGATCCATGCACATGTTGATGATGCTGTTGAAGCGATCGCCCATCCTGCGGTGTTTGAGAATCGTCTCCGTGATGGCCTTCATCTCGTCGGCTTGAGCAGGTCGATAGACGAACGGCTTGTACTTCTGCTCGTAACGATGCTGTTCAATCACGCCGCGCCACTCGACCATGTAGTTATTCAGGAAGGTGACACGTGCCTGAATCTTGCGTTCGTTGTGCCCGAGGTTGAACCACTCCTGCTCGCACTTCTCGATGAGCTGCTCATCGGTGTTACCTTCTTCTTCATACTTTCGCATGGTTCTGAAGATCAGGATCAGCTCTTGAGTTCCCGGATTCGCCGCGTGAAACGGCGCCTTCTTCGTTGGCTCGCCCGTTGTCGCAACGGCGGCGTTGACATCGACTCGGACGAATGTCGGCAAAAGATCGCCGTGCTTCTCCTTGTAGACGTCCTGGAGAATCCGATCGATGAAGTTGGTCAGGAAGGTCTCACGCGATGCGAGAATCCGATCGTGCTCCCACTCCTGAGCCATGACGTCAGCGATCGCGGGGAGATACCGTTTATCCCGCGTGGTCAGATAGACCATGTAGGTGGCCGTCTCTTTGGCGTTGGTGATCATCGTCAGCAGATGCCCGCCGTTGAGCGTCGTGTTGGCGTAATAGCGAACGCCGGTATTGGTCGGCAGCAGGAAGGGATTGGTCAGGTTGACACGCCGGTTGTTGTCTCCGATGACAAACTGCCGCTTACCATCGATGGTCTGGAATGGTGTGTGGTTCAGAATCCGATTGAACCTGGCGTCGAAGATGAACTCGCTGATCAACCAGCGTCGGTCGTACGTGAACCCAGGCAGGTCGGCATATTCACCGGAAAACAGCTTGTCGTGATCGACGTAGTTCCCGTACTCCGGTTTTTGCAGTTTGTCTTCCAGCCTCGATGAACCGAATCTCTTCAGCTCATGCGAAAACCAATCGGCCAGCAGTTCACGTTCAGACACTCTCGGCTGCTCAGCCTCATTCGGTGGCATCAATCCGAAATAGAGTTGCTCCTGAGCCTTGTTCAACAGCTCAAGTCGCTCGTCGTGACTGAGCTTCGCCAGGCTATCGAACCGCACGTTGCCTTCGACCGTGTCAGCTCCGTGGCAATCGATGCAGTACCGATTAAGAATGCTCGCGGCACTCTTGGGGACGGCAAAGGAGTCGTCCGCCTGTGCCGTCGCGCAAGCTGATACCACCATGACCAACGCGAACAATTGACACATCGACATGCTGGTGTTTCTCACTCGCTGTCCGCTTTCAACAGTTCGACTATCGCGTGGCCCATGGCTTCGCCGACGTTCATGTAGGTCTCTGCATTTCCGCCGTAGTGTCCGCCGGAACTGCCCCCTTTAGACAACGGGTGGCTGTAAACGGTGGCGACGTTGCCCTTGAACTCGGGGTACTTTCCAGATTTGCCGTCGACCGCGAACATGGCATCGAGGATCTTCCCGCCGCCGTCGGTTGCGCCTTTCTTAGTCTGGCCGAGCGTGGCACAGACGAACTTCGCGGCCGGCGCATTGAAGTCCCTGCGAAGCTGCTTGATGAGATGAACAAGGTTCTTCTCGTATCGACCAGAAAGCGCCGCACTGCGGCTGTCCCGATCGCCCTGCCACCAGAAGAAGCCCGCGACCTCGTACTGCTTCGCACCTGGGTAATACGTGTCGAGCTCAGCCAGGACTTTCTTGGCTCTGGCAATATCGCCGTCGTATTGCATGCCGGCGTACCAGTTGATCTTCTTCGGCTCTGTGCCCTTCACCCAGCGCTCAGGACTCCCCTTGTACCCGGGATGAGTCCAGGTGACGCCCTTGGCATCTGTAAACTCAAAGCCCTCGCTGCCCGGCGGTAGCAAGTCCCAGCCCAGAGCACGATTGCCGATACAACTCTTGAGGATCATCACCGGCGCGTCGGTGACGTGTGCCACGTGATGCCCAATGCCGATTTCCGGGCCAATGTTGCCGCCCTTGATCGTCATCCACTCGTTATTGAAGCCCCTCATGCCGCCCGTGCCGCTTCCCATGACGCGCACGTTGCGGACATCCTTGCGCTCGGTCCAGTTGCCGTCGTCGTCGACCAGGTAGGGGTAGAGCTTCTTTTCCGTCACCGCGTGCGTCAGCGAGCCTGGCTTGTCGGCGGCACCGACCTTGCCGAAACCCAGCATGTTGGACTGGCCCAGCAGGATGTAAACCTGCACCGGCTTGCTCATGTCGGCGGGTTTGCCATCGGGATCGGGCAACTGCGTCGGCTTGTCGGCGGCAGCTCCCGGTAAGGTCAGCAGGCTGATGATCGAGAGGACGGCGAGTCGTTTCGCAGTGGTAGAACAGTAGAACCTCGGGGACATCGGACTTCCTCGTCTCAGTGGCGCAGAATTTCTGCAGGATGGTTCGAACATGCGATGCATTGTAGCGATCCGATATGGCATAATCGGGCAAAACTCCAGCGGAAACAAGCCGATCCGGTTTGAGGCTCATTCCTTCAGAGGTCGTCATGTCAGTTCAGAAACGTGTAGCCGTGCAAATGGAAATCGGCCAGGCCTACAAGCGGCACACGGCCGTGTTTACGGGGATCCACGATTATGCCCGGGAGCAGGACGACTGGCGGTTGATCATCGATGAATGGGCCGATCACACACTGCCGGGCCGAGGCTCGAAAGCATCACCGTATGACGGGCTTGTTGGTCGCATTTCGGCTCAGGGAGCCCGACGTGCACGTCGCCTGGGGTTGCCGGTGGTCAACGTCTGGTTCAATTCTCCGGCGCGCGACCTGCCCGCCGTCTTCGCGGACCATGAAGCCTGCGGCAGAGCCCGTGCAGAACACCTGCTGTCGCGTGGGTTCCGAAACTTCGGCATCGTCTACCATCCGCCCTACCGGGCTTCCGTTGCCGAGGCCGACGCCTTCGAGACGACGGTGTGCGAGGCCGGTTGCGCGTGCACGAAAGTCACCGAAGGCAGCCGGGACGGAGAACTCAATCGGCGCAACGACAGTTACCGTGACTGGCAGCGAAGTGTCCGAGTGCTGGAACGCTGGCTGGATTCACTGCACCCGCCGGTCGGGCTGTTCATCTATCACATCGACACGGCCCGCCTGATCATCGAGATGTGCCGCAACCGCGGCTGGCGCGTGCCGGAAGACATCGCCATTGTCGCCGGCTCAAATGAAGCCATCTGCGAACGTCCGGAACCCGGCGTCACCAGTCTCGAGTATCCGTATGAGCAGATTGGCTTTGAGGCAGCACGTCTGCTGGATCAGATGATGAACGAGACGGACGCACTCGTGCCGAACGGCAGCGGGGACGCGAAGACCCGCAGCCTCCTGCTTCCGCCGGTCGGTATCGTGGCCCGAAGATCCACTGACTTTCGCGCCGTCGACGATCCGCTCGTCCGGCGTGCGTTGCGTTTCATTGATGAAAACCTGCACCGGCCGATCACGATCGAGATTCTGGCTGAGGCGACCAACGTCTCGCGCCGTACGCTCACAAATCGCTTTCGAAACAAGCTGCATCGCACCGTTGCCGCCGAGATCCAGCGTCTGCGCATCGAGCGAGTCAAACGCGAACTGATTGCAACGAACCAGCCCATCAAACAGATCGCTCGCAAAGCCGGCTTCGCCAGCCAGCGCACGTTGAATCAGGCCTTCCGTAACGAGGCTGGCTGCTCACCCCGCGACTTCCGGAAAAGACGCCTGATCTCGATGGACCGAGACTGAATCACGCTGGTGGCGAGAAATTGCGACTCCTTACGAGTCGACCGGCCCGATAGTCGGCGCACACGCTGTCGACATTGTTGCATCGTGCGTCAGTGGAATGCCTGAGCCGGTCACTCGCCAGCGCGGAAAATCAACGCCGGCAGTCCATCCTTGTTGAACAGGTTGGCCCAGGGCGAGGCCTTGTCCCAGGCATACTGCACGGCGACCGGCTGCGGGACGTCTTTGCTGGAGACGACCACGCTATCGCCATCGATCACCGCCGTGGCCCAGTGGTACGTGCCGTCCTTGCCTGCCACGGCAAACCCCTGCAAGCCATCACCGTATCTGGTGGCCAGTCCGCCGCCGACGTGTTTGAATTGAATGCGAATCCTGTCTTCCTCGACTTCGTGCGAAGCGTAGACGGGACCGTAGAATTCCACCTCGTGGTCATACGCAAACCCCAGCGCTATCTGTGCGGCACGATGACCATAGCCCGACTTGTTTCGCGGGTGAATTCCCGAACCAAGATCGCGAGCCGTGACCATGGCCGTGCCAGGGTGCTGCATGATGCGCACGTGATGCGCTCGATAACCGCCGGCACCCGCTTGCTGAGGAGCTGCGGGCAGCGCTACGAAATCATTGGCCATACGGGTGGTGGGATTCGACTTATCCCAGGCACAACCACCGCCGCTTGGCTTTTGCACGTACAGGAAGGGGAACTCACCCTGTCCCCATGCATCGCGCCAGCCGCCGATCAGCGCGCCCATCGTGTTGAACTGGTCCAGACCCTTGATGGCCGTGCCCGATTCGCCCTGATCCCACAGCACGCCGCGGATGCCATACGGCACCACCGGTAAAATGTGCTGTTTGTAGAGATCGCCGCCATTGGCCGCCTTGAATTCTCTGGATTGCGGAGTGTTGGCGAGCATCTCGTCGGTGAGCCAGCGGCCTGACGGTGTTCCGCCGACTGCACCCAGGATGAGCCCGACCGGCGCATCAAGATTCTTCTGCAATCGCTGTCCAAAAGAGAACAGCAGCGCAGAGAAACGCGGATTGGTTTCCGGGGTCGACTCCTGCCAGACGCCACCTCTGCCACGGCAAAGGCGCAACTGCGGATATGTCCCGGTCGCGAGTTCGGCCAGGACTTCATCCCCTTTGGCATAACCGCCCACTCCACCGGCCATATTCGATTGGCCCGAGCCGATCCAGACGTCGCCGACGAGTACATCCTTTAACTCGACAGTGTTGGTTCCCTTGATGCTCAGCACGTGCGGCCCACCCGCCTTCAGAGGTGTAAGCTTCACACTCCAATTGCCCTCAGCATCGGCCTTGGCCGAGTGCGACTGTCCAGCGACGGAAACGACGACGTCTTCACCTGCTTCGGCCGTACCCCAGACAGGAGCGGCCAGATCGCGTTGCAGCACCATGTGGTCGCTGAACACGGGCGGCAGCTTTACATCGGCCAGGACCGTGGACGTGACGGCAACAACAGTCAGCAAGGCAACAGACAACAGGTGGCGTCGTGGCATGATGTATTTTCCCTGGGCAGTGAAGCGGGGACGAACGTTATACCGCGATCATAGCAGGCGACGGGTCATCGGTTACGCAGACGAGCGCCGCCACGCCGCAGTCAACGGATTCTCTACGAAGACAAGACGCTGCAGCTCGACGAGATTGAGGTGAAGTCCTGCATCGGTGGACTGGTGAAAACGTTTGAGCAGGAGGTGGCTTGACCCATATGGCGCGTCGCCCCCTCTCCTTCTCATCTTTTCACAGACTTCTTCAATCGGGCGGAAATCTCTTTCGCCAGTTTCCGAGCCTCGGTGATCCGACCGGGCGTCATTTGTGACTCGATCGCGATCAGTTGCTTTTTTGCGGCTTCCCCGCCGCGTGGCACGACCACTTGAGTCCATGCGCAGCCCTGCACGAGGTCCTTGTCGACTCCTCGCCCGGTGGCGTATCGGTCGCCAATTATGCGCTGCGACCCCGCATCATTCTGATTGGCCGCCTTGAGGTACCAGGCCGAGGCCTGCACCTGATCCTGAGAGACGCCTTTCCCGACGGCATACATGTAGCCGAGATTGTATTGCGCGTGCGCGCTGTTCTGGGCCGCTGCCTTGCGAAACCAGGCGATCGCCTGACAGTAGTTCCGCTCGACCCCACGTGCGTTGGTATACATCACGCCCAGCATACTTTGCCCCCGCGCGTCCTTTTGCGCCGCGACACGCCGATACCACAACACAGCGTCTACTTCGCTTTTGGCCGTTCCCTTTCCGGAGCTGTAGAGTTTGGCCAGTTGATACTGCGCATCGACATCACCCGCCTCGGCGCTGGCTTTCGTCTTCTGAAACTCCTCGGCCAGAGTGTCTTTTGGCTCCGCGTGGCAAACGGGCGGAGCCACAGCCAGTGCTGCGAGCACAGCACCAAGGACGGCAGGACGGTTCATCGAAGTTTCCTCATCGCGTAAAGGAGATCGTCGAGCGACCCACCGTCAGATCAGTTCCTTGATCGGCTGACCATTCTCCAGCAGATAGACCGGTCTTCCCTGGAAGTCGACGATCTGCTGCTGAAGCGGGATGCCGAACAGATGGAAGATCGTAGCCATCAGGTCGTGCGGTCGTATGGGAGACGTATCCGGAACGACAGCTTTGGCTGATGAACGGCCGACGACCTGCCCCATATTCAGGCCGCCTCCCGAAAGCGCCAGCGTGCAGAGGTTACCCCAGTGATCGCGGCCTCCGTTCTTGTTGATGCGCGGCGTGCGGCCGAATTCACCGGTCACGACGACCAGCACATCGTCCTGCATACCTCGATCGTGGAGATCCTCGATGAGAGCGGACACGCCCTGATCGGTTGCGCCGCCTCTGCTTTTCATGTTCCGTTCGAGTCTGGCATGCATGTCCCATCCGCCATTATTGACGGTCACGAATGACGCTCCGGCCTCGCACAGACGGCGGGCGGACAGCAGGTTCTGCCCAAACCCGGGCCCGTAACGGTCAAGCGTTTTCTGGTCTTCACCCTTCGTGCCGAATGCGTCCTGGGCCTGTCCCAGCATCAGGTGGAAGGCCTGCTCTTCGAAACCGTCGACGGCTCGCACCTTGTCGAATGGATCGATGTCCCGATCGATGCGGTCGAGCTGCTTAAGAAGCTCTCGCCGATCGCTGACGCGCTCGGTCGGCAGAGTCACATTCATGTTGATCGCCGCCTGGCCGGTCGGGCTGAATGGACCGTACTGAGGACCAAGGAACGCCGGCCCGTCTCCGTAGACCGATCCCATTCTCATGTAGGTCGGAATGCCCGTTTCCGGGCTGAAGTTTCCGCCCACCTTCGCCACGATCGAGCCGATCGACGGCCTGTTCTCCTCGTTGTAGCCGGTCATCATCCAGCGAGAGCCCGAGCCGTGACTGCTGTTTCCGTGAGCGAACGACCGCACAACGGCCAGCTTGTCGGCCAGCTTCGCCATCTGCGGAAACGAACCGCCCAGCGTCATGCCGGCCACCGAAGTCTGCACTTCGCCCGTGATGCTGCGGTACCCGACCGGAGCGGTCATTTTCGGATCGAACGTCTCCACATGAGTCGGTCCTCCGGCCAGCCAGACCCAGATCACAGACTTATCTTTGATGGCTCGCCCGCTGGCAGTCGCTTCGAACTTGGCCTGCAGCAACTGCGGCAAAGCCAGCGCCCCGGCTCCCAGCGTCCCGACCCGCAGAAAATCCCGCCGCGTCGCTCCCTCACAATTCCGATACGTCCGACCAGATAGAAACGTAAGCATCGCCGTCTCCTTGAGTCACCCTGGGATTGAGAGCTCGGTCTGACGTCATCGCATCAACATGCGCGTATGCGATCTTGAAGTCTACTGAGCCTCATCGGCAGCTCAAACGCAAACATCGGACGGACACACCCGATTCTGTTCTCTGCTTCCGGGATGGTCACGTGCACCCTGATCGGTATCCTGTTCGAATCACCGCGTGGATCACCATGCCATGGGCCGTGAGTCGCAGGAGTTAGCGTATGACTCCGATGGGCTGTCTGCAGTGTCTTTTGACGTGCGTCTTTCGACGCGCGCCTCAGCGCAGAGTGATCCACTGGCGGCGTGATCGATACGGTTGGACGAACATGATGGCCCCCGCGGTCGCCGTAGCTTCAGCCTTGCTGGCAGGCGTCGCATCCGCCGACGAGACGGACTCAGGCAGCAGGGACGTCCTGACCTTCCGCCTGCTGACTGCAGATCGCCTGCTGTCGCTGAAACTCAGTCGCGCTGCCGAACATCTGCATGCGGGTCGATCGACTAAGGCAGTTGAACTCTGGCAGTCCGCGATCGATCAGGCTCGCCATGCATTCGTCACGGTCAATGACGGGCGGGAGGGAGACTCCGATCTTGAATTCCGCGTGCATCGCCCGTTGCCAGTTGCACTGGCTCGAGCCATCGCAGACCACAAGCCCGAGCTGATCCCGGATTGGAGACGGCAATTCGACGGTGAAGCACGCGGTGCACTGAGGCTGCAAAACGCAGCGCTGAATCCGGTGAACGTGCGGCGATTTCTGCTGACGAATCCGGGCTCGACTGCGCTGGAGCGGCTCGCCTGCGAGCGTCTCGATCGAGGCGACTTCGTTGGTGCGAGCCGCTTGAACCTGATGTATCTGCAACTGAACCCGCGCCGCACGCAGGCCTCGATCGGGATGAGAAAACGTCTCCTTGTGGCCAGTGCGCGACTGGGTGACGTCACGACTGCATCAGAACAACTTGAGATTCTGGCATCGCTGGGGCTCACGCCAGACAAGGCGATTGGGATCGCGCTGGCGCGGGAAATCGAGTCCGCATCCAACCGATTGCAGAAGGCCGATGATTCTGGAACCAATCGACCAGCAGGAATTCTCGAGCGTCTGACTTCCGGGTCAGGCACTGCGCAGCCGCCAGTTCACTCGACGAGTTGGACGACGACGGCCGGTGAACCGCCATGCGGACGTGCGGTCGATCATTCCCTCGCCGCCGCCAGGCCGTCTCCGGATGAAACCGCCCGACTCTGGAAGTCCACGCAGTGGCAACCGGCTCGACGCGTCGTGTTTTCCGACGGCGCCCTGTTAATCAAGAGTGATGAGCGTCTTGAATGCCGTGACGCGCGGTCCGGTGCGCAGCGATGGCGTGCGGCCGATCCAGGTGCTTACGCGCTCAACCCGTTGTCCCTCTTCAGTGGATCGCAGCAGGCCGGACACAAGTGCCGCACGCCGTCCGAGATGCAACTGTTTCACGATCGACTGCATCAGGACATAACTGTCATCGACGGGTCGGTTTACAGCGTCGAAGGAGACGCGACTCTCTCGGGAGTACCGGAATTCAAGCCGCCGGTGAGCAATGCGGCTCCGCGACACATCCCGCGCCGAACGGGAGCCAGCGTGCTGTCGGCATATGAGATGTCCACTGGCCGCCTGCGGTGGCAACTTCACACGCGTCAGTTTGCGGAGAAGGAGGGGCCATACGAGACTGGTTTTCTGGCAGCGCCGGTGTCTGGCGGCGAAAGTCTGTTTGTGCCGTTCACCGACCATGGTGAGCTTTGGCTGCTTGCTTTGAATCGTGCGGACGGAAAGCTGAAATGGAAACACTGGTTGACCCGTGAGCCGTACGGTGGCTGTTCGCCGTGGGAGACGGTCGGAATGATCGTCTCCGAGCGCGATCTGTATGTCGCGACCGGAGCCGGAAAGTTGTTTGCCTTCGATGCCCCGACGGGCATGCCACTGTGGGCCGTTACCTATCCACGCACCGGCCGCAGCACAAGCTGGCGAGGGCAGAAGACAATCACCGCTCCAAATCTGGACGGCTGGCGTGACAACCGTTTGATTCCACGTGGGCGCCGGTTGATCGCAGTGACGCCGGACTGCAACCTGATATTCGCCATCGACCGTCGTGACGGTGCTCTGCTGTGGCAGATGCCGCGCAGAACTGACGCACAAGCGACTCCAGCGGATTACGTTCTGGGTGCCACGGAAACACGGATCATCGTCGCGGGAGGCGGGATCGTCCGCTGCCACAAAGTCGCCACCGGAAACACCGTCTGGGAACGCACGCTGGAAGAGCCGTCCTACGGTCGCGGTTGCCTCACCATTGATGGCGTTTACGTCCCGATAGGCAGCGGCCTCATGCGTCTGGCCCTCGCTTCGGGTGAGCTGACCGGAAAGACCGATCTTGATTCGCTGCTGTTTCCTGGACGTGCCCCTGACGGTGTCGAAAACACCGCGGCCGCCACTCCCAATGGGAATCTGCAAACTGATGGCCAGGCCCTGGCCGTTCTGGGACCGAACTCCGTTACTCTTGTTGGTTCGTCTCCGCAGGACGCGAAAGACGTCGCAGTTGCGGCTGTGGGTTCTGGAAACAAGGTCGCGCGTACTGGGAACAAGGCAGAGCAACTCGTCAGTGCGCTGAGCAGCGCGTCCTGCATCGAACGCGAGCGTGCGACCTGCAAGCTTCTGCAGTCAGGAATCGACTCTGTCGATGACCTTGCCAGCATCGCTGCAGGCGACAGCGCCGAAGCGAGAACCCGCGCTTTTCAGGTGTTGCTTGAATTGACGCGTTCTGCCGACGACCGCATCGCCGCGACGGCCCGCATTGCAGTCGGGCAACTGGTCGGATCACCGAACCGCTTCATCGCGGAACGCGCCCGGCGCATTCTGAACTGGCCGCGTGACTATGCCATCAGCGTTCTGCGGAGTCGCGGCGCAAAATTCCCGGGTCCCAGGTCATTGCAGCTCCACACTGCAAAAATTGACGACAGTGACATGCCACTGATCGCCCGGCTGACCGAACTGCACGACATCACGCTCAACAATCAGCCTGTCACTGACGCCGGACTTGCTCACATCAGCAAGCTGATGGACTTGCGATCGCTGAGCCTGATCAACACTAGAATTACAAACGACGGTTTGAAGCACATCAGCGGCCTGACCGCGCTGGAGAATCTGTTCCTGCGAGAGACAGCCGTGTCAGACGCGGGCCTCAAGCACTTGTCCGGGCTCGGCGCGATGCGTCAATTGCGGCTGCAGGGGCTGGACGTCACTGACGCCGGACTACAACACCTCGCGGGCCTGGCAGAACTGCGACTGTTGTTTCTGGAAGGCACTCAGATCGGAGATGCCGGACTGGCTCATCTGCGGGACCTGAAAGAACTGGAGCATCTCTATATGCACGACACCCAGGTCACGAATGCCGGCCTGGTCCACATGCAGGTGTTCCCCGAGTTGTTCGCAGTCTCGCTGGATCGAACGGAAGTGACCGACGAGGGGCTGAAGCACTTCATTGGCCTGCCTCGCTTCAACCGGCTGTATCTGTCTGGCTGCAACATCACCGATGCCGGCCTGGCGTATCTTGGTCGCATCCCGACGCTGTCCGACATGAATCTGCAGAACACGAAGATCACCGACGCGGGTCTTGAGCACTTGAAGTTACTCAAGCGTCTCAGCCGTCTCGGCCTGCCCCGCGACCGCCTCACCGTCGAAGCGATCGCCAATCTGAAAAAAGCCCTTCCCGGTGCCGGAGACGTCTACTAAGGAATAGTCCCGAAATAACTTCCCGGAATTGTGAGCCGCAGGCGCTAGCCCAATGGTATTTGGTTTAGAGTTTTGTGAGCCGACGGCGCTAGCCGCGGGCTAATGTCAGAGACCCAACCTGCAGTTTCCTGACCGTCTTGCGCAAGATTTCACTGATAAGAGACTAAGAAACTCCTTCCCCCAGGCGTCTACCTGACGACGAGTGTCTTTTACCCGCGCAATCAGGAAGAGTGAATGATGAAAACCTGCCAACGAATCATCCTGTGGATCTGTTGCGCGTCGATGATCGTGGCCCCTGCGTTCGCCGCCGGTCCCGACCGCGATGTCGTGCTGAACAAGCTGGCTGCCGCCGTTGAGAGCAAGTCGATTGACCCCACCCGCCTCAACGTGCTCGCGGATCAGTGTGTGCGACTGAAGCTGCATGCTGCCGTGCCTCTGCTCATCCAGATGATCGAACACAAGCTGCGACGGCCTGAGTCTGCGAATGGGTTGGTCGCGTATCACATTGCGAGAGTTGTGGCGGCGATCTGTGAGCTGGGGGGACGCGATGACTATCGATCGATGGTCAAGTTGTTCGCAGCGGCACCACCGAACTCGGACCTTCAGAAAGCCTGCGTCAATACATTGCTCAGATACGGCTGCAAGTACGAGATCGCGGACGCCCTTGCAAAACCACGCAAGCAGGTACCCGTGTTTCCTGAGCTCGACGAACCGCTGCCGGAACACCTTCAGGAAGCGCCAGCGGAGCTTCAGGATGCCTGGCGATATTATCGGCGCGCATCGGCGCCATTCCGCGAGATTTCGAAGAATTCCGCCAAAGGAAGCGTTTCAGTCGGAATGAACTGGACGCAGTTCTACACAACGGTTGAGGACTCGCTCGTTGGGAAGAAGAAGGACAACTTCATCTGTGTCAATTCATTTCAATGGGGCCACTGGTGCGGCACGGGCAGCGAAATGTTGTACGGGCCAAAGTCGCGAGCCATCGTTCTCGAGTTGGTCCGCGACGGGCACTTTGCGGAGAGCGTCGGCGCCGCACTTGAGCTTTCGGAGTCCATGATGATGGGAGGTTCGACGAACGGCACCCGAGTGGAGTTCGACTGGAAACGGCAGTTGATCGAATCCTGTGGATTGGATTGGGAGCGGCTCTTCCTGGGCAAAGTGGTCAGCGGTGCGTCCAGAGATGAACTGCGTTCCCTGGCGGTCCATGGCGGTGAGGCGACCGTCAAGCGCCTGCTGATTCTGGTGAACGAGCCTCCGCGCAACGAATATACGTTGGCGACGCAACTGCCGATTCTGTCGCTGATGGTAGAAGCGACCGTGGCTCCGCCAGCCTTAAGCATTTACGGCGGAGCGCAGCCGATCACACGGGCGAGCGATGCTCCGGAGATCAGCGCCGAGAGTCAGAAGGCGATCCTGAAAGTCCTGCATTCGCATGTCAACGCAGACGGTGATCCCCGCCTGGTGAAGGAACTGGTCGACGAGCTGGTGCGTCTGAGACGGCCGGAGTCGATCCCGGCGCTCCGCAGAGTTGCAGCGATGGGCTATTACAAAGTGGCGAAGTCGGCAGCAGAGGCGCTGCGCGGCATGGGTGAAGACATCGCCCTGCCGAAGCCGCCCGTAGACGCCAGGTTTCGACTGCAACTGAGCGATGGCACGCAGTTGTCGGAGACGCAGGTTAAATACTCCACTGGCGAGGACGGCAAGTCTTCGACGACACGCAGCGGCGGACGGACCGATGCGAAGGGCGAGATTAAGATCGACGGATCGTGGTTCGCCGACCCACGGGTTAATGTGTCCGTCATGAAGTTCAGCAGCAATAACTTTACCGCGCTGGACCAGATCGTCTTCGCGACCAATGTGACCGTCCCGGCCGATCGGAAAGCGCCTGTCGACGTGCCCATCTCCACCCACCCGCTGCGACTGGTGCTCAACAATTCCCCCACGGGTCAGGAGACAAAGGTGGCTTTGGAATATCGCGGCCCGGTTGTAAAACCGGAGACCTCATCCAGTTTTTACATGTCGATGGGCGGACAGATCAGCGTTCCGTCGCGCGGCGTGCTCAACTTTCCGCGGCTGGGTGAGGGTCGCTATGTTATTTCGCTGGACGTTCCCGGGCGGGCTTTGTGGAGATCCGAGGAGATCGTCATGGACCAGCAGCGTGAACTCGTCATTGACCTGCGTCCGGGAGCGGCGTTGCGATTCGACCTGGTCGCCCCTGGAGGTGAAAAAGCCGACAAGCAGGTGCAGTATACTTTGGTCGGCTTGCCGACCAGGAATTACCATCGCTACACCGGCTATAAGACGAGAGGTTTTCGCGGGCTGCCGGTGGGCGAGTACACCTTAAAGGTCCTATCAAGCATCGAGAAACGGAGCAGTCAACGTCTGCCAGCGAACGACGACAAAACCAAGGTGCACGAGTGCCTTCCCGGTGACTACCAGGGGCAGGAAGTCAAAATCGTCATCACCAAAGACAAGCCCGTGGTGAATCTCGGCAGAATCAGGCTGCAGCCGGTTGCGAACTGAGTTCCACGCAGGATGAGCCAGTGGTACACGAATTCAGTAGATGCTGGCGTCTTGCCGCTCACTCATTCTGTCGAACGCACCGGACGCACGGTCGTTTTTCTGAGACCGTTTGTCGAAACGCCTGTTGTCGTAACCTGGCCCCATGTGAACATGGTGTCGCTCCAGCCGTTCATCAGGCTGCTGTTGCCGCCAGCGTGGCCGCGGACGAGCGGGGTATCACCAATCAGTCGCTTGCCTTTCCACTTCCCGCGTGAGGCGACAAGCAGACCGACGCGGGCCAGATCGCTGGCACTCATTGCCACCCACCCGCCGCCGCCTTGCACGCGGCAATCATTGATCCTGTACGGCGGGTCGCAGAAAAGTCCGTAACCCGGCATGCCCGGATACCACGCGCGGTTTTCGTGTAATTCCTGCCCGGTCGCCCATGTCCAGTCGTCTGGCTCGATGTTCATGTGGCTGAAGAGTCGCTCATCCAACACGTCCTTGAGTTCCTTCTTCCAGACGGCCGTGAGCGCCTGTGACAACCGCCAGCGCCCGCCACTGGAATAACGGCTCTGTGTGCCCGCTTCCACGTGAGCGTAATTGTCCGCGGTCGGGTCGCCGGTGCACTTCGCCCAGTTCGGCACATCTTTCTTCTGCGACCAGAACCAGCCATTGCTGATCGGAAAGCCGCCGCGCATCGCGTGCAGATGAAAAAACGTCAGAGACTGGTGATGGCCGCGGTCCATCTGTTTGTGCGGGGCGTCCAATTCACCTTCGCCCGTCCAGTACTTGTGGATCGGATCGTTGGCATTGCTGATCAAGCCTTCGTCGATCGCCAACTGCAGCGCGAACGAAGTGAACGCCTTTCCGACGGACGCACTCTGAACTTCACAATTCGCGTTTCCGAAGATCTTTAGCAGATACCCGCCACGAGTTACCACGACTCCAAAGTCACGCTTTGGATTCTGCCCCCAACTATCATTGCCAGCCGGTTTCTGCCGGGCGACCCACGCTTTCCACTTCACACTATCCAACCCGGCCGCCTGCGGAGTGATCGTCTTCCACTCCTTGTCCGGGTAGACGACCCATTCAGGCACTTGCGCTATTGTCTCACCACTCGCGAGACACGTTGTCGTGATGAGCAGTGCGATGACCATTGTCTGTGGAGACCTCATGTTCGTGTTTCTCCAGTCATGTGCGGTCGGACGTTAAGGTTGATTCACGGTTTGACCTTCAGTACGCGCAGTGCCCAATCGCCCGATGATGGTGCGGTAAACGATCTTTCTCCTCCGGCGATTCGGCCACCGTCTGCGAATTGCCCATGGAGTCCGTTGGATGGGTCCCACCATGCAATTTCGTACTCGGCGTTTGCCTGTAATTCGATCGTCACGTTTCCGCCTGTCGGCAGGTACAGCGCGTATGCCGTGCCGGGGCTGGCCAGGCAAAGGGCCTGGCCGGATGTCACGAGTTCGTTGTGCGGCCGCATCTCCCAGAAAGGCAGTGACTCCATGAAGGCCCGCGCGCCGCCCAGTTCGATCCAGGTTTTCTTCCAGGTGGACATAGGTCGGTCGTAGGGTCGCAGCACGTGTGCTTCCCAAACTCCGCCGGCCAGGTAGGCCGCCCACCACGCGGCGCGCTGCTGTTCCGGCCGGCCTTCGTCGAAATTGATCATCAACGTGCGTTTGCCGCGCGACTCGCAACGATGCTGCCAGTCGATCGCGAGCCGGTTGTGCTGCAAGGCGTTTTTCAACCCCCGCCGAGAGCCCGGACTGCCCGTTTGAATCGCAGTGAAGTCGATCTGCGGAGCATCGATGTAGTCGTTATTTGGCGAATTGACGTTGTGGATGCCGCGCGGATGATCATAAGGGTCGAGGTCGGCAAGTTGCTGCATGAGAGCGAGAGCAGCGGGCAGTTTGTAGTTCTCATTGTGTTCTTCGCCCATGTTGAAGACGAGCGCCGGCAGGAAGCCGAATCGGGCGACCATCTCGCGGTAGTAGCGTGCGTGGTCGTAGCCCTTCCAGGCACTGTCATCTTCCAGGATCAGGTACACAACCACGCCGCGGTTCTGCATGTGCTCGAACAGCAGACGCCAATCGTCGAGCTTTGCCACGTCAAAGCGGCTATTGGCAGCGCCGTTGGTCTTTGCTTCCTTTGCTGTCCTGCCCAGCCAGGGCCAGACATCTTTGTCGTCGCCGTCAACATTGTGACTCATGATGTACAGGGAATTGATGCCCTTCTCGGACAGGTAATCGATGGCGGCTTTGCGTTCTGCCAAAGTGTCGTAGTTCCTGTATTTGCCCAGAAAATTCTCCGGGTCGTCACAACCGGCTTTCAGCCAATAGGGCCCGTCGCGGAATTTCAAATAGCGAATCCTGTCCTCAGCAGTCCCCACAGCTTCCAGGCGGCCCCAGCGACTGAAGTCAGGAGCATTCACCGCGGCCTTCCCGACGGTGAACGATCCGGTCACGCCATCCAGCAAGCGGTTAACACTGCGCGACCGAAACGACCACTGGCCCACTTCGTCTGCCGAGAACCGCAGTTTCCAGATGTTTCCGTCCTGTCCACGTTTTCCGTCGCCGTCATAGAAACCGGGCACGGCGGTGTTCTTGCCACTTGGGGCGGTAAAGACTCCGTCCACCGCTATATCAAATGGATTCGAATTGCCCATGCCGGTTGAATCAGGACCGGTGAGGTTGATTTCGACCCTCGCCCATTTCGAGAATTCACCGAAGTTCTTGGCGCTCGACTGCGCTGGTGCGTTTCCCGGCCAGAGCAGCAGCGCGTTAGTGACAAGAAAGATCCCGACCAGCAAGTGCAAGACGTGGGTACGGGTTCTCATCCTGATGTCCTTCAGTGTGATGGATCACTGGCAGAGATTGCGTCGGCCAGCAGTTTTGTCTTATCCAGCCGGACACCGCCCCAGTTCCCTCGCGCCGCAACGACAAGCTTCCAACTGGGGACGATCAACATGACTTCGTTCCCTCGATGACCAATCCCGCAAAATGTGTCGTGTGGCACGTGCCGCACGAAGTGCTCATCGCCGCCGGCCATCCTGGCGTTGAACCACCAGTTGAATCCGTACACGCCCTGGCCCGGAAAATTCTGATCGGTCCCACCGCCGTGCGTGCCGATCTTCAGATAATCGGAGCCGGCTTTCCTGGTACGCGGCAGGTCCCGGGGCACGTCCGGTTTGCAGTATTGGATGAAAGACTCGCGCGGCAGGAGCTGCTTGCCGTTCCAATTCCCCTGGTTCAACCAGAACCATCCGATTCGTGCGAAGTCGCGAGGGCTGGTGTTCACACCCGCTCCACCGCGCGAGCCGAACAGGTCGCCGTCCTGAAATCCGAACGGCTTGAATCGTGACAGTGCGGCATCGTTCAACGACGTTCCCAGCACCTCGGTCAGTACATTGGCATACAGTTTGATTGCGTAGTCGTTATAGGCCCAATGCGTGCCGGGCCGTTCGCCCCGCGAATACCCGCTGGTCATGTCGGCCAACTGGCGAAACGTCATGTCGTGGTCTTTTTCGATCAGGTCCTTGCCCGGCCATCGCTTTCGCACCCACGGCCGGACGGGATCGTCGACGCTCTTGAGTTTGCCCTCCTGAACGGCGAACAACAGCAGCGTGCTGATGACCGGCTTGCACGACGATGCCCAGTCGGCCCGCCGCGACGGCTTTCCCCACGTCTTCACAAGATATCCATCACGGACCACGACACCGTCGCCACCGATCGCTTTGGCAAACGCATTCAGCTTGTCCGCGTCCAGTTTCACTTGACCCGGCGTCTTCGTCTGCCACGTGTCCTGTGGAAACACATCGGCAGCGTCCGCCTCGTGTGAATCAAGTGGAGCTGCTAATGCCAACAACGCGAAACAGCAGCGACAATACGCAGGCGAGAGTTTCTTCATGCGAGCACGTCTTTCAGCCTCGTCAGGTCCGAGCTGATCGACCATCGACCAGGTCGGACGTCGTCTCCGCTTTGGTTTGTCAATCCGTTCACGGACTAAGCGGTATCGCGGTGTCTGACCAGTTGTCTGTGCGAAATGGCGAGGCGGGCAGCCCGGCGGCGTTGACCAGATTCGGTTCGGCGAGCTGGTGCCAGGCGAAGCGAACCGCCACCGGTTGGGAAACCTTGCTCGAACGAACGATCACTCGGTCGCCAGAAATCGTCGCCTCGGCCGGATAGAATTTCTTGTCCTTGCCGGCAATGGTAAACCAGGTGAGCGGCTTGCGATCACTCGATCTCAGACCTCGACCGTGTTTGAACGTGATGTCTGCATCGTCGATGACCACTTCCATCGATGCGAACAACGGACCGGAGTATTCCAGGTCGCTCTGGCCATAGGTCCTGGCTAACGCCCACAACGCCAGACGGCGACCGACCTCCTGCTTGTTAGTTGGGTGGATGTTTCTGGTATTACCGATGTCGTGGATGACCGCCATACCCGTATTGGGAACTGCAAGCGTCGCTGCCTGGGCTTCCCAGATTTCCGGCAGTCGGGTGACGTTTCCACCGTAGCTGTAGGGAGCCAGTTGAACGAACAGGAACGGGAATGCGTCCTGGTCCCAGACCTTTCGCCAGCCATCAATCAATGCCTTCATCAGGACATGATACTTCTTGCCCATTCCGACGTTCGATTCGCCCTGGTACCAGATCGCACCTCGGATCGCCAGCGGCACGAGCGCGTGCACCATCCCGTTGTACAGGCCGGTGGGGGCGCCGTTGCTGTTGAGCGGATGATTCGGAATCGCGGGTGGTGTGGGAATTGGCGTGCCGGCCGCCTTAGCTGCTCGGGCGGTTCGGACCCAGCGTTCCAGGTCGTCGATTCTGGTTTCGAGTAATTCGCTGTAGCCGCGTTTTGAGTTTTCCAGATCGGCCAGATCCTGTTTCAATTCGGGTTGCGAAGCGTAACCCGCCGGCGGAATCCAGGGTTCGATCCGCGTGCCGCCCCACGAGGTGGCGATCAATCCAACGGGCTGCTTCAACTCTGAGTGCAGCGTGCGACCGAAGTAGTACAACACGGCCGAAAAAGACGAGATCGTTTCCGGAGTGCAGACGACCCAGCGGGCATCCACGTCGCTCGCGGGCGAACCAGACGGAACCAGCGGCACGAGGAACAGCCGGATTTCGGGGTGAACGGCCGCCGCGATTTCCTTCTCAGCGTCGTTCGACGCCTGAACTGACCACTGCATATTCGATTGCCCCGAGCCCACCCAGACTTCACCGACGAGAATGTCGGTGAGCTTGATTGTGTTTTTGCCCGCGACGGTCATTTCCACCGGATCGGCGCTCGCCTCAATCGGAGCCATGGTCACTCGCCATGCTCCCTGCTGGTCGGCTTTCGTGCTGGCATTGTTGGCGCCCAGTGTGACAGTCACCTCTTCACCTGGATCCGCCCAACCCCAAACAGGCAGCGGCTTGTCCTGTTGGAGCACCATGTGATCGCCGATCACCGCCGGCAAACGGACATCGGCCGGCGCAAGCGCGGGTACGGTGATCCAAACCAGAATTGCAAGCATCCAGCGTGTTTGTCGTTTCATGGCGTGAATCAACCTCTGAAAGTTTGGAAAACCAGGTGCTGCGTCCACTGTGAGCCAACAGGTGACTTATACCGTGATGGACGTGGACAATACCGCAACCCGCAACGTCAGCAAGGATACGTGACCGCAAGGACGCAGCGCACTTCGGCGATTACCGAGCATGCAGCGCGTGAGAGTTTCCAGACGCCCGATGGACGTAGAGCGCAGTCAGGGCATCCTGAGGAGTTGTCGAAGACGGGCCGTCCTGCGGCACGTTCGATGAGGCGTCGGTTCCGCTCTTCATCCAGAAGAACGTGGCGTCCTCGATGGGTCGCCTTAGCGGCCGATGGCTTTCAGGCGACGGTCGATTCGGAGACGGAGATCACCGGTCGCCCGCTGGAATGCCATGCGGTAGTACATTCGGGCGGTTGTTCTCGAACGGGCTTCCGCTTCAAGCCCCTTGCGGAAGTACAGGTCGGCGAGTGATTTTGGCTCGCCGCTGATAGGTGGTGGCGATGCAGACTGCCGCGACGTCGTTGTTGAACGTGGCGGTGAATCTGAAGCTGGTCTTGAACCCGATCCCTGAAAGAAACCAAAGGCCGCGGCTGCCCGACTCGCGGTGTCGAGTTCCCGTCGTGGTGCCGGCTCGGGTTCGGTACGGTCGGTTCGGCTGGACGGTTCAGTCCTGCGCCCTTCCGCGAGTCGCTCCTGCAACTGGCTGAGTCGGTAGGCGGGTCCCTGTCCCCGCACGATGTTCCCGCTCGGGACAGAAAAGAATGGCCCGCCTCCGCCGATCGTCGGCACTACGGAAGCAACGAATGGCCGCACGGTCCCGGCGAAGAAGTTCGACGGATAACCATTAAGCGACATGACCGTTGGGGCCACAGTCGTACTGGTCCGTGAATATCCCTGCGAGAAGTTGAAGTTCAGATTGCCGGAGAAGTCTCCGCGACGGAATGCAAACCCGGAGGTCAGGCCTGCGTTCGGATTGAACCCACCGAAGGGCGGCGGAGCGGGGGCATTGAAGCTGGCGAAGAAATTCCGTCCGCGGACGCTCCAGCCCACGCTGTTTGATTCAAAAAAACTGTCGCTGTTGGACTGCAGCGGGACTGTCGTCTGGATCATGGTCTGAGCCGTCGCGTTGTTCGCAGACAGCTCGAGTGTCAACAGCATCGAGGCGAGGATGACGAATCGCGTGACAGGCATCGGTCTCTCTCCAGTGAGAACCGGACGTGAGTTCCAGCGGCGAGTATGAGCAACGCGGCAGGGCGCTGCAAGACGCACTCGTTCACGCCTCGCGAAGTCGCTGCCTCCACACGGGAATGCTGGCGACGGCGTAAACAGTCGCCGCGGTGAAGCACATGACAGCAATCGTCGGGAACATCGCGTTGTAGCCGAATCGCTGAGCGATCATCCCCATGAGCGGTGCCCCGCCAATCATGCCAACGTCCAGAGCCATCAGCGAGAGGGCTGAGCCGGCACCGCGTGACTCGTTGGGGAACGGCTCGATGAACAGCGATGTCGATGTATGGAAGACCATCGCGTGTCCGGTTCCGCAGACCAGCGCCGGGAGGGCCAGTCTCCAGGGATGGGCGGCATCCACGACCAGAAACAGCAGCATACCCATTCCCATGATGAGCGTGCCGACCAGCAGCATTTTTCTGCGGCCCAGACGCTCGGGTATACGGCGCGAAATGATGCGGACGGTCAAACCCCAGCCGGCGTAGCAGAGAAAGAACAGGCCCACCTCGGAGACACCAGGAATCCGGATACCGGTCTCGTCGATGTACTTTGTGAGGAAAATGAACGGAACGGTCATGCACAGGCCAAACACTACCTGGATGGTGAAAATCGTGCCGGGCCAGTAACGACGCAATGTGCGGACAAACTCCCTGATGTCGACCGAGGCACCTCGCGCCTCGGTCGGCAGCGGCTGGATAAACAGGAGCAGGATGGCCGGGAGCAGCAGGCTGCCAGCCGCCGTTGTGAACAGCAGCACGAACGAAGCGTGTGATCGCTCACCCGCGAGAATCACATCGCCCAGGAATGGACCGAGGATCATCCCGGTGAAGCCGGCGACACCCAGACTCCCGATCGCTTCGGTGCGTCTCTCCGGCGGTGCATGATGCGTGATGAAAGCGAGACTCGCCGAGAAGACGATCGCTGGTCCGAGTACAAGAAACGACCGGCACACATAGATCATCGGTCCCAGGTCCGTGAGAACCAGGTTCAGTAACGAACCGATGGCAAACAGTGCGTACCCCAGCAGCCACATGTTGCGGGCGCCGATGCGATCGATCCACTGACCCATCCAGGGCCGCATCACCAGGCCCATGATAGAGCCCGCTCCCATGATCCAGCCGACCTGATTGACGTCACCGCCCAGAAAGTCGATCCACCGCGCATAGTGAGCCATCAGCGTGTTGCTCAGCACGAAGCCGATCTGGCTGAAGAAGGCAAACGCAAAGGTGCGGTTGTAAAGGCGACTCGAGGACACGGTCACGCTGGTATTGTCTGCGGGTGGGGATGATGTCGGTGGGAGTGCAGTTGTAGCGGGAAGACGCGACCGTGTCAGGTTTTGAGTGCATGGCCGGGCAGTGACAGAGAATCCAGCATGCCCGTCCGAATGCCGGACGAGTGTCGCCGGAATGGTCGATGCGTCATAGTTTGGCGCTCTGAAGCAAACGAACTGTCTGCGATTCGATCTGCAGTTGCGTGCTTCAGGTTGGCCGTTGCCACTCCATCGCCAATTCACTCTCCCCGGGAACTCGCCATGTTGATCCGACTTTCCGCGACGCTGATTATTATGGCCTGTTTCGGAGCCTCAGCCAGTTCCGATGACACAGCGTTCGAGTCCCTGTTTAACGGCAAGAACCTCGACGGGTGGGTTCGAGTCAACACAGCGCCGTCGACATGGACTGTCAAAGACGGCTTGCTGGTCTGCTCGGGCAAACCGATTGGTGAATTGAGAACGACTCGCATGTATCACAATTTTGTCATGGAAGTCGAATGGAGGCATATGAAGCCGAAGGGCAACGCCGGCATCTTTGTCTGGGCTGATGATATTACGGCGCGGGGTGTTCCGTTTCATCGCAGCATCGAGGTGCAGGTTCTTGAGAACGCGTATGGAAACTCGCGTGGCCACACGACTCACGGCGACATCTTTCCGATTCACGGTGCGAAGATGGAACCCATCAATGGGCGCGGTGGCAGTCGAGCCTTTCCGACAGAAGAGCGTTCAAAGCCCAGTCCCGAATGGAACCACTACCGTATCGAGTGCTGGCAGGGACAGATTTCGCTGGCAGTAAATGGCAAGGTTGTGACACGTGGGAAAAGGTGCAGCCCAAGCAAAGGATACATCTGCCTGGAATCGGAAGGCGGCATCGTCCACTATCGAAATCTGAAGATCAAAGAGTTGCCGGAGACGGCTGTCAAAGATGAGCACGTCGCGGTCGCGAACCGCGGTTACCGCAGCATCTACTCCGGCGTCGACCTGTCTGGGTGGAAGACGGCCGGTACCGACAAATGGAAAGTGAATGACTGGGTCCTGTCGTATACCGGATCGGACGCAGTCGATTCGCTCCTGACGACAGAGCAGGAATTCGGAGATTTCGGATTCGTTGTTGATGTACGTCGCAAAGCAGAATCTGGCCCGGCTGAAATACGACTCCGAGGATCGAGCGATGTTCACATCGGACTCAAACCGGATGATCCGGCATACAAAGACCTGTTCAGCAAGACAGGCTGGAACCGATTTGAGGGCACGCTTCAGGGCACACGGCTGAACGTCACTCTGAATGGAATGACTGTCATTGAGCGAGACTACGATGACATTCCCGCAAGTGGCCCACTGCAATTGTCACCGTCTGGCCCGATCAACTTCGCAAATCTCTACATCCGCGAGTTGAAGTGATTAACCCGACGCCGACGTACAAGGACAGACGACCTGATCTATTGGATCAGACAAGCGCCGGGGTTTTCGATCGCAATGCATAGCTGCTGCAGGAATCGGGCCGCAGGGGCGCCGTCTGTGACGCGATGATCAAAGGTCAGACTCAGCGGTAACCGATCGCGTGGGACGATTCGGTCGTCATCGAGCACCACAGCTTCACGGCGAATCGCACCCAGGCCAAGGATGGCTGTTTCCGGCGTGTTGATGATGGGAGTAAACGTTTCGATGCCGAACTGGCCAAGGCTTGTAATCGTGAATGTTCCGCCGCTTAGTTCGCTTGCCGTGCATGCTCGCTGACGCGCCCGTTCAATGACGCGGTGAGATTTCGTTGCCAGGTCCAGCAACGCGAGCTGGTCCGCATTGCGGATGACGGGAACCAGCAGGCCGGCTTCTGTATCAACGGCCAAACCAATGTGAATTCCGTCCGGTTGGACCAAGCCATCCTCGGTCCACTGACAATTCATCACGGGGAATTGCCTTAGCGTGATCGCCGTCAGTTTCGCGATGATGTCGTGGTAGGCCGGAACGAGCTGATGACCACTGGTTTTGTATTGTTCACGCAGACCGACAAGGTGCGTGGCATCAACTCGTTTCGTAATCGTGACAGGTGCCGTGGCTCGGACGCTCGCCAGCATCCTCTCCGCGATGATGCGCCGCGTCGCTCCAATGCGAGTGCCTATTGCCGACTGTCCCTCACCAGTCCGCTGTGATGCGGCTGCGCGGATGTCACACTCGCGTATGCGGCCCGTTCGACCGCTGCCGTTCAAACCGGACCAGTCAATCCCCAGTTCACGCGCGAGCCTCGCAGCGCGAGGTGAAATGGCGGGCAGACCATTCGCTTCGCGCCGTGACACGTTCGCCGCATCCTGCTCTGGCAGCGTGCTGGTTGATCCTGTGGTTGCGGATGCGGCGGGAGGCTCCTCGTCGATCGTTGACGGGACGGACGCGTCGCCGGCGGATTCAATTACAGTACCTGTTGGCACAGGCTCTCCATCCTCAAGCAGGTAGGCCAGCAGAGTACCCACGGCGACCGTATCGCCTTCGCGTGGCCCGCTGGACAGAATCTTCAGGATACCCGCATCTACGGACTCGACTTCCTGCAAAGCTTTTTCGCTTTCCAGTGTGAATATCGCTGCTCCGGCTTCGACAAACTCGCCATCGGCTATGAGCCATTCACCGAAGATCCCCTCGTCCATACTCCAGCCGAGTCGAGGAATTGTGATTTCTACTGCCATTGTTCTGGTCCACGAAAAACACGAAATAATGCGAAAACGGACGTAGCGTTAGCGGACAAGACGTGGTCCATCTGGGTTTGTCGTGGGTAGAGATTGATTCCGCCACAGTAAAAGTAGATAGCTGTTTTGAAGTTTTCACGATTACGGTATCCGCCGACTCTGCGTTTGATAGCCATGATCTTGCTGTTCATGCCCTCGGCCACGGAGTTCTTGATGTGGTGAGTGCAGTAGCTCACCACATTGTTCAGTCGCTGCTTGCAGTGCTGAGTACGACTTCGAGTTCGGCAGACTTTTTTGACCCTACGGGGCCGCGCGAACCCGTGTCGACAATCACATTGAGTCCGTAATGCTCAAGACGTTCGCTGACTTGACGGTCTGACAGACCACAATTCGGGTCTGATTCCAGGTCGTTGAGAATGGCCGAGGAATCAAGAGTATGCCAGTTCGTCTCGGGTGCCCGATTTATAGATCGACCACCTCGTCCTTGCGAGTTGCGGGCGTCGTGTCCCGCTCACAGTTTACCGAGAGGCAGGCTTCCAGCGCAGTCACGACTTCTTCCGGGAAGTCGACGAGAATGAAGCGGCTGAGGTCTTCTTCCGAGATGCACCCGCGGGCGTACATCGTTGATTGCAACCAGGACACCAGCGGCCGCCAGTAGTCGCTCCCAATGAGAATTACCGGGAACCCTGCCAGGCGTTCGGTCTGGATCAGCGTTAGGGCTTCGAACAGTTCCTCGAGTGTTCCGTAGCCGCCGGCGAAGATCAGAAACTCGCGTGCATATTTCGCGAACAGCATCTTGCGGACGAAAAAGTGTCGGCACGTGTAGCTCACGTCGCAGTACGCGTTGAGCGTCTGTTCGTGCGGCAGGTCGATGTTGAGACCGATCGACAGGGTTCCGGCATCGCGGGCGCCGTGGTTGGCCGCTTCCATGATGCCGAGTCCGCCGCCAGTGATTGTTGCAAATCCGCATTCGACCAGACGGCGGCACGTCTCGCGAGCCAGCGTGCAGACGGGATCGTCTGCTGGAAGGCGAGCGCTGCCGAAGACGGCAACCGATCGTGGGACGCCTTCGAGTGCCCGGGCCATGACGTCGCTGCCCTGAATCGTGTCGCTCTGCATGCGGAAGACTCGCCAGGGGTCCTCATACAGAAAGCCGGTTCCCGGTCGCACGGAGCTGTCGAGAAACTCGAAGTCCGGTGTCTGCTTTGCTTCGGCAGTTGCTTCTGAAACGTCCACTGGCAGTGCCCAATAGTGTCCGAAAAAATATTCACACAATGTTAACTTGCGCGATTTGGGTTGTTGAATTACAAGCCTTGCATGTCACGCAGAAAGGAAAACATTTGCGGCAACGAGAAGTCTCGTGCCGCCTTGAGTCAGACGGATGAATCGGCGGCTGGATTGGTGCAGGAACGAAGTATGGCTCATCTGAAAAAATCTGCAACATAGGATCGGAAGTACAATCCGCGGATCAAACCTGGATCGTTGGACATGCTTTTTAGTTTCCGATGCGCCAGCGTTGTTAGTTCATCTTTGGTTTT